>Ga0302184_10000381_pt1 | contig 29290 bp, 28 predicted proteins | sample I_Palsa_N3_3_FD_200233 | JGI IMG/M metagenome (GOLD analysis project Ga0302184, IMG submission 200233) | Peat permafrost microbial communities from Stordalen Mire near Abisko, Sweden - I_Palsa_N3_3 | ecosystem: Environmental > Terrestrial > Soil > Palsa > Peat permafrost | place: Sweden...
CAACGAACGGTTCATCGACGACGACCAGCGGCGGATCGCAGTAGCGTCGCAGCGGAGAAACGGGATGGGCCGTATCGAGGTGACGAAAGCACACTCCTGAAGAAGACGACGAAGCCGCTGGCCGAGTACGTTCGCAAACGCGACTTCTCGGTGACGCCGGAGCCCGCCGGACGCAAACGGAGCTCTTCCAAGCAGCTCCGTTTCGTCGTGCAAGAGCATCGCGCGACGCGGCTCCATTGGGACTTCCGGCTCGAAGCCGGCGGCGTGATGCCCTCGTGGGCCGTCACGCGCGGACCGACGCTGGTCCCGCTCGAGAAGCGGCTGGCAATGAAAACGGAAGATCATCCGCTCGACTACCAGACGTTCGAAGGCGTGATCCCGGCCGGGAATTACGGCGCCGGCGAAGTGATCGTGTGGGACAACGGCACCTACGAACTCGCCGAAGGGACCGATCCGGTCGCCGAGATCGCTAAGGGCAAGCTGAAGATCATCCTGCACGGAAAGAAGCTCAAGGGGCTCTTCACGCTGGTGAAGATCAAACCGCGCGAGGGCGAACGCGGCGACCCGTGGCTGCTCTTCAAAGACCACGACCAGTACCAAGATCCGAACTGGAAGATCGAAGAGCACGCCGAGAGCGTGAAGAGCGGGAAGACGCTCGCACAGCTCCAGGCTTCCCGCAAAGACGCGCCGATCTGGCAAAGCAATCGCGCCGCCGCGCCCGACGGTACCGCGATCAAGCGCGCCGCGCGCGCCCGGGCGGCACGCGCCGATCCGCTCCCGCGCGAGGTCAAACCGATGCTGACGACGCTCGTCGACGAGCCGTTCGACGACGAACGCTGGCTGTTCGAATTGAAGTGGGACGGGTATCGTGCGATCGCCGTCGTCGAGCGCGACGGCGTGACGCTGACCTCACGCAAGGGCAACGACCTGCTGCATCAATTCAAGGAGATGAGCGAACTGAACAAGGGGTTTCGTTCGATCCCGGTCGTCGTCGACGGCGAGCTCTGCGTCCTCGATAGCGACGGACGGCCCGACTTCCAGGCCTTGCAGGCGCGCGAGAAGCCGCTCCCCGGACGGAAGCGGCGCACGCCGTCGCCGGTGACGTTCGTCGTGTTCGATCTGCTCTATGCCGACGGCCGCGATCTGCGCGAGCGCCCGCTCGAAGAACGCAAGCAGCTGCTCGAAACGCTGATCGTCCCCGACCACGGCGTGATGTACTCCAAACACGTCATCACGACGGGGAAGGAGCTGTTCGCGCTCGCCGAGCGGCGCGGCCTGGAAGGGATCGTCGGCAAGGTCCGCACGTCACCGTATCGCTCGATACGTTCGCGCGAGTGGGTCAAGATCAAGACGCGCAAGCGCCAGGAATTCGTCATCGGCGGCTGGACCGAACCGCGCGGGAGCCGCAAGGGCTTCGGCGCCTTGCTGCTCGGTTATTACGACGGGGACGAGCTGCGTTACGCGGGGCACGTCGGCACCGGTTTCGATGCGGCCCGGCTGAAGGCGCTCAGCGCCCGCCTGGCATCGCTGGCGCGCAAGACCTCGCCCTTTGCGAATCCGCCCAAAACGAACACGCCGGCGCATTGGGTGAAACCCGAGCTCGTCGGAGAAGTCGCATTTGCGGAGTGGACGCGCGAGGGGATCCTGCGCCAGCCGGCGTTCATCGCGCTGCGCAGCGACAAAGACGCCAAGACCGTCGTGCGCGAGCGCGAGCAGCACGCGGACCCCGACGCATGACGCCGGCGACGCGTCCGCGCGGCAAGTCCGCTGCCGTCACCACGACCGTCGGCGGCCACGTGCTCTCGCTGACCAACGGCGACAAGGTCCTGTTTCCCAACGACGGCTACACGAAGGGCGATCTGATCGCGTACTATCGCGCCGTCGCCGGCGCCATTCTGCCGTACTTGCGCCACAATCCGCTGACGATGGAACGCTATCCCGACGGGATCGCGATGCCGCGCGGAATCTGGGAGAAACAGATGCCGCGCTTCACGCCGGAGTGGGTCCACCGCGTCACGACGACGCCGTCAACGGGCGCGCCGCGCGACGTGACCTTTCTGATCTGCGATGACGAAGCGACCCTGGTCTGGATTGCGAACCTCGCCGCGATCACGCTGCACATCTGGTTCTCGCACGTGCCCTCGCTCGATACGCCGGATCTGATCTTGTTCGACCTCGATCCCGGCGAGCGTTGTCCAATCGCACGGCTCGCGAAAGTCGCGCTGGCGTTCCGTGATGAACTCGCGGGCGTGGGGCTGAACGCGCTGGTGAAGACGACCGGCGGGATGGGGCTGCACGTCGTGGTCCCGCTCGAGCCCCGCTACGACTACGAGCAAGCCAAGGCGTTCGCCGAGCTGGTCGCGCGGCGGCTGTTTGCCGTGCTTCCCAAGGACACGACGCTCGAACGGGCCATCGCGCGCCGGCCCGACGACGTCGTCTATTTGGATTGGGTCCAGGTCGGCAAGGGCAAGACGTACGTCGCGCCGTTCAGTGTGCGGGCTCGGGACGGCGCCCCGGTGTCGATGCCGCTGGCGTGGGCCGAGGTCGAGGGGATGCGCCGCAAGCGGGCCCCCGAAACGACGGCCGAGATGCGCCGTTGGACGATCGCCAACGTCCCGGCACTGGTGGCGAAAGGCGGCGACCCCTGGCAGCGTGAGGGATGGAAACCGCAGCCGCTCGAAACCGCGTTGACACGCGCTCGCCCGCTGTGGGGGAAATGAAGGCTTGGCACACGCGATCTGGTCCGGTGCGATCAATTTTGGGCTGGTGACGATCCCGGTCAAACTCTACACGGCGGTGCGCACGGACGATCTGCGCTTCAACTTCCTGCACAAGCAGGACGGCGGGCGGATCTACAACGAGCGGCACTGTTCGATCGACGGTGAGAAGGTCGAGTACGGCGACCTCGTGCGCGGCTACGAGTACGAGAAGGGACGGTACGTCACCGTCACCGACGAGGACCTCAAAGCCGTGCGCCCGGAGGCAACGCAGTCGGTGCAGATCGTCGAGTTCGTCGAGCTCGATCAGATCAACCCGATGTACTTCGACACGCCCTACTATCTCGAGCCGGAGAAGAAGGGCCGCCACGCCTACGCGCTCCTGCGCGATGCCCTGATCGAGTCCGGCAAGGTCGCGATCGCCAGCGTCGTGATCCGTTCGCGCGAGCACCTCGCTGCCGTCAAGCCGAACGGCGCCGCACTCGTACTCGAGCTGATGCACTTCGCCGACGAGCTGGTCGACCAGGGCGCCTTCGACTTCCCGGCCCTCAACGAGAAAGTCGCCGATGCCGAGAAGAAAATCGCCAAGCTGCTCATCGACACGATGAGCGTCGAGACGTTCGAGCCCGAGCAGTTTCACGACAAGTATAAGGAAGACGTTTTGGCGATGATCGAGGCTCGCGCCAACGGCGAGGAGATCGAAGCGGCCGAAGTGCAGCGGCCGGTCGCCACCAACGTCGTCAACCTCATGGACGTCCTGCAGCGCTCGCTCGCGCAGTCGAAGTCGCGGCGCGGCGCGTCGGCCGCCGACGATGACGAAGCCGAACCGAAAAGCGCGAAGAAGGGCACCACCCGCAAGAAGACGCCCGCCGCCAAACCGAAGCGCAAGAAGTCAGCCGCGTGAAGCTGCAGCGCGTCGCGCTGGTCGCGGCGCTTGCGCTCACGATCGTCCCGGTCACGGCGAGCGCCGACGACCGGGATGACATGCTGGCGCTGGCGCAACGCATCGCCGGCCGCTACGGCCAGGCAACGGTGACGCTGCACGCCGTTCCACCGGGGTTTCCGGCGTCCGTTCCCCTTCCGCGTGCGTCGCTGCTCGGCAGCGTAGGCGCGAAGGGTGCGACCGCGAACGGCGGTCCACCCGCAGGCAGCCGCGGCATCCCCATTGTCGTTGGCGGCCCGCGCGGGCAAGACGCGTTTTCGGCAACGCTGTACTACACGGCAACGGATCGGACCGCAACCCTGAACTCGTATGAGGCGGCACTCGCGGCAGCGGGATGGCATAAACCAACCGGGCTGCTCGCGCGCATGAACGTGCCGCAGGGCGGCTTTGCTGCAACGCCACCGGCGTTCAATGCGTGGTGTCCCCCAGCGGCGCTTTCTGACGCAGTGCTCGTCATCGGGCAATCGCCAAGCGACGACCCCGTCGGGTTCGAAGTGGACCTCGCCGCCGGCGGCGGCGGGGCGGCGATGTTCTGCAGCGATGCGCCGCTGCCGCTGCCCGTACCGATCCCGGTGCCTGCTGCGCCGCTGCCCACGTTTTCTCCGCCGCCGGGCGTGACATTCACGGCATCCGGTCCGGCAACCGACGGCTCGACGACCGGCGCGCGCATCACCTCGACGCTCGGTATCGACGCGATTTTCGATGCGTTTGCCCGTCAAGTGCTCGCCGGAGGCTGGTCCGCCGGCCCGCGCTCGAGCGCGCCCGGGCTTCGCTCGCTGACCTTCACCAAGACCGTCGACGGTGTGCCGTACACAGCATTGCTGAGCATCTACGCACTGGACGCGACGCACTACACCGCGTTGGCCGACGTCAGCAATCACTGATTCTGCCACGTCCGAGGAACCCGCACGTGGCGAAAGGTAGTCGCGCGACATGAGTAGACATCGCATCGCAGCGATTCCGGCCGACGGTATCGGTCCCGAGGTCATCGGCGCGGGGCTGCGGGTGCTGGAGGCGCTGCAGCAGCTCGATCCGGAGCTGAAGCTCGACGTCAAGCATTTTCCGTGGGGCTCCGACTACTACCGCAAGCACGGCGTGATGATGCCGGACGACGGCCTCGCCGCGCTGCGCAATTACGACGCGATCTATTTCGGCGCGGTCGGCGACCCCGCCATCCCCGATCACATCACCCTGTGGGGTTTGCGGCTCGCCATCTGTCAAGGTTTCGATCAGTACGCCAACGTGCGTCCGACGCGGATCCTGCGCGGGCTCGAGAGCCCGCTGCGTAACTGCGCGCGCGAAGACCTCGACTGGATCATCGTGCGTGAGAACAGTGAGGGCGAGTACGCCGGGAACGGCGGCCGCACGCATCGCGGGCTGCCGATCGAAGTCGGCACGGAAGTCGCCATCTTCACCCGCGCCGGCGTCGAGCGGATCATGTGCTTTGCGTTCGAGCTCGCGCGCCAGCGCAAACGGCAGCATCTGACCGTCGTGACGAAATCCAATGCCCAGCGCCACGGGATGGTGCTGTGGGACGAGGTCGCCGCCTCGGTCGGGCGCGACTATCCCGACGTGAGCGTCGACCGCGAGCTGGTCGACGCCATGACCGTCCGCATGGTGACCAAACCGCGTTCGATCGACGTGGTGGTCGCGACGAATCTGCACGCCGACATTCTCAGCGATCTCGCCGCGGCGCTGGCCGGCAGCCTCGGCATCGCACCGACGGCGAACCTCGATCCCACCCGCAAGAACCCCTCGATGTTCGAGCCGATCCACGGTTCGGCGTTCGACATCACCGGCAAGGGCGTCGCGAACCCGATCGGCGCGTTTTGGAGCGCCGCGCTCATGCTCGAGCACCTCGGCGAACGCGCCAACGCGAAGCGTCTGCTCGAAGCGATCGAAACGGTCACCGCCGCCGGCGTGCGCAGCCCGGACCTCGGCGGGACGGCGCGCACCGACGAGGTGACCGATGCCGTCTGCCAAGCGCTCGCGGAGAGCGCCGTCGCCGTTCGCTGAGCGGTCCGCGCGCGCTTAGTCGGCCACGGCGGCGGGGGGCGCGGTGCCGCTGGTGCTGCGAGTCGGTTTGAGTAGGAACACCAGCGGTATCGAGAAGATGAACACGATGCCGCAGAGCCGGATCACGCCGTCGTACGAGATCACGGTCGCATTCAGCATCACCATGCTGTAGAGTCCCGTCGCGCTGCCGTGCAGGTCGTTCATGTACTGCTGCACGTTCGGATTGGCGAGGGTCACCGTCGAGGCGAGGTTGGCATACGCGGTATCTTGGTACCGCGTTTGGAGAAACTGCAGGATCGCGATGCCGAGCGAACCGCCGAGCTGCCGGATCAGCGTGTAGATGCCGGTGGCGTTGGCCATCTTCTCGCGCGAGACGGCGCTCAGCGTCGCGGTCGAGAGCGGCACGAACAGAAACCCCAGCGCGAAGCCTTGCAGCGTGCGCGGCCAGAAGATGTCCCAATTGCCCGAGTCTTGGTTGGTCACGCCCATCCACCAGCAGCCCGCGGCGAAGATGACCAGACCGACGGCGATCAGCAGCCTGCCGTCGATGCGCGCGACCAGACGCGAGGCGATGATCATGCTGACGGCGGTCGCGATCGCACCGGGGAGCAGCGCGAGTCCCGTTTGGGTCGCCGTAAAACCGAGCACGTTCTGCAGGAAGAGCGGGATGATCAACGCGGTGCCGTACAGTCCGAAGCCGCTGACGACGCCGATCAGGTTGCCGGCCGTAAAGGACCGGCTCTTGAACACTTGCAGATCGACCAGCGGAAAGCGCGCGCGCCATTCGCGTACGCAAAAGATCGTCAGCGTGACGACCGAGACGATCGTCAGGATCACGATCGTCGACGACGAGAACCAGTCCTCGCGCTGACCGCGCTCGAGGACGTACTGCACCGACGCGATTCCGGTGATCATCAGACCCAGACCAAGGACGTCGATCGGCGAGCGATCGCGCGTGTGATACGCCGAATCGCGAATGTAACGCAGCGTCATCAGGAACGCGGCGATCCCGATCGGGACGTTGATGTAGAAGATCAGCGGCCACGAGTAGTTGTCGACGATCACGCCGCCGAGCACGGGACCGAGCGCCGGACCCACCATCGCACCCATGCCGAAGATCGCCATCGCGCCGGCGCGGCGGTTCGGCGGATACGACTCGAAGAGGATCGCCTGCGCGGTCGGCTGCAGCGCGCCGCCGCCGATGCCTTGCAGGACGCGATAGAAGACCAACTGCCAGACGCTCGTCGCGGTGCCGCACAGCGCCGAGGCGAGCGTGAACAGGACGATGCACGTCGCGTAAAAGTTGCGGCGGCCGAAGCGCGCGGTCAGCCAGCCGTTGAGCGGCATCACGATCACGTTGGCGAGGATGTAGCCCGTCGCGACCCAGCCGATCTCGTCGACCGACGAGCCGAGGTTGCCGGCCATGTCGTTGAGGGCGACGTTGACGATCGAGGTGTCGATGATCGCCATCATCAGGCCGAGCATGACCGTCAGGGTGATCATGATCAGCGGCGGGTTGGCCCGCAGTTCGGCCCGCCGGGCGGCTGAAGTCAGGACCGGACTGCCGCCGGCGGCAAGGGACGCGCTCATGACGACCGCCCGCGGCGGTGTCTCGTGGTAGGTAAATCCGGCATGACGATTAAGTCATATTACCACAGATGGCGTATGAGGTGACCAAGACGATCGCCGGCCGTAGCTACCGCTATCGGGTCGAACGGTTCCGCGATCCGGAGAGCGGCAAGGCGCGCAGCCGCTGGACATACCTCGGCCGCGCACCGGGCGGCGCAGCGGCGACGCCGCCGCGCCGGCGCGGAACGGATGCGCGAAAACGGCTGCTCGATGCACTGGAGCGGCTGCTGGCGACGCACGACTTTGCGGCCTTGACCGCCGAGGCGATCGTCGCCGAAGCCGGCTTCGCCCACGGGACGTTCTACCGCTATTTCCGGGACAAGCGCGACGCGCTGCGCGCCGCCCTCGAACAAATCCGTGAAGCGCGCGGGTCGGCGTTCGAGCAGCTGTGGGCCGGGGTCGGGACGGCCGGGGAAGCGCGAGCCGCGTTCGGGACGTTCTGCGCGCGCATCCTGCGCGCGCCCGCCGAGCATCCCGCCCTGCTGCGGGCGCTCTATGCCCTGGCGCTCCGCGACGAGGCGATCGCGGCCGAACGCCGCGAACGGCGGACCGCTGCCATCCGCACGATTACGGCGTACTTCGAACTTCTCAACGAGCGGGGCTTCGCCGACGTGCGCGATCCCGAGCCCACGGCCGCGGCCGTTTTCGCGATGATCGAGGGGCTGCACCGGGACGCGGTCGTGGAGGGCAACGCCCCCGACGAGCGCCGGATCGCGGCGAGCGTGGCCGTCGTCGAGCGCGCGGTTTTCGGCGACCTCAGTCGAAAGGAAGATGCATGACGACCACCACCTCCGCCTCGCTGCTCGAACGTCTTGAGACGTTCATGGCCTCCGACGTCTATCCGGCCGAATCCGTCTATCGCGAGCAGCTGCACGGGGCAGCGAACCGCTGGTCGCAGCCGCCGGTCATGGACGAACTGCAAGCCAAAGCGCGCGCCGCGGGCTTATGGAATCTCTTCCTGCCGGAATCGGAGTGGGGCGCCGGTCTTTCCAACCGCGCCTACGCGCCGCTGTGCGAAGTGATGGGGCGTTCGTTCATCGCACCCGAAGTGTTCAATTGCAGCGCGCCGGACACCGGAAACATGGAAGTCTTCGCGCGCTACGCGAGCCGCGCTCTGCAGGACCGCTGGCTGAAGCCGTTGCTCGCTGCCGAGATTCGTTCCGGCTTCGCGATGACCGAGCCCGGCGTCGCGTCATCGGACGCCACCAACATCAGTGCGCAGATCCGGCGCGACGGTGACCACTACGTGCTCAACGGAACCAAATGGTGGACGAGCGGGGCGGGACACCCGCGCTGCGCCGTCCTGATCTTCCTCGGCCGCTCGAATCCCGATGCACCAAGACATCAGCAGCATTCGATGCTCGTCGTCCCGATGGATACGCCGGGCGTGCGCGTCGTGCGCGCGCTGTCCGTCTTCGGCTACGACGACGCGCCGCACGGACACTGCGAAGTCGTCTTCGAGAACGTGCGCGTCCCGGCCGACCACCTGCTGCTCGGTGAAGGCCGTGGTTTCGAAATCGGTCAGGGACGGCTTGGCCCGGGCCGCCTCCATCACTGTTTGCGCTCGATCGGCATCGCCGAGCGCGCGCTCGAAGCGATGGTCGCGCGCGCGAAAGAGCGGATTACCTTCGGCAAGCCGCTCTCGGAACAGGGCGTCGTGATGGAGTGGATCGCCGACTCCCGGATCGAGATCGATCAGCTGCGCCTGTTGACCTACGACGCGGCCGACAAACTCGACAAGTTCGGGAACAAGGCCGCCCGCTACGAGCTTGCTATGGCGAAGGTGGTCGCGCCGAACGTTGCGCTGCGCGTCATCGACCGCGCGATTCAAACCTTTGGCGCCGCGGGCGTGAGCAGCGACGTGTTTCTGGCCGAGGCGTACGCGCATCAGCGCACGCTGCGCCTGGCCGATGGTCCGGACGAAGTGCATCGCGCGTCGATCGCAAAGGGTGAACTGGCCAAGAGCGCGCGGTGAGACGCGATCCGCTCGACGCGCTCGGCTTGAGCTTGCGCGCCGGAGCGGTCGAACTCTACGTGATCCGGCACGCCGACGCGGTACCGGAATCGGATGAGTCCTTTTCGGTCTACGACGACTATGAGGCCCACCCGCTGAGCGCGCGCGGCGTCGCGCAGGCGGAGGCGATCGCTGCCCGCTGTGCTGCGGCAGGCGTGGCTGCGGTGTACGCGAGCCCGATCCGGCGCGCGCGGCAAACCGCCGAGGCGATCGCCGTCGCGGCCGGCGTGGCGCTCGAGCAAGACGCCGATCTGCGTGAGATCACGATCGGTACGGTCGAAGACGCCGATGGGCTGACGCTGCGCGAGCGGCTCGAGTGGCTGGCGCTGGTCGCGATGCGCGACGGCTCGTGGAGCGGGATCGAAGGCACCGAAGGCTCCGGCGCGGTTCGCGCGCGCATGTTACGCGCCTTCGAGGCTGCGGAGCGCCGTCACGCCGGCCGGCGCGTTGCGCTGGTCTCGCACGCCGGCTCGATCAACGCCGCACTCGGCGCGATCGCGGGGACGCCGCACGACTTCGTGTTTCCGCTCGCCAACGCGTCGCTGAGCGTCGTGCGTTCCGGCGGCGGCCGTCAGCTCATCATGAGCGCGAACGATACCGCGCATCTGCACGAGATCCCGGCGCGGGGACGGGCGTGACGCGCGACGACGACACGATCGAGGTGCGCACCGAGGAGCGCCTCGATACCGTGCGGCTCGAGCCGTATCTGCGCGCGCGGCTGCCCGACGCCGAGGGACCGTTCGAACTGCGCCAGTTCGGCGGCGGCCATGCAAACCTGACCTACCTGATCCGCTTCGGCACGCGCGAATGGGTGCTGCGCCGCCCTCCGCTCGGTCCGGTCCCGCCGTCGGCGCACGACATGCGCCGCGAACACCGTGTCCTCTCGACGCTGTACCGCGCCTATCCGCAGGCACCGCGCAGCTATCTCTTGTGCACCGACCACGAGATCATCGGCGCCGACTTCTTCGTGATGGAGCGACGGCATGGAATCGTGATCCGCGCCGACGTCCCGCAACCATGGCGTTCGGAGCCGGGCGTGCTGCGCGCGCTCGGCGAGACGCTGATCGACGATATCGTCGCCCTGCACGCCGTGGATCCGGCTGCGGTCGGCCTCGGCGAGCTCGGGAATCCCGACGGCTACGTAGGCCGTCAGCTCGCGCGCTGGACCGAGCGCTGGTACAACGCGCTCACCCCCGATGTCGGCGCGGCCGAGCCGTTCATCGGCTGGATCGCGCAGAATATGCCGCAACCGCGCCGCGCGGCGCTCTTGCACAACGACTACAAGCTCGACAACACGCTGCGCGACGCCGTCAATCCCGCCCGCACGGTGGCCGTGCTCGATTGGGACATGTGCACGCGCGGCGAGGCGCTGATGGATCTGGGCGAACTGCTCGCGCTGTGGGTGCAGCAGGACGAACCGCCGGCGGCCCGCCTCGGACGCATGCCGACCTGGCACGACGGTTTTCCTACCCGCCGCGAGGCCGCCGAGCGCTACGCGCGCGAGTCGGGCACCGACGTGAGCGATCTGCGCTGGTACGTCGTGTTCAACGTTTTCCGCTACGCGGTCATTCTGCAGCAGATCTATCTGCGGTATTCACGCGGACAGACGCACGACGAACGGTTCGCCGACTTCGGTGCGCGCGTCAACGCGCTCGTTCAGCACGGCCTCGAACTCATCGAAAGCGGCGAGTTCTAGGCGCATCCTTGCGCTCGGAGGAAATGCCATGCCGGCACGCACCATCTTTCTCGCTAAGCTCATCGGCCTTTACTGCATCGTGATCGCCGTCGCGATGAGCATCGACAAACCGGCGACGGTCAACGCAATCGTGGCGCTCGTGGGGAGCCCTCCGCTCGTCTTCCTCGTCGGTCTCATCGTCGTGGCGGCGGGATTGGCGATGGTGCTGAGCCACAACGTGTGGCGCGGCAGCGCGCTCGCAGTCGCGGTGACCCTCATCGGCTGGCTCACGCTCGTCAAGGGCGCGCTATTCTTGTTCACGCCGGCCCCGGCAGCCGGGGGATTCATCGTGTGGGGCGCGGCGTACGAACGCTGGTTCTACCTTGACGTCGCGCTTGCGTTTGCGCTCGGTATCTATCTCACGTACGCCGGCTTCCGAGCGACGCCGGCGTCGACCACGTAGACTACGGCGGTTCGTTTCTTCGCTACCCGGATGCCCAAAGAGCTTCGCGGCGGCCGCGGAGCTGCGCCGCGTCGCCGAACAGCGGCGACGAGATGAGGAAGTCCGCGGTCGCGCGATTGCACGCGATCGGCACGTTGTAGAGGACGGCGAGGCGCAGCAGCGCCTTCACGTCGACGTCGTGCGGCTGCGAGCTGAGCGGATCCCAGAAGAACACGATCAGGTCGAGCTCCTGCTCGACGAGCAGCGCGCCGACTTGCGCATCGCCGCCCAGCGGTCCCGAGAGCAGCAGTTCGACGTGCAGGCCCGTCGCGTCGGCGACGCGAGCGCCCGTCGTACCGGTGCCAACGAGCGCGCAGCGGCCCAGGGTCCCGCGATTGAACGTGGCCCACTCGGTGAGATCGTCTTTGCGTGCATCGTGCGCGATCAGCGCGACGCGTGGAATCGCGTCGGACGCTGAACGGCGCGGCCGGTTCGCCTTTTCCATCACGTGCATCCTACGCCGTGCAGCTTGGACAATCCAGAGCGCGCGGGCCGGCAGCGCGGCAAGGATATCTCTTCCCGCTGCGATCGGCCGCTGGGAAGGCCCCGTCCGCGACGATCGCGCAAGAGCGCTCGATGACAGACGATCTGTTCGACCTCCGAGGCAAGGTGGCCGTCGTGACGGGCTCGTCGCGCGGCATCGGGCGCGCGATCGCGGAGCGCTGCGCCCAGCGCGGCGCCGCCGTCGTGGTCTCCAGCCGCTCGGCCGAGTCGTGCAGCGAGGTCGTCAACGCGATCACCGCTGCGGGTGGAACCGCGCACGCGATTCCGGCGCACATCGGGAAGAAAGACGAACTGGCGGCACTCGTCGAGGGCACCGTCGAACGCTTCGGCGGCCTCGACATCGTGGTTGCGAATGCCGCCGTGAACCCCTACTTCGGACCGCTGAGCGGGATCAGCGACGAAGCGTGGGACCGCATCATGAACAGCAACGTGCGCAGCACGCTGTGGCTCTGCAACTTCGCGTTTCCCCACCTCGCAAAACGCGGCGGCGGTGCGGCGATCTTGCTGTCCAGCATCGCCGGGATCAGCGGCACCGGCGTGCTCGGCGCCTACGGTGTCTCCAAGACGGCGCTCATCGGTCTGGCGCGCAACCTCGCCGTCGAATGGGGTGCGCGCGGCATTCGCGTCAACGCGCTCGCGCCCGGGATCGTGAAGACCGAGTTCGCGAAAGCGCTGTGGGACAACCCCGAGATCGCCGAGCCGGCGATCCGCGGCACACCGCTGGGCCGCTTAGCGGATTCCGACGATATCGCCGGCGCAGCGGTGTTCCTCGCGTCGGCTGCGGGCAGTTTCATCACCGGTCAGACGATCGTGATCGACGGCGGCATCACGCTGCAGAAAGGCGTGTGACGCCTGCTCAGCGTTCGCGGGTGCCCGTGATCTCGCCGAGCGCGAGCACGTGTCCGGCGATCGCATCGAGCAGACGGCCGCGCGTCGGCGGCTGATCGAAACGCGGCACGTAGTCGACGGCCAGCACGGTGAAGACGTAACGGTGCGGTCCGTGGCCGGGGAGCGGCGCGGGCGCGATGTAGCGGCGCGTGCCGAAGGCGCCCGTCCCGAGCGACATCTGCCCGGGCGCGATTCCGCCGGCCTCGAGCGCATTCGTTTGCGGGTCGATTGCGTATGCGATGGCGTGCGTCGCCGGCCGCGGGAGCGGAACGTCGACGTCTTCGACGACGAGCGCGAGCATCGCGGTCCGCTCGGGGACACCACTCCAGCGCAGCGGCGGTGAGGCCGGATCATCGGGCAGCGCGCCGCCGTCGGCGAACGCGTCGCTCAGGATGGTGATCGTGCGCGGCACGGCGGAGAAGCGCGGGTCCTCCGCTACCCGCCAGCGTTCGCCGGCGCGCCGTTCGCGCAGTGCGCGCCCGATCGCGCGCATCATGGCGCCGCTGCTCTCGCTGCGGCCGGTACGTCCTCCCGCGACTGAATCAGACCCATCACCAGCGCCGCGAACACGAGCGCGATGACGATCGCAATCGCCGGCGTCACGCCGTACGCGCCCAGCACGCCGGTGACCAGCGGCGGCATCACGAATCCGGCCAGGCTGTCGAGACCCGAGACGACGCCGAGCACGGTCCCGCGCCGGTCGTCGGGCGCGCGTTCCGAGACGAGTCCCGGGAAGGCGGCGTTTTCGTAGCTGATGCCGACGCCGAACAGAATCAGCAGCACGATTGCCACCGGGAGCGACGTCGCGAACGGCACCAGCGTGAAGGCGAGAAAGCACAGCGCGAAGCCGATGTTGGTCGTGCGCCGATTGCCGAGCTTGTCGGTCGTGCGGCCGACGCTCGTCACCTGCAGCACCACCTGAAACACGCCGAAGATCGCGAAGACGGTGCCGGTTTGCCCAACGCCCCAGCCGAGCTGGCGGTTGAGGATGAGCGCCATCGCGCCGAACCAGCCGTACATCCCGAGGATGTAGACGAGCCGCAGCCACAGCACGGGCGCGACGCGCCGGTCGGCGAGTGCGCGCACGATGTCGCGCGGCGTCGCTGCATTCTTGGCTTCGTCGGTCGCGCCTTTGCGCGAGTCCGGCAGCAGGACGATCGTCAGAATGAGGGTGAGCAGTTGCAGTCCGGCGGCGACGAAGAACGGCGTCGAGAAACCGTAGGCCGTCGACAGCCACGCGGCGAGCGCGGGACCGAAGACGAATCCGGCGCTGAAGGCCGCGCCGAGCAAGGCGAACGCGCGCCCGCGCTCCTCCGGCGCGGTGAGATCGGCGATGTAGGCTTGCGTGACGCCGATGTTCCCGCCGCTGATACCCTCGACCGCGCGCGCGGCGAACACCCATGGGATCGCCGTCGCGAAGCCGAGCATCGTCCAGCCGATCGTGGCACCGATTTGCGAGACGATCAGGACCGCTTTGCGGCCGATGCGGTCGCTGATGTTTCCCCACAACGGCCCCGCGACGAGCTGGCTGAGCGAGTACGTCGCAGCGACCCACCCGACGACGATGTCGGTCGCGCCGAAGTGCTTGACGAAAAACGGCAGTAGCGGCAGCAGCATGCTGAAGCCGAAGATGTCGATGAACGTGATGCCGAGAATCGGCAGTAAGCGCAGAAACAGAGGCACGATGCTCAGTGGCAGTTACGGACCCGTGCGCAAACTGCCTTGCGTCGGCGGCCTGGGTAAACGCACGGTACGCGCCGAACACGGAGTGTCCGCATGACGACACAACATACGGAACGTCCGCCGGCCGGAGTGCGCCCGCGCGCGCTCGTCACGGGCGCTTCGTCCGGGATTGGAGCCGCCTTCGCTCGCGCGCTTGCCGCGCGCGGTCAGGATCTCGTGCTCGTTGCGCGGGGGACGGCGAAACTCGAGGCGCTCGCGACCGAGTTGACGGCGCAGCACGGCGTGAAGGTCGACGTCATCGCGGCCGACCTTTCGCGCACCGAGACGGTGGATGCGGTCGTAGCGGAACTCGCCGCGCGCGAGATCACGATCGGAACGTTGATCAATAACGCCGGTTTTGGAACGCACGGTGCTTTGGCCGAACTCGACGCCGCACGCGAGCACGATGAAGTCCTCGTCAATGTGTATTCGCTGGTCGCGCTGACGCGGGCGCTGCTCCCGGCGATGATCGCGCGCCGTTCCGGCGGAATCATCAACGTCGCTTCGACCGCAGCTTTCCAGCCCGTCCCCTACATGGCGACCTACGGCGCGACCAAAGCCTTCGTGCTGTCGTTCGGACAGGCGCTGGCCGAAGAAGTGCGCGAGCACGGCGTGCACGTCGTCGTCCTCTGCCCCGGCCAAACCGAGACCGCGTTCTTCGATCAGATCGAGGAATCGCGGATCGGCCGCGCCCGCACGGCGGACCAGGTCGTGGCGACGGGATTGCGCGCGCTCGAGCGCGGGCAGACGGTCGTGATCGACGGCTTCCTCAACGCAGCCCTCGCGAACTCAGTCCGCTTTGGTCCGCGCCCGCTCGTCGCACGCGTCGCCGCGCGCATGCAGCGCCCGTCCTGGCTCCGGCGCCCCTAAAGAAAACAGTGATGGACCGAGCGCAGAAGTTCGCAGTCACGATCCCGGCGATGGACCGAGCGCAGTAACATCTTCCGCTCCGCACAATGATGCGGCGAGGTCGGACCCGGGGGCCCCACGCCCTAGGCGTGGGGGGCGCGCAGCCTAGGGCGGAGCGCCTTTTCAACCGCTGAGCCAGCGGACGATGTTGCGAACGTAGAGTTTTGCGTCGTCGAGCAGCGCCGGATTCTCGATGATTGCGTTCGAGGGCGCCTCGCTGACGAACGTCGGGCACCCGGCGCGAATGTCCCAGTTGTAGTCGGCAAAGTGGTGGAAGGTCGATTCTGCCCAGCCGCGCCCGCTGCCGTCGTCAGCTTCGAACGCCACCGCGATGTTGAACGGGCGCCCGGTCACCTCCGAGGTTCCGGTGACGACGACGCGCGCGCTCGGATCACCGGCGGGCGCGCCGACGCTGCCCTCGTGCGGGTGCGCGGGCAACAGCGCGATCACGCGCGCGCCGTCCCGCAGGACCTCGTGCAGCGACCCTTCCGGCCGCACGCGTTGCACGTTACCGTTCGATCCCGAATGATAGTTCGGATAGTCGATCGACGTCGTGAAGGGATCGTCGCGCTGGTTGCGCGCCGGGTCGGGGTCGGGATTGGTGGAGTGAAAGTAATGCGCGCGCCCGATGCCGCCGAGCCCGCAGATCGATGAGCCGAGATCCTGGTGGTCGCGCGTCGAAAAGATGGCACCGCCGCGTTTGCGGAAGCGCGTGAGCGCGGCGCATTCATCCGGACCGAGCCCCGTCTCGCCGCCGGTGTCGACGCCGATGAGCCAGAGCTGGTCGTTGTCGCTCTGATCGAGGGTCGCGAGGACGGGGTCGACGCCGCGGGCGTCCGGCTCGCGGTCCCGCGCCGTCACCGTCGCGGCCGGCGAGCCGTCGGGATTCGTGAGCCCCGCGATCTCGTCGCGCAGCCGCGAGAAGCGCGTGACGTTCCAGTCGTCGGCCGCGTATGAAATCGTCGTCTGGAGCAGGATCTTCAGCATCGGCTTGTGTGGGGCTGAGACCGAAGGCGATGCAGGGACGGTTGCGCGGGCGTACGATGGGAGGCGGTGAACCACCGCCTCGGAACCGCGGCAGCGCTCCTGTTCGTCTTCCTCTGGGCGTCGGCGTTCGTCCCCAGCAAGCTCGGGGTGCTCGGATCGTCGCCGCTGTGGTTCCTCGTCGTGCGTTTTGCGGTCTCCGGCGTCATCGCGCTGGGGATCGCGCGCCTGCTGGGCGCGCGCTTTCCGCAGACGCCCCGGCAGTGGGCAGCCACGTTTGCGCTCGGCGTGCTCGGCAATGCCGTCTACCTCGGCTGCACCTACGAAGCGCTGCGCCACATCGCCGCCGGCGTCGGCGCGATCGTGGCGTCGACGAACCCGCTGGTCCTCGCGCTCGTTGCGCCGTGGTTTTTGCGCGAGCCGCTCACCCTCACCAAGATCGCCGGCTTGCTGCTCGGCTTCGGCGGGGTCATCGCGATCATGTTCGTTCGCCTCGGTAGCGGTACGGCCGATCCGCGCGACATCGCGCTCGCGTTCGCAGGCGTGGTGGGCAGCATCGCCTCGACCATCGTCTTCAAGCGCTGGTGCAGCGACCTCGATCTGCGCGCGGTCACCGGGCTGCAGCTGCTCGCCGCCGGCTTGGTCCTCGTCCCGCTCGCGATCGGGCTCGAAGGCGCTCCGCACGCGACGTGGACGTGGCAGTTCCTGCTCTCGTTCTGGTACGTCGTGCTGGTGATGTCGGTCGGCGCGTCGCTGTTGTGGTTTTGGCTGCTCGCGCACGGCGAAGCATCGCGCGTCACCGCATTCTTGTTCTTGACGCCGGTCTTCGGTTTGGGGATCGCCGCCCTGTTGCTGCACGAGACGGTCTACCTGCGTGACCTCGGCGGTCTGGTCGCCATCACCGCGGGCATTGCGCTGGTGCAGCGGGGATGAGTCCGCGCTGGCGCGTGCTGGCACTGATGACGACGGCGCAGGCCGGTGCGTCGGTCGTGCAGCAGGCGCTGGGTGCGCTCTCGCCCCATCTCGTCGAGACCTTCGTCTTGACGAAGGCGCAGCTCGGCGTCGTGTTCACGGCGATGTTCGTCGGGGCGGCGTCGTGCACGGCGATCTCGGGCGCGCTTACCGACCGCTGGGGCGAACGCGTGATGGTCCTCGCTGCGGGTTCGGTGATGACGGTTGCACTCGTGCTCGCACCACTGATTCCGCAGTATCCGTGGCTGGTCGCGACGATGGTCCTCTTCGGCGCCGGCTATGCCGCTTCAACGCCGGCCGGCGGGCGCGCCATCCTGGCGTGGTTCGATCGCGACCGCGGGTTCGCGATGGGAATCCGTCAGACGGGCGTCCCGCTCGGCGGACTGCTTGGCGCGCTCTCGCTGCCGGCGGTCGCATCGGTCGCCGGTTTGCGCGGCGCGTTTTTCTTCGCCGCGGTCCTGGTTGCGGTGCCGAGCGCGATCGCGTACGTCAACTATCCCGAAACGCGCGACGCGCGCGCGCCGGCTGCGACAGGCGCGTCGGTGGTGCGCGGGATGCGCGTGCTGATCCGCGATCCGCGTCTGCTCGCCGTCACCCTGACGTGCATGGTGCTGGTCGCCGCGCAGCTGGCGATGAATGCTTTCGTGACGATTACGGCGGTCGCCGTCGTCGGCACGTCCGTGCAAGTCGCCGCGCTCGCGTTCGCCTCCGCGCACGCGGCAGCCACCGTGGCGCGATTGGGCTGGGGGTACGTCAGCGACCGGCTCCTGGGGGGCGAACGGCTCATCCCGCTGGCCGTGATCTGCATGGTCGCCGCGCTCGCGATGGGCGGGCTGGCGCTGCTGGGACGCGGCGACGTCGTCCCGCTGTTCGTCGCCAGCGCGCTGCTCGGCTGCAGCGGCGCGGGCTGGAACGGCCTCTTCGCGACCGCGCTGGCTGAAGTCGGCGGAACCGAACGCGCGGCCAGCGCGCTGGGTCTGGGGTTGACGGCGATCTTCGCCGCCTCGGCCGTCGCGCCGACCGCGTTCGGCGCGCTCGCCGACGCGGCATCGATGCGCGTCGCGTGGTCGGCGACGGCTGCCCTGGCGCTGGCGGGCGTCGTCCCGGTGCTGTGGCTGCGCATCCGCCTCGCCGCGGAGCTCCGCAGGTCCGTCCCCGGAGGGGGCTGAACCGTGGTCGCTCCGTGCCCAGGTGGCGGAATTGGTAGACGCGCTAGTTTCAGGTATTAGTGGCCGCAAGGTCGTGGGGGTTCGAGTCCCTTCCTGGGCACCAACGAGACGTCCGGTCGCGACGGGAAGGTCGGACGCCGCCTACCGGGGCTGAGATGACGCAAGAAGACGAACAAGCCTTTGTTTCCGCGGTGCTCGAGTGCTTTGAGCCGCTACGAACGGTCGGCTACGAGGTCATCGACGTTCGTGCGACGCGGGTCGAGTTTGCCAAGCGCCTGCGACGGGTCGTCATTTGCCGGACCCGCGACGGTGAGCTCGACGTCGAGCTGGGCTCGCGCTCGGCACCCTTCAGCCTCGAGGAGTACCTGCGCGTGCGCGCCGGCGAGCCGGGTTACCGTAACGAAAATATCGTGACCGCCGCCGATCTGCGCGCCGCCGTCGAGACGACGGCGATGCGGCTCTTTGCAAACCCGGAGGCGCTCCTGCTGCTCGACCTGTCCGCGACCGCGAACGCCGTCTCCGTCAACGGCAACGGCAGCGCAGCGGCCGAACAACACGCGAACCCTACCGCTGCGCGGTAGGGCGTGACGCGCGCGCGCGTTTGGGGAGCGCAAGCGATCGGCGTCCTCGTGCTCGCCGGCTCGCTCGCGGTCTCGCACGACGCCGCTCCGCAGAAACCGCCCTGCGTGCTGACCACGATCGCGCTCGAGAGCGACATCGACTCGGGTCAGGCGCATGCCGATGATACGTTTCGTTTCGTGACCGTCGAAGCGGCGCAACTCAGCGATGGAACGGCCGTGCCCCCGAACACTCCCGGCTACGGCGTGGTGGCGATCGCGCACCACGCTGAGCGCGGCGGCTTGGGCGGATATCTGGTCCTCGAGACGCGCTTTGTCGCGCTGGCGGATGGGCGCCACATCCCGGCTTCGATTGCCTGGGCGAACGCCGAGCGCGCGATGGCGACCGGCGCCTCGCTCAACGTCCCGGGGATCGTCGGCGCGATTCCGTTCTCGGGCTACCTGCTCGCGCCGTACGGCTATCTCCATCACGGCAAAGACGTCGTGATCCCGCGCGGCCGCCAGATCCCGGTGCTGCTCGGCGACGACATCGCAACGGGCGCGTGCAGCCCGCCCTCGCCAACGCCGGCTCCGTCGGCGACGCCGGCGGCTGCCGCGACCGCGACACCGTCGGCAAGCACGACGCCGTCGCCCGCCGCGACCGCGACGCCCCCAGCGCGTTAGCCGCCTGGGCGCGAACCGATCACTTGACGATGACGGTGCCCTTCATGTAGGGGTGATAGGCACAAATGTACGGGTACGTGCCCGCCTTGATGAAGGTGTGCTTGAAGACGCCGTTCTTATCCATGTTGCCGGAATCGAACGAGGTGTCGACCGACGTCACCGTGTGCGACGTGTCGTCGTCCTCGACCCAGGCGACGCTCTGACCAACCTTGACGGTCACCGAGCTCGGCACGTAGGCGAAGTTCTTGATGTGGACCACGGCGCTGTACGCAGCCGCGGGGGTCGGGATCGCCGCCATGCTCGGGGTCGGGCCGGGCGCTGGGCTCTGGGCGACGGCAGCCGCGCTCAGCGCGAGCCCGGTGAGGACGGAGATTGCGAGGATGCGCATATGCCTCCAGAACGCGGGCGAACGGCCCGCGGTTGTCGGTCTCCGAAGCGAGCGGCCGCCGGATCGCCGGCGACAACGGTCCGCGTCCGGTGACGGTTGTAGGTGATACCATGGGACGTCTCGGCGCGGGCCGAAAGCCTGCACTCAGGATCGCATGCCCCCGGAGTACGGTTTGCAAACGCTGGTAAACGTCGCGCTGCCCGAGATGGGCGAGTCGGTGAGCGAAGGTTCGATCGTCGAGTGGCGCAAGAAAGTCGGCGATTGGGTCGACGAAGGCGAGACGATCGTCGACATCACGACCGATAAGGTCGATGTCGAGGTGCCTTCGACGGCCAGCGGTGTGATTGCGGCCGTCCACGGCGCGGAAGGCGCGACGGTCCCGGTCGGCGCCGTCCTGGCCGAGATCGACACCACCGCCGCCAAACCCAACGGCGCGCCGCCGAAAGCCCAGCCGGTCGTCGGAAAGCCCGGCGATCCCGACTTGGTCACGCCCAGCAGCTACGGCGCGGCCGGGAGTCCGTCGCCCCCGCCGGAGCGCGCGGCGCCGCCGGCGGCACCGGGTTCGGGGATTCTCTCGCACCACGCGCGCCGGCTCGTCGAGCGGCTGCACATCGATGCGGCGAAGCTGACGGGAACGGGTCCCGGCGGTTTGATCCTGCGCGAGGACGTCGAGGCGGCCGTCGCCTCCGGCAAGATCGCGTTCAGCGGCGGGCTCGGCTCGGCGTCGGCGCCGGCCGTGAACTATCCGCCGCTGGGAGCCGAAACGGCGGTCGTCGATCTCAAGGGCGCCGTCGCCACGCTGGCGTCGTACATGGAACAGTCGCTCTCGATCCCGGTCGCGACGTCGTTCCGGACGCTGCACGTCGGCACGCTCGAACAACGTCGTGCGGAACTCAACGCTGCGCTCAAGGCGGCGGGCCGCAGCGAAAAGATTTCGTTCACGCACATCATCGCGTTCGCGCTCGCGCGCGCCGCGCACGAGATCCCGGGGATCACCGCCTCGTTCCGGCGCAGCGACGGCAAGCCGCAGCGCGTCGAAGCCGGGATCCACCTCGGTCTCGCGGTCGACGTGCAGCGCAAGGACGGCGCGCGGTTCTTGGTCGTGCCCGTCATCAAGAATGCCGACACGCTCGATTTCGCGGCGTTCCGCACCGCCTATGAGGACCTCGTCGCCAAAGCGCGCGACAACAAGCTCTCGGTCGAGGAACAGACCGGCGCTTCGTTTACGCTGACCAATCCCGGCGGGATCGGGACGATCGCGTCGGTGCCGCGCCTCATGGTCGGTCAGGGTGCGATCATCGCCGCCGGCGCGATCGCGTATCCGCCGGGATTCGGTCATTCATCGCGCGCGACGCTCGAGCAGCTCGGCGTTGAAAAAGTGATGACGCTGACGTCGACCTACGATCATCGCGTCATCCAAGGCGCACTCTCCGGCGAGTACTTGCGGCGCGTCGACCAGCTGCTCGCCGGTGACGGCGAATTTTACGAGACGGTGTTCGCGCAGCTGGGCGTCAGCGCCGGCTTGCGCGGCGCGATCTCGAGCGCAAACGGAACGCCGCTGCCCGCGCCGCGAGAGACCGAGCCCGCAACGGCCGACGTTCCGGGCCTGCCGTCCGAGGAGATGCTGCGCGCGATCGCGGCCGGTATGGCGATCGTCTCCGCCTATCGCCGCCACGGCCACCTCGGTGCAAGCCTCGATCCGCTCGGCGAAGCTCCGCCCGACGATCCGTCGCTCGACCCCGCGACCTACGGACTGACGCCGGCGATGATGCGCGCGATTCCGGCCTCGATTCTGCGCGTGAAAGTGCCGGGCAATACGCTCGCCGAGGTCCTGCCGCGGCTGCGCGAGACGTATAGTTCGACGATCGCCTACGAGATCGAGCACATCTCGAACACGCGGCAGCGCGAGTGGCTGCGCGAGTACATCGAGAGCGGCCTCCATCGCCGGCCGCTGACCGCGCAGCGGCGCATCCAAGTGCTGCAGCGGCTGACCAAAGTCGAGACGATGGAGCGCTATTTCCGCAAGCAGTTCATGTCGCAGAAGACGTTCTCGATCGAAGGCCTCGACGTGATGGTCCCGATGCTCGAAGAGACGATCTCGATGCTGGCCGAAGACGGGACCAAGACGGTCGTGATCGGAATGGCACACCGCGGCCGGCTCTCGACGATCGCGCACGTCGTCAACCGTCCGTACGAAGAGCTGCTCTCCGAGTTCGAATCGGCGGCGGCGCGCGACGAAGTGCGCGACTCCGAACGAGGCGATGACGACGACGTCACCGGCGACGTGAAGTACCATCACGGCGCGACCGGCGAGTACGTTACCCCGGTCGGCACGACGATCCACGTCGAGCTGGCGAGCAATCCTTCGCACCTCGAAGCGGTCGACGGCGTCGTTGAAGGGATGACGCGCTGCCTCCAGACCGATCACTCGCATAACCCGCCGACGCACAACGTCGAAGTCGCGGCCCCGATTCTGATCCACGGCGATGCTGCGTTCGCAGCCCAAGGGATCGTCGCCGAAGTCCTCAACCTGCAGGCGCTGGCTGGCTATTCGACCGGCGGCACGATCCACATCATCTCGAACAACCAGGTCGGTTTCACGACCGATCCGTCCGAAGGGCGCTCGACGCGCTACGCCTCCGATCTCGCCAAGGGCTACGATCTGCCGATCGTGCACGTCAACGCCGACGACGTCGACGCGTGCATCGCCGCGGTGCACCTCGCGATCGACTATCGCCGCAAGTTCTCGCGCGACGTCATCGTCGACCTGATCGGATACCGCCGCTTCGGTCACAACGAGCAGGACGAGCCGGCCTACACGCAACCGCGCCAGACCGAGTTGATCAAATCGCATCCGACGGTGCGCGAACTCTACGCCGGTCAGCTCGTCGCGCAGGGCGTGCTCACCCAAGAACAAGCCAAGGAGATGCAGGATCTCGCGACGGCGCGCATGACCGAGGCGCACAAGGCGGTCAAGAGCGGCACCGTCCCGCTCGCGCCTGCGGCTTCCGATGTGCGCGCCGACGCCGGCGTAAAGCCGCCCGCGACCAAGGTCGATAAGGGACAACTCCTGCGCTGGAGCAAGGCTCTGACGACGGCGCCGGACGGCTTCACCGTGAACCGCAAGCTCGCGGCGCAGTTCCAGAAGCGCGACCAGGCGATCCGCGACCAGGGTGAGGTCGATTGGGCGATCGCCGAGGGTCTGGCGTTCGCGTCGCTGCTCAGCGTGGGGACGCCGATCCGCCTGACCGGACAGGACACGGGCCGCGGCACGTTCTCGCACCGCCACGCGGAACTGCACGACGCGCGCACCAACGAGCGCTACATCCCGCTGCAGCATCTCGACGGCGCGCGCGGTTCGTTCGAACTCTACAACTCGCCGCTGAGCGAATACGCGTGCTTAGGGTTCGAGTACGGCTACAGCTTCGAGGCGCCGCAAGCGCTGGTGCTCTGGGAAGCCCAGTTCGGCGACTTCAACAACGGTGCGCAGATCATCATCGACCAGTTCATCGCTGCCGGCGCTGCCAAGTGGGGCCAGCAGACGCGCCTGACGCTGCTGCTCCCGCATGGCTACGAAGGCGCCGGGCCGGAGCATTCGAGCGCGCGCCTCGAGCGTTTCCTGCAGCTGAGCGCCGAAGGCAACATCCGCGTTGCGAACTGCTCGACCGCGGCCCAATACTTTCACCTCTTGCGCGCGCAGGCGACCGCGGCGCACGCCTATCCGCTGGTCGTCATGACGCCCAAGAGCTTGCTGCGCAACCGTGCTTCGTACGGGACGCTGGACGAACTCGCGTCGGGGGCGTTCCGCGAAGTCATCGACGACCCGCGCTACGCCGGCGGCGACAAGTCGGCCGTCACGCGGCTGCTTCTGTGCAGCGGGCACATCTACTACGACCTCATTGCCAACCCGCTCTACGAAAAGGTGGCCAAGACCGCGATCGTCCGCGTCGAGCTGCTCTCGCCGCTCCCGGTCGCCGAGCTGCTGCAGACGATCGCGAGTTACCCCAATGCCACCAGCGCAATCTGGGTGCAGGAAGAACCGAAGAATATGGGCGCGCGGGCACACGTGCGGCGACGCATCGTCGAACGCTTGCCCAACGGGCTGCTCGAGATCGACTACATCGGGCGGCCGTATCGCGCCAGCCCCTCCGAAGGGTATCCGGGCGCGCACGCGGTCGAGCAGGATCGCATCGTTCGCGAGGCGCTGACCGAGCTCTAGCCGGACCCGGCGAGGAGCCCTTCTTCCATTTCACAGCAAAGTCGGCGGGCCAGCGGCGCACGCGCGCCGTACGGTGCCCCCGATGCTTGCGCTCGTCTTTCTCGTCGCGCTCGCCGCGCAGCCGACGCCCGAGCCCACCCCGACGCTGACGCCCCGGCAACTCCTGGGTCAGATCCGGGCGGTCTTCCGCAGCCATCGTCCGCCGCCGGAGTTCGAGAGCTATACCCTGACGCGCAAGCAGAACGCGACCAACGGCTATCCCGACCCCGTCGACAGCTATACGAAGCACATCTGGATCCGCAACAGCGACCGGGCCGCGTTGACGCGGCTGGTGTTCCGCGATTTCGCGCGCGGCGACCTCGCCTTCGACCGGCCGGCCTTCAACGAGGCGCGCGACCCCGGGCCGCCGACCGCCGACGTGTTCGAACCCGCACCGGCCGTCCCTCATCCGGTCAGCCAGGCCTACACGCCCGAGCCGGGCGCGACCGCATTGCCGGTCATCGGCACGATCCGCGCCGTGTTCGAACTCGACTACGAGATCCGCACGGTCGCCGTCGAGGGGAACGAACTCCACATCACGGTCTTTCCGCTGCGCGACATCGAGCGTAACCGGCTGCGCGAGATCTTCGTCGATCGCAAGACGCTCGAACTGCACCGCCTGATCGCGACCGACAAACTGTTCGAATTCGGCGGCGGCAACAAAGTGTATCCGGTGACCTTCACGATCACGATGGGCAACGTCGCCGGCTATCCGGTTGTCACGCGGATCCATGGTGATGTCGGCGGCGGCTACAACGAGGACGGCCAGCTCGTCGACTTCACATTCACCGACATCAAGTTTCCGCCGACCCTTCCGGCCTGGTATTTCGATCCCAAGACCTACGCCGCGCACGGTGGCGACGCGCCGCTTTAACCGTCCGGCTTAGCTCGCCTCGAGCCGCGCGACCGCGGCGGCGACGGCGGGGAAGGATTCGACGATCGCTCGCGTTTGGGCGGTGACGAATCCTTGGTCGCGGGCGCGGTCGACCAGTGCGAGCAGGGGATCGAAATAGCCGTCGACGTTGACCAGCACGCACGGCGCTTCGATGAGGCCGAGCTGCACCCAGGTGACGATCTCGAAGAACTCCTCGAACGTTCCGAAGCCTCCCGGCAAGGCGACGAACGCCGCCGAGAGTTCGGCCATCAAGGTCTTGCGTTCGTGCATCGAGTCGACGATGCGCAGGTCGACCTCGCGGTGCGCGACCTCGCGTTCTTCGAGAAAGCGCGGGATGACGCCGATGACTTCACCGCCCGCCGCCAGCGCGGCATCGGCGACGGTTCCCATGAGACCGACCCTGCCGCCGCCGTAGACGACGCCGATCCCCGCGCGCGCCAGCGCGCCGCCGAGCTCGTGCGCGGCAGCCGCGAAGCGCGGATCGTCGCCCGCCGCCGACCCGCAGTACACGCAGACCCGTTTCACGGCACTATGCGATCAGCGCGCCTTTGACGGCGTGGCGGCTCGTCGCCAGGTGCCGGACCCCGTTTTTCCCCAGCTTGTGAAAGTGTTCGGTCGCCATGTGCTCGTCGAGGGCGTTCTGATCGCGCCACTTCTCGAACAGCATGAAGGTGGCAGAATCGGCGCCGGCGCCGCGCGCGACCTCGTAGGCGATGCAGCCCGGTTCCTCGCGCGACTTCACCGCGAGCTCGGCGAAGAGACCTTCGACCTCGTCGGCCTTCTCGGGCGGGAACGTGTACATGACGGCGTTGACGAGCATTACGGCCCGTTCGACGTGGCCGGGCTCGGCACTTCGAGCGTCGAGGTGCAGGCCCGGCAGCGCGTCGCCGCCGCGGGGACCGTCTCGAGACAAAACGGGCACGCCTTGACGGCCGGTTCGGCGGCTGCGGCCTGGGCGCGCAGCGTGCCGATGCGCTGCAAGGGGACGATCACCGCGAAGTAGATCGCCACGGCGATCAGCACGAACGAGACGAGCGCGTTGAGGAAATCGCCGACGGGGAAGCGGCTGCCGTTGAGCGTGAAGCCGAGCGCTGCGAAATCCGGCTTCCCGGCGAGCGCTGCGATGAGCGGTGTGATCAGGTCCTTGACGAACGCCGTCACGACCGCGCCGAACGCCGCGCCGATCACGACCGCGACCGCCAAATCGATGACGTTGCCACGGAACAGAAAATCGCGGAAGCCGTTCAGCATCTCCGCGCTGGATTAGGCGAGCGCTGCGACCTTCCCGCCCGCGCGCGCGACCGCTTCGGCGATCATCGCGTCCCGGATCTCCGGCACGGCCCAGCGTGCTTGCGCTTCGGGCGAGAGCGTGTCGATCGGATCGAAGTACAGGAATGACTGCCCGGGCTTGACGCTCGGCGCGCTGTAGACGACGATCCCATTTTCACGGTCGTAGAAATCGTACGAGTGCACGTCCCGTTTGCCGCCGCCGCCCGGCGCGTCGCAGATGAAGAGCGGGGTGTTGAAGCCGGCGGTCTCGCCGCGCACCACCTTCTCGATGTCGAGCGAGGTTTGCACCGACGTCCGCATGTCTTCGACGCCGCGCACCAGATCGTGCATGTAGACGTAGTAGGGATGGATGTTGATCCACGACAGCCGCTTGACCAGCGTGGTCATCGTCGCGGCGTCGTCGTTGACGCCCCGGATCAACACGGACTGATTGCGGACGGTGATCCCGCGCTCGAACAGCAGGTTCATCGCGCGTTCGGTGATCCACGAGATCTCGCCCGGCGAGTTGAAATGCGTGTGGATCACGACGTCTTTGCGCAGCGTGCGGCCGTGTTCGACGACGGCGGTGAGCGCGTCTGTCCAGGCCGCATCGGTCAGAATTTTCATCGGCATGACCGCCAGGCCTTTGGTGGCGTACCGTAGGCGGCGCACGTGCGGGATCGCGAGCAGCGATTCGCCGATGGTGGTAATGCTCTTCGGCGAGAGCTGGTAGGCATCGCCGCCGGAGATCACGATGTCTTCGATCTCCGGCCGTGAGGCGATGTAGTCGAAGGCGTCCTTCCAGAGTGCCGTGGTCTTCGCGAGGGGCGCCTTGTCGACGTCGGCGGTGTCGGGGCCGACTGCATACGAGCGCGTGCAGAAGCGGCAGTAGACCGGACAGGTCTGCAGCGGCAGGAACAGCACCTTGTCGACGTACCGGTGCGTGAGCCCCTGGACCGGCGAGTCGTCCTGCTCGTGCAGCGAATCCAGCGTCAGCATCGGGTGATCGGGGAGCAGCTTCGAGGCCACCGGGATGAACTGCCGCCGGATCGGATCCTCGTAGGGACGCGTCCAGTCGATCGAGGCGATCATGTACGGCGAGACGCGCACCGCCATCGGGGCGCGGCGAAAGCCTTCGCGCGCGTCCTCGAGGAAGGTCGGGTCGACGATCGCTCCGATCGTTTCGAACAGCTCGTCGGTCGTTTTGACGGAGTGCCGGCCCTGCCAAATGTGGTCGAGGAAGGTCGCCTCATCGACGTCGGCATACGCGGGGACCGCGCGCCAGAACTCACCCTGCCGCACGTTGCGGTGCTCGAGCGCGGCGGGATCGACCGGAGGTTTGATGTGATGGTGCACGGTCGCGAGGCTCCTAGGTCGCTCTAAGCGCTCGCGCCGTAGCGCATGACGAAATGTTCTTTGAGCGCCGGGTGATCGCGCAACGTCTGCAGTGCAACGGCCGCATGCCCCTTGGCGTACCCGTTGCCGACCATCATGTTCACATCTTTGCCGATCCCTTCGGCGCCGAGCGCAGCCGCCGTGAACGAGGTGGCCATCGAGAAGAAGTACACCGTGCCGCCGTCCTTGCAGCACAGGATCGACGCCACCTCGGTACCGGCGACGCTGACGCAGCTCACGACCAGGTCCGCCAAATCCGGCAACGCGCCGGGAATCTGCTCGAGCACCGCGAGCGTGTCGCGCGCGTCGGCGACGATGAGCGCGTCGACGTAGCCATTGTCCACCAGCAGCCGCGCGCCGGCGGTGTCGGCGGAAGGAACGATCCCGACCACGCGTCCCGTCGAACCGGTACCGCGGCGCGCCTGCGCGCACGCAAGGAGTCCCGACTTTCCGTCCGCGCCGATCACGCACACCGTCGAACCCGGCGCCGCGAGACGCCGTACCTGAGCCGGGGCGCCCGCGACGTCGAGCACGGCGAGCGCTACCCCCACCGGCAGATCGCCGGGGAGCCGCGCGTAGATGCCGCTTTCGAACAGGATCGCTTTGCCGCACACGGCGACTTGGCCGGTCTCCAGATCGACGCGCTCGATGCGTTCGAGCAGCAGCGGCGTGAGCGAGAGCGAGACCAGCGATGCGATGCGGTCACCGACCGCGAGATCGTCGCGTGCGGCGAGCGACGCTCCGATCTCCAGCACGCGGCCGATGAACATCCCGCCGCTGCCGGTCACGGGGTTGTGCTGCTTGCCGCGTTCGCGCACCGTGTCGACGATGCCGGCAGCGATCGCCGCAGCGTCGCCGCCGCACGCATCCGACATCTGCTTGAACGACGCCGCGTCGAGGTTGAGCAACTCGACGTCGCACAGGATCTCGTTGTCACGCGCCACCGGCGCGTTGTCGATCTTCCACGCATTTTGCGGGAGTGCGCCGTGCGGCGCGATGACACGATGCGAGCCGAGCGCGCACGGGCCGCGGGTCGCCGCCCGCGTCATGTCAGTGCCTCGACCGCCAACCCACCGCGTTCGAACGGCGTCGAGAGCACGATCGTGGTGCGCGTCCGCGCGACGCCGGGAACGCGCTTGAGGCGGGTCAGGAAATCGTCGAGGTGGGCGGTCGAACGCGTGACGACCTTGAGCAGATACG
>Ga0302184_10000383_pt1 | contig 29153 bp, 26 predicted proteins | sample I_Palsa_N3_3_FD_200233 | JGI IMG/M metagenome (GOLD analysis project Ga0302184, IMG submission 200233) | Peat permafrost microbial communities from Stordalen Mire near Abisko, Sweden - I_Palsa_N3_3 | ecosystem: Environmental > Terrestrial > Soil > Palsa > Peat permafrost | place: Sweden...
CGGGCGGGGAGTCTCAGACAACCGGGTGGTGGACGTCGCGCTTGTCGCCCTCGACGTTGGGCCCGGAGCCGGCCCGGCCTGGGAGGCGTTTGTGATACTCATCGGCGGCGCGGTCCCGGAGCTTGGCGAGCGCCACCGCCGGGCCCTTGCCGGTCGCGGTGCTGGTCAGGCCGTCGGGGTTCTGGACGGCGGTCAGCACAAGCGCGATGCCGGCCACGATCGCCTGGTACTTGCCGACGTTCAGGTGGAGGTTGAGGAAGGTGACGAACAGCCCGGCGGCGGAAAACATGATGCCCGCGACGACCGCACCGGCGATCCGCCCGGCCCCGGCCACGAACACGATGGCCAGCAGGGCGATCGAGGTGAACGCGGCAAAGCTGTCAGCGGTCAGTTCGCCCTGCATGTAGCCCGTCAGCGCGCCGCCGATGCCCGCGATGAACGCGGCGAGCCCGAACGCCATCAGCTTGCCCTGGGCGACGTTGATCCCGACCGAGCCCGCCGCGCGCTCGTTGGAGCGGATCGCCAGCAGCATGCGGCCGGCCGGGCCTCGTCGGAGCCGGGCCACGAGCAGCCCGAGCAAGATCACGACGAGGAGCACGAGCACGCCGAAGATGAAGGTGGGATAAGCCTTGCCCTGGGTGATCCCCAGGTTCAGCCCGGGCAGCCGCGGCGCCGGAATCGGCAGGCCGGCCGTACTGCCGGTAAAGGACAAGCTGGTGAACACGACGGCGTCCATCGCCGCCGCGAACCCGAGGGTCACCACGGCCAGGTTCACGCCGCGCAGCCGCAGGGCCGGCAGGCCGATGATCAATCCGACGGGCACCGCGCAGAGCCCGGCGAGAATAAGCGACCACGGGAAGCCGATGCCCCAGCTGGTGGAGATGTGCCCGAGCATGAAGCCGCCGATGCCGGCCAGCGACATCTGGGCCAGCGACACCTGGCCGACGTAGCCCGTCAGCACGACGACTGACAAGGCGATACAGGTGACGGTCAGCGAGGAGATGAAGGCGAAACGAAGGACGCTGTTAAGGACGAACAGGAAGATCAGGCCGACCACGAGGCAGACGGCGGCGGTACGCAGCGGCGTCTTCGGGCGGCCGACCGAGGGGTTGCGCTCGGCCGCCTCGCCGCCGCGAGCGAGCACAGAGCGCGAGCGGAGCGCCATCACCGCGATGATGACAATGAACGGGAGCGCATCTGACAGGCCCTGCTGAGGCAGCCAGGTCCAGACGGTGATGAGCTTGGCGATCTCGGACTGGGCGCAGCCGATGAGCAAGCCGGCCAGCGCGGTAACCCAGAACGAGGAGAACCGGCCGACCAGCGCGGCGGCCAGGGCGGGCACGACGAACAGGGTGTAAGAGGTCGGATCGAGGCTGGCGATCGGGGCGATAAGGATGCCGGCTGCGCCTGCCAGGACCGTCGCGATGACCCAGTTCTGGCCCGCGATCACGTTGGCGGAGATGCCGGTCAGCGCGGCTCCCCGGTCGTTCTCGGCGCCGGCCCGGGTGGCCAGGCCGAACCGGGAGAAACGGTAGACGAGCGCGAGCACGACCGAGATGACGACAACCACGCCGGTGAAGAACAGGCGGTCCTCGGGGAACGTGACGTGCGCGACCGACAGCGCTGAACTGGGGAAGATCGGGTTGGTGGCGACGGGTTCTGTGCTGTAGTTGAGGACCGCGATGGCCTGCAGGCCGAGCATGACACCGACCGACGCGCAGACGCGGGTGAGCGGCGAGGCGCTCCGCAGCGGCCGGTACACGATGACGTACAGCACGAGGCCGAGGACGGCCGCGTACACGAGCGAGATGACGATCGCGAGCCCTGTGTTGATCCCGGCGCCGCCGTTGAGCGAGATCTGGTGCGGGATCAGCACCACGGGCAGTTCGAGCTCCCCGAAGCTGCGCAGGTTGACGAAGACGTAGGCGATGAACATCGCCACCGCGCCATGCGCGAAGTCGACCACGCCAGCGCTGCGGAACTTCAGGACGAGTCCCTGGCCGAGCATGGCGTAGGTGGCGCCAGAGCCCAGGCCGAGGATCAGGAAGAGGAGGTAGCTGGCCATGGTGTCTCGTTACGTCTCGTCGGTATGCGCGGCGCGGAGGTGGGGCGAGAGGTTCCGCCCGCCCGGAGGCGGGCGGAACCCTGCGACCCGATCGCGGTCATCAGCTAGGAAGGCCCGGGAAGTAGCCCTTCGAGGTCACCCAGGCGGTCGAACTCGGCTGGGTAATCACCCCGTTCTCGACCTGGTTCATGAGGTAGTAGTCGTTGCAGATGGCGGTGGCGCCCTTCAGGGCCTGCCCGTTGCACGTGTAGGGGTGCGACAGGAAGTTCTGATGGGTGCCGGTCTTGAACGCGGCCAGGATGCTCGCGGTGGTCGGCGTGCCGGAGATCGTGCTCAGCACCGCCTGGACGTTCATCACGGTGGCGAAGCCGGCCGTCGAGATCGAGTCGATCAGCGTGCCGGGCGCGGCCCACTTCTTCATCGCCGCCTCGAACAGCTGCGCCTGCGGGTTGCTCCCGCTCTGCAGCATGAACGGTGAGGCGATGTACATACCCTGAGCTCCGCCGGCGGCGGCGGCGAGCACCGGCGGCGCGCCGCACGGGTCGATGCCCATGATCTTGCCGGTATAGCCGACGCTCTTCAGCGCCTTCAGCACGTTGCCGCAGCCGTTCGGGACGTCGACGTAGGCGAGCTGGGCGCCGCTGCTCTCGATCAGGGCAGCCTGCGGGCTCGGGTCAGGCGAGGTCGGCGACAGCGGGATGTCCTTGATCGTGGTCACCCCGGCGGCCTTGAACACCGGCGTGATCTGCGGCAGGATCGACTCGCCCTGGGCGTTGCTGAAGTACACCAGCGCCACGCTCTTGACGCCCAGCGTCTTGCCCGCGTACACGGCGGCGGCCGCGTTGTCGCCGACGCTAACCGACCAGAACTGGACGGAGTTCGGAGCGGTCTCAGGCACTGGGGTGAACGGGATGCCGCCGAGGTAGGCCAGGTTGGCGTGCGCGTAGATCGGGATCGAGGCGGGCCCGCCGACGTCGGCCGCGCCGAGGATCGCGATCGGGTGCGCGGCCACCAGCTGGTTGGCGCAGCGCGCGGCGGTGGCCGGCGTGCCGTCGCCGGTGCATTCGTCGATCTGGATCGGATGCCCGTTGATGCCGTCGAGGTAGTTGTTGACGTAGCTGACGGCGGCGATGGAGCCCTGGCGCGCCTCAGGGAAGGTGACCGCGCCGGTCTCGTCGTTGATCATCCCGAAGACGTACGGGGTGCCGGTCGCCTTCTTGGCCGTGCCGAACGAGAAAGTGCCTGCCGCGGCGGTCGAGCTGCTGCCCGCCGCGGGCGTGCTCGAGCCGGTCGAGCTACTGGAACCGCTGGAACTGCACCCCACTGCGGTCAGCGCGGCGACGCTGAGGGCCGCCGCGCTGAGCGTTCTGAGTCGTTTCATATGGGCTTCTTTCGGAGATGGTTGTATCTGTCGGTCAGGGAGGGCCGGAAGCGACCTCATCAGGCGGCCGTCTCCCCGAGGTAACTGGCGGTGAGCAGCTCACGCCGCTCGCGCAGCTCGGCGGCGGCGCCCTCGAGCCTGATCCGGCCGTGCGTCAGGATGTAGGCACGGTCGGAGATTTCCAGCGCCAGCGCGACGTGCTGCTCGACGAACAGCACGCTGGCACCGAGCTCGTCGGCGGCCCGGCGCAGGATCGGCAGGAGCCGCTCGACGATCACCGGAGCCAGTCCGAGGCTCATCTCGTCGACGAGCAGCAGCCGGGGCCTGGTCACCAGGGCCCGGCCGACGGCCAGCATCTGCTGCTCGCCGCCGGACAGCAGCCCCGCCTTGCGGCCCAGGCACTTGCGCAGCTCGGGGAGCATCTCCAGCAGCTCGTCCTCGCGGCTGTCAACCCGTCGCCCCCGCTTGGCCGCCAGCCGCAGGTGCTCGCGGACGGTGAGGCCGGGGAACAGCGCGCGCCCCTCGGGCACCAGGGCGAGGCCGCGACGGGCGAGCAGGTGGGCCGGGGTGCCGCCGACGTTCTCGCCGGACAGCTCGATCTTGCCCGAGATCGGGCGGTTCAGCCCGGCGATCGTCTCCAGGGTGGTGGTCTTGCCGGCACCGTTCGGGCCGAGCAGGGCCACCACCTCACCCGGGCGGACCTCCAGGTTGAGCTCGCGGACGACCGGCACGTCGGAGTAACCGGCGAATAGGCCGGTGAGGACGAGCGCGTGGCCGGGGGGGCTCGCGCTAGTGGCCGGTGCCGGCATGATGCCCTCCTAGGTAGGCCTCGATCACGCGCGGGTCATCGCGGATCTCCGCGGGGGCGCCCGCCGCGATCTGCCGTCCGAAGTCGAGGACCATGAGCTGGTCGCAGACGGACAGGACCAGGCCCATGTCATGGTCGATGAGGAAGACCGTCACGCCGTGATCTTCGGGCAGGGTGCGCAGCCGCCGCCCCAGTTCGAGGCTCTCGTCGGTGTCGAGCCCGGCCGCGGGCTCGTCGAGCAGGACCAGCCGGGGCTGGCGGGCGAGCGCCCGGCCGATGCCCACCAGCTTGCGCTTGCCGAGTGAGATCTCCGACGGGTAACGGTCGACGACATCCTCCAGACCGCAGACCGATATGGCCCAGTCGACGCCGGTCCGGTCCGGCGGCCGGTGCGGCAGGACGAGGTCTCTCATGGCCGAGGCGACGGTCACGTGCTCGGAGGCCACGAGCAGGTTCTCGTCGACGGTGAGGTCGCCGAACAGCTCGACCGACTGGAAGGTGCGGGCCAGACCGAGGCGCGCTCGCCGGTAAGGGCGCAGGCGGCTGATGTCCCGGCCGTCGAACACGATCCGCCCGGCGGCGGGCTTGGTATATCCGGTCAGGGCGTCGACCATCGAGGTCTTCCCGGCGCCGTTGGGGCCGATCAGCCCGTAGACGCTGCCCTCGGCGACGTGCAGGTCGACGTCGGAGACGGCCACGACTCCCCCGTAGGTGACACGCAGGCCGACGACGTCGAGCAGCAGCTGCCGGGCGGTCGGTGCGGTCATGGCTCTCCCTTCCATGGACGCTCCTGAACGGGAAAGGTTAACTTTCGCATCATGAAAGTTACTTTCATTTCGGTCAGGTTACGAGATACGGGTGAAATTGTCTATATGCGAGAGGTCACGAATTGGCGACGGCCCCCGCAAGGCGAGCCGCGTCCCGGCTGGCTAGGGCGACCAGGACCGCTCGAGACCCTGGACCAGGGCCACCATGCAGTCCTGCAGGGGCGTGGGCACCCCGACCCGCCGTCCCTCGGCGGATATGCCGCCGGACAGGACGTCGATCTCGGTGGCCCGGCGCGCGAGGACGTCCTGCAGCATGCTCGGCTTATGGTCGTACGCCTCGGCGATAGCCTCGTCCACGGCGTCGCGCGGCGAGCGCGTCAGGACGATGCCGGCCTGCCCGCAGACCACCTCCGCCTCCGCGATCAGCCGGTCGACCTGCCGGCGAAGCCCGGTGTCGGTGCAGACGCGCCCCACCGAGAGCCCTGTCAGGGCGGCCAGCGGGCTCGTCGCGGAGTTGAAAATGACTTTCGTCCACTGCGGCCCCCGCGCGTCTTTGAGCGCGTGCGTCCGTAGCCCGCCCGCGGTGATCAGCCGGGCCAGTTGTTCGACCTCGCCCATCGGCGCTGGCCGGGCCTCGAACGGCCCGAACCAGGAGTCCCCCGGCGCGTCGTACCGCACGACGCCGGGTGCCGCGATCGCGCCGGCCGTGACGATGCTCCCGCGGATGACACGCGGCACGAGCTCGGCGATGACCTCTTCATTTCCGAGCCCGTTCTGCACGCTGACGACGGCGGCGTTCGCCAGGGCCGCCCGGGCGCCCTCGACGGCCGCGCGTGTGTGCGGCGCCTTGGTGGCGACGAGGCCGAAGTCGCACGCGGGCAGGTCGCTGCCGTCGGTTCTCGCATGGACCGCGGCGGTGAAGCCGGCCAGCCCGGTGACCCGCAATCCCCGTGCGTTCATCGCGGTCACGTGCTCCGCCCAGGGGTCGACGGCCCACACTTCGACGCCGGGAACGCGCGCGAGGTGCGCGGCGTACAGGCTTCCGATCGCGCCGCAGCCGATGACCGCGATGCGGACCGGGGCGCCGGGGTTTCCCTTCATGACGAGGCCAGGGCCGTTCGGCTTATGTCTTCGCAGATGGACGGGCCTGCGCCGCCGACGCCGAGGCCGGCCACGACGCGCCCGCCGTCGCGGACCGGCAGCCCGCCTGGGACGCCGAGCACCGGCGGCACCACGAGGCGGGCGACGGCATCAGGCTTGCCGAAGCGGGCGTCGAGGTCACCGCTGTCGCAGCCGAACAGCGCCGCCGCGCCCGCCACGGCCTGCGCGATGGCCACTGCGCCGGCCGGGCCGCCGTCCATCAGGTCCTGCTGGATCGGGTCACCGCCGCGGTCGACGACGGCGACCGCCACCTGGACGCCGCGGCGCGACGCCGCGTCCATGGCGGCGTCGCAGAGCGCCCTCGCCCAGTCGAGCTGGGCCTGGCGGGCCGCCGGGGGTGCGGGTGCCATGCCGAGGCTTTCCGCCGGGTCGACGACCAGCTCACCGAAGCGCTGTTCCCACCGCTTGGCGTCGTCTCCGTGCTGCCCGGCGTACGGCAGCCCGAGGGCGTAGGCGATCAGCAGGTCCTCGGGGTTGGCCGGCCTGCCGTCCGCGCTCACCACGCGCGGGTCGACGCCCGCTGGGAAGAACGGGCTCACGGTGGCACCTGAGGCCGCGATCCCGGCGGCCACTACGCCGCCGACGCTGACCGGCAGGCCGCCCGCGCCGGGGAACAACGCCTCAGGCGACGCCGCGGCGAACCCGGCGGCGACCGGCGGGGCGATCGTCGTCATCCGGTGCAGGTGCTCGGCGCTCGGGATCTGCTGCGTCGCCGAGATCCACGCCTTGGAGCGGGCCCGCGCCATCCCCCCCGGTCCCCCGGCGTCCATCCGCGACGCGGTGATCAGCGTCCCGGTCGCCCCGACGACGGCGATCGCCCCGCGCAGGCCAAGCTGCTCAGCCTTGTCGACGGCGCGCTGCACCAGCGCCCGGGCCTCGGCCAGGTCGAGGTCCCGCGGGTACGGGCCGGACCCGGTCACCGCCTCTTCCCCGCTCGCATCCGTGACGGCTGGTGGCGCCGTTCCTTGTCGCTCATTTCTCGCTCCTCAGTCCAGGCGCCGCTGCGCTCCTCGGGCTCACTAATCATGGGAGGCGGCATAGCATCCGGAGTTCGGGCCAGGGAGGTAGCGCCGCCTCACCTCCCCAAGAATGTCAGTGGTGCTCGCTAGTGTGTTCGTATGTCCCGATACCGACTGCTCCCGTTGCCCGCCCAAGAGGTTGCCGGGCCGGTGAACCGCGAACTTCAACTCGCGCTCCTTCCAGCGTGAGGTGGAATCCCTGCCACCCAGGGAGGATGTCAAGCGCCGACCATGTTGTAGCCGCCGTCGGCGACCATGTACCCGCCGGTCATGTGCGCGGCATCGTCGGTCGCCAGGAAGAGAGCCGTACCCGCGAGCTCGGCGGGGGCCGGGATCCGCCCCATCGGGGTGAGCGATCGCAGCTGGTCGCCGCGCCCTGACTGCCAGTCCTTGCGGCCGAGGGTGGCCTCGGTCTCGATGAACCCGGGGGCGAAGACGTTGACCCGGACCGTGGGCGCGAACGCGTGCGCGTACGATTTCGTCACGCCTAGCAGCCCGTATTTCGCGGCGGCGTACTGCGGCGCCCGGGCGCTGCCGCGGACGATGACGGTCGACCCGATGTTAATGATGGCCCCGTGACCTTGCTCCAGCATCCGTGAGCCGAACTCGTGCACGCACAGCAGCGTGCCCTTGATGTCGACGGCGAGGACGTGGTCGATCGAGGACTCGGTGATGTCGCGCCACGACATCTGCTCGCGGGCGACGTCGCCGACGTTGTTCACCAGGACGTCGACGCCTCCCAGGCGCTCGAAGGCGGCGTCGGCCAGCGCCTTGATCTGCCCCCAGTCGACGATGTCAGCCTGAAGCAGCACGGGCGTACTGCCCTCCGCTGCGACCCGGTCGGCGGTCCGCTTGGCCCCTTCGGTGGAGCTGCGGTAATGGACGCCGACGGCACGGGCGCCCTCCCGGGCGGCGCGGACCGCGATCTCGGCGCCGAAGCCAGTGCCGGCGCCGGTGACGACAACCGAACGGCCCTCGAAGCGACGCGGTACGGGAACGGGTGCGAGTGGCACGGGGTGTCCTTCCGAAGATAGGTGGCTGGGTACGACGGTCAGACCAGGACGCGGCCGCCGTCGACGTACAGGACCTGGCCGGTGATAAAGCGGGCGCGGTCCGAGGCGAGGAACGTGACCGCGTCGGCCACCTCCTCGGGACGGCCGAGCCGCTCCGCCGGGACGAGTGATTCCAGGCTCTCCCTGTGGTTGTCCTTGTCGAGGTAGGCCTTGGTCAGGTCGGTCTCGATGTAGCCGGGCGCGACGGCGTTGACGGTGACACCGTACGGTGCCCACTCGCGGGCCATGACCCGGAGCAGCTGGTTCATCCCGCCTTTGGTCGCCGCGTACGGCGCGTGATGCGGGTGGGCGAGCAGCCCGGAGACCGACGACACGAAGACCATGCGGCCGTACCGCTGCTCGACCATCAGCCGCCCGACGGCCTGGCCGAGCCAGTACGCCGACGACAGGTTCAAGCTGACGGTCTCCTGCCAGTCGTCGTCCGCCAGGTCGAGGACCGGCTTGCGCACGTTGCGGCCGACGGCGTGCAGGAAGACCTGCGGAGTTCCCACCAGCCCGACGGCCTCGCTGACGGCCGCGCGGCAGGCCTCCGCCGTACGCAGGTCGGCGACCAGCGGTTTGACCTCGCCGCCCGCGGCCTTCGCGGCTTGCACGACCGCGTCGAGGTTCTCGGTGTTCCTGTCGGCGAGCGCGACCAGGGCACCCTGGGCGGCCAGGCTTACCGCGCTGGCTCCCCCGAGTCCGCCAGCGCCGAAGACCAGGGCTGGCCGTCGGCCGAGCGTGAGCCAGTCCTGCATGGGGCCTACCCTTCGCGCCAGAATTCTCGTACTATGAAAGTCACTTTCCAATAACCGTAGCCGACTTGCCGCGGGGCTGTCCAGGGTCCGCCCGCGGCCCGCCGTACGCTGATGGCACTTGCCATCACCGAGGAGGAAGGCCGTCCATGCCCCGCCGCACCGCTAGCTCCTCATCCGCGGCGCTCCAGCCCGTCGAGCCCTCCGCTGACGCGGAATCCCCGGAACGCCCGGAACGCCCGGAACGCCCGGAATCGCCGGAACGCCCGGGATACCGTGTCGAGGCCCTCGCCAAGGGGCTGCGCATCCTGTCGCTGTTCGACGAGCAGCACCCGTCCTGGCGCGTGAGCGACCTGGCCACCGTCACGGGTCTGCCCATGCCGACCGTCTACCGGGTCGTGATGACGCTGGCGTCGGAGGGCTACCTCGATCACCTGCCCACCGGCGACTACCGGCCCGGCGTGCGCACGCTGACGCTCGGCACGGCCGCGCTGCGCAGCCTGGACTTCGTGAGCATCGCGACGCCGAAGCTCCGGGATCTCGGCCAGCGCACGGGAGAGACGGTGAACCTGGCCGTGCTCAACGGCGATCGCGTGCTCTACCTCGTCCGGCTGAGGAACTCCGACCTGGTGACCGCGAACATCCAGGTGGGCTCCACGCTGCCCGCCGTGCACACCTCCATCGGCAAGCTGCTGCTCGCCCATCTCGACGGGCCCGACCTGGAGGCGCGCATCACCGACGCCTCGTTCGCCGCCAACTCCGGGCCTAACGCCAAGGTCTCGCTGGCCGAGCTGCGCACCGAACTCGCCGTGATACGCGACCAGGGCTGGGCGATGCAGGACGAGGAGCTGGCCCACGGCCTCCGGTCGGTCGCGGCCCCGCTCACCGGTCCGGACGGCCGCGTGCTCGCGGGCGTCAACCTGGCCGTCCAGGCCCGGGACTGGTCCACGCAGCGGATGATCCGCGAGCTCAAGCCCGCCGTCCTGGCGACCTGCGCGGAGATCTCCGGCCTGCTGTCCGACACCAACGTCAGCGTGCTTTGAGCGTGCTTTGACATCCGGCGCGCGCATCGGCAAGCTCGAGCCGGCCTCGCTCGACGAGGAGCAGCGCTCGCTCTACGACGCGATCGCCGGGGGCCGCCGGGCCCAGGGCCCGCAGCTGTTCCGGCTGACCGACGAGGACGGACGCCTCGAGGGTCCGTTCAACGCCTTCCTGCTGCAGCCGCGGCTCGGGTCGGCCCTGCAGGCGCTCGGCTCCTCGGTGCGTTACGACACCGGGCTCGACGACCGGTGCCGCGAGATCGCGATCCTCGTCGTCGCGGCACACTGGCGGTCCGACTTCGAGTGGTACGCACACGAGGCGGTCGCCCGTTCGGCCGGGCTGGACGACGCCGAGCTGGCCGCCGTGCGCGAGGGCCGCCATGCCGCGCTGACCGGACGCGAGGCGGTGGTCGCGCGCACGGCCGCCGCGCTCGTGGCGGGCGGCGACCTCGACGACGCCGAGTACCTCGAGGCGGTCGAGGTGATGGGCGCAGCGGGACTGTTCGAGCTGCTCACCCTCGTGGGCTACTACGCGACGCTCGCCCTCCAGCTCCGCGTGTTCCGCGTCCCGGCGCCAGACGGCCCCGCCCGGCCTGCTTGACCCGGCCTGCTTGACCCGGCCTGCTTGACCCGGCCTGCTTGACCGGGCCCCCTTGGTTCCTGGCCCCCTTGACACCACGCCCGCCCGGGCGCGAAGATATGCGAAAGTTACTTTCGCAGAATGAGAGCGAGTCCGGGGCAATGAAGCTGGTCACCTTCGACGCTGGTCGGGTAGGTCGCCTGGAGGACGAGGTCGTGGTCGAGCTCGACTGCGCCTCGACGCGCGAGTGGTTCGTGCGCGGCGGGCAGGTCGGCGAGACGGGGGAACGCCTCCCGCTGGCCGACGTCCGGCTGCGAGCGCCGATCGTGCCGAAGAAGTTCTTCCACACCGCGGGCAACTTCTCCGACCACGACAAGGAGCTGCAGGCGGTCGACTGGTCGCACCCGGTGCATAAGGGGATCGTGTTCTTCCAGAACGTCGACGCGATCATCGGCCCGGACGACGCCATCGTGTACCCCGAAGGGCTGACGAAGGAGCTTGACTACGAGCTCGAGCTCGCGATCATCATCGGCCGCAGCGGCAAGTTCTTCGGGCCCGAGGATGCCGGGGACTACATCGCCGGGTACACGGTCTTCAACGACATCACGGCCCGCGACATCCAGCGCCGGGAGATGCAGTCCGGCGTGTTCTCCTTCTCCAAGTCGATCGACACCTTCTGCCCGATCGGCCCCTGGATCGTGACCAAGGACGAGGTTCCGGACGCCCAGGCACTCGCGATGGAGCTGCGGGTCAACGGCCAGGTCCGCCAGCGCGGCAACACCAGCCAGATGCTCATCTCGATCCCCCACCTGGTCGCGCACCACTCGGCGCAGGGCTACTCGGCCGGGGACATCCTGACCACCGGGACGATCTCGGGCGTGGCGGCGGTGCAGCCCAACCCGTTCGAGTTCTACCTTCAGCCCGGTGACCGCATCGAGGCCGAGATCGAGGGTGTCGGCGTGCTCCGTAACCACGTCGTGCCGTGGAGTGCCGTCTACGACACCCCGCCGTACTCGACCGATCTGTACTCCTCGACGGGCTGAGCCCGCTCCGCGCAGGTAAGACAAGGAGATCGCCGTGACCAGCACCGAACCGCTGCACGTCCTCATCGCCGGCGGCGGCCTGTCCGGCCTGGCCCTGGCCCAGGGGCTAATCAAGGACGGGCACACCTGCGACGTCTTCGAGCGGGACGCCGACGACAGCCGCAAGATCGGCTACTACCTGCACATGAACGCCGACGGCGGCGAGGCGCTGCGGCGTTGCCTGCCAGCGGACCTGTTCGAGCTGTCCGCCGAGACCTCGCGCCGGACCTACGACCGGCGTGAGTCGATCGTCCTGGACGATCAGCTCAACGAGCTGAGCTCGCAGCCGCACCTGGGCCCGCCGAACGAGGGCGAACGTCCGCACACCGGTGTGCACCGGCGGACGCTGCGCTCGATCCTGCGGGCCCGGCTGGGCGAATCGTTCCACCCAGGGAAGGCCGTCACCGGGTACGAAGAGACCCCCTCCGGCGTATCGGTGACCTTCGCCGATGGCACGACGGCCCAGGGCGACGTCCTGGTGGGCGCCGACGGCATCCGCTCGGCGGTCCGCAGGCAGCGGCTCCCCGGCACGACCGTCATCGACGCCGGCGTCCGCGGGCTCGGCGTCTTCGGCCGGACGCCATTGACCCCCGAGCTGGCCGGGCAGCTGCCACCGCATCTGTTCGAGGGCGTGCTCATCGCCGCGGACCGCAAGGGCTCGCGCCTGCTGATCTCGGTCTACCGGCCCCGGCAGCGCCCGGGTGAGGCGGCGGCCGCGATCGCGCCCGACGTGACGCTCGAACCGGTCGAGGACTACGTCATGATCAGCTGCAGCGTGGCACCGGGAACGGTGATCCCGTCCGCGGCCGAGTGGACGGCCGGCACGCCGGCCATGCTCCGCGACGCGATGCTGGGCGCGATCGAAGGCTGGCACCCCACGGCGCGAGCCCTGGTCGCCGGCGTCGACCTCGAGTCGATCTTCGTGATCCCGTTTGGTTTCCTCTCCCCGGCGCCCCCGTGGGAGCCTTCGCGGGTGACGCTGATCGGCGATGCCGCCCACGCCATGCTCCCGACGCTCGGCCTGGGCGCGAACCTGGCGCTGCGTGACGCCGCGCACCTGCTGGACCAGCTCTCCGCGGCCGCCCGCGACGAGGCCGGTCTCGTCGCGGCCATCGGGACCTACGAGCAGGAGATGCGCGAGTACGTCTACCCGTTCATGCGGATGACCATGGATCACGACCGGCAGTTCGGCGGCGGGGCGCTCACCGAACGCGAGCAGCATGACGACGCGACCATCGGCTGACGGCGCGATGCGGAGCCTGCACCACGTCGGCTACTGGGTCGAGGACCTCGACTCGGCGCTGAAGCAATGGGGCCAGGACCTCGACGTCGGCCCGTTCGACATCATCCCGCACATGACGTTCGACTCGTTCGTCCTGACCGTCGACGGCCAGCAGTACCGCGACGTCGTCTTCGACCATTCGGCCGCCTTCGCTGCGTGGGGGCCGGTGGTGGTGGAACTCAGCCAGGTCCACGCGATCGATTACCGCCTCGCGGCGGCGTACGGCAGCGGCGTGGGCGGTCCTGCTGGCGTGGTCAGCCACGTCTCGTGGGTGGTGCCCGACGTGGAGCAGGAGAGCGCGCGGCTCGCGCGGCTAGGCTGCCGGCTGATCAACACGGCGCGGTCGGGCCCGATCTCGGTCGCCTGGCACGACGGCGGGCCGCTGTTCCCCCATCCGATCGAGGTCCACCAGCACAACGATGCCATCGCCGGCATGCACGACCGCCTGACCGCGCTGCGCGCCGACGAGGACCGATGCCCGACCTAGCCGCCGTCATCCCCGGGTTCACCGGTCAGGTCATCACCGCGGGCCAGGACCGGTACGACGAGCTCCGGAGTATCTGGAACGGCATGCACGACCGCCGGCCCGCGGTGATCGCCCGGTGCGAAAGTGCGGCCGACGTGGCGGCCGCGATCGCGCATGCCCGGCGCCACGGCCTGGTGATCGCGGTGCGCGGCGGCGGGCACAGCCTGCCCGGGTTCAGCACCTGCGACGGCGGGCTGGTGGTGGACCTGCGCCCGATGAACAAGGTCACGGTCGACCCGGCGGCCCGCGTCGCGACGGTCCAGGGCGGCGCGCTGCTCGGCGATCTGGACCGGGCGGCCCAGGACCACGGGCTGGTGGTCCCCGCGGGGGTTATCTCGCACACCGGGGTCGCGGGCCTTACCCTGGGCGGCGGCGTGGGCCGGCTGATGCGCCGGTTCGGACTTACCATCGACAGTCTGCGCTCGGCCGAGGTGGTGACCGCCGACGGGCGGATCCTGCGCGCCGCGCAGGACCAGCACCCCGATCTGTTCTGGGCGATCCGCGGCGGCGGCGGGAACTTCGGCGTGGTGACCGAGTTCGAGTTCGCCCTGCACGAGCTGCCGGCCCGGGCGCTCACCGTCTTGTCCTGCTACCACGACATGGCGGATGCGCATCGTGTGCTGCGGCTGGCCGAGCAGGTGATGTCCGCCGATCCTGCCGATGAGCTGCTCTGGACGAGCTTTGCCCGCAAGGCCCCGCCGCGGCCGTGGCTGCCGACCGGGCTGGCCGGAAGGCCGGGGATCATGTCGGTCATCGAGTGGTCCGGGGATCAGCGTCCTGGACAAGACGATGGCTACCGTCTGCTCAGGCAGCTGCGAGCTGAGCTCCGGCCATCGGCGTGCGACCTCAGCGTCGTCCCGTTCGGCCAGATCCAGACCGAGGGCGACGAGTTCTTCGGCCCCGGGCTGCGGTCTTACGTCAAGGCCACCTTCGCCGATGAGCTGACCGATGACCTGGCCGAGGTCGTCTCGGCGCGCGGCGCGCTGATCGGCTCGGAGGTGTCTCAGATCGAGCTGCTGAGCATGGGCGGGGCCATCCGCCGGGTCTCCCCTGACGCCACGGCCTTCCCGCACCGCACCGCCTCGTGGCTGATCAACATCCCGGCCAGCTGGCGGTCGGAGGCCGAGACCGAACGGGAGATCGGCTGGGTCCGGGACAGCTACGCCGCGCTGAGGCCCTATTGCCGCGGCGGCGGTTACGTGAACTTCATGGACCACGACGAGCAGGCGGCCGGCCAGGCGGCGTACGGCCCCACGCTGCGCCGGCTGCAGGCGGTCAAGGCCGCCTACGACCCGAGTAACGTCTTCCGGCTGAACCAGAACATCATCCCGCTGAGCCCGGTGGCGGCGTCATGACCGTACGACACCACGGGCAGCTGACCGCGACGGCGCAGCTGCAGCAAGGGCTGTGGGGCACCGATCCGCAGGGCTGGGCGGCGCTGGCCGAACCGCACAACCAGCCGCTGTTCGAGGCCTTGCTCGACGCGACGGCCACCCGGTCAGGGACCCGGCTGCTTGACATCGGGTGCGGCAGCGGTCTGCTGATGTGGTTGGCGTCCGGCCGGGGTGCCGCCGTGACCGGCGTGGACGTCTCACCCGGCCTGCTCGCCGTCGCGGCGGACCGGCTGCCCGGGGCCGACCTATGGCTCACGGACATGCAGCAGCTACCGTTCGCCGACGCCGCCTTCGACGCGGTCACCGCGGTGAACGCCATCCAGTTCGCCGCGGAGCCGGTCACCGCGCTGGCCGAGGCAGCCAGGGTGTGCCGGCCCGGCGGCCTGGTGGGGTTGGCCGCGTTCGCCGAACCGGGCCGGGTGCAGTCCACGGCGGTGCACCTGGCCATGGCGGCGCTGAGCCCGCCGGAACGCGAGTCCGAGCACGCGCCCTACGCGCTGTCCTCACCGGGCGGCCTGGAGACGGCCCTAGCCGCCGCGGGCCTGCTGGTGGCGGCGAAGGGCGAGGTGGAATGCGTCTGGCGGTACGAGAAGGCGGCGGACGCGATCCGCGCGCTGATCGGCTCGGCGGGCGGAACCCGAGCGGTACAAGATGCCGGCCAGCCGGCCGTCCGCGCCGCCATCGAGGCGGCGCTGATCCCGTTCACCGACCCGGCCGACGGCACGATTGCCATGCGTAACGTCTTCCGCTGGGTCACGGCCCGCCGCCCCGGGCCGCAGGAAGCGGCGGGCTGTTGACGCGGGTGGCGGCGGTCTCCGGCGGGGCCGGGGCCATCGGCGGCGCGATCGTCGCCGGCCTGCGCGCGACCGGACACGAGGTCGCGGTATTCGACCTGAACGGCGATCCCGCCGTGGACCACGCCGAACGGGGCGAGGTCCAGGCCGCCGCCGCCGCGATGCTCGCCCGGCACGGACGCTGCGACGTGCTCGTCCACGCAGCCGCCGCGTTCGATCGTGCGTCGCTGCTCGATCTCGACCCGGAGGTGTGGCACCGGGTGCAGGCGGTCAACGTCGAGTCGGCGCTGTGGCTGGCCCAGGCCGTCGTCCCCGGCATGGCCGAGCGCGGCTTCGGGCGGATCGTGTTCGTCGTCTCGGACACGGTGTGGGACCCGCCGGCCGGTGACCTGCTCGCGTACGTGGCCAGCAAGGCCGCCCTGATCGGGATCGCCCGCACGCTCGCGCGCTCGCTTGGCCGCGACCGCATCACGGTCAACTGCGTCGCACCGGGGCTCACCCCGACCCCGGCCGCCGTGGCCGGAACTGCACCGGAGGCGTTCGCCGCGGTGCGGGCGCGGCAGGCGATCGGCCGGGCGCTGACGCCCGATGACATCGCCGCGGCGGTCACCTTCCTCGTCGGCGACGCGGCTGGCGCGATCACCGGCCAGACACTGTGCGCGGACGGCGGCCTGGTGCTGCGTTGAGTCTGCCCCGTGAGGTTGATGTCCTCGTCGCAGGGTTCGGCGCGGCCGGCGCGAGCGCGGCGCTGGCGGCCTGCGATGCCGGTGCGAGCGTGGCGGTCGTGGAGAAGACATCGGCCGGCGGCGGTAACTGCGTGCACTCCGGCGGCTTCCTGCTGGAGTCGACGGCCCGCGGGCCGTCGACCACCTCGACGCGTTGTGCTTCGGCAAGACCGACCGGGCCGTGCTGCAGGCGTTCGCTGACGGTCTCCCCGAGGTCGCCGGATTCCTGGCTTCGCTTGGCGGCGCAACCGCGCCCGTGGACCTGGCGGCCTTCGGCGGGATGCTGCGGTCGTGGCCGCACTTCCCCGGCGCGGGCCACGTGCGCTACCGCCAGTTCACGCCCGCGGACGGCGAGCGTCCGGGGATCGGGCTGTGGCGGGTACTCGAGGCGGCCGTCCGGGACCGCGGCGTTCCCGTCGCGCTGGACTGCCCGGTGCGCGATCTCGTGCTCGAGGGAGGACGGATCGCCGGCGCGATCGTGGAGTACCAAGGCGATCCCGTCCGCATCGGCGTACGGCGCGGCGTGGTGCTGGCGAGCGGGAGCTTCGAGGCCGATGCCGAGCTGCGGGACACCTACCTGCCGCTCCCGCTGGTCTCGGTCGGACATCCGGGCAACACCGGCGACACGATCCGCCTGGCCCAGGTGGCCGGCGCGTCGCTGTGGCACATGAGCGCGTTCTTCGGCTGGCTCTCCTTCGTGCACACCGATTACCCGGCCGCGTTCACCCTCGACGTCCACGCGCCGAGCTTCATCTACGTGGACGGCGATGGACGGCGGTTCGCCGATGAGACCGGCTGGGAGGTACACGACCGGGTACGAGCGCTGACGGCATATCTCCCGCGCCGCCGTAATCGCCCGCGGCTGCCGGGGTGGATCATCTTCGACGGCGCCGCCCGCCAGGCCGGCCCGCTGCACGGGATCGTCGGCAGTCCGAACGGCTATGACTGGAGCCCCGACAACTCGGCCGAGGTGGCCGCCGGGTGGATCAAGCGGGGCGAGAGCCCGGCTGAGCTGGCCGCCGCCATGGGACTCGATCCGGCCGCGCTGGAGGCGACGCTGGCCGCGTATGCGCAGGCCGTGGACCGGCGGCGGGACGACGAGTTCGGCCGGGCCGCGCACACGCTCGCCCCGCTGGTGCCGCCCCTGTACGCGATCCCGATGTGGCCCGGCGTGGCGACGGCCTCGGGCGGCCCCCGTCGTGACGCCCGCGCGCGGGTACTTGACCGGGACGGCCAGCCGGTTCCTGGCCTGTTCGCGGCGGGCGCGGCCGGCTCGATCTGGGGCCACCTGACCGAGCACGGCGGTGGCCTCACCGACGCGATCGTCTTCGGCCGCCTCGCCGGAGCCGAAGCAGCCCGCGCCTGACCGGTGACCAGGGCATCCTCATCCGCATCTGCGGCACCAGCGCCTTGCTGGCTGAGCAGCCTGTGCGGCCTGGCAGCTCGACACCAGATGTCGGGTGGTCTGGTTCTGACGAGCGCCTCGTTTGGTGGTTGGTGCGGCCAGCATCCACGCCTGCTTGCATATCGTTTCGGGCGTGGCGGGCTGCGGCGGCGAAGGCGGGCGGCGGCCGCAGGCTCATGCCACGAAATGGCCTGGCGGCGAGCGGTGCGTGGTTGGGTCCCTAGCCGCTGGTTTCGGATATCCAGTCGGGGCATAGCGGGCGCTAGCCTTTCTCGCGGTGGAGGTAGCGGAGCGCTTCCGCGGCGGCGTTCGCGCCGCACATTCCGTGCACGCCGGGTCCGGGTGGCGTCGCCGCTGAGCAGAGGTACATGCCCGGGATGCCGAGGTGGTAGGGCGACAGGGTGGTGCGGGGGCCGATGACGAGCTGGCGCACGTCCTTGGCTCCGGTGATGATGTCGCCGCCTTCGAAGTTCGGGTTGGCGGCGGCGAAGCACGCCGGGCCGTAGGACGCCTGGCCGGCGATCCGCTCGCGGAACCCGGGGGCGAACCGCTCGATCTGCGCGATGATCGCCTCGGTGGCGTCCCCGTCGTAGCCGTGTGGCACGTGCGCGTAGCTGTAGACTGGGTGGATGTTTCCCGCCGACCGCTGCGAATCGGCCAAGTACTGCTGTCCGACCAGCACGAAGGGCCGCTCCGGCATCCTCCCGGTATTGATTTCCCGCTCCGTGGCGACGATGTCGGCGTAGCTGCCGCCCAGGTGCACGGTGCCAGCCCGGCCCACGTCGGGGTTGACCCACGGCACTCCGCCCTCGACCGCGAAGTCGACCTTGAACGCTCCCGGTGCGCGGCGGAACCGGCGGAACGCCCGGGCCACTCGCGCGGGCAGCGTGTCGCCGAGCAGGTCAGCGACCGCTGGCGGAGCGAGGTCGAACAACGTCACGTCCGCCGCGGGCAGCTGGGACGCGATCGTGACCCGGGTGTCCGTCTCGATCTTGCCGCCCAGGTCGGTGAGCAGCGCGGCGAGCGCCGCGGTGATCGACCCGGAGCCGCCGGCCGCGACCGGCCAGCCCCAGCGATGCCCTGCCGTGATGATGCCGATGCCGATCGCCGAGGTGAGCGGCTGGTGCAAGGGCCGGAACGCGTGCGCGGCCACCCCGCCGAACAGCGCGCGTCCCTTCTCGGTTGCGAACAGGCGGGCGAACGCCGAGCCGGGCAGCAGCGTCGGCAGCCCGAACCTGGCCAGTGCCAGCGGGTGGCTGGGCGCCCGCAGCAGCGGCCGCATGATGTCGCCGGCCAGCTTGTCGTACTCGGCTGAGGGGCGGCCGAAGGCCAGCCGCCAGCGGGCTCCGTCGCGGCCCAGCCCGGCAGCGGTGTCCTCGACGGACCGGTACAGCAGGCCAGCCTCACCGCCGTCGAGCGGGTGCGCGCAGTCGATCTCCGGCCAGCGCCAGGACAATCCGTATTTGTCCAGGCCCAGGCCGGTCAGGAACGGAGAGCCGACGGCCATCGGGTGGAAGGCCGAGCAGTGGTCGTGCAGCAGGCCGGGCAGCAGCGACTCGCCGGAACGCGCGCCGCCGCCGGGCTCCTCAGCCGCCTCGAGCACGGTGACCTGCACGCCCTCCCGGGCGAAGGCCACGGCGGCGGCGAGCCCGTTGGGCCCGCCGCCCACCACCGTCGCGGTGGTCATGCCGCCACCTCCCCGTCGTACTGCTCGCTGACGGCCTGCCGGGCGCCCGCCCGTGACCATGTCACCTGTACCGGGATCGGCCCGTTGGGCAGCCACGGCTGCTCGGCGACCGCGTCGGCGACCTGCCACGTGCCGCACTCGATGACGCCGAGCGCCGCGTCGATCACCTTGTACGCCTGGTCGCCGCGGTGCACCGGCTGGGACTCCACCCAGACCACGACCAGCTCGCCGGGCTCGAAGCCGGCCTGCGCCTGCACCGCCCTGATCAGGTCCTCGTTGTGCAGGTGCCCGTCGCCGAAGTTGAACCCGATCAGCGAGTTGCACACGAACTCAGCCTCGCGCACGGTCCGGGTGTCGATGTCGGGCAGGTGCCGCAGCAGCAGCGAGAACAGGCCGCGGCCCTGGCTGTGCATGGTCCGCCACGCGATCGTCAGCTGCATGGTCACGTCGGCCCACTCGCGGTCATAGCCGAACGCGACGAGCTGGTCGACCTGGTTGGCCGTCGGCCGCTTGACCGCGTTGAGCTTCTCTTCGGCGCCCGGCGCGAACGCCCACAGCGCGGACGCCCAGTTGCCGGCGTACTGGCGCATCGAGGGCAGGAACGAGACCAGGTCCGGGCGCAGGTTGCCGAGCACGGGGAAGAACAGCAGCGCGGCCGCGATCACCAGCACCAGCCACGGCGGGGACATGTCCGTGACGCCGTAGCCGGCCCAGGTGGGGTGGCCGGCGAACAGGAACACCGCGGCGTAGCCGAACAGCACGTTCCACTCCAGCGGCACGGCCAGCGGGAACGTCGAGGTGATGAACAGGTGGAAGATCACCATGATGGCGACCGCGGCCAGGGTCACCGGCTTCCACGGCGACAGCAGCAGCACCAGCGGGGTGATGATCTCGACGAACGTGCCGCCGCCGTGCGCCATCAGGTGGGCGAGCCGGGACGGGCGGATGTCGCGGGGGAAGTCACGGTAGTGCGCCAGCTTGATCCACCGGAACGGCACGGCGGGACTGTTGCTGACCATCGGCGGGACGACGTTCGCGAAGTGCCTGCCGAGCTTGGAGACGCCGGCGCCGACCCAGACCGTGACGATCAGCAGCTTGAGCGCGATGATCATGTCGGTGAACGGCAGCACGGCGAAGAACAGCAGGGCGGGCAGGTACTGCTCGCCGCGCGCGGCCAGGAAGATGATCTTGTCCCGCAGCCCGTTGAGCACGAGCAGCACCACCACCGGGACGATGAGCACCGGGCTGACCACGCCGGAGGTGTTGCCGGGCACCGCGGCGGACAGCGAGCCGCTGTGCACGCCCGGCATCACCAGCGGCACGATCACGCTGACGATGAGCGCGAGGTAGAGCGCGACATCCGCGGGGGTGCGGCGGTCACCGGCCGTGAGCGGAACCCGCTTCCATGGCCGCAGCCGGATGGTGCCGGTCCGGGCCCAGAACAAGATGCCGCCGGTCATCGGCTTGAACTTGCCCGCCAGCGGGCCCCATGACCCGGCGATCCCCACGGTCTCCAGCAGCACCGTCCACAGCACCGCCTTCTCGTACACGATCGGCTGGTTCCACCACTGCGCGACGTGCCAGAACGCGGGCAGGTGTGACGTCGCGGTGGCGATCACCGCACCGCCGAGGATGTAGAACGTCAGCAGCTTGGCGATGTAGATCACATGCACCATCCGCGGGGTGCCGAACCCGCGCTCTACCCAGTGCAGCGCCAGCACCTGCATCCGGTGCATCAGCGGCTGCCGCATGAACGTGCCGGGGTCGACCTTTGGCAGGTCAGGCTTGGTGAATCCCATCATGGTCTCCTTACGGTGATGCCAAGCGAGGGTTGATGCTCAACCCGCGGGGCTATGAGCGCGAGGCGCGCAGGGCTGGTTTGTCGATCTTGCCGACGGGGTTCTTCGGCAGCGCGGGCACGATGCTGATCGCCACCGGGATCTTGATCTTGGTGAGGTTGCCGCGGCAGAGTGCCAGCAGCTCGTCGGCCGTCACGACCGCATCCGGGTAGGTGACCGCGTAGGCCACCGGTACCTCGCCGTATACCGCGTGCGGTGCGCCGATCACGGCCGCTTCCAGGACTGCGTCGTGCCGGGCCAGGACCGACTCGATCTCCTGGGGGTAGATGTTCTCGCCGCCCCGGATGATCATGTCCTTGATCCGGTCGACGATCGTCAGGTAGCCATCCGCGTCCAGCACGCCGACGTCGCCGGTGTGCAGCCAGCCCCCGCCCACCTCCCCTTCCCCCCGCACTGCCTCGGCAGTGGCTTCGGGGCGGTTCAGGTACCCGCGCATCACGTTCGCGCCGCGGATGACCACCTCGCCCGGTTCGCCGACTGCGGCGAACGAGCCGTCCGGCCGCATCGTGGCCACCTGCTGACCCGGCAGCGCCACTCCGGCCGTGCCGGGCTTGCGCGCCCGGTCCAGCGGGTTGACGGTAGATGCGCAGGTGCCCTCGGTGAGCCCGTATCCCTCGATGATCGGGAAGCCGAACCTGGCCTCGCTGCGGCGCAGCAGCTCCACCGGCACCGGCGCCGCCCCGCACACCGCGAACCGGACGGATGAGGTATCGCCGAGCTGATCCCCGGGCAGCTCGGCCAGCCGCGCGTAGATGGTGGGCACCGCGGAGAAGTACGTCGCCCGGTACCGCGAGATCGCGGCGAGGAAGGTGTCCGCGGCGAACCTAGGCAGGATCGTCACCTGAGCGTCGGCCATCATCGGCGCCAGGCAGCTCACCAGGATCGCGTTCACGTGGAACAGCGGCAGCACCAGCAGGCAGTTGTCGTCCGGGCTCAGCTTCATCGCCTGGCCGAGCGAAGCGCCCATCGCCACGAGGTTCGCGTGGTCGAGCATGACACCCTTAGGCCTGCCCGTCGAGCCGCTGGTGTAGATCAGCAGGGCCAGGTCACCAGGCCGGGTGTCCGGTGCGGGCAGCGAGCCGGCCGGGGTGGTGGCGAGGTCGCCGGCGGCTAGCACCGGGACGCCGTAGCTGACGTCCGGTTGAGTGCCGATCATCAGCTTGGCCCCGGAGTCGGCGATCTGGTAGCCGGCCTCGTTCGGCGTGAACACCGGGTTGACCGGGGTAGCCGCGGCGCCCAGCCGCCACGCGGCCAGCAGGGCGAGCAGCAGCTCCACTCTGTTGGGCAGCATCACCGCGACCACGTCGCCCCGGCCAACCCCGGCTGCAGCGAACTGCTCGGCGACCGCGTCCACCCGGCGGGCCACCTCGGCGTAGGTCAACTCGAGCTGTGTGTCACGCATGCACACGCGGTCGGCCAGCATCACCGGCCGGTTCCACGGCAGATAGTCGATGATCATCGCTCCACCTCGAAGACCACGGGGACGTCTCCCATGCGCTGTGGGCTGGAATGCCGGGTGTTTGTCGGGCTGGCCACATCCGCCGGGTGGGCGCCTGGCAGGCGCGAGGCAGCTAGCGCGGCCGGGCCGGGACCTTCGTGGCCGGGCGCCGGATTGCCGGCGGTTTCCCGCGGGAGGCGGCCGGCGTAAAACACCAGGGCCAGCCACACGGTGAGGAAGAGCGTCCCGGCGATCGGGATGATGAGCGGGGCAAAGCTAGGTCCTGTCATGTCAGTAGCTCCTTATCAGGCAGCCTCCGGGGGTGATGCTTTGACGGTAGAAGGAGCCTGTGAGCAGGGACATAGGCGCCGATCACGAAGAAACAAGAACAATCAGCCAGCCTTTGTGCTGCCAGTCCGATCGGCCGGGCGTGGCCGTGCTGTGCTCGGGGCCCGCTCAGCGGCCGGCAGGCGGCGGCTGCAAGACGGCGGAGCCCAGCCAGCGGCACGCCGACAGCGCCAGCTCGACATCCAGCCGGCTCTCTTGCAGAGGACCGCCCCGGATCTCCTCGGCCTTGCGGATGCGGTAGTGCACGGTGTTCTTGTGCAGCATCAGTTGTTCGGCGGTCGCGGTGAAACTCCCGCCGGTGGACAAAAAGACGCGCGCTGTCTCCCGCAGCCGCGCCTGCGGCTCGTCATCGATCGCCAGGGCTCCCAGCGTGCTGTGCACCCAGGCGCGGGTGGCATTCAGGTCTGCGCACAGCAGGGCCACCGGACCGGTCTGCGCAAACGCCGTCGTCCGCGGCCCGGCCGGTCCCGCGGTCAAGGCCACCTCCTGCGCCAGGCGCGCCTGATGATGCGTCAGGCGAAACCCCTCGACGCCGGGAGCAGGAGCCCCGGCCGCCAGGCGCGTGCCCGGATCGGCGTCGTCCACGGCTTTGTGAAGCAGCTCCCACCGGGGGTTGGTGTGCCTGCCCAGCGGCAGCCAGGCCCAGACGCTGGCCTCATCCCGTGGCACCAGCAGCGGCCTGCCGGCACAGCCCAGCGCCTGGGCGGCCGCCATGACCAGCCGCTCGATCCGGGCCAGCCCCGCGCCGCGCGAGGCCGGGTCGGGGTCCCAGGCGATGAGACCGACGTGCTGCTGACGCAGCCGGTAGCCCAGTTCGGCTTCGACCGTGCCGAGATCGACTCGCTTGTCCTCGAGCAGCGCCCGGACCCGGCCGGCCCGCATGGCGGTCTGGGTGAGCAGCCAGCGGTCGCGTTCGTGTTCGTAGACGGTGAAGACCTGTTCGGTGACCCGGTCGATGTACCCGGAGCTGAGCTCCACCATGCGACGTGCCGCGGCCACGACCAGCGGTACCTCCCGGCCTTGCCGGGCCAGCTCATCCAGGCACCATTGCAGGACTCGCTCGTGGCCGACCCGGTAAGCGCGGATCAGCGCACCGGCGGGCACGCCACGCTGGGCCAGCCGCCGGGCGTACTCGATCGCCGCCGGCGGCGCTTCAATGGTATCGACCGGCATTCCGTGTTCGAAGACGTGAAATATCGCTGTGATGTTCTCCGTGACGCTGGCGCGGAGGACGCCGAGGATGACGGTATCGCCCTGCAGTTGCTCGATCCCGGCGGCGAGGTGCTCGGTCACATCCTGGGTGACCTCGGCCAGACGACCTCTGAGGCTTGCTGCCACGGCCGCAAGTAGCTCATCGCCGGCATGGCCGCCTGGGTCCACAATGTCATCCTAAGTACAGTGCTACCCACTGGCTAGCTGACCAGGGCAATTGCGGTGTCGCGTGGCAACTGGGCGCGCTGGCGGTACCAGCAGGAGAGGACTTGACGGTCTGACAGTCCGTATCCGCCCTATGTTCGGCCGGAGTCTGCAGCGGATGCTGGGCTGTGGCGTGGCGGCACGGATCTGGTTGATATGCGCCCGGCGCCACCGGGTCAATCAGCATCTTCAGGCCATGCAGAGTCGGCAGGGATAAGGTCGCCCGTGCTCTCGAGCATCTGCAACGTGGTGTCATGATCGCCGGTTACGGCCCGCACGCGAGATCCGCGGGACCAGGACTCCTGACATGGTGTGAGGTTCGGTGTGAGGTTGTGCTCGAAATCGAGCTTCGTCTGTCACGTTTCCCGAGGTCACGGGCTTGAGGGAGCCCCGCTGGCTGGCGGCCGGCGGGGCTTTGCGCTCATGGTGTCGTCGGGTTAGTCATTCTGTCGTTACTTCCGTCCACGGCGGCGCGCCTGCTAGGCGTCTCGGATGAACTTGTAGGTGAGGAAGACCAGGCCGTCACCGATGGTCTTGGTATCGACGAGGCGCATGGGTTTCTTGCCGATGGTCTCGCCGAAGAGGCGCTCGCCGGCCCCGAGCACGACCGGGAAAACGACTAGCCGCACCTCGTCGACGAGGTCGTGCTCGATCAGCGCACGCCCGAGCTGATAACTGGCAGGGACGACGATCTCTCCGTCCAGCTCCTGCTTCAGCTTCGAGACCTCGGTCACAACGTCGCCCTTCAGGACTGTCGAGTTATTCCAGTCGGGTTCTTGGAGGGTCGAGGACACCACGTACTTGGGCATGCTGTTCAACCTGTCGGCAAGCTCGCCACTGCGGGGTCGCCACCGCACCCCGAAATACTCGTAGCTTCTGCGGCCCAGCAGCCATGCCTCGGCGGATAGCGCCTCGTCGAGCGCGACCTTGCTCCACTCTTCGAGGTCCTTGCCCCCGAACTGGACGAACCAGCCGCCCAGCTCGAAGCCCTCCTCGCCGGTCGGGTCCTGCACCACTCCGTCGAGCGAGACGTTCTGCGGCCCGCTGATCACGATCTTTCCCATGTCGATTCTCCTTCTCGCTGGTCTCTTGCCGGCGTTGTCACAAACCACTGATGTAGGCGCTGCGGCGCCGGGAAACTGGGCGCCCGCCGACCGCCCAGTTCGCCCATCGGCCGGCGCCTGTACAAGATGGAAGCGCGGCAAGGAACGGGAAGAAGGTGACGGTGAGGGTGGTGGCAGCCGATCTGATCGAAAGAGCGCGGGCCGGGGACGGTGACGCGTTCCGGGAGCTGACCGAGCCGTACCTCCGGGAGCTGCAGGTGCACTGCTACCGGATGCTCGGATCCTTCGAGGACGCCGAGGACGCCCTCCAGAACACGCTGCTTACCGCCTGGCAGAGCCTCGGCGGGTTCGAGGGACGCGCCTCGCTGCGCACCTGGCTGTACCGGGTCGCCACCAATCGGTGTCTCGACGCGCGCCGCGCGGCCAGCCGGCGCCCGGCCAAGGAGTGGGACGTGCCTGGGGTCGAACCACCCGACCCGACCCGCCTCGGCGAGGTCGTATGGTTGCAGCCGTTTCCCGATGCCCTCCTCGAGAGGCCGATCGACGGGCCGGCCGGCCCAGAGGCCCGCTACGAGCAGACCGAATCCATCTCACTGGCCTTCGTGACCGCCTTGCAGGTTCTGCCGCCTCGCCAGCTCGCCGTCCTCGTCTTGCGCGACGTCCTGGGATTCCACGCCAGCGAGGTGGCCGACATGCTCGACTCGACCGTCGAATCGGTCAACAGCGCCCTCAAACGAGCACGTGCCAGCCTGCAGCGCCAATCGCCCCAGACCCCCGGCCACCAGCCGCCACCGGCCGTCGGCTCACCTGCCGAGGACGCCCTCGTGGCGAAGTTTGTCCGCGCGTGGGAGACCGCCGACCTCGACGCGCTGGTGACCCTGCTGACCGACGACGTCTTCATGTCGATGCCGCCGATGCCCTTCGAATACCAGGGCCGGGACGTCGTGGCCCGCTTCTGCGCCAGCCTGTTCGGCGTCGGCCGCAGGTTCGACCTCGTCCCGGCGCGCGCCAACGGCCAGCCGGCGTTCGGGGCCTACCTACGTACCCCCGCTGGCACCAGCCACGGGGTCGGCCTCTACGTCCTCACCCTAACCGGCGGCCGGATCTGCGCTATGACCCGATTCGACAACAGCGTGCTCCCATGGTTCGGGCTCCCACGATCACTCCCGAGCCGATAGCCAGATCACCGATCCGCCTTCCGCTGCTCCTCAGTCAGCTGAGGTATGCAAGGCGGGGAAGGGCGCGCTGCTATTCGATGTTCGGGAACTGCCTTTGGCTGGCTGTCCAGCGTAACGGCTTCGCAGCGGGCAGCTAGGGGCTGTAACACCCGGCTGTCTCGCGGAATTCAGCGAGCCGTGCTTCCACTGCCTGGCGGTCACCACGGGTAGCTCCGGTCAGCATTGCCGCGGCGATTCCCGCAGCACCCCGCATGATTTCGTCCAGGACGCGCACCGAATCAGCCGCAGCCTCGCTGGCCCTGGCCAGCTGTTCGGCTTCCCGCTCAGCCTCCGCCCTGCGCAAGCGGTCGCGATGTTCCTGCTGACGGCATTTGACCGAACAGTAGCGCCTGGGAAGGCCGACAGCCGCCCAGCCCCTGACGCGGCCGCACGGTACCTGCGCGTACAGCTGCTCGAGCCGCTCCGCGTCCGCCTGCCGGGCGGCTCCCTCCCCGAACGTACCGGGGTAACTCAGAACCTCCTGTTCTAGCGTGGCGATGGTGTTCGCAGTCGTCTGTTATCTGTGCTCGTGACATCGCGAGGAGGTGCGCATCTTGGGGTGTGCCCCAGCCGGGAGCATCGTGAGCGGCCGGACCCCCGTGGTTTCTCGAGAGCCCTCGACGGCGCGGGCCACGGACGTGCTCATGCCGGCGCGGGGGCCTGACCGAGGAGGTCACGGATGGCGTTCTCGACGTGGCGGGCGCGTTCTTCGGGGTCGGGGACGTCGATGGCGGCCTCGAATTCGGGGCTGACCGAGACCCAGCCGGTGGCTGCGGAGGAATCTATGTACTGCGGGAGGCAGAACATAGCCCCCTTGGCGATGCCCACCGTCCGGATCTGCCCGGCCCACTCCGCTGCCGCGCCCTCCCGCCGGAACCGCGCGAGGATGCCGGAGAGCCGCTGCCGTACCTCCGACAGCGGGTGCACATGGATCACCACCGGATCGGTCATAACGATATTGTACTAAAACTTGTACAAAAATTTGGCGTGTGCTGCGCGTCGGCAGACCCAGACTGCGCCGGCGCGCTGTGCCAGAGGCCGACAGTGTGTCATTATCGTTTGCACCGTGGAGCGAGCCAACGCCTTCAGGACTCTCATAACGTTGCGTGTTTAAGTTGACAGCGCTCGGCGAATCGTGTGCTTGTCGAGCGTGTCTCGGTCGTTGCCGTCGCGGGTGCTACGCGAGTCGAGAACCAAAAGCTCATGCCATTATGCCCGGTATGCATCAATTGCCTATTGATTTACGCCCGGCCGGCGCGGGGGTCGCCTGGTACGCCATCGACTGGCCGAGACAGGCGTAGCGTGTCGGCAGGAGTCGGCGCTGCGCCTGGATATCGCGTTGAGCGAGAAGGCCGCCTGCGGCATCATTCCCGGCTGCGCGAAGGGCCGCGCCCGACGAAAACTTCGCTGCGGCCCGGTTACTTGCGGAGGAGGTGATCCGGTGACCGGTGCGACCGGCAGGATACGCGAGGTGCTCCGTGCGCTGGAGGTGTTCCCGGCTGCGTTGCCGGAATTCGACATCCAGTCGGCGCCGGGCGATCCGGTCAGCTTGTTCCTGATGTGGCTCACCGAAGCCGTGAGGGACAAGATCGTCGGGCCGCATGCCATGACCCTGGCTACCGCTGACGCCGCGGGCCGTGTCTCCTCCCGCGTGCTGATCTGCAAGGACGTCGATGAGGGGGGCCGCTGGTACTTCGCATCGGACGCAGCCAGCGTGATGGGAAGGGATCTGGCCGCCAACCCGCGCGCCGCCGCCTCGTTCTACTGGCCCCGGCAGGGCCGCCAGATCCGCATCTGCGGCGAGGCCGCTTCCGCTGGAATCGACGCGAGTGCCGCGGACTTCCTGGCGCGGCCGCCGGCCTCCCGCGCCGCGGCGATGGTCGGCCGGCAGTCCGAGCCGCTCGATGATCCGGCCGAACTAGACAAGGCCTTCCGCCGGTCCCAGGCCGAAGTCGACGCGGACCCCGGGCTGATCGCCGTTGGCTGGACCCTGTACGCGCTGTCCGCCGACACGGTCGAGTTCTGGCAAGCCGATCACCAGCGCCGGCATATTCGCCTGCAATATCAGCGCACGGCCGACACGTGGGCCAGCCACCTGCTCTGGCCCTTACCCGCAGCATCCGCGTCCCGGGTAGGCCGACTCGACCAGGAGGACGGCGTCCGGCACTGCCAGCCGTGCCTGGGCGGCGAATCGTGACGTGCGGCCTGCCCGAGCATGCCGCCGCGCCTGACCGGGCTACGCTTGCGCGGGTTCTGTGCCGTACAGGTCGAGCAGCCGGATCCGCGTG
>Ga0302184_10000384_pt1 | contig 29105 bp, 24 predicted proteins | sample I_Palsa_N3_3_FD_200233 | JGI IMG/M metagenome (GOLD analysis project Ga0302184, IMG submission 200233) | Peat permafrost microbial communities from Stordalen Mire near Abisko, Sweden - I_Palsa_N3_3 | ecosystem: Environmental > Terrestrial > Soil > Palsa > Peat permafrost | place: Sweden...
AACTCGCGGTCTGACCATCGCTCGAGAACCTCTAAGCGCATCATTTGTCCCTAGATGTCGCTCCACCGAGAATTGTGACCGCGACCGGCAGTGCGACTCACGTGAGCAGTCGCGAGCACGCCGGCCCTCACATGATCAGCGTCTCGCAGCTGATCCGGGCGAGCGCGACTCGGACCCGCGCCCGGTGCGTCTCGTCGGTGCAGACGGCGATGATCGCCCCGCCTGAGCCGGCATAGTTGGCAGCCGCGCCGGCGGCGCGCGCACACTCGATCATCTCGATGTGTCGGGGGTCGAGCGTCAGGATCGATCGGCGGGCGTCGAAGCTCGCGTCGACGCTGGCGCGCAGCGGGGGGTGCTCGCCCGCCTCGATCGCGGCCGCCGCGGCTCGCCCCGCCCGGCCGAGTGTCTCCATCGCGAGCAGGACCGCCGGCTCGCCGGCGTCGTGACGGTCGCGCAGCGGCGCGTGGACATCACCCGAGTGACCGCCGCTGTCGCGCCGCCACGCGACCACGACCGGTGGCAGCCGGGCGAGGTCGAGCACGCGCGCGACGGGCGGCTCACGCCCGAACTCCATGAACGTCAGCGGCCCGTGCGTCTGCGCGATCCGGTCCTGGAGCCCCGCCGCGATCCCGAGCTCGTCGACCTCGATGCTGAGCGCGAGCCGCGCCATCGCCAGCGGCTCGAGCGTGACCGACCACAACGAGGCCAGCGCCCGCAGGACCGCGACCACGATCGCGCTGGAGCCGCCGAGCCCGACGGCCCGGGGGATTGTCGTCTCCCACGAGACCGCCGTCGCATCGCGCGCCGTGGGGGCGTGCTCGGACGCGAACCGCGCGACGGTCGCGGTCACGAGCTCGGACGGCGGGTCGACCGCCGGAGCGTCGGTGCGCCACGCTCGCGCCGTTGCCCGTCGCGCCGGCAGCGTCAGCGCCAGCACCGCGCCGCCGTAGCCGTCGGACGGGTTGCCGGCCAGCGCCGCCCGGGCGAACGCGACCCCGATCCCGGGACGGCCGGCTGCGACCCCGCAACCGGCGGGCGGCTCAGTCGTCATGCAACAGCGCGCTGGCCTGGGCGCGCAGCGCCTCGCCGAACTGGGGATGAGTCAGCGCGTGGGCCAGGAACGCGCGGCAGTAGCCCTCGACGGTGCCGATATCGTGGCGGCGCTCACCGCCGGCCAGCGGCACCGCGAGCACGCGGCCGCCGCCTTCGATCACCGACGCGATCGCATCGGTCAGCTGGATTTCGCCGCCGGTGCCGGGCGCCTGGTCGTGCAGCGCCGCGAACACCGCCGGTCCGAGCACGTAGCGCGCGGCGACCGCGAGCGTGCTGTCGACCGTGCCTGGCGCCGGCTTCTCGACGATCCGCGTGACCGCCAGTACGCCGGTGCCGGCGGCTGGCTCCAGCGGCGAGCCGATCACGATCCCGTAGCGGCCGGTCTCCGCCGGAGCCACCTCGGTGACCGCGATCGTGGCGTCCGCGCGGTGGGCGGCGTGGGCGTCGATCAGTCGGGCGACGATCCCGGGGCCGGCGTCGCTGCGGGGCTCGAGGATCGCGTCGCCGAGCGCGACGACCACCCCCGGGCTCGACGCGTCGGCGAACCCCGCGCCGCGGGCGACCGCGTCGCCGAGTCCGGCAGGCGTCGGCTGACGGGTGTAGAACAGCTGCACGCCCGGCGCCGGCGGCGGTGATCCGGTCAGCTCGGGATCGGCGTCGAAGTGGTCTTCGATCGCCCGCTTGCGGCGGCCGGTGACCATCAGCACGCGCTCGATCCCCGCCCGCGACAGCTCCTCGACGACGTACTGGACGACCGGCTTGTCGACGATCGGGAGCATCTCCTTGGGCGCCGAGCGGGTCGCCGGCAGCAGGCGCGTGCCCAGCCCCGCGACGGGGACGATCGCGTCACGGATCGGCGGCACGACCGGGGATGCTAAACGGCCTCGAGCGCCTGCTCGAGGTCTGCCCAGAGGTCGTCGGGGTGCTCGAGCCCGGCGCTGATGCGCACCAGGCCCTGGGGCACCCGGTCGCCCTCCCAGCGGTGGCGGCCCTCCAGCGTGGTCGCGGTGCCGCCGAGGCTGGTCGCGTTCTCGATCAGCCGCAGCGACTGCTCGACGCGCGCGGCGGCAGCACCGTCGGCCACGTCAAACGACAGGATCGGTCCGAACGCGTCGGTGTAGCGTGCCGCCACCTCGTCGCCGAGACCCGGGTAGCGAACGCGCAGCACCGCTGGGTGATCGCGCAGCCGGCGAGCCAGCGCAAGCGCAGTCGCCGACTGGCGGGGCACGCGCACGCCGAGCGTCTTCAGGCCCCGCAGCAGGAGCCACGCCGGATCGGGCGCGGCGACGATCCCCGCATGGCCGCGCCACTCCAGCAGCCGCTCGGCGTCCGAGGCACGCGCGCAGACGACCGCGCCCAGCAGCGCATCGTGGTGCCCGGCGAGAATTTTCGACGCCGAGTGCACGACGAAGTCGGCCCCGTGCTCGAGCGGGCGCAGCAGCAACGGGCTCAGCACGGTGTTGTCGACCGCCACCCGAGCGCCGGCGGCGTGAGCGGCGGCGATCGACTCGTCGAGATCCGGGAACGTCAGCATCGGATTCGAGCACGGCTCCAGCCATACCAGGTCGGCGGCCGGCGGCGGGCCGGTCTGGTCAAAGCCGACGGCGTTCACACCCCAACGGGCCAACTCGCCGCGCAGCAGCCCGATCGTGCCGAAGTAGCCGCCGTCGGCCACCGCGACGGTCGCTCCCGGCGACAGCATCGCCAGCATCAGCGACGCGGTCGCGCCCGTCCCGGACGGGAACAGCAGCGCGTCGCCGCCGTCCAGCTCGCCCAGCACCCGCTCGACCTCGGCGCCGACCCGGTGCGCGTAGCGCTGGTAGAAGAACGGTCCCGGCGTGCCCTCGTCGTACGGCTCGATCGTCGTCCGCACGACCGGCACAACCCGCCCGCCGGCGATCAGCGTCTCACGCTCCATCGCGCGAGCTTAGTGGCCCGCTGCGAACGCGGCCCAACGGCCCCGGCTCAGGCGACGCGAACGCCGCGGCCCGAGCCGCCGGAGCGCAGCAGCGCGGTCCGGTAGCCCGCCGCCAGCTGGGCCAGCGAACCCTCCCAGCTGCGGTCGCGGACCGCCGCCAGCGCGCTCTTGCGCAGCCGCTGCGCCAGCAGCGGCGTCCAGATGATCGCCAGCAGTGCCGCCGCCAGCTCTTCGGCGTTGGGACCGGCGAGCATCCCGGTCTCGCCGTCGGAGATCAGCGAGGCGGGGCCGCCAAGGCCGACCGCCGCGACGGGCAGGCCGGAGGCCTGCGCCTCGAGGATCACCTGGCCGAACGTGTCGGTCTGGCTGGCGAACATGAACGCGTCGGCGGACGCGTAGGCGCGGGGCAGCTCGTCGCCGCTCAGCCAGCCGAGGAAGGTCGCGTGATCTCCCAGCCGCGAGCGCAGCCGGGGCTCCTCGGGGCCGCCGCCGGCGAGCACCAGGTGCAGCCGCGGGTCCTGCCGGCGCGCCGCCTCGAACGCGTCGGCGAGCAGGTCGACGCCCTTCTCGGAGGTCAGCCGCCCGGCGTACAACACGTTGATCTCGCCCTCGAACATCCCCTCGACGCGCGTCCCCGGATCGAAACGCTGAAGGTCGACGCCCCGGTCCCAGCGCCCGATCCGGCGCTCGTCGATCCCGAGCTCGAGCAACCCGGCGTCGGTCGCCGGGCTGGGGGAGAGGACCACGTCGCAGGAGCCGTAGAACGCGCCGACGGCGCCGGCGGCGATCGCCTGCAGCTGATCGGAGCCCGAGCGCACGCCCGCGTACCGGGCCAGTTCGGTGTGGTAACTGCCGACGACCGGCAGCGTCAGCACCCGCGCCATCAGCCAGGCGCCGAGGCCGGCCGGACCGGGCGAGCACAGGTGGACGATGTCGTAGCGCCCGTCCGACAACGCCTCGACGATCGCCGGCAGGCCCGGCACCCCGATCTGCAGGCCCTTGTAGAACGGGACCTCGATCTCGGCGACGGCGCTCAAACGGCGGTCGACGTCGGCGTCGGTTCCGATCACCTCGACCTCGAAGCCCGACACGCCGCGCTCGCGGATCTGCGAGATCGTGTGGCTGACCCCGTGGACCGACGCGAGCCCGTCGGCGACGATCGCGACCCGCGGGCGGTCGCCGTCAGACCGTGTCAGCTTCAGCTTCTCACGGCCCAGGAACGCGGTCGAGGCGGCGTACGGGATCGCCGGCAGGCATGCGTCGAACAGTTCGCGGCCGTGGCGCAAGATGTCGATCTGTCCCTCGTTGACCGCGGTGACGAGATCGCCAACCGCCTTCCCGAGCTTCCGCTCGTGGATCCGGCGCGCGCGCCGCTGCAGGTCGGCGTGGCTGAGCTCGCCGTCCTGGAGCATCCGCAGCAGGGTCGCCTCGTCGATCCCCAGCGCCATCGCGTCCATCCATCCGCGCAGCAACGCCAGCGCATCGGCGTCGCACAACTCGGCGCCGACCGGGCCCGAGCGGGCGTCGCCCTCTCGCATCAGCCGTTCGACGATCTCCAGCACCGCCGCCGGATTGGCCGGCTGCGCCTCGCCGGTTCCGAGGCTGCGGATCGCCAACCCCATCGCGGCGTGCGCCCACTTCGCGGCCGAGCCCTGGGCGCCGTGCGACTCGGCGGCGCCGGCGCGGACCAGCGCCAGGAACTCCCGCGGATCCGAGGCGAGCGGGGTCTCGGTGTAGGTCCGGCCGATGTCGATCCCGGCGTGATCGTCGGTGCCGCCGATCGCGGTGCCGCCGTGCGTCTCGATGTAGACGAACGCCGGCAGGTTCAACTCCTTGGCGCGGGAGCCGTTGCGGGTCTCCCAGATCGGGAACAGCTGCGCCAGGCGGCGGCGGTGACGGGCGGTGAGCGGCGCTCCGACCGCGTAGAAGGGGTGTGCCAGGGCCGCGGTGATCTGGCGGTCTGACAGGTAGGTGGCGCAGGCCTCGACATCGTCGTTATGGGCCTGCAGCCACTCATGGTCGGCGCCGTCGATCCCGTAGCAGAGCACGTGGACCGCCTGCGGCTCGCCCTTGAAGAAGACCGTCAGCTCCTCGGAGATGAAGACGTCCGGCAGGTGGGCGATCTCCAGCGCCCCGTCGATCGTGTCGTGATCGGTGATCGTCACGAAATCCATTCCGCGACGCTTGGCCAGTTCATAGACCTCGTGGGGTGGCGTGGCGCACTCCGGCAGGCCCAACGACCGCTGGATCCCCAGCTTTGACAGCTCCGATGCTGTCGAATGCACGTGCATATCAGCGCGACTGTTATTCCTCATGCGGACAAGCATCTGCCTGCAAAGCGGTAGATCAGTGAAGAACGCGCTCAGGTTCTGTAACGATTCGGTGAACCGCCAAAGGACCCGGGGATATCCTCGCCATCCGTGCACTTCACCGACCTGACCGATGTCGAGCAACGGGTGCTCGGCTGCCTGATCGAGAAACGCTGGACGACGCCCGACCAGTATCCGCTATCGATCAACGCGCTGCGGCTGGCATGTAATCAGTCGACCAATCGCGACCCGGTCACCCGCTACACCGAGGATCAGCTCTTCCAGGCCGGCCAGCGCCTATCCAAATACGGGCTGGCTCGCCTCGCCTCAGGGCACAGCTCGCGCACGACCAAGTATCGCCACCTCGCCGAGGAGGGCCTGGGGCTCAACCGCGATCAGCTCGCGTTGCTGTGCGTGCTGCTGCTGCGCGGGCCGCAGACGCCGGGCGAGCTCAAGCAGCGCTCCGAACGGCTGGTCGACTCCGAGCTGACCCTGGCCGACGTCGAGCGCGTGCTGGCCGAGTTGACCGACCGCGGCTACGTGACCGACCTCGGCCGCAGGCCAGGTCAGAAGGAGGATCGCTGGGCGCAGCTGCTGGGGGGTGAGGCGCCGCAGCCGGTGGAGGGCTTTTCTGGAGTCGGCCTGACGGCCTCCCGTGATTTCCAGCGCCCGCCGTCCGACGCGGGCGCCGAGCGTCCGATCCCGGACCAGTACCGCCCAGCGGCGCCCCCGGCCGCGACCGCGGCGCAGGTGTCGGCGCTGGAGCAGCGGGTCGCGGCGCTCGAGGCCGATCTGACGTCGCTGCGCGAGCAGCTGGCCGATCTCCTCGGCTGAGTGTGCGATTTGTCCAAGATTCTTTGACTTCTTTTTCCCACTCACCGTTCCGGCTGGGCCTGGTCCAGCGTGTCGAGCGGTGACGGGGCATTGACCAGCCGCGTCAGCGTCTCGCCGAGCGGCCGATCGAGCTTCACGTCGGCGTACTCGTCGCCGCGGGTGATCCCTTGGTTGACGATCGCGATCGGGATTCCGCCGGCGGCGGCGCGGTGCACGAAGCGCAGCCCCGACATCACCGTCAGCGAGGATCCGAGTACCAGCAGCGACGAGGCGCGCTCAACGAGCTCGAAGCAGCGCGTGACCCGTGCCCGCGGCACGTTCTCGCCGAAGAACACGACGTCGGGCTTGAGCAGGTCCGAGCCGCAGCACTCGCAGCCGACGAGCACGAACGACGCGACCAGCACATTCGCCAGCTCGACGTCGCCGTCGGGATTGACCTGGGCGATCTCGGTCACCAGCTCGCCGTTGACCGCCCGCAGCCGCTCGTCGAGCTGCGCGCGCGGGCTGCGCGCGCCGCAGTCCAGGCAGACCACGTGGTCCAGGCCGCCGTGCAGCTCGATCACGCCACGGGCGCCCGCCGCCTGATGCAAGCCGTCGACGTTCTGCGTGATGATGCCGGCGACCGCACCTTGCTGCTGCAGCGCGCCGACCGCCAGATGGCCCGCGTTCGGCCGTGCGCGGGCGACCCGCCGCCAGCCGACGTACGACCGCGCCCAGTAGCGCCGGCGTGCCTCCGCGGAGCTCGTGAACTCCCGGACGGTCATCGGCAGCCGGGCGCGCAACTGCCCGCTTGGGCCCCGGTAATCGGGGATCCCGGATTCGGTCGAGATCCCGGCGCCGCTCAGTACGACGACGCCGCCGGCCGCGACCAGCGCACGCAGGCGATCGAGCACGCTGACATCGTCAACCGTCGTCACGTCGGCAGCGCCAGCCCGATCAGATACAGCGCGCCGCCGACGATCACGCCGGCCAGCGTCATCTCCAGGCCGGCCGACCACCACGAGCGCAGCGTCACCAGTGACTTGGCGGCGCCGACCAGGAAGTGGGCCAGCAGCGACACGATCGCGGCCGCGACGATCGCGATCGTGCCGGTCGTGATCATGAACGGGATCACCGGGATGATCGCGCCGATGCCCGTCGAGATGCCGGCCGCGACCGACGCCTGCACCGGATCGCCGCCGCCGCCGGCCGTCGCGCCGAACTCCTCGGCCGACAGCGCCTGCAGCATCGCGTCGGGGTTGTGGCTCATCTGCTCGGCCATCTGCGAGGCGGTCGCCGGGTCAACGCCCTTGAGCTGGTAGAACAGCGACAGCTCCTCGCGTTCCTCCTCGGGGTGCTCGGTGATCTCCTGGCGCTCGCGCGCGACGTTGGCTTCCGCGACCTCGTTCTCGGAACGCTCGGCGAGGAACGCGCCGGTCGCCATCGACAGCGCCGAGGCGATCGCGCCCGCCAACCCGGCAGTTAGCACAGCGCTGTTGCCGCCGGTCGCGCCCGACACGCCGGCGACGATCCCGAACACGGCGGCCAGTCCGTCGTTGGCGCCGTAGATCGCACCTGAGATCCAGCCCCCGCTGGAGCGGTGCCACTTCTCGCGTCCCAGAATCTTGTCCAGCCGCTGGCGCGCGCCCGGGATCGCCACCGGGCCGCCGTCGCCGCGATCGGGTGGGGACGGGCGCGGCGGCTGCGCCGACGGGGCGGACGGTTGCCCTGACGGGGCGGGCGGCTGCCCCGTCGGGGCGGACGGTTGCGCCGACAGGGGGTCGCCCGGCTGCCCGACCCCGAAGCCGTCGCCGCCACCGACCCGGTCGTGACCGCCGGCGCGCAGGTCGGCGACCGCCAGCGAGTGCGAGCGCTCCTCACGGCGGATGTCGCGCAGCAGCCGGTCGGTCGTGTTGTCGCCGGTCGAGCGCTTGTAGAGGTCGTCGACCTCGTCGTTCTCCGCCGCCTCACGCGCCGCCAGCAGCCGGTCGACCGGGGCGATCCGCGCTTGCAGCCGCAGCCACAGCGGGACCTTGACGGTGGCGCCGTCGGGGACCGGGATCCCGAGCTCGGTCATCCGCGCCTCGATCCGCCGGCGGTGGCCGGACTCGGCCTGCGCCATCCGCCGCAGGATGTCGGCCTCACGCGCGTCCAGGCGCCGGGCGATCAGCTCGTAGACGGCGCCCGCCAGGATCTCGCCGCGCCATGCCGTCAGCAGCCGCTCACGGACGGCGGCGTCTGTCTGGGCGCTCTGATCCGTGGTCGCGATGACATGGACTTTACGGCGGCTAGGCTGGAATCTGAGATGAGATCCGCGACCGAGATCGAGTTTCGTACGGCGCCGTTCGATGAGGGCGACGGGGCCGAGCTGGTGCAGGCGATGCGCGACGAGATGGCGGTCATCTACGACGGGCTGGACATGGACTCTTCGAACATGCCGAAGGCGAGCGCGGCCGAGCTGGGTCCGCCGCACGGCACGTTCCTCGTCGGCTTCCAGGACGGCGAGCCGATCTGCTGCGGCGGCGTCAAGCGGCTCGACGAGCACCACTGCGAGCTCAAGCGCATGTACGTCGTCCCACAGGCGCGCGGGCGCGGCGTCGCGCGGCGGCTGCTGGGCGCACTCGAGCACGCCGCCCGCGAGCTCGGCTACACGGTCGCCCGCTTAGACACCGGCCCGCGCCAGCCCGCGGCGCAGCGACTGTACGAGTCTGAGGGGTATGCGGCGATCGGCAACTTCAACCACAACCCGGTCGCCAGCTTCTTTGGCGAGAAGCCTCTGCGCTGAGCCGGTCAGAGGATCCCGATCTCGGAGTTGTCGCCGACCATGAACCGGTACGCGCGCGGCTGGCGATCGTCGCGCCCGATCCGGACGTTGCGTCCCAGCAGCGAGGACTCCATCCGGCCGTCGAGGTGGCGCACGCTGGAGCCGGCCAGCAGGATCGAGTGCTCCACCTCGGCGCGCTCGATCACGCAGTCCTCGCCGATCGCGGTGTACGGCCCGATGTAGCAGTCGGTCAGCGACGCGCCCGCGCCGATCACGGCCGGGCCACGGACGGTGCAGCGCTCCAGCCGGGCGCCGGGCTCGATCGCGACGCGACCCTCGACCTGGGAGTCGATCAGCTCGCCGTCGAGCCGGCGTTCGATGGTCTCCAGGACCAGCCGGTTGGCCTCCAGCATGTCGTCGAGGCGACCGGTGTCCTTCCACCAGCCGTTGACGATGTGCGGCTCGACCCGCCGGCCCGAGTCGACGAGGTGCTGGATCGCGTCGGTGATCTCGAGCTCGCCGCGTGATGAGGGCTCGATCGCCCGGGCCGCGTCGTGCACCGACGCCCGGAACATATAGACGCCGACCAGCGCCAGATTGGTCTTCGGCTGCGCCGGCTTCTCGACCAGCCTGACGACCGAGCCCTCGTGCAGCTCGGCGACCCCATAGTGCTGCGGGTCGGGCACCGGCGTCAGCAGGATCAGCGCCTCGGGCTCGTTCGCGTGAAACGCCTTGACGAGCTCTGAGATCCCGCCCTGCAGCAGGTTGTCTCCGAGGTACATGACGAACGGCGAGTCGCCGAGGAACGGTTCGGCGGTCAGGACCGCGTGCGCCAGCCCGGCGGGCTCGTCCTGGACGATGTAGGTCAGCTGCACACCGAACGCCGAGCCGTCGCCTGCGGCGGCGCGGATCTCGTCGCCGGTCTCCGGCGCGATGATGATCCCGACCTGCTCGATCCCGGCCTCGGCCATCGCCTGGATCCCGTAGAACAGGACCGGCTTGTTGGCGACGGGAACGAGCTGCTTGGCGCTCGTATGCGTGATTGGGCGCAGGCGCGTGCCCTTGCCGCCCGACAGGATCAGGCCCTTCAGTGGTTGTGTCACGGGGGCGAGGCTACTGGTCGAACGAGTCGGCTTCAGAGATTCGCCGGCGGGCGTCCGTCACGCGTGTCGCCAGCAGTGATATATCACCCGAGGCTCGGCCGTCCGCCGACGCCGTGGGTGTTTTGGGCGGCTGGACCGCCCAAAACGCCCAGCGCCCCGAGTGACCGACGAGGTATGGGTGGTATGTCACGCTGGCCCGGCGTCGCGCCTACTACACGCTCCCGAAAGCTCGCTCGCAGGCTCGAACGTGGCCGATTTCGGGCGCCAGGCCGCCGACACGACGCCAAATCCTCGGCCGGCGAAAATCCTCGGTCGGCGAATCCACGGTCGGCGAGGTACATCACTCCCCGCTGGCTCGGCCCGCAGGTGGCGCCTGGCAGCTGGCTCGCGTGCATCTCGATCTGCATCGCCGCGCCCGTGAGGCGTGGGTTCAGAGCGCCCAGTTCTGGTGCATCAGCACCGGCAGCTCGCGGCCGTCCCGGGTGGTGCCGGTCACCGTCAACTCGGGGCCGCCGATCATGAAGTCGGTGTGGATCCCCGAGGTGTTGACGCGGGCGGCGACCCGCTCGTCGGCGGCGAGGTGCGGGAAACCGCCGCCGACCGCGATGTGGCTGGCGGCGTTCTCGTCGAACAGGGTGTCGTGGAACACGAGCCCGGTGCGCCCGATCCGGCCGCTTGAGTCCACCAGCGCCACCTCGCCGAGGCGATTGGCGTGCTCGTCACGGGCGACCAGTTCCCGCATCAGCTCGGCGCCGTCGTCGGCGTCGACCTGCACCGCGCGGCCGCCCTCGAACCCCATCCGCAGCCCGCTGATCGCCCGTCCGGAGACGAGCAGCGGCTTGGTGGAGGTGACAACCCCGTGGGTGCGCTCCGGGTCTGGCGTGGTGAACACCTCCTCGGTGGGGATGTTGGGCAGGTAGCGGATCCCGTCGACGCTGGTCATGCCGCCGCCCTCCCATCGCGCGCCGTTCAGCAGCCCGACCGTCAGGTCCGTGCCCGGCCCCGTGAAGTGCAGCGAATCCAGCTGCGCGTCGTCGAGCCGCTGCGCCATCTGGCCGAGCTCATCGGCCCGCTCACGCCAAGCCTCGATCGGGTCATCGGCATCCAACCGGCAGATCGTGCCGATCGCCTCCCAGAGCCGGTCGAGCGCGTCGGGCTCGTGATCGCCGAACACGAGCTGCGCCCAGCCTTCGCTCGGACCGGGGATCACCGTCCAGCGCACCCGCTGGCGGCCGACCACCTCCAGCGCCTCGGGAATCGCGACCTGGTCGCGACCGATTCGCCCCGGATCGACGTCGTCGAGCAGGTGCGGCGCGGCCGGGCCGGTCAGTGCGATATTCGCGCCGCCGGCCTCCTCGAGATCGAGCAGCTTGCGCCGCGTCCACGCGGGGATCGTGCCGAGTGCCGCCTCCGGCGCGCGGGTCAGCCGGACCTTGCGAACGTACGGGTCGCTGTAGTTGACCTCGACGTACCGGGCGCCGAGGTCGTAGCAGGCGCCGGCGATCGCTCGCGCCAGATCCTGCTGACCGAGGGTCGCCGAGATGACCACGATTTGGTTCGCGGTCGCGTTGATGCCGGCCTCGGCGGCGAGCCGGGCCAGCGCGGGAATCTGATCGGGCATCGCACGAGCCTAACCGCCAGCGAGCTTGCGATGGTCGAAGCTGGTGGTCCGGACCGCTGTGAACTGCAGTCCGACGCGCTTGGGCGCCTGGTGTGCGACCCCGGCCTCGATTCCGGCGCGGGCGGACTGATCGCCGAGCGCCTCCGGCGGCGCGTAGCGCAGCATCAGCTCGACGCCGAGCGCGGTCACCGTCGCCGGCTGGCGATGGATCGTCGTCTCCGCCTCGATCATCACGCCGCGCAGCTGGTCATACGCCGTGCCGGCCTCGACCTGCAGGGTCGCCCGCGGGTCGCGCTCGAGGTTGCGGACCTTCTGGGACTTGGCATAGGTCCACGCCCACAGCTCGCCGTCGCGCACGACGTACCAGAGCGGCATCAGGTGTGGCCAGCCGCGCGGGCCGTTGGTGGCACAGACGACGGTCAGCTCGGCCTGCAGGAACGCGGCGAGCTCGCCGCCGCTCATCACGAGCGCGTCGCGGCGGTTGCTCACCCGCCAACCAGCGCGCCGTCGGCGATCTCGACCGCGGCGTCGCGCACCGCTTCGCGGGCTTCGGGCGGCTCCAGCACGACCGCGTCGCCGGCCTCCTTGAGCGTCTCACGCACGAGCCAGTCGACGCCGGCGAACCCCAGCTCGACGATCACCGCCCCGTCGGCGAGCTCGGCGACGACGTTGCGCTCCTCCCGGGCCCAACGCGCCCGATCGGGGGAGATCCAGACGCGGGCGCGGTTGGAGGCCGGCACCTCGCCGGTCTTCGGCCAGCCGTTCACGTCGGCGGCGACGTTGACGTCCGGGCGTGGCGTGAACGGCTCGTCGGCGACGTCCGCCGACTTGATCCGATCCAGCCGGAAGTGTCGCAGCGCGTCCTTGGCCGGGTCGAACCCCGCCAGGTACCAGCCTTCGCGCCCGTTGATCAGTCCGTAGGGCTCGACCGTTCGCCGCGAGAACGTGTCCTCGTTCTCCTTGTAGTACTCCAGCCGCAGCAGCCGCTGGCCGGAGATCGCCCGGGACAGGGTCAGCGCGATCTCGGTGTCGCCGCCGCCTGGATGCGAGAACTGCAGACCCTCCTGCGCGGGGTCCTCGCCGAGCGCATCGACGACCTTGGCGCGGACGCTGGTCAGGGAGCCCTCGGGGATGTGCTCACCGACGAAGTCGATCGCCGCGACCAGCGCCTTCGCCTCGACCGGCAGCAGCCGCGCGGGGCGCGCGAACGAGTCGCCGTAGGGCTCGGGGTCGACCTCGATCGTGCCGTCGTCCTTGATCTCGGCGTACAGCACGTAGGTGCCCGCGCCGAAGTTGACGACGTTCAGCAGCGAGATGTCCTCGGCCAGCTCCTGATCTGAGATGTTCAGCGCCGCGCACAGCTCGTCGACGTCCAGCAGCCGCCCGGCCCGCCCGGCGTCGATCAGCATCGAGGCGAGGGTGACGAGCCGCGCAAACCGCTCCGGGCGGATCGCGGCGTCGACCCGAGCGCCCGAGCCGCCGTCGTCCTCGTCGGCGCGTGACGGCGCCGGTCTGAGTGCGCCGTTGCCGTTGACGTGGGCCGCGCCGGCGCCGCCGGCCAGCGGGGCGGCGATCTGCGGCTCGCCGGAATGACGGTCGACGAGCAGCCCGACCCGTTCGCGCAGCTCGGCGACGAGCTGCGGCGGACCCGTGATCCGGGCGTTGGCGCCGAGTCCGAGCGTCCACGCGATCAGCTGCCGGGCGTTGGCGTACGGGGTGACGAACAGCCGGTCTTCGTCGTCGCCGGCCGGTTGGATCTCGCCGTAGTGCCCGAAGTGCCGCTGCACCTGCCACGCGATCCGGTGGCTGATCCAGACGTCGGCGACACCCTCGGGGTCGCCGAACTGCCAGTCGATCCGGTTCGCGTACGCGCGCGGATCGAAGTTGTCAGGGCGCTGGAAGTCGTGCTCGGCCTTGGTCGCGTAGCCGACCTTCCCCTGGATCCGCGACAGCCGGAACACACGGATCGCCGAGCGCTCGTGCGAGCGGCCGACGAGGTAGAACTGCCCGCCCTGGTAGAGCAGCTGATACGGGTCGACCTTGCGGGTGCCGACCTCGTCGCGCTCCATCGTGTGGTAATCGAACAGGATTGTCTTGCGGCGGAAGATCGCGGTCTCGATCTTGGCGAGACGGATCGAGAGCTCGTGACCGCCCGCCGAGCCGGTGATCCCGAGGGCGACCGTCCGCTGGGCGGGAGCGTCGAGCGGGCTCGGCCGGCCCCACGAGATCTGCTGCAGCGCCAAGCGCAACGGCTCGGCGTAGGCGAACTCGCCATCGAGCAGCTGCAGCGCCGTTCGCAGCGCGGCGAGTTCCTGATCTGAGAACTCGATCGCCGGCAGGTGGAAGTTCTCCGGCGGGAGCGAGTAGTTCTCCTGCTCGACGAGCCCGTCGACCGGCTTCTCGACGCTCAACATGATCCCCAGAGACTCGAGCTCGGAGCGGTCGGCATAGAACCGGCGCGCGAACGCGTCCTCGTTCATCACGCTGTATCCCTCGACGTCCCGACGGATCTCCGGTGCCGTCACCGGCCGCCGTTCCGCCATCAGGTAGGAGATCAGCGAGAGCTGACGGATCAGTTTCTCGGTGTCCTTTGCCATCCCCGCGGTCAACTGTAGTCGTCGCCCGCGTGACCGCTGGCGGCGGACGGGTCGCTGGACGTTTAGGCACCCGGAATTTCCGCCTTTCGCGGTCTCGCGGAGGTCAGGCGGCGCGCCGCTGAGCCGGTAGCGGCGCCGACGGCAGCGGGAAGAATGCACCGGCGCCCAGGCCTTTGTCGAATGCCGACCACTCCTGACCGGCCGGCAGCGACTTCTGCAACCGATCGAAGCTCCCCATCCGTGCGCCGAAGTTGTCGGCCATGTGCACGAGCGTCGCCTCGCGCGTGCAGGGCAGCACCGGGCTGCCGTGCTCCAGCGACCCGTGGTGGCTGAGGATGATGTGGGCGAGCGCCTCGGCGAGCTCCTCGGGGAAACCGTCGATCGTTTCGGTCGCGTGGCGCACCCGGTAGTAGCCGAGCGGGATCTCGCCGTAGAGACGGCCCTTGTCGGTCATCTCGATCGCGTCGCCGACGATCTCGTAGGCGTCGAGCTTGCCGATGTCGTGCAGGAGCGCGCCGGTCACCGCGACGTCGCGATCGATCCCGCCGAACGTCGCCGAGATCGCCGAGACGGCCTGCGCGACCGTCAGGCTGTGCTCGAGCAGGCCATGGCGGTAGGCCTGGTGGTAGCGCTTGGCGGCCGGCGCCTCGCGAAACCATGCCCACGTCTGCGTCTCGGGTCCGAGCAGCTGCGCCAGCAGCGTCCGCAGATGCCGATTCTGGATCGTCGACTCGAGCTCGCGCAGATCGGCATCGAGCACCCGTACCGGACGCGCCGGGCCGTCGACGAGTTCGTGGCGCTCGTACTCGTGCTCCGCGGCGGGGCGGATCGATGTGATCACGACACGCGCGCCGAACCGCTCATCGGTGGCGTAGGTGCCGCAGACGAACACGACCGCGCCGGCCTGGCAGGCGTCACGGACCTCGTCGACGCGGTCGAGCACGATCGCATCGACGGTCGCGGTCCGGTCGGCGAGCTTGAGTCGCAGCAGCTCGGAACCGTCACGTCTGACGCGCGGCTGCACATCGGTCAGCAGTAGTGCCGTCGCGAGCTCGCTGCCCGCCTGGAGATGTCGGAGCTCGTTCATTTGCCCGGCGACGATACGCCCGCCGCCGGACGGCACGATCGTGCGCAAAAGCCCTGCTCAAACGCACATCGGGCGGACGGATCGGCGTCCGCTGACGAAACCAACCACTAAGGTTGCGCCGTGCCCCGCTTCGGTCGCAGGCAGCGCGAGTCCGGCTCCGGCGCGACCGGGACGGTTGGATCCGATCCCGGCGAACGCGCGTTCGAAGCCGCGCTCGGCGAGGCGCAGTCCGATCTCGCCGCGGTCGCCGACGAGCTTGGCGTGCTCGACGTCGACGTCCAGTCACCGTCGGCGCCGTCGGACGCCCGGGATCGCTACGACGGGTCGCTGCGATCGTTCATGCTCGCCGGCGAACAGCTCGAGCGCGCACAGCGTCCGGCCGATCTGGTCGCGGTCGGCGCGGCGCTGGAGCGCGCGCGCTACGACCTTGCGTGCACCCGCGCGCTGCTGGACGGCGCCGATTCGGCCGCGCGCACCGCGCCGTGCCTGTTCGATCCCCGCCACGGGCTGTCGGTAGCCGAGGTGCAGTGGTCCCCGGTCCAGACCGGCGCGGCGACCCGCGGCGACACGCGGCTGGTGCCGGCCTGCGCGGCCGACGCCCGGCGCCTGGTCGACGCGGCGCGGCCGGAGGTCCGGATCGTGTCGCTCGGCGGCCGGCCAACCCCGTACTGGGACGTGCCGGTCCTGTACGGGGCGCTGCTCGTCGGCTACTACGACCGCTTCGGGGGCGCCCAGCGCCTCACGGAGCTGCTGCGCGGCACGCCGCTCGGCGACGCGCTCGCGGGCGACCGGTAGCGACCGGAGCCTCGATCTGACCAGGGAAGGAGGGGGCCCATTCCCTTGGGCCGCGGCCGCGTATCACAGGGCCGCGGCGTGTGTCGGCGTGTCCGAGCGGCCGCTGGCAGCGCGGTCAGGCCTGCTCGGACCGGCCCGTGTACGACAGTCGCAGGCGGATGTCGAAGTACCCACCTGTCCGGCTGCGCAGGGCGGGTCGGGTGACCGATGGCGCGTCAGGTCCACCGATGAGACGGACCCTTGGGATATCGCTTTCACCTGTCGCAGGCGATATCCCAAGCCCACGATCAGTCGCCGCGCCGCGCCGCGCCGCGCCGCGCCGTTGCCGTGCCGTGCCGTGCCGCGCCGCGCTGCGCTGCGCCGCGCTGCGGTCCCGCGGAGTTACGCCGGGCTTGAGGATGACGAGCATCCGCGGTGCCGACCGCGAGGCGTTGCGCTCAGAGGCCGGCGGGGTGGCGCAGCACGAACGTGCTGAGGTCGGGCTCGTCGGCCGGCCGGTTTGACCAGCGCGACCCGGTCTCGGCCAGCGCGACCGTGTCGAATCGCAGCCCGGCGACGTACATGAAGGTGTGACCGGCGTTGGCGAACACCGTCACCCACTTGCCGGGGCCGGGCTTGCCCCACGACTCCAGCTCGGTCGAGTCGACCGTCGTGTCGAGCAGGTGGGCGGCGGCCAGCACGTAGCTGATCGAGCCCGAGCAGTCATACGCGGTGTCCTGGTAGGTGAGGTGACCGCCGGCGTACCGATAGGGCAGCCGTGCGATCTCGTTGCCGGCGTTGATGATCGCCTGCACCTGAGCCGGCGCCCCGGGCGGCGCGATCGCCAGCCCGTTGGGCGTCAGGGTCGCCTGGTCGGCGTTCGCGCTCATGCCGCTCTGGGCCAGCTGGGCGCGGATCTCCGCGTCGGACTCCGGGCGCGCCAGCGACACCTCCTGTGACGGGCTGGAGACGCTGACGCTGGCACTCGTGCCGGCCGGCGGCGGCGTCCGCGTCTTCGCCGCCGTCCCGGCGACCGGCTGGACCGCGTGCGGGTGGACGTGGAACGTGGGCGCCGAGGCGGTCGTGGTGCTCGACGAGCTCGACGAGCTCGACGACGAGGTGGTCGTGCCGCTGCCGGTCGTGACGACCTTCCCCTGCTGGCCGCAGCCCGCGCAGAGCGCCGCCACCGCGGCGGCGACCGGGATCAATCCACGCATGCGCACAAAATCAGTATGTCGGTGCGCCCGTGAACGGGCGCCAGGCTTTATTCGTCGAAGTGACCCGCATACAGCGCGAACACCGCCCCCAGCGGATCCGCGGCGACGGCGATCTCGCCCATTCCCTCGATCGCCATCGGCGGTGCCAGCAGCGTGCCGCCGAGCTCGGTCACCTTCGCCGCCGAGGCGGTGATGTCGGCGGTGCCGAGGTAGGCCAGCCAGAACGGCGGCGTCTCCGGCGGCATCGGCGGGCGCATGCCGCCGTTGTTGCGCCCTGCGGCGCTCTTGATCACGCGGTACTCCATCGGCCCCGGCGCGATCTCGGTGGTCCAGCCGAACAGGTCGCCGTAGAAATCCTCGGAGGCGTCCAGGTCCGGCGTCGTGAGCTCGTTCCAGGTCAGCGCGCCCGGCGCGTTGACGAGGCCGGCGCCGGGGTGCTGGCGCGGCTCCCAGACCATGAAGTAGGCACCATGCGGGTCCTGCAGGACCGCCATCCGGCCGGCGTCCATCACGTCGAACGCGGGCGTGTGGGCGCTGCCGCCCAGCGAGGTCGCTCGATCCACCGCGGCGTCGGCGCTCTCCACGGTGATGTACGAGTTCCACAGCGGCGGGGCGCCGGCATCGCGCTGCTGCTCGGGCTGCGGCGCGATCGCGGCGACCTGTTGACCGTCGACGACGGCCATCGTGTAGTAGGCGCCCTCGCCAACCGGCAGGTCCTGAAACGACCAGCCCAGCAGCTCGCCGTAGAACCGTTTGGCCGCCTCCTGGTCCGGGGTCGTCAGATCGATCCAGCTGAACGTCCCGGCGGTGTAGTGCGTGCGTAGTGGCATGGCGCGACGCTACCAGTGCGCCTAGGCCCGCGCCAGCCCCGATCCGACCCAGTCGGCCGGGCTCGCGGCGCCGCGCGGGGCGAAGAAGTAGCCGCCGCCGACCGGGGTGATGTAGTCGGTCATCGGCTCTGACTCGAGCCGCAGCTGGATCTGCTCGAACTGCCGCTTCGGGTCCTGGTTGAAGGCGACGAACAGCATCCCCTGATCCTGGTCGCCGGCCTCGTCGAAGCCGCGGTTGTAGTTGTAGGGCCGGCGCAGGATTCGCTGCTCGGCCGTCTGTGCCGTACGTGGGTTGGCAAGCCGGATGTGGGCGTTGAGCGGGATTCGCTTGCCCTCCGGGTCCTCCGGGTAGTCCGGGTTCTCGAACTCGGTGGTGCCTCCGAGCGGCGCGCCGGAGACGCGGTAGCGGCCGATCATCTGCTCCTGCTCGAGCATCCCGACCCGGTCCCAGAACTCGACGTGCTGGCGGATCGCCCTGACGACCATGTAGGTGCCGCCGGACGCGAACGCCGGCTCGTCGGCATCGGCCCAGACGAGCTGTCGCATCAGCGCATCGTCAGTCACGTCAGGGTTGGCGGTGCCGTCGCGGAAGGCGAACAGGTTGCGCGTGCTCGCATGCGGGTTGGCGTTGCGCTGGGCGGCCTGAAACCCATCCAGCGACCACCGTGGGGTGAACGTACCGGCCATCACACGCATCAGCTCGCGCACCGTGTGCACGACCGTGTCGCGCTGGCCGGCGCAGACCTGCACCAACAGGTCGCCGCCGGTCCGGCTGGGGTCCAGGCGATCGAGCGGAAAGGCGCGCATCGCGGTCAGGTGGCGCGGCTTCTTCGACGCCAGCCCGTAGCGATGATCGAACAGCGTCGCGCCGAACGCGAGCGTGACCGTCAGCGAATCGGGGGCATCGTAGGGACCGAGGATCCCGGAGTCCGGCGGCGGGTCGTCGATCTCCTCGACGCCGACCGACGTGCCCTGCGTCAGCTGGCGAATGCGGACCGACAGTTGCTGCAGCCCGAGGAACAGCTGAGTCGGCGTCTGCGCGATCGAGTCCAGCGAGACCATCGCTGCCTGCAGCTGGCGCGGGGTGAGGATCCCCGCTTGGTGCTCGCCGTCGAACGGGTAGCGGACCATCAGCTCGCGTTGGTCCACCCGCAGCGACTCGGTCGAAAGGTCGGGTGACGCGGCGGACGCGTGCGCGGAGGCGTTGCTGCCGAGCGCGACCGCTGCGCCGGCTCCCCCGGCGCCCAGCGTGGCCAACGAGCCCTTCAAGAAGCGGCGCCGGTCGACTGGGCTCATTTCGTGGTCGCCTCCCCCTGGGGGATCTTCGGGAAGGTCGTGAAGGTTTTGGTCTCGAGCGTGCCCGGCACCTGCTCGAGCGCGGTCAGCGTACCGGCGAGGGTGCCGTCGATCAGCTCCAGCTGATCGGGCGTGAGCTGGTGCAGACTCGGGTAGCCGCCGTCGCGCCGGCGAATGCTGTCGAACACCCGGCCGAGCCGGTGCAGCCAGTACTCGGAGGTGCCATACGCGTCGCCGCGGCCGGCCATGATCGGCTTCACCGTTGACAACAGCTCCTTGGTCGCGGCGACGCCGGCGGCGGTGGCGAGCACGCCGGCGCCCGACCACGGCACATCGAGGCCGGACATGAAGTCACGCTGAGCGTCCTCGAGGATCTCGTGGATCCGCAGGGTGAAATCGAGCGGGTCGACGGTGACTGCGACGAGCCCGCGCGCGAGCCGCACACGCGAGCTACGCGGATCCACCGCGGTGCTCGGCAGCTCGGCCCGCAGACGCTGTACCGCCGAGCTCAGCTTGGCCCCGAGCGGGGCGAGCGACGTGACCGGCTGGTTTGTCCACAGACCCATTTCGATCCGGTGCAGCCCGATGAAATGCGGGTCGCCGATCTCGCCCGGCATCCCCGCCAGGTCGTTGTTGAGGTCGCTCGGCAACAGGCCGTAGACCGCGCCGAGGTGCAGGTAGTCCGAGAACGCCGTCGCCCAGTCGCGCCGGGCGAGACCGCGGTTGCCAGCGCGCAACGCGACGGTCAGCGGCACGACGTCGTGTCCGAGCCTCGCCGCCCACCGCTCCGCGTAGCGCCGGTACACCGCGACCGGGCGGTCGAAGGCCGAGACTGGCAACGGCGACAGGTCCGAGACCGGGCCGCTCGCGTTGTACCCGTTCTCCATCTGCGCGACCTGGGTGCCATAGCGCTTGGCCGAGATCGACGAGTCGAACACTTTCTTCACCCGCACAGGGCCGTCACGGGACGGCGTCGGTGCCGCGACTGCCCGCTGAGCGACGGCGTCATCACCAACGGGATGGTGCGATCCCGGGATCACTGCGGCCGCGACCAGGGCGGCGACCGCCAGCAGTACGACCGCGCCGAGCCAGATCACGATTCGCCCGGGCCGGCGAGGCCGGACTCCGCCGGGGCCAGTGGCGCGGGGCAGGGCTGGGCTGGAGGAGGGGCTCTCAGACATGGTGCGCTCACGGTGCGCAGCAACTTCGCCCAAGCCGCCCAGAACTGCGCAACCGCGCCGGTTACAGTAGGCCACTGGCCGCCCGCATCGTGTTACCGAGTTGTGGCCGAATCGTGACCAGGATGATTACCGCACGGTGACCTTAAGTTCACACCGTGTGGAGCCCCGCGACGGAGGATGCCGACGCATCCGCGTCGGCGGCCGCTGATGCGGATCCTCCCTAGCAGCCGCTCGTGAGCGAAACAAAGGAGCTCCGTTGCACGCTGGCAAGAGATTGCTCGCTGGGGCCATGACGGCCGCAGCCGTGGGGGCTGCCGTGATCGGCATTTCTGTGTCCTCCGCTAGTTCTAACGACGCGCCGGGCAGCTCGGTCGCCGCGACGGCGGCCGTGGCATCCGGGGCAACGACGACGACCCCGATCAAGCACGTCGTCGTCCTGTTCGACGAGAACATCTCGTTCGACCATTACTTCGGCACGTATCCATACGCCGAGAACCTGCCGGGCGAGCCGCCGTTCCACGCGCTGCCCGACACCCCGTCGGTCAACGGCCTCAACAACACGCTGTTGACGGCCAACCCGAACCTGAACAACCCGCAGCGGCTAGGCCCCGATCAGGCGCTGACCTGCGATCAGAACCACGCGTACACCCCGGAGCAGTCCGCCTTCGACGGCGGCTTGATGGACGCGTTCGTGCAGAACACGACCGGCGGTGGATGCACCCAGCACAACAGCCCCGACTCGGGCAGCTACGGCCCGGACGGGATCGTGATGGATTACTACGACGGCAACACGGTCACCGGGCTGTGGAACCTCGCTCAGCACTTCACGCTGAACGACAACTTCTACGACACGCAGTTCGGCCCGTCATCGCCGGGCGCGATCAACGTGATCAGCGGCGACACCAACGGCGCGGTTGCCGAGGGTGGCACCAGCACCAACGTGGTTGACGGCACGCTCAACGGTGACGCCGAGCCCTATTTTGACGAGTGCTCGAACGCGACCACGCCGCTGTCGACGACGACCCTGCCGGGCTCGGGAGCGCTCGCCCCGGGCGGCGTCACCGCCGAGCTGACCGGTCCGAACATCGGCGACCTGCTCAACACCAAGGGGCTCACCTGGGGCTGGTTCCAGGGTGGCTTCACGCCCTCGTCGTACAGCAGCGGACGTCCGATCTGTGGTACCACCCACACGAACATCGGTGGCGCAGTGGTCGCCGACTACTCAGAGCACCACGAGCCGTTCCAGTACTACCAGTCGACGTCGAACCCGACGCACCTGTCGCCGGCCAGCGTCGCGCAGGTCGGCACCAGCGTGCCGGACGGTGTCAACCACCAGTACGACCTCTCCTGGTTCAACGACGCGGTCGCGGCTGGCGACATGCCCGCGGTCTCGTACCTGAAGGCCCCGGAGTACGAGGACGGCCACGCCGGCTACTCCGACCCGCTCGACGAGCAGCGGTTCATCGCGCAGGAGGTCGACCAGATCGAACAGTCTCCGGACTGGGCGAGCACGGCGATCTTCATCACGTATGACGACTCCGATGGTTGGTATGACCACCAGATGGGTCCGATCATCCGCGGCTCGCAGACGGCGTCCGACACGCTCAACGGTCCGGGCAAGTGCGGCAACACCGGGATCTCGGACACGACCACGCAGGGTCGCTGCGGCGTCGGTCCGCGCCTGCCGCTGCTGGTCATCTCGCCCTGGGCGAAGCGGAACTTCGTCGACAACACGTTCGCCGAGCAGGCCTCGATTCCGAAGTTCATCGAGGACAACTGGAACCTCGGCCGGATCGGCGGCGAGTCTGCCGACGCGGCTGCGGGAACGCTGTTGAATGCGTTCGACTTCAACCAGAGCTACGGCCACGCGCCGGCAATCATCCTCGACCCGACGACGGGTGAGGTCACGCGGACGATCCCGGCGACGGCGCCGGCAAGTTCGAGTTCGTCCTCGAGCTCGTCGACGAGCACGAGCGCGACCGCGTCCCCGGCGACCGGCTCGGGCAACGGTTCGAGCTCAGGCGGTGGCCAAGCGGTCACGGTCACGCTTCCCAAGGTGACCTGCAAGGTCAAGGTCGCCGGTGACAAGTTGACGCTGGCGTGCGCGACCAAGGGGGGCAGCAAGGACTCGACCGCGCTGCGAGTCCGGGCCTACCACGACGGTCACCTGATCGCCAACCACGCCGCGACGGTGCGCAACCACCGTGCGACGTTCGGCGTCAAGCTGACCAAGCGGCGGACCGGCAGATACCGGTTCGTGGTGTCGATCGACACCGGTGGCAAGGTCGGCAAGCTGACCCGCTCGTTCCGCATTCACTAGCAGCGCATCGACAAGCAGTCAGCAACGCGGGGCCCGGGCACTGACAGCCCGGGCCCCGCGGTCGTTTTGCGGCAGACGGATGCTACGGTGAGGATAGTTAACTACTCAACTATCTTGCCTGGGAGCTTTCATGACCACTTCCGCTGACGACTCCCGCACCGCCGAGGACCGGATCGCGCTCGATGCGCTCGGCCGGGAGCTGCTGTTCGTCGCCGCGCGCACCGCGAACACGTTCTCAGACGTTCCCGTCACCGACGAGCAGCTGCACGAGATCACCGAGCTCGCCAAGTGGCCGCCGACGATGGCCAACACCAATCCGCTGCGGGTCCTGTTCGTGCGCACCCCGGACGGCAAGCGGCGGCTGGGGCCGCTGATGAACGAAGGCAACCGCGACAAGACCATGTCGGCGCCCGCGGTCGCGGTGCTTGCGGTCGACACCGACTTCCACGACAAGATTCCCGAGCTGCTCCCGTACCGCCCGGAACTGCGTGACAACTTCGTCGATCAGCCGGAGCGGCGCGAGCAGCTCGCCAGGTTCAACGGCGCCCTACAGGCCGGCTACTTCATCCTCGCCGTCCGCGCCGCAGGCCTGGCGGCGGGCCCGATGCTCGGCTTCGACGCCCCCGGGATCGACGCCGAGTTCTTCGCCGCCCGGCCCTGGAAGTCGATCCTCGTCGTCAACATCGGCAAGCCCGGGCCCGAGCCGTGGTTCGACCGTCTGCCGCGGCTGGCGCACGAGGACTACGTCGAGTACGCCTGAGTGTCGATATCCCTTCCTGCCCGAGTCGGACTTCAGTCGGGCAGTGACTCGATCCCGGCTTTGAGCTCGTCGACGAACAGACCGGGCTGCTCGAACGCTGCGAAATGGCCGCCGGCCGCGGGTTCGCCGTAGTAGGTGAGGTTCTCCACGCGCGTCTTGACGAACCGCTCGCTGAAGGTGAAGATCTCGTGCGGGAACTTGCTGTACGCCAGTGGTCCCGGGATCGGGTCAAACGAGCCCAGCGAGGCAACCATGCTCTCCCAGTAGAGGCGAGCCGAGGACGCGGCGGTGTTGGTAAGCCAGTAGACCATGACGTTGTCGAGCAGCGCGTCGCGGCCGATCGCGTCTTCGGGCCGGCCGCGGTTGTCAGTCCAGTTGTAGAACTTCTCGATCACCCAGGCGAGCTGCCCGGCCGGTGAGTCGGCAAGCCCGTAGCTGAGCGTCTGGGGCTTGCTGGCCTGCTCTTTGGCGTAGCCCGAGTCTTGGCTCCGATAGCGTTTCAGCTTGTCGAGCTGTTCTTGCTCCTCGGCGGTGCGGTCCCCGAGCTGCCCGATGACCTTCCGGTCGCACAGCATCAGGTTGACGTGCACGCCGGCCAGGCCTTCCGGCTGCTGCTGGCTCATGGTCCAGGCGAGGACCGCGCCCCAGTCCCCGCCCTGCGCGTAGTAGCGGTCATAGCCGAGCTGACGCATGAGCGCGTCCCACAGCCGGCCGATCCGCTGTACGCCGGTCCCCGCTGCGGCGGGCTTGTCGCTCCAGCCGTAGCCGGGCAGCGAGGGCACGACGAGATGAAAGTCCTCGCTGAGCGGCTCGATCACCTCCAGGAACTCCACCACCGATCCCGGCCAGCCGTGGGTCATGATCAGCGGCCGGGCGTCGGCTTTGGGCGACTGGACGTGGATGTAGTGGATCCCGAGCCCGTCGACCTCGGTCTTGAAGTTCGGGAAGCGGCCCAGGAGCCGTTCGAGGCGGCGCATGTCGTACTCCTTCTCCCAGTACTCGGCGAGCTCGCGCTGGTAGTCGAGCGGCACGCCCTGCGACCAATCCTCGACGCTCTCCGGGTCCGGCCACCGCGTGTGCTTCAGGCGACGACGGAGGTCCTCGACCGCGGCGTCGGTGATCTCGATCATCACTGCGTTGCCGTCAGCGTCGCGATATCGATCAGGACCGCGATATCGACGCTGGGTCGGCGCGCTCCACGCGTGTCATCGTCACCGATGCGTTCAGGGTGGCGGATGCCTGGCCACGGTAGACGCCCTTGATCGGCGGCACGTCTGCGTAGTGGCGGCCGTGCCCGATCTTGACGTGGGACTCGCCGGCCAATGCGCGGTTGGTCGGATCGACCCCGACCCAGATCGGATCCACGCCGGGGTCAGCGGGATCGGACCCGCCGGGCAGCAGCGCCTCCAGCCAGGCGTGCGTGTCGACCTCGACCGATTCATGCAGGTCGTCGGAGCCACCCGCGAACAGGTAGCCCGACACGTATCGGGCCGCGATCCCATGGTGTCGCAGTAGGCACAGGCCGAGGTGGACGAAGTCCTGGCAGACGCCGGCGCCGGCCTGCAGCAGATCGGCGATCTCCGAGTCCACGAAGGTCGCGCCGCGGCGGTATTCGAACCGGTCGGGGATCAGCCGTGAGACCAGCAGGACCGTGTCGATCGGCGATCCGCCCGCGCCCGTCTCCCTGACCAACTCGGTGAGCACCGGGTCGCCCGGCGCATCATCGGTCTGCAGCAGGAACTCACCGCCGGCCTCGCGATAGGCGGGATCGTCGAGTGCCTCCCAGCTCGACGGCGGCGCCTGGGTGTAGGGCTGAGTCGACACGCGCGCGCGGACGTCGATCGTCAGGTGGCGGTGCGGTCGTGAGATCTCGAACTCGACCACCTCGGTGCCGAAGTAGTCGGTGTGGCGGTGCAGGCGGACCTCCGGCGTCAGCCGCACCGAGAATTCGTCGCAACGCTGACGGGAGCCCGTGGAGGGCTTGACCCGCAGCGCGTTGAGGTTGTCGAGCACCTCGGCGTCGTAGTCGTATTCGGTCAGGTAGCGAATCGCGAAGTTCATCAGTGCCTAGAGGTGCACGGCGGCGAGCGCCGCGATCGCAAAGTAACGCGTGTCGATGTCATGGTCGACGAGCTCGAGCTCGCCCTGCACCTGCTCGAGCACGCTCTCGACGTCCGCGCCGGGCTCAGGCGAACGGCGCCGCAGCTCCAGGTCGGCCGTCATCCGTCCGAGCCGCAGCACCGGCGGCGATGAGCGCGGCTGGGCGTCGGCGGCGGTCAGCGCCTCGGCCAGCGCTTCGACCGAAGAGGAGACCGAACCGGGGTATGCGGAGTCGAACAGCAGGAAGCGCACGACCGGAACGACCGTCGGCGACGTGCGGACCGCGCGGCGGTAGGCCTGAAAGCCGCCGACCGCATGCAGCATCGCGATCGCCTCGGTCTCAAGCGCCGGCGGGTCGAGGTCGAGCGAGCCGCTCGGGATCGCCACCCGCAGCATCCGCAGCACCATGTCGGCCTGCTCGATGTGTCCTCCGGCCTCCAGGAACGCGCGGCCCTCGTCGCGCAGCAGCGTCCGGTCGAGCAGCCCCCAGAACAGGCCGCAGCGCTCCTTGACGTCCTGGTAGAAAGAGTAGGGCCCGGTCTGCAGCGCCGCGTGGAGGTCATAGCGGCCGAGCATCAGGTAGAAGGAGTTCAGCGCCTCCCACATCTCGGTCGAGATCACGTCCCGCATCGTCCGCCCACGCTCGCGGGCGCGCGCGACACACGAGACGACCGACGCGGGCGAGTCGGTGTCAAGCGTCAGCAGACGCGCAACCTCGATCCGCCCGAGCGCCACGTACTCAGGTGGCTCGGTCTCCTCCTCGCCCAGCGCGGGCGGCTTGGCGCCGATCGTCGCCAGCACTCCCTCCCAGCTGAGCGCGACGCCGCGCTGCGACGGCACGCCCGCGACGTCGGCGTGAAACGCGCCGTCGAGGATTCGCGCGGTGAACTCGGCGCGGGTCAGGTCACGGCCGAGCCAGAACAGCTCCTGGGCAATCCGCGCGAGCATTCAGTGAGACACCGCTAGCGTTGCTGCTGCTGCTGGGCCTGGTTTGACCAGGTACCGCCAAAGCGCACGTCGGGCAGTCGCGGCGGCCGGTACGGCGGCAGACTTGGATCCCGCCCACCCGCTGGGTCGCTGTCGTCGCCGTCGTCGAGCACCCACGTGTCCTTGGAGCCGCCGCCGGCGCTCGAGTTGACGATCATCGACCCCTGTTCCAGCGCCACCCGGGTCAGGCCGCCGGGCACGATCCGGATCTCCTCGCCGAACACCGCGAATGGCCGCAGGTCGACGTGGCGAGGCTCCAGGTGGCCGTCGCCGATCTCGGTCGGCGCGGTCGACAGGTGCACGAGCTCCTGTGCGATCCAGCGGCTCGGGTCGTCCTCGATCATCCGTGCCTGCTGCTCGAGCTCGGCCTTGGTCGCCTGTGGGCCGATGAACACGCCCTTGCCGCCGGACTCCGAGGTCGGCTTGACGACGACCTGCTCCAGCCGGCCGAGCACGTGCGCCCGTTCGGAATCGTTCGACAGCAGATAGGTCGGGACGTTCTCGAGGATCGGTTCCTCGTCGAGGTAGAACCGGATCATGTCCGGCACGTAGTAGTAGATCGCCTTGTCGTCGGCGACGCCGGTGCCGATCGCGTTGGCGATCGCGACCGTTCCGGCGCGGTAGGCACGGACGAGGCCGGGGACCCCGAGCAGCGAGTCGGGCCGGAACTCCAGCGGGTCGATGAACGAGTCGTCCAGGCGCCGGTAGATCGTGTGCACGCGCTGCAGCCCGGCCGTCGTGCGCATGTAACAGATCGCGTCGCGGACGACGAGGTCGGTGGGCTCGACCAGCTCGACGCCCATCTGTCGCGCCAGGAATGCGTGCTCGAAGTAGGCCGGGTTCATCGCGCCCGGCGTCCACAGCACGACCGTCGGCTCGTTCTCGGCCGCGGGCGCGACCGCGCGCAGCGCGTCGAGCAGCAGCGTCGGGTACTGGTCGACTGGCCGCACGCGATGGCCGGCGAACAGCTCGGGCACGAGCCGCGTCATCGCGACCCGGTTCTCCAGCACGTAGGAGATCCCCGACGGGGTGCGGACGTTGTCCTCCAGCACGCGCCAGCGACCGCCGCCGTCGCGCACGAGGTCACAACCGCAGACGTGGCAGTAGACGCCGCCGGGCGCGCGGACGCCGTGGACCGGCCGCGCGAACTCCTTGCGGCTGACGATCAGCGACCACGGCACGATCCCCGCCTGGACGATCTCGTGCGCGTGGTAGACGTCGTCGACAAACGCGTTCAACGCCCGGATCCGCTGCGCCAGGCCGCGCTTGATGATCGTCCACTCGGCGCTGGTCAGCACCCGCGGTACGAGGTCCAGCGGCCAGGCGCGGTCACGGCGCTCGCCGTCGGAGCCCGCCACTTCGAACGTGATCCCCTGTTGCATGAAGATCGCGTCGCGGCGCCGACCTGCGGCACTGAGCGCCTCCGGACCCAGGCGATCCAGCGCGGCCATCAACGAGCGTGCGTGTGCGAGCGGCCGTCCGCCCGCGTCGAGCAACTCGTCGACGCTGCCTTCCGGGATCACGTATCCGGCCGCGATCGCGGCGACCGCCGCGGTCTCCACCTCAGTCATGTCATGTATCTTCACCGGTCGCGGGCAGGTCTGCCACGCGCACCCGGACAAGTCCCTTTGGCCAGGTGGCGTAACGGCGTGGTGTCGGGCGCCAGCGGGCCACCCTCGATTGACCGGCTACCCGCCGGCGCCGCGCGGACGCGGATCCGGGGCCGGGCGTTGTTCACGTAGCCCTTGGGGTTCCACAGCGCCGCTTCGTCTTCGGGCTGGGTGGCCGCCGAGGAGTCCCAGGCGCGGACCACGATCTCGTGCTCGCCGGCCTCGAGCGTCAGCGTGATCCGCCACTGGCGCCACGCCCAGCGGCCGAGGTCCTCCAACAGCTCAGCCTGTGCCCAGCTGCCGCCGCGGTCGGTCGAGACGTCGACCCGCTGCACCGACCGGTCGCCGCCGGCAAACGCGTAGCCGCTCACGGTTACCGGCCCCGCAGCGACCGTCGCGCCATCGGCCGGCGACAGGACCGCGGAGTTCAAGGCGATCAGCCCGAGCGCGATCCCCCTGTCCGGGGCCGGCGCCTCGTCGGGCGTCAGCAGCCGGTAGACGACCCGCTGGAAGTAGCCCGCCCACGGCTCCGAGCGCAGTTCGATCCGCTCCAGCCACTTGACGCTGCGCGCGCCGATGTAACCCGGCACGACCACCCGCAACGGCGCGCCGTGCACGGCCGGCAGGGGCTCGCCGTTCATCGCCCAGGCGAGCAGCACCTCCGGCCGTTGCGCCTTATCGAGTGGGATCGAGCCGCCGAACAGCTGTGCCGGATTGGCCTCGGGACACATGTCGGCGCCGACGAAGCCGACGTGCGCTGCGTCG
>Ga0302184_10000387_pt1 | contig 29079 bp, 31 predicted proteins | sample I_Palsa_N3_3_FD_200233 | JGI IMG/M metagenome (GOLD analysis project Ga0302184, IMG submission 200233) | Peat permafrost microbial communities from Stordalen Mire near Abisko, Sweden - I_Palsa_N3_3 | ecosystem: Environmental > Terrestrial > Soil > Palsa > Peat permafrost | place: Sweden...
GGTCGCGCACGAACGCGGCGAAGCTCTGCTCCAGCTCCTCGCTGCCGCCAGGCATCACGCCTACTCCTCACGTCCGCGGTCAAGACTCATGCGTGATACGCCCTGACCCGGACATCTGGTTGACATTTGTAAAAAGCAAATATCGCTCACGGGTGACAATGAGCGGGTGCGTCACAGGTTCAGGTCGCGGCGGGCTTCGGCGCGAATGATCTGGTGGCGCAGGTCGAGTGGGCTCGTCCGGCTGGCTGGTCACAGGGCTATTCGCCATCCGCTTTCCGCCGCCAGCTCTTTCAGGGCGGCCTTCGCCAGCCGCCCTGCTCTTCTTCTTCGTCAGTGAACTGCGAACCATCTTGCATATCGCTCACCGAGTGCATCTTTCCTACCGGCGCAAACCCTGTCACACCGGGACAGAGCAGCGCGCCGATGACCAGCGCGATGGCGAAAAAGCTCATGCTGTGATCGTCAGCCACACCGAAGCCGGCGACCACGCCGCCGGCCAGCCACCAGCGGCAGTCGCCGGTCCGCCCGATTCTGACAACGACCAGCGCCACGCCCGCCCACGCCAGCAGCGCATACGCTGTCGTGTTAGCAAAATGAGCGACCCCAGCAGCACCGGTATCGGGCCGACCGCAGCCAGCAGCGGCGCCCGCCGGGCTGCGCAAGCTGGCCGACGACGGCAACCTGGAGGCCCGCGTCCTGCTGACCGCCATCGCTGCACACCAACTCCCGGCATCGGCGAGGACTGAACAGTGATGCCCGATTTGATGCTGTTTCAGAGAGCACTTCTTAAGTCGTCGCCACCTACCGGACCAGCCGGGGATGCTCATGCAACCCTGGAACCCCGTGCTGATCAAGCACCGGAGTTCCTTACATGAACCTGCGACCTCTGGGTTATGAGAACAGAGAGGCACCGTTCAACCTGCAACAGCATCCCATGCGCACGGCCCGCATGTACCGGCACCTGAGCCCCGATCAGGCTGGCGCCACGCGATGCCGGCCGGGCCTGTTTGACGGCGGGTAACCGGACGGCCCACGATGAGTACATGGACCTAGCGCGGGTTACAGCCGACCACCAGATCATGGGCGGCGTTCCCTGCGTGGCCGGTACCCGTATCCCGGTCGCCACGGTCGTCGGACTGGTGGCCAGCGGGATCACCACCGGCGAGATCGTCGCCGAGTACCCGCAGCTTACCCCGGCGGACGTGCAGGCATGCCTGGAGTACGCAGCGCGTGCCGTCGATGAACGCGAGATGCCGGTCCGGCTCACCGCGTGAGGTTCCTGCTCGATGAGTGCCTGGCGCCCCAGATGGCGCAGCTGCTGCGCGCCGTCGCCACCTGATTCAGCATCGGTTCGCTCTTTCGGGGCATTTCTGCCCGGCGCCACCTCGGGCTCGATCCCGACAGTCACTCGCTGACACTCCCAGTCCGGTACTTTCTCTCTGGCAGGAGATACCGGTATCATCGTGTCAGTAATATGCTGAGTCCAGTAGTTCGTTTCATGGGGTAGGTGTCGGAGTAATAATGTTGCAAGGAGCCGGGATCAGCGGTCGGGGTCGAGCCGAGCTCGCCACGGTGCTCAGCTCGGGCCGTCGCTTTGTCACGCCCGCCGATGTCGTCGGGGCGCTCGACGTGGATGCGGACACGGCGGCCAAGAAGCTCTCCAGGTGGGCGGAGGACGGCTGGCTACGCCGGGTGCGCCGGGGTCTTTACATCGGGGTCCCGGTCGATGCGGCGAACCCATCGGCGTGGTCGGAAGACGCACTGCTGGTTGCAGCAGAAGTGTGGAGCCCGTGCTACTTCACGGGTTGGACGGCGGCTCATCACTGGGCGCTCACCGAGCAGGTCTTTCGCACGACGGTGCTCAAGACCTCCGAGCGGGTGAGGAATGCGAAGGTGAGGCTCTTGGACCATGACTACCTCGTCGGGCACATAGAGCCGGACTTGTTGACGTGGGGGCTCGCGACGGATTGGCGGGACGGCGTTCGGCTCCGCTTCGCCGATCCCGCCCGCACCGTAGTGGACATCTTGGACCGCCCGAAACTTGGCGGTGGAATCCGCCACAGCGCCGAGATCCTCGGGGCCTACCTCGACGAGCACGACCCGTTGCTGCTGGTACAAGCGGGGGATCGGCTGGGGAACCGTGCGGTCTTCAAGCGGCTTGGCTATCTCGTCGAAGCACTCGGCCTAGACCAGCCCGCCCTGCAATCAGCCTGTGAGGAGCGAGTGTCATCGGGCATCTCAAGCCTCGACCCAGACGGGCCATCTGGAGGCCGTCGAGTCATGAAGTGGGGGCTTCGCGCGAACGTGATGGTGATCCATGAAGGTGCGTCGTGATCCCCCAACGAGAACTGGCGGCGCTGCGGGCCGAGTGGATCCTGGACCAGGGCGTCATCGAGAAGGACTACGTCCTCGGATGGCTCCTCGCCGGCATTGCAAACCACACCGAGCTGAACCGCACCTGGATCTTCAAAGGCGGCACCTGCCTTCGCAAGTGCTACTACGAGACGTTCCGGTTCTCCGAGGATCTTGACTTCACCATCATCGACGGCGGTCCCGAAGAGCCCGAAGCGCTCATGCCCATCTTCGGTGAAATCGCCGAATGGGTACGGGAGGAGTCCGGCCTCGAACTGGTCCTCGACGACAAGTCTTTCCAGCGCAAGCGCAACAAGCGAGGGAACCCCACCACCCAGGGACGGATCGCCTATCGGGGACCGAACGGCAATCCGACTATGCCCAAGGTGAAGCTCGACCTCACCTCCGACGAAGTCCTGGTCGACCGTCCCGCCTTCCGACGGATCGGGCATCCCTACAGCGACCAGCTCCCCCTCAACGGGGTGCTCTGCTACTCCATCGCAGAGCTGTTCGGCGAAAAGCTACGGGCGCTCGCCGAGCGTTGCCGGCCCCGCGATCTCTACGACGTCGTCCACATGCACCGCCACCCAGACCTCATCGGCCGTGCCCGGGGCGTGCGCAGCGCGCTGGAACGAAAGTGCGCCCACGCCGGAATCGACGTGCCGACGGTCGAGATCATCCGTTCGTCTCCCTTCCGGGCCGAGATCGAGAGCGAGTGGGAGAACATGCTCGGCCACCAACTCCCCCAACCGCTCGTCCCCTTCGAGGTTTTCTGGGCCAGCCTCGACGACGTCTTCTCCTGGCTTGCTGCCACCATCCGGACACCGAAGCTTCCGCGGGCCCAGTACGGCAAGCTCGACGCCGCTTGGGAGGCGCCAAAGGCGATCACGTCGTGGCGGCTTCGCGTTCCCCTAAAGTTGCTGCGTTACGCCGGCGCGAACCGGCTCATGGTCGATGTCGACTACCGAGCGGAACGAGGACGGCAGGGCCCACGTCGTGTCGAGCCGTATTCTCTGCGGCACACCCAAGATGGCAATCTCGTCCTGTTCGTTGTAAACGACTATGGACGACTACGAAGCTACCGAGTCGACCGGATCGCCGCCATCCGACCGACCGCTGTCCAGTTCACCCCAAAGTTCCGCGTCGAGTTCTGATTCGTATCCAGTGAACAGGCCCACGTCACTGCGCCGCGCTGTAGGTGGCACGGGGAAAGTGTGGAAGGTCGCCACGCTGGACGGCGACTGGAGCGCACCAATCTGCGAGAGCTGTTATGCCCTTCTTCAGCCCGGCATCCTGGCCACATGTCGTACTGGTCCGTGAGATCGCTGACGTACGCGATTAAGACTCCTGAGCATCACATGCCTTAACGGCCATCCGCTACCGCGGGGTCACGGGGCCGACTCGGGTCCCGCGATGAAATGTAGCGGCCCCATCTCAGCCAAGACGGCGAGATCTGGGAGTTCACCTCTGCCCTGATCGAGGAAGCCCGGGACGGCAGCATGTACGACCTAGCGGAAATCAGCGAACAGGAAGCCCACGCGATCATGGAACTTACCCGCGCCAGGTGCCTGCCCACCTCGCCAGGAGTGCAGCAGCATTCATGTCGTGCGGTGAGCCTTGGCGACCCCTGTCCGATGCCAGTCTCTGCCGATGTCGCACGCTGCAGACCGCCCAGTTGTGCCGGGTTTCGCTGCCATAGCGCTGCCACAAAGATCAAGGCCCGACCGCCGTCCTGGCGATCAGGCCCCTAACCTGCACTTCCTGGTAGCGGGGGCAGGATTTGGACCTGCGACCTCTGGGTTATGAGAACAGAGAGGCACCGTTCAACCCAGTCCGGCAGCCACTGGCGCTCCTTGCGAATAGCAAATCTAATCGACTACCATGTAGTCATGAGCAAGCGTTCTGCAACGCCGGTCCGGTTCGACGTCCCCGTCGCCGAAAGGCTGGCCTCGTTCGTCGCAGCAAATCCCGGCATGTCCCTGTCATCGGCCGCGAACAGACTCGTCGATGAAGCCCTCAGAACCAGCGAGCATCCCGGGATCACGTTCCGGCCTGGTCCCACCGGCCGGCGGGCAGGCCTCGCTGGCGGCCCTGACGTATGGGAGGTCGTCCGCGCGGTCAGATCCGGCCGTAACGCGGAGCCCGATCTGGCCGAGAACGACCTGCTCACCCTCGTTGCCGGCAACACCGGTACCCCCCTTCGGCTCATCCAAATCGCCATCAGGTACTGGGCGTCCTACCCCGATGAGATCGACGCGGAAATCACCGCCGCCAGCACCGCCGAGGACGCCGCCGAAGACGCATGGCGACGCGAACGCCAGCTACTTGCCGGATAGCGCACATGAGCTACCCGATACTGCTGGATGAGATGTTCTCGGGAGCCATCGCCGAGGAGTTGCGCGCCAAGGGCCACGACGCGCAGGCAGTGGTATCCGACCCCGCACTGATCTCGCTCCCCGACGATCAGGTACTCGCCCGCGCAGCAGCAGCCGGACGCGCTCTGGTCACCGCCAATATCAAGGACTTCGTGCCCCCCGACGCCCAGTACCGCGCGGCCGGCCACACATACGCCGGCCTCATCCTCGTCTCGACCAAGACCTTCGCCCAGGACCGCACCTACGCAACCGCCATCACCAGCGCCCTCGCCGCGCTCCTCGACAAACCCGGCCAGATCCAGGACGGCCATGTCCTCTTCCTGACCCGCCCATGACCACCGCGCCGATCACCGGGCTGACGGGCGGTGTCCTTTCGTGATTGCCTTCCTATCCCGGTGTCGCAGCTCCCAGCCGACGGACTAGACGAGCTGGCGGCCATGCTGACTGCGGCACGCGAGTCGCAGAGCAGCTACGACTTCGCCCTGGTTGCGATGCTCGGCCTGCTCGGGCTGGTGGACACGCATTGTCCTGGCCATACCATTCGATGCATATAGCATGTGATACACAGCCCGGATGTACGCGGTGGAAGTCGAACCTGAAGACCGATCGTGGCTGGAGCGCCTTACTGACCGGGACTTCGGCCGGGCCGACTTTCTCGTCGGCCTGCTCGGCGAGCAGGCCGAGAACCTCGGCGAGCCGTACTCCCGGCACCTGGGCGGTAAGGTCCGCGAGTTGCGGTTCCACCTGCTGGCTCAGCAGACCCGCGTGACCTAGCTCGTGTCGCGACGTCTGCGGGCCTGTTTGACGACGGGCAACCGGACGGCCCACGATGGGTGCATGGAACTAGGGCGGATTACGGTGGACCATCAGATCATGGCCCTCTCTGCCAAGCTGTCGTGAGGCACCCGCCCCTCAGTAATTACTGATCTCCCCGAGGGCGGGGATGGAGACAAATTCCGAGATGACTGTGACCGTGCTCGACCGTGCCCTGGTGGCCAGCGATGCTGGACGGGTGACCGGCGAGCGGCAGGAGCGCCCGGATCCGGAGGTGCCCGAGAGGGCGCGCCGGCGGACGTTCACCGCGCAGTACAAGCTGGATGTGGTGGCTGAGTATGACGCGGCGGCGACCGGTGAAAAAGGCGCGGTGCTGCGCCGGGAGGGCCTGTACTCCAGTCACGTGATCGAGTGGCGGCGGGCGCGGGACGCCGGCGTGCTGGCGGGTCCGGCCCGGCCGCGGGGCCGCCCGGCGGCTGATCCGCGGGACGCGCAGATCGCCCGGCTGACCAAGGAGAAGGCCCAGCTGGAGCAGGAGCTGGCGAAGGCCCGCTTCGTGGTGGATGTCCAGGCAAAACTGCAGGCTTATGCGGGTGATCGCTGTCAAGTACCGGTGCTGTCGAGTGTGTCGAGGATTTTCAGGTAGGCGTTCTGGCGGCTGGTGTCGCCGTGGCGTTGCGCGTCGGTTTGCTGGGCTTGGAGTTGGTCGCGGAATTCGATGGTGGTGGTGAAGAAGGTGCAGGTTTCGCACATCGTCTCGTAGCGGCAGCCGAGGTCGGCCGGGCGGGTGCAGTAGCCGTTGCCGAGCAGTCGGCGGGTGGTCTCGGTGTGCAGCCGTCTCATGTTCGGTCCCCCGGCGCCGGCGGGCAGCACTGGCTCGGCGCCGTAGAGGGCCTCGACTTGCTGGCTGACGGCGAAGTACTCATCAGCGACGGTCCGGTCAGCGATCCGTGCGTAGGTCAGGGTCATGGACATTGACCTGTGGCCGAGCAGGGCGGCGATGGCTTCCAGGCTCATGCCCCGGTTGATCGCCTGAGTTGCCAGCGTGTGCCTGAGCTGGTGAGGGGTGACGTGCCCGAGCCCGGCGGCGGTCGCGGCCCGGCGCACCGCGGCGTCGACACGGGTCTGGGGGACCGGCCTGCCGTGGTCGGTGAACATCAGCTTGCCGGGCTGGCCGTCTCGCTGGGCGAGCCACTGGCCGAGCAGGGCTTTTACTCTGGGGTGCAGCGGGATATAACGGTCGGCGTGCAGCTTGCCGACCGGGACGTGGAGCCATTCGCTGTCGCCGATCCGCACGATCGCATCAGCGGCCAGGCGCAGGAACTCGCCTTTGCGGAGCCCGGTGCGGGCGAGGACCTCGACTGCTACCCGGTCGAACAGGGCGGGCAGGTGGCGGGCGGCGGCCAGCAGCCTGCTCGCGTCGGCGTCGTCGAGGAAGCGGGGCAGCGGCCGGTCGCGGATCGGCATGTCGCCGGAGAAGACCGGGTTGCGGGCGGGCGCGTCGTCGTAGCCCCATTCGATGATCCGGTCGAAGAAGCAGCGCAGGTGACCGAGTCTCATCCCGATGGTGGTCGCGGCGGGGCTGCGGCGGCCGCGGTAGCCGGGCCGTGCTGCCAGCCAGGTCTTGAAGCCCTCGATGTGGGTGCGGCGGATCTGCGCTGCCCCGGTCACTTCCGCGTGGTGGGCGGTCAGGTAGGCGGCGAGGTGACGCAGGGTGGTGTCGGCCAGGGCGACGCTGCCGGGCCGCATGCTGATCGCCAGCTGGCCGAGGTAGCGGCGCATCGTGCCGGCCATCGCCGGGGCGAGGCTTTCGAGATGGTCCCAGCGGGCGGGGATCCCGCGGCCGGTGACGCGCCTTGGCTGCGGGTCGTCCAGGATGCCCATCGCGGCGAGGGTGGCCTGCAGCCCGTGCAGCGGCGTGGTGAACGTTTTCGGCAGGCTGCGGCGGTCGGCCCTGACCGCCGCAGCCAGCGCGTCACGGGCAGCATCGAAGCGCGGCCTGCCTAGCTGCCCGGCCGGCAGCCCGGCGACGGCCGCCAGCTTGGCCAGCGTGGCCCACTGGCGCTCGGCTTGCTGGCCGGAGTACCCGAGCCGGGTAGCGGCTGCGGTGAACCGGGCAGCCAGGCGAGGCTCCAGGTCAGCGAGCCGGTATCCCCATTCGGCTCTCGCGGCGGCGATATAGGCGGCATCGACGGGCGCCGCGGTGGCCAGCGCGAGCCACACAGCGACACCGCGGACGTCCACCGGCGCGTCCAGGCGGCGTGCCAGCGGCGCCGCCAGCCATCCGGCCAGGCCGCCGAACATGTCATCCAGCCGCCGCACCGACCAGGCCCGGGCACTGCGGGCGGGCACCGTGGCCCCGTCGCTGATGAACGCCGCCGCCGCCCCGGCGGCCGAGGCGAACGCCGCCCCCGCGCGGCCGGGGCTGGCCGCGGCCGTCACCGGCCACCTGCCGGGGCGCCGGCGAGCTCGTTCTCCAGGGCGTCGACGGCCCGGTGATACTCCCCGGCCAGCCACCGGTCGGCCAGGTGCAGGTAGATGCGGGTCGACTCGATCGAGCGGTGCCCGGCCTGGGCCTGGATCGCTTCCAGTGCCATGCCCGCTTCCCGCAGCCGGGTCAGGCACGTATGCCGCAGCATGTGGCAGGTCGCCTGCGCCAGCCCGGCGCGCTGGCGGGCGCCGCGCAGGATCTCATCCACCCCGGCCGCGGACAGCCCCCGGCCCCGGTTCGGGCCTTTCAGCACAACGAACACCGACTCGGTGGCCGCCTGGGCGGGACGCTCACGCTCCAGATAGGCGGCCAGTGCGGTGAAGAACCGGCCGGCCACCGGGACGATCCGCTCGTGACCGCCCTTGCCCTCGGCGATGAACAGGCGCTTATCGGCGAGCTGGACATCACGCAGCCGCAGGCCGAGAACCTCGCAGCGGCGAAGCCCTCCGAGCAGCATGGCCCCCACCATCGCCTGGTCCCGCGCGGTGCGCAGCGCCGCGAGCAGCGCGGTGGCCTCGGCCGGGGCCAGGACCCGGGGCAGCGTCCGCGGCGTGCGGATCAGCGGGACCCTGCCGCGGCCGCCACGGCCGGCCGGACGCCGGGTGACCGGCCCGGACGGCACCGGGCTGGCCGGCACCACGCCCCGCGCGGTCAGGTAGCCGAACAAGCCCGACAGCGACGACAGCCGCCGCGCGATCGTCCGGGCCGACAAGCCCGCCTCACCGTCATCAAACCGCACCACGTTTCCCCGCCGCGGCGCCCGCTGATCGGTGATGAAAGCCAGCACATCGGCAGTGCTCACCTCGGCAGGCTCTTTCCCGGCAAAAGCAAAGAACACCTTCAAATCAAATCCGGCCGCCAGCACGGTATTCGGCCTGCACCGGGCAGCGACGAATCGCAGGTAATCATCCACAAGCTCATTCCCGAGCCTGACTTCCACGCCCGTTTCCCCCAGAGCCCGGCGTTCCAGGCACGGCACCCAATCCGGCATGCAAGAAACCCCCCGTCCCCCAGCCGGAGGCCGCCCTATCGCAGCCCCCCGAACCGGCCGGGGATCACCTGCATATCGTGGCGCTCTTGGAGACGATCTCCGAGGGCGCGGACACCGGGCCCGGGTCGAGTCCGTGACCGACGAGGCAATCGCGGCCATGGCGCCGCGGATCGGCACCCGGGCTGCCTGCAAGGCGGCCGGCGTGCCGCAGGCCAGCTGGTACCGGCGGCACCGGGCCAGCCCGGCACCGCCGCGGCCCGCGCCGGTGCCGCACCGCGACCGGGTGCAGCCCCGCGCGCTGGACCCGTCCGAGCGCCGCGCGATCCTGGGCATGCTGCACAGCGAGCGGTTCGCGGACACCGCCCCGGCCGAGGCGTGGGCGATCCTGCTGGACGAGGGCACCTACCTGGGCTCGGTATCCACCTTCTACCGGCTGCTGCGCCAGGCCGGGGAAAACCGCGAACGGCGCGCCCAGGCCACTCACCCCGCCGCGGTCAAGCCCGAGCTGGTGGCGACCGGCCCGAACCAGGTCTACTCCTGGGACATCACCAAGCTGCACGGCCCGGCGAAATGGACCTACTACCACCTGTACGTCATCCTCGATATCTACAGCCGGTACGCCGTCGGCTGGATGGTCGCCACCTGCGAGTCCGCCGCGCTGGCCGAGAAGCTGATCGCCGAGACCTGCGCAAAGCAGGGCATCACCGGCGGGCAGCTCTCGGTCCACGCCGACCGCGGCACCTCGATGACCTCCAAGCCGGTCGCGCTGCTGCTCGCCGACCTCGGCATCACCCAGTCTCACTCCCGGCCTCACGTGAGCAACGACAACCCTTACTCCGAGGCGCAGTTCAAGACCCTGAAATACCGGCCCGGGTTCCCCGCCCGGTTCACCTCGATCGAGGCCGCCCGGGCGCACTGCCAGGAATTCTTCCCCTGGTACAACAACCAGCACCGCCACGGCGGCCTCGGCCTGCACACCGCCGCCGACGTCCACCACGGCCGCGCCCGCGCCGTCCAGGCCGCCCGCGCCAGCGTCCTGACAACCGCCTACCAGAACCATCCCGAGCGCTTCGTCCGCAAGCCACCCGCCCCGCCGAAACTACCGGGAACATCCTGGATCAACCCGCGCGAAGACAAAGAGGCCGCCACTCAGTAATAACCCTGCAACGGTGCCCAGCTCAGGTTGACAGATTCCGTGGGTGGAGTTCCCTGCGTGACCGGTACCCGTATCCCGGTAGCCACGGTCGTCGGCCTGGTGGCCAGCGGGCTCACCACTGGCGAGATCGTTGCCGAGTACCGCAGCTGACCCCGGCCGACGTGCAGGCATGCCTGGAGTACGCAGCGCGTGCCGTCGATGAACGCGAGCTGCCGGTCCGGCTCACCGCGTGAGGTTCCTGATCGATGAGTGCCTGCCGCCCCGGATGGCTGTGCTGTTGCGCGACGCAGGCCATGACTGCGCGCATATCTATGAACTCGGCCTGGGCGGCCAGCCCGATGAGCAGGTCATGGCCCTGGCGGACCGCGAGAACCGGATCCCTGGTATCCGCCGATACCGACTTCGGGGAGCTTCTCGCCAACGCACCCGTGTTAGCACCGAGCGTCATCCTGCTCCGGCGCGCTGACAAGCGAGCCCGATCCCTCGCCGCGGTCGTTCTCGCGAACCTCGAGCAGGTTGCCGACGATCTCGCCGCAGGTGCCCTGATCGTGATCAGCGACACCCGCATCCGCGCGCGCCGACTCCCCATGAAACCATCCGGCCGGGCGCCGACGCGGAACCAGCCGGATCACCCGGCCACATTCGCCCGCGCCACCTGAGAACGCCGAACTGCTCGTGCTGCGGCACGAGGCCGCCCTTCTGCGCCGCACCAAGCCTCGGCCCCGGCTGGACTGGGCAGACCGCGCGGTCCTCGCCGCGCTCATTCAGGTTTCTGCCCTGATGGCTGCGAGCGCACCGGCTGGTCACGCCCGGAACCGTGCTGCGCTGGCACCGCCACCTGGTCACCCGGAAGCGGGACTGCCCGAACCGGACGGGCGGCCGCCAGCAAGCGCCGGGTCATCGCGCTGAGCGTCACGCTGAGTCACGGGAGGAGGACGCACACCGAGCTGCCGTTCGGTGCGCCGAGGCTGGCCTGACGGCCGCGGCCTCGGGGTGCGCAGATTTGGATGATCGGTACGCCCTCTGACGCTCTGTGATGCCTGTTGAGCGAGCGGCCCGCGTCGGGCATGTGAGTGATCTCAACGAGCAGGCCCGGGCTAACCATGACACGTATACGACAGCGAAGAAGGCCAGCGATGGCTGGAGCACGGTTTTCTCGAGCTCTCCCGGGATTGAAATCGATCCCTCGGTCACCCAGCGGGTGAAAGCCCTCGTATGGACCGTCCCTAGCGCAAGGCCCGGCAGAGAGAAGTAATGCTCCCAGCCCTCCTCAGGCAGGAAAAAGGCCGACGAACCAGCCCGCAGAACCACCGTGTAACCGGGATCCGGTTTTGAGTGAAACGGTGCGATTGAACTCGTCAGGATTCTCGGGCCAGGCCCGCACAGCGCCCGGGCGCCCGCGCGATAAGGAGTGGGCATGGGCGTGCCTGCTTGGTAGGAAGGCGGACATGGCCACCTACCCGATCCGCCCGGTCGCCGAAGACGAGCTCGCTGCCTTTCTCGCCGTGGACCAGCACGCGTCCCATGGCACGCCGATGTCGGAGCGCGCCCGCGCCAACTTCCTGGCCCGCCTCGAGTTCGGCCGGACCCTGGCCGCGTTCGACGGCGACACGATTGTCGGCGGGACGGGCGCGTTCAGCTTCCAGATGCGGGTGCCTGGCGCGATGGCCGCGGTCGCCGGGGTGAGCCTGGTTGCAGTGCTTCCCTCGCACCGCCGCCAGGGCATCCTGTCCGCGCTGATGCGCCGTCAGCTAACCGAGGTGAGCGAGCGGGGCGAGGCGGTGGCCGTGCTGTTTGCCTCTGAATCGGGCATCTACGGGCGGTACGGCTACGGGCGCGCCTCCTGGCACGCCGCCTACCGGCTGCAGCGCGGGGAAGGTACTCTGGCGCCCGGCGGACCGGCTGATCCCGGGCTGCGGCTGCGGATCGCCGAACCGCTGTCGGCCAGGGCCGAGCTGGCTCAGGTCTACGACGTGGCGCTGGCCGAGCGGCCCGGCCTGTACGCCCGCACCGAGCCATGGTGGGACCGCCTGCTGACTAACCTGCACTCCGAGGACGGGTCATCCCAGCAGATACGGTGCGTCCTGGCCGAGGACGACTCGGGGCCGCGAGCGTATGCGGTGTTCAGGTCGACGGAGTACTGGGATGAAGACGCAGGCTTGCCGCGGGGCGTCCTCGAGGTAAGCGAGGCGCTCGCCACCGACCCCGCGGCGACTGCGGCGCTCTGGGACAACCTGCTCAGCCGGGACTTGGTCAGCGAATTCCACGCCAGGATGCGCCCGGTGGATGACCCGCTGCTGTACCTGCTGGCCGACCCGCGCCGGGTCAGGTCTGTGGTCAGCGATGGGCTGTGGGTGCGGCTGGTAGACGTGGGCAGAGCCCTGGCGCAGCGGCACTACGCCAGGCCGGTCGACGTAGTCATCGAGGTCGCCGACGAGCTGTGCCCGCAAAACGCCGGCCGCTGGCGGCTGGCCGCGGAGGCTGGTGCTACTCCGGCAGGCTTCCGCGCCACCTGCGAACGGACCACCGCTCCGGCCGATGTGGTGCTGCCCGTTTGGGCGGTGGGCGCTGCGTACCTCGGCGGCACAGGGCTTAAGGCTATGGCCAACGCGGGCCTGATCACCGAATCGACGCCAGGTTCCCTCGCGGCGCTCTCCACCGCAATGTCGTGGGAACCGGCACCCTGGTGCCCCATGACCTTCTGACCTGGACGGGCTACGGATTGAGCCCACCGGGTAGCAGATTCAGCTCGCCGGGATGACCGTGTCGGTATCTCCGGACAGCAGCTGCTGAGGGATCTGGCTGAAGGCGTACTGGACCGGGGCGGCGCCGGGGACGAGCGTGAACATCCAGATGACGTCGAAGCGGTCACCTGGCCATGCTGGGGGTATGACCGTTCCAGGGATGACCGGCAGCGACGAGGCGAGCGCCGGGATGTGGTCGTGCTCCCAGCAGATCAGCACGATGCCGGAGTAGCCGCTGACCACGCTGGCGGCCAGCTGGGGTTCCTGGCCCTCGGCGAAGTCGGAGACTATCGGCAGCCCGAGGCGATCGCTGAGTCCCTGGATCGTCTGATACGTCCGGTGCTCGGCTGTCTTGTCCTGGCTCCCGTACGACGGCGAGAGCAAGGCCGCGGGGGTTAGCAGTGCTGCCTGTAACGGCCCGAGGGCGGGATCGAAGAGGACGGCGAGCGCGCCGGAGCGCTGCCACCCCCTGGGCAGCAGGGAATGCGCGTCCTGATTGCCCTGATCGTCGACGCCATAGGGCGGGCCAGCCGGGGGGGCGAACTGTCCGGGCCCGGTGACCGGCGGATCAGCCGGCTTTTCGCCGTGGCGGATGATGTAGATCACGTCTGGCGCGGTGGCGCCCCCCGAGGGCTGAGTCGTCATTCAGGTTCCTCCTGATGCGGAACTGGGCGCCGCCGTTTCGTAACTGGGCGGCGCCGCGCGGCAAACGGGCGACGCTCTGCACACAGTAAGTCGCGCATCTCCGGCGCGCCAGGGAGCCAGGAAGCCGGGGAAGGATTCAGCAGCGCCCGTTTTCCTGATCAATGCCCGTCATGGAAGCGGACCAGGGCGCAGCCTCAGCCGGGTGGCTCGAACCGCTGGGTCCTGGCCAGCCCGGCTGCCCGGCCGCGCGCCGCGGCGACCATGGCGAGCTTGCGGGACGCCTCGTCGATCATCTCCCCGTTGAGCATCGCGGCCCCGCGCTTCTCGACGGTCGTGTAGTGCAGATAGGCCTCCAGGATGAGCTCAGCCCTTTCGTACTCCGGCTGGCCGGGCGAGAACGCCTCGTTCACCGTCTCGATCTGGCCCGGGTGCAGCACCCATTTGCCGTCGAATCCCAGGGCGGCGACGCTGACCGCGGCCCTGGCCAGCCCGCTGGTGTCATGGATCGCGGCGTACGGCCCGTCGATGGCCTGCAGCCCGTTCGCCCGCGCGGCCACCAGGATGCGCATATGCGGATAATGGAAAGCGTCGCCGCCGGCATAGCCGGGCGGCTGCGCGCCGATCGCCAGTGATCTCATGCCGACGCTCGCCATGAAGTCAGCGGGGCCGAACACCAGCGCCTCCAGTCGGGGCGACGCGGCCGCGATCGCGTCCACCGCCGCGAGCCCGCGAGCGTCCTCGATCTGCGCCTCGATCCCGATCTGCCCCGGCGGCAAGCCCGTGGCCTGCTCGATCTGGCCGAGCAGCAGGTCGAGCCAGCTGACCTGCTCCGGCCCGGAAACCTTCGGCAGCACGATGACGTCAAGGTGCTGCCCGGCGCGCTCGGCCAGCTCGATCACGTCCCGGTAAGCCCAGCGCGTGGTGACGCCATTGATCCGGACGGCCCTGACCTTGCCGCGCCAGTCGCCCGAGCCAAGTGCCGCTATGACGTCGCGCCGCGCATCCTCCTTGGCGTCAGGGGCTACGGCGTCCTCCAGGTCGAGGAAGACCTCGTCCGCGGCCAGGTCCTGGGCCTTCCGCAGGAATCTGGGGCTACTGCCAGGGACCGCCAGGCAGGACCTGCGGGAGCGTTCAGCGCGCGGCATGACCCGCCGCCTCCGGTCGCGCGCCGCGGTCAGCTCTCGGCTGGGCCGATCCGGCAGCGTCCACATCGCGGAGGCTACCAAGCGGCCGCGCGGCCCTGGACCGCCGGCGCCCGGCCTACCACCCGTTCTTGCGGGCCCGCGCCTCGTAGAGCAGCACGGACGCGGAAATCGCCACGTTCAGCGAGTCCGCCACGCCGAGCATGGGAATGCCGATCCGGCTGAAGCCAGGCTGATGCCAGGCCGGGGAGATGCCGTAGCGCTCGCTGCCGACCACCAGGGCCGTCCGGCCCGAGTAATCGGCCTCGCGGTAGCTGACGCTGTCGTCGGTGTCCGCCAGGTATACCGTGCAGCCGCTGCCGGCCAGCCAGGCCGCGGCGTCCGCTACCTGGTCGAAGTCGAGGGCCGGGACTCTTATGCTCATTCCCTGGCTGGCCCGCAGCACCTTCGGATGCGTCAGCCTGGTGCGGCGGTTGGTCAGCACCAGGCAGTCAGCTCCGCACGCGTCCAGCGTGCGGATCAGCGTTCCGAGGTTGCCAGGGATCTCTATGCCGTCCGCCACCAGGACGAGCGCGCGGTCCCCCAGCGTGATGTCCGCCGGGCTCCAGTCGGGCAGCTGCGCGATGGACAGCAGGCCGTCCGGGTTCGGGCGCTCCGCCAGCCGCTCAAGCGTCTTCACCGAGATCTGGAATGCCCGCCGCGCCCGCTCGGCCAGCTCCGCGCTGCGCTTGATCGCCTCGTCGGAGTACGCGGCCTCCGGGCACCACAGGAACGTGTCCAGCCGGACTCCGGCCGCCAGCACGATGTTGTGCTCGTACAGGCCCTCGGCGACGAACATCCGCCTCGGGATGCCCGTCCGGTTGCGCTGGATGTTCCTGACCAGCTCAGCGGCCGGATGCCGGAGGCCGATCTGCTGAAGTTCCATGGACAGCCGTTTCTGCTTGCGGCCGCGTCCAGGCGATCGTACGCCTGGGCGGCCATTCGACGGAGGGACCGGCGGTTCGTAGCATGGGGCCATGGCAACCCCCTCCGCCGTCTCGTCGCCACCAACCATCGAGCAGGTGACCCAGGCGCTCTCCGGGGTCAACGATCCTGAGATTCACCGGCCTATCACCGAACTCGGCATGGTCAAGGACGTGGCGGTCGGCGCGGACGGGAATGTCCGGGTGGACGTCTGGCTGACCGTCGCTGGCTGCCCGATGCGCGACACCATCACCCGCGAGGTGACGGCGGCGGTCACCCGGCTGCCCGGCGTGGCCAGGGTACGCGTCGAGCTCGACGTGATGAGCGACGAGCAGCGCCGCGGCCTGCAGAGCCAGCTGCGCGGCGGCCGGCCGGAGCGGGAGATCCCGTTCGCCAAGGACTCCTCGCTGACGAGGGTTTACGCGGTCGCGAGCGGCAAGGGCGGTGTCGGGAAGTCGTCGGTGACCGTCAACCTGGCCGCGGCGCTCGCCGCCTCGGGCCAGCGGGTCGGGGTGCTCGACGCCGACATGTACGGCCACTCGGTGCCGCGGATGCTCGGCGTGACCGGCCTGCCCACCCAGGTCGAGAAAATGATCATGCCGCCGTCGAATCATGACGTGAAGGTCATCTCGGTCGGCATGTTCACGAAGGGCAACGAGCCCGTGCCGTGGCGGGGGCCGATCCTGCACCGTGCGCTTGAGCAGTTCCTCGCCGACGTGTTCTGGGGTGACCTGGACGTGCTGCTGCTTGACCTGCCGCCGGGCACGGGGGACGTCGCGATCTCGGTCGGTCACCTGCTACCCGGCGCCGAGCTGCTCGTGGTCACCACGCCGCAGCTCGCCTCGGCCGAGGTGGCCGAGCGGGCCGGGGCGCTCGCGCCGCAGCTGCATCAGCAGGTGGTCGGCGTTATCGAGAACATGTCCTACCTGCCCTGTCCGCACTGCGACGAGCGGATCGACATTTACGGCACCGGCGGCGGCCAGGCCGTGGCCGACGCGCTGACCAGGGTCATCGGCACCCGGGTGCCGCTGCTCGGCCAGGTGCCCATTGACGTCAGGCTGCGCGAGGGCGGGGACAGCGGCGTACCGCTTGTCCTCAGCTACCCCGAGTCCGCGGCCGCACGGCAGCTTTCCATGATCGCGGAAAACCTGGCGAACCGATCCCGCGGACTGGCCGGCCGCCAGCTCGGCCTTACCCCGGTCTGACATCCGGCCGCCAGCCCGGCCTCAGCCCGGTCTGACGTCAGTGGTCATCGTCCCGGGTCATCGTCCGGTCAGGCGTTCCGGGGCCTGACGTCCGGTCTGGCGTTCAGAGCCTGACGTCACGGATCCGGCGTCAGGTGGCCTCGGCGTCGTAAGGCGGGCTCTCACCGGCTGGAAGGGTCGACGTGGCGGCCTCGGGCATGCTTGAGCCTGGTTCTCCCTCGCTGCCGAAGCCGAGGTCGAGGTCGTCAAGGAGATGCTTGCGGACGAAGTTACGCGGGTTCAGGTCATTCATGTCAAAGTCAGCGAACTCGGGCCCGAGCCCTTCCTTCAGGTCGGCCTTAGCCATGTCGGCGAGCCGGCGCAGGTCCCGTAGTGCCCGGCCGGCCTGCGCGGCGACCTTCGGAAGCTGGTCGGGACCGAAGATCAGCAGGGCGAGGACAGCGAGCACCAGGAGCTTAGTGATGGACAAATCGAACACGTTGAACGCTCCAGGCTCGGCGCACGGGACTGCGGTCCGCTCAGCACCAATGTAGACGCTCGGGGCGGCGATCACGAATGCCCGGCCGGTCAGTCCATCGCCGCGGTCCTCTCTCCCGCCCGAGATGACCTCAGCCGCGCCCGCGCCGCCGCGGTCCTCTCTCCCGCCCGAGATGACCTCAGCCGCGCCCGCGCCGGGCCTGGCCGGTCAGGAAGGTGCCGAGCCGAGCGTTAGCCTTGCGACGTGCGTGACCCCGTCGCGCAGGAACAAGACGACCACGCGAGCTCCCGGATTCCTGGACCGGATGGCCGCGACGAGCGCGTCGGCGCTGCCGATCGGCTGCCCGCCGAAGCCCACGATCACGTCCCCGGGCCGCAACCCGGCCCGGGCGGCCGGACCGTGCGGGGTCACCGCGGGCATTCCCCGCCGCGCCATCGCGAGGATCTGGGCGCCATGCCCGCGGTAGCTGGTGTTGAGCATGGCGCCGATCACGGAATGCGCGGCCTTGCCGGTGCGGATGAGTTCCGTCGCGATGAGCCGCGCCTGATTGATCGGGATCGCAAAGCCCAGGCCGATGCTGCCGGCCTGGCTGGCGGGCCCGTCGCTGCCCAGCGTCGCGATCGCCGCGTTCACGCCGATGACCTGCCCCTGGCCGTTGACCAGCGGGCCGCCTGAATTGCCGGGATTGATCGGCGCGTCAGTCTGGATCGCGTTGATGAACGTCTCCGAAGTCACGCCCGTCGTGCCGCCCGGCCGCACCGGCCGGTCCACCGCGCTGACGATGCCGCTGGTGACGGTGCCCGCGAGGCCGAGCGGCGAGCCGAAGGCAATGACCGGATCACCGACCTCGACGCCCGCCGAGTTGCCGAGCGACAGGGCGGGCAGGCGCCGGGAGACCCGCGGCCGGATCACCGCGATGTCGGAGAACGGATCCGCGCCGATCAGCGTGGCCGGCACGGCGCCGCCACCGTTGAAGACGACCCGCAGCGACGCGTGCCGCACGGTCCCGTCCAGCGTGACGACATGATTATCGGTGATGACGTAGCCGCCCTTGATGATGAAGCCCGAGCCTGTGCCCTGCCCGCCATCGACCTTGATCATGACCACGCTGGGCAGGACCCTGGCGGCGATGCCGGCCACCGAGGCCGGCGGGCGGTTGGTAAGCGCGGGCGGGACGGTGCCGAGGCTGAAACCCGGCGCCAGCCCGCCGCGGGACGCTCCGGCAAAGTAGCCGCCGACGATTCCTCCGGCGAAGGCTGACACGAGCGCGACGACGAGCGCGAAGAAGGCGAGTCGGCGGCCGCCGAGCGCGTGCCGCCCGGCGGACCCGGCCGGCCGCGTCCCGGCGGCCTGGTCGCCAGGCAGCGGCGGCGGGTCACCCGGCAGCCCTGGCGCGGCCAGGGGCATCCCGGCGGCCTGGTCACCAGGCACGGGCTGGCCCCGGAGCAGAAGGTCGCCCGGCAGCGGCGGCGGGTCACCCGGCAGCCCTGGCGCGGCCAGGGGCGTCCCGGCGGCCTGGTCGCCGGGCAGGGGCTGGCCCTGGGTCAGAAGGTCGCCCGGCAGCGGCGGCGGGTCTCCCGGCAGCCCCGGCGCAGCCAGGGGCGTCCCGGCGGCCTGGTCGCCGGGCAGGGGCTGGCCCTGGGTCAGAAGGTCGCCCGGCAGTGGCGGCGGGTCACCCGGGAGGTCCGGCGCGGCGGTCTGTAGTCCCGGCTGGGCTGCCTGCGGCTCTGGCCGAGGCCCGGCCGCCGGAGGCCAGAACCCCTCAGACATCATGCGCCTCCCCGATCAGGCCAATGCCGGGAAAATCATTGCTTCCCCGGATATTCCTGCCCGGGATCGGGTGCGATAGGCCTGATCAGCGGAACGGGTTGGCCCACGAGCCGAGGCGCCGCAGGCCGTGCGCCAGCCGGCCCCAGAACCCTGACCCCGAGTCGTGCGGCAAGGCGTCGACGACCTGATCGACGGTGGCCGGCGGGGCTTCGGCGATGACGGTATAGACGAACCCGTGCGCGGACCATGTCAGGCTCCGCCGATCAGGGTCGGTGGAATAGACGGTACGGCCATGCAGCGCGAGCTCCTGCCATCCGGGCAGCGCGCCCGGCAGCTGCCCTCGCTGCAGGAAGACCGACACCACGGACAGCCCATCGGAGTAGTCCAGGTCGATAACCGGACCGGCCGACGTGCCGGTCCGATGCGCCGCCACGAGCCGCAGATTGCCTGGTAGCGCCCTTAGCAGCGGCCAGCCGCGCGCGCAGAGGCTGGTGATCTGAGCCGAGTCCAGCTGAGCTGACCAGCCGCGCGCGTCCGCGGCCGGCATGCCGCGCAGTCCGCTGTCGCCAATCCGCAGATTGATGAAGGCATCCTCGCTGACTATGTGCGCACCAGAGTCGAAGGTCTCCCGGCGCAGTGGCAGCTTGGTCGCGTCGTCCAGCCAGAACCTCGCGGCCAGGCTGCCGTCCGGGCGCTGCAGATCGACGATCCGCGCGCTCCTGTTATCGGCCCAGCCCCGGCCCGCGTCGACCACCCGATAGTTGGCCCGGATCAGTATCAGCAGCTGTCTGGACAGCGCCAGCACGCCGTCCGGGTCCTGCGCGCCACCAGCCGTCGGATGCGGCGCGGCGGCAGATGGCGCTGAGCCCATATCGGTGACCTGCGCCAGGATGCTGCGGTCACGCTCGTGCCAGACCTGCACCACGGAGGTGCTCGCGCCGCCGGGCCCCCACCAGGCCACGATCTGCACGCCCTCGTAGGAGATGGCCACGCTAGCCGCGGCGGCCTCGCTCAGCAGCCGGAGGCCGAGCGGGGAGCTGGCGCTGCCCGCCCGGGACCGGTGCGCCGGCCCGGCGCCGGGCCCGGCCCGGCCCGCGGCGGCGGGACCCGCCGGGGCGTCGACCAGAGCCAGCGTGGCGAGTGCCGCACCGAGCAGGCCGAGGAGCACGGCGGCGCCGGCGGCCAGCCGCGCGGAGGATGACAGCGGGCCGCTCACGGTTCGTGCGGCGCGGCGATCGACGAGGCGGATGGCACCGGGCTGGGCCGTGACACCGGCACCACGCCGGTCATAATCTCGTGCTGGATCATGTAAACGTCCACCGCCGGAGTCACCCGCGGGCCCGGCTGCGAGCCGCCGCCAGCCGCGAAGGCAGCCGCCCCCACGCTGAGAAGCAGGAACGCGAAGCATCCAGCGACGGCAAGGCGAGACGGCCGCAGCTCACGGGGGCCGGCCGGCGCGGTGGCCGCCCAGAGCCAGCTCGATGACCCGATCGCGCGGGCACCGCCCAGCGGATCGCCACGCTGCGGCAGTCCCATCAGCCGGTGAGTCAGCGCCGAGTCGGCCGCCGCCCCGCCGAGCGCGTTCATGCGCCGCTTCAGCATCCGCAGCGCGACGGCCTCCGCCCGGCACGGCTCGCACCTGGCCAGGTGGCCGAGAACCCGGTCCCGCTCCATGTGGTCAAGCTCGCCGTCGATCAGCGCGGAGAGCCGCCGTCCGAGATGGCTCATGGCTGGCCGCCTTGCGGCAGGCGCGCGTGCAGCTGGGGCCGGGGCGACGCAGCGGCCGGCTGACGGGGCCGCCGATGCTCAAGCGCGCTCCTGAGCTGCGCGCGACCGCGGTGGATACGGCTGCGGACGGTCCCGAGCTTGACGCCGAGCGTGCTGGCGATCTCCTCGTACGACAGTCCCTCGATGTCGCAGAGGATCACCGCCGCCCGGTACTCGGGGGCGAGTGCCTTGAGCGCGGCCTGGATGTCGTCGTCCAGGTGACGCTCGTCGAAGGCCTCGTCGGGAGTCAGCTCGTTGCCGCCCAGCCGCGCCGCCGTCTCCTCCGCGAGTCCCTCGAACCTGATTCGCTGCTTGCGGCGGGCCATGTCAAGGAAGAGGTTCGTCGTGATGCGGTGCAGCCAGCCCTCGAACGTACCCGGCGTATAGCCGGACAGCGACCGGAAGACCCGCACGAAGACCTCCTGAGTCAGGTCTTCCGCGTCGTGCGAGTTGCCCGTGAGCCGGTAGGCGAGGCGATAAACGCGGGCGGAGTGATCCCGGACCACCTGCTCCCAGCTAGGCGGCGTCCACTCAGCCTGCTCGGCCTCGCGGGGCTCAGCACGGTCCACGGTTCCCTACTCTCTGGCTACTCATACCCCCAACACCGGCATCGCGCCCGGACTTCCGTCAGCCGCTGCACGATGTCAGGAACAACGACTGAACGTGCCTCGCTAGTTCCCCTGCCAGCTGGCATAACGCTAGGCTGCGCACGGAGAGCCGGCCAGCGTTTACGGAGGCAGTCATCGCCAGCGCAGAGGAGACCCTGACCTACGTCGAGGAGTTTCTCCCCGAAGATGACGTGCTGCTCGCGGCCCGCCGCAGCGCCGCCGAGGTCGGCGGCACCGTGCCGGTTGGCTCCGCGACGGGTGCCGCGCTGCGCTTCATCGCTGCCGCGATCGGCGCGAGATCGGTCGTGGAGATCGGCACGGGCTGCGGCACGTCCGGTATCTGGCTGCTCCGCGGCATGCGCCCTGGGGGCGTGCTGACAAGCGTTGACTCCGAGCCCGAGTATCAGCGGCTGGCGCGTAAGGCCTTCGTGGACGCTGGGTTCGCTTCCAGCCGCTACCGGCTGATCGGCGGCCGCGCCCTGGAGGTGCTGCCCCGCCTTGCCGACGGCGCCTACGACATGGTGTTCTGCGACGCGGACATGCAGGAGTACCCCGACTACCTTGACGCCGCGCTCCGGCTGCTGCGGCCAGGCGGAATCGTGGCGTTCGACAATGCCCTGTGGCGCAACCGGGTGGTCGACGCGCTGTGGCGTGAGCAGATCGACGATACCGCCGCGGCCGACCCGGACACCGCCGCCGCGGCGGAGTTGTGCGACCAGGTCAGGGCCGACGAACGGCTCGTGCCATTGCTGCTGCCGGTCGGCAACGGCCTGCTCACCGCCGTCAGGCAGACTCCCTGACCGGTTCCCCCGACCAGTTCCCTGGTCAGCTCCCCCTGACCGGTTTCCCTGGTCAGCTTCCCCTAGTCAGATCTCGTGGTCAGATCTCGCCGAGCCAGCTGAGCAGCAGCCCGGTGCCGAATCCCGTGCCGCCCTTGGTGATCTCACCATCGTCGGCGGAGGCGCGGGCCGGCCCGGCCACGTCGAGGTGGGCCCATGGCCGGCCGCCGGTGAATTCGCGCAGGAACAGGGCCGCCGCGATGGACCCTGCCCTGGCGCCGGCCGCTCCGCCGCGGGCCACATGGGCCAGGTCGGCTACCGGCGAATCAAGCGCGTCCAGGTAGTCCGCCGGCAGCGGCATTCGCCACAACCTGTCGCCGGTCGCCTCGCCGGCCGCGAGCAGGGCCCCTGCCACGCCGTCATCCGTCGAGTAAAGCGCGCCGATTCCGGTGCCCAGCGCGATCCTGGCCGCGCCGGTCAGGGTCGCGATGTCCACCAGTACGCCGGGGTCAAGCTCAGCGTCCGCGTAGGCGATCGCGTCCGCTAGCACGAGCCGCCCCTCGGCGTCGGTGTTCAGTACCTCGACGGTGCGGCCGCCGTACTGGGTGATCACGTCACCTGGCCGGTACGCCGAGCCCGACGGCATGTTCTCCGCCGCCGCGACCAGCCCGGTGACCTTCGCCCGGACATCGAGCCTGGCCAGAGCCGACATAACAGCGATCACGGCCGCGCCGCCCGCCATGTCGGTCTTCATCAGCTTCATGCCGTCGTTGGGCTTCAGCGACAGGCCGCCGCTGTCGAAGGTGATGCCCTTGCCGACGAGCACGACATGCGTATCCCAGCCGGCTGGCTCGTAACTGAGCTCGATAAGCCGGGGCGGTCGCGCTGATCCGGATCCCACGGCGAGGATGCCGCCGAAACCCGCTGCCGACAGGTCGCCCTCGGCCCAGACCCGCGATCGCAGGCCAGTGCGCGACGCTACTGCGGCGGCCTGGCCGGCCAGCCATTCCGGGGATTTAACTGCCGATGGCGTGTTGGTGAGGTCACGCGCGAGCGCGACGGCCTCCGCGATGGTGACGCCCCGGCCGACAGCCGCGGCATAGTCGGCTGACCGGTCGGCCAGCAGGATTACCTCGCCGCTCCGTTCCTCGCCAGGAGCAGATTTCAGGGAAAAAGCGTAGGCGCCCAGCAGGATCCCCGTCACGAAGGCCTGCACTGCGTCGTCGGTCAGGCCTGCGATCGCTGCCGCGCTCACGTCGTTGCCCCGGGCCGTCCGGCGGCCGAGCGCGGCCCCGGCCCGTCGCAGCGCGCGTGGCGTGCCATCGCCGGTGCCGAGGAACAGCACCCTGGTGGCACCGGAGCCCAGGCTGCTGGCGGCCTCGGCGACCTCGCCCGCCTTGCCCGTCATCTCGGCCGCGGCGAGCACCGCGGCCGAGCCGACAGGAAGTAAGGCGTCTAGGTCTGGCTGATCCAGCCGCGATCCGTCGGCGGGTACCGGCACCGCGAGCAGATCGGGCGGATCGGCCCGGCCGCTGGATACGTCCGACAGGTAGCCACCCAGCACGCCCGGGCCATCGGCGCTGAGCACGCCCGGGCCGTCGGCAGGAAGGAGGGCGACGTGGATGTCGATCGGCAAGGGTCAGCCGACAGCCGACTTGAGCGCTTCTCCGAGCGCAGCCGCCTCAGTGGCCGACAGTTCCACCACTAGTCGCCCACCACCCTCAAGCGGGACGCGCATTACTATGCCGCGGCCCTCCTTGGTGACCTCGAGCGGACCGTCGCCTGTCCGCGGCTTCATCGCCGCCATCCTTGATCCCCTTCCTGCCTCGGGGCCGCGGGACCTCACCGAGGCCTACGGCACCGGAGCCCCGGTACCTGGCGGGACCGGCCAGCCACAACCATGTCGATCAGTCCCCCTATTATCCAGAGTTCCGGCGCCGCGTGGTAACGATCAGCCCTCCATCGCGGCCTGCCGGGCGTCAGGGGAACCCGGGACGCGGATGCCAGGCCGGCACTCCTCGGCACCCCCCGGCACCCCCCGGTGCTCACCCGCGTTCGCGCCAGCTGCCAGGGCCGCTGGCCCTGCTCAGATCCGGGCGGCGGCCTCGAGTTCCTCGTGGGCGCAGATGATCTGCTCAGCGACATCCACCAGGTCGAACAGCGGCCTACGCACGTACACGCCGTCCGGCGATCTCCAGGAGACCGTGCCCCCGTGACACCACACCGTCAGGCCCTGGCTGACCGACAGCACCGCCAGGCCGACCGCGGGCTCGTCGGCACGGACGATACGGCCGCCGATTCCCCGGTCAGTCAGCATCATCTCAAGATCGTTGACGGCCTGGGGCGGGCCGATCCGCGGGCGGCCGGAGCGGACGTGCTCACACGACGGCGGCAGCCGCAGCGAGAACCATACGGCCTTGCCGGGAACCTTCCAGCTGCCCAGCCTGGCCCGGGTCCGGTGGTATCCCCACTGGCCGGCCGACAGCCCATTGACAACCTGGAGGCCCCGGCCGTTCACCGACTCCAGCGCGTGCTTGGTGGGATCGGGAAGGTCACCCGTCCTCCAGCCCGGCTGCGAGTCGAAGACCTTGCAGACGAGCTCGCACCTCGCGCCGGCCCCGCGGGCATAGATCCACAGCTCAGGAAATCCGGTTATCGGCCGCATGCGGTTGCTGCCGAACTCGATATTCCCCTGAGCGTGCATCGTGTTGGCCGCAAGCTCGCTGGCCATCGTGACGCCGTCATGGATCAGGTCACCCGGCATTCCCAGGCCGGCCACCGCCTCGCGGAAGAAGCGCCTGGCCGCGCCGGCGCAGCTGCCGTCGAGCGGCAGCGGCCTCGCAAAACAGCCGCCAGAGCGTACGCTGAGCTGGGCGGGAACGTCCGACGCCACCGCGAAGGCGTCGGCCACGGGCGCTGCCATCAGTCCTCCATCGACAGATGGACGGACTGGCCCTCCGGGCCAGTCCTCCCCGCTCTCCGCGGGCGACGGTAACATGCTCCTCCGCCTTCGCGACTCAGGTATCTGTGATCCACAGGTTATGAGTCATTTGCCCATCTTCGCAATGGCCTCCAGCGAAAATAGCCAGATTCACTGTATAGCGGACCTGGCGTAGCAGTCGCAGCCGTGGCCGTGGCACCTGCCGGGTCACGTGCGGAACCTGCGCGGGGCGGGACGCGGGTGTCATCTCCCTGGCGGGCTGCTGAGCGCCCGCTGCTGGGCGGCGGTCACCCCGGGAGGCCGGCGGCGGGAACATCGGTTCCGGCATAACGCCATCGTTTCCGGCATAGCACCAGCTAAGTTATGACTCACAAACTTCATGATTAATAGTCGCGAATAACGCTAATGGTGACGCGGTACGCAGCCTTGCCTGGATGCCCCGCCATTGCGGTCAGCTCAGGCGGCAGCCGCGCGGCTTCGCTCCGCGCTCAGTGCGCTCGGCGGCGAGTCAGGAAGCCTGGACACCGCGGAACTCGCAGGCCGCCAGATGGTCATTGACGACGCCGGTGGCCTGCATGGTCGCGTAGGCCGTGACCTTCCCGGTGAACCCGAACCCGGCTCGCTTGAGCTGTGCCGCGAGCGCCCTCGACTCAGCCGTCCAGGCAGGCACGTCGGCGAGCGTGGCTGGTGCCGCGGGCCGGCTGCCCGCGTAACTCCAGACCAGTGCCGCGAGCCCGTCAGGCAGCCGCTGGGCGGCCCTGGCATTGCGGATCGCCGCCTCGATCTTCGCCCGGTTCCTGACGATGCCGGGATCGGCCAGCAGCCTCGACACGTCGCCAGGACCGAACGCGGCGACGGCGGCGATGTCGAAGCCGCGGAAGGCGGCACGGAAGTTCTCCCGCTTGCGCAAGATCGTAAGCCAGGAGAGGCCGGACTGGAACGCCTCCAGGCAGAGCCGCTCGAACATCGACGTGTCGTCGCGGACCGGCCTGCCCCATTCCTCGTCGTGATAGGCGAGATAGTCGGCGCTGCCCAGGCACCACGGACACCGAGCGGCCCCGTCCGGGCCGGCCGCCACGCCACGGCCAGGCTCGGTCACCAGCCGCCGCCCTGAGCGTCCGGATCCGGATCCGGGCCCGGAGCCGGGGCCGGGGCCGGCCGGGCGGATGGCCGCTCCCAGGCTGACCAGGGAGCCTGCTGTGGCCACGGATTCCTGGCCGGGTCCGGGTCGCCTTCCGCACGGCCGCCTTCCTGGCGCCAGGGCCCGCCGGGGCGGGACGCCGGCGCGGGGCCCGCCGCATGCCCCGCCGCGGGCGGACCGAACGCACCGGGCGGACTGGACGGACCGGGCGGACCCGGCCGACCCGCGCCCGGCGCCGCCGCCGGATCGCGCCGCGCCGCGCCGGTCTCCGCCGCCGACCGGGCCTCGGCGAGCTGCTGCCGCAGCGTCGCGATCTCCACGTCGCGCTCCGTCATCGTCCGCGCGATCCGGCCGAGCGCGTCATCCGTCGCGTCCATGTGATAGCCCCATAGCGCTGACGGCGGGCGCAGCAGCGCCACATCGGTAGCCGTCACCTCATCGACATCAAAGGGAACGAAGTCAGCGGAGAACCGTGCCATCTCGCCGCCTCGGCCGAGGGCGACAGCGATTACCCCGGCGAGTATCGCGGCTGCCGCGACGATGAGCAGAACTGGCACGCAAATTATCGTGCCATGCTCAGGTCCATGGTGAGTGCACCAGGCGGGCGGCGGGTCGCGGGATCGACCATGCGGTCGGCCGCCGGGACGGCGCTCCTCGCGGTCGCCGGGACCGTCGCCGAGGCGACGGCGGCCGCGGCGGCTGGCGCGACGTTCGTCGACCTCGGTCCGGCTGACCAGGCCGGCCGGGCCGGCCAGGCCGCGATCACGGCGCTGCGGGCAGCTCACCCCGGCCTGCTCATCTGCGCCGCCGGGGAGCAGGCCGACCTGGTCCGCGATCAGGCCACGGCACTGCGCACCGGGGCCATCCTGATCTGCGATGGCCTGGCCAGCGCCGAGCAGGCCGTCACCCGGGCCGGCCTGCCCCGCGCTCGGCTGCTCGTCGAGATGGGGCCGGCCGGCGTTTTGCGGGCCCGCGCGGCCGGCTTCGCGGTGCTGGTGGATCTGCGGGACGGTCCCGCAGCTGCGCCGGCCCCCGGCGCGGCGGCCGCCGGGCCGCCACCCGGTGCCCTCGCCGTCGCGGCCATCTGCGCCTGGCTGGGCGTCACGATGGTCCGCACGTCCTATCCCCCGCAGGTCAGGCGGACCCTCGACATGGCCGACTCCATCCGCGGCGGCCGGCTGCCGGCCCGGACCGTGCGCGGCCTGGCCTGATCAGCCCGGCCCGGCCAGCGGAACCGACCGGTGCGCCTCCAGGATGATCTGGACGACTTCCGCCGGATCGTCGGCGATTCGGAACAGCTGCGGATCGGCCGCCGAGATCTTGCCGCCGCTCACCAGCGTCTCCCTGATCCAGGAGAGAAGACCGGACCAGTAGTCACTGCCGACAAGGACGATCGGGAACCTCGTTATCTTTCCGGTCTGCACCAGGGTCAGCGCCTCGAAAAGCTCATCCAGGGTGCCGAACCCGCCCGGCAGCACGACGAAGGCCTGGGAGTACTTGATGAAGACCGTCTTGCGCACGAAGAAGTACCTGAACTCAAGGCCGATCTCGACGTAGTCGTTCAGGCCCATCTCGACGGGCAGCTCGATGCCGAGTCCCACCGAGACGCCGTTCGCGCTGACAGCGCCCTTGTTAGCCGCTTCCATGATCCCGGGACCGCCCCCGGTAATGACTGCGTAGCCCGCCGAGGCCAGCCCCGCGCCGATCCGTTCTGCCCGTTCATATTCGGTCGTCCCCCGGGCAGTCCGTGCCGAGCCGAAGACCGACACCGCCGGCCCGAGCTCGGCGAGCAGGCCGAAGCCCTCCACGAACTCGGCCTGAATCCGCAGCACCCGCCACGGGTCGGCGTGCACCCAGTCGCTCGGCCCGCGCCTGTCCAGCAGCCGCTGATCCGTGGTCGTCTTCGGGATGGCCTTGCCGCGCAGCGTGGCGGGGCCTTGGCGGCGCACGCGGCGGCGTGGCTCGGGTTGCACGCTCATGAGCCCCAAAGGTAGCCGCGGCGGCGGGCAGCTCAGGCGTTCATCCCGTGGTCGCGGAGAATCTCGTTCAGCGCCGCCTTGTCGTGCGCGCTGCCCTCGGCCAGCCGCTTGAGCACCAGCACGCACGGCATGCCGAACTCCCCGCCCGGGAACTTCCTGCTCCTGGTGCCGCCGACGCAGACCGACCAGGCGGGGACCTCGCCGCGCGGCAGTTCCGCGCCGGTCTGCACGTCGATCACGTGCGCGCTCTTGGTCAGGATCGTGCCGCTGCCCAGCACGGCGCCGGCCCGGACCCGCGCGCCCTCGACCACCATGCACCGCGATCCGATGAACGCGTCGTCCTCGATCACCACGGGCACCGCGCCGGCCGGCTCGAGCACGCCGCCGATGCCGACACCGCCGGACAGGTGGACGTTCTTCCCGATCTGCGCGCACGACCCGACCGTGGCCCAGGTGTCGACCAGGGTGCCGCTGTCGACGTAGGCGCCGATGTTGACGAACGACGGCATCAGCACCGCGCCTGGCGCGACGTAGGCGCCCCAGCGGACGATCGATCCGGCCACCGCCCGCACCCCGTCCAGGTGGCTGGTGAGCGGCACCCTGTCGTGGTAACGGAACTCACCGACCTGCGAGGCGACCATCGGCAGCAGTCGGAAGGCGAGCAGGATCGCGCGCCTGGCCCGCTCGTCCACGAGGATCTCGCCCGTTTCCGGGTCCGGCCAGGCCACCCTGGCCAGCCCGGCGTCGATCAGGTCGACGGCGGCGATGACCGTCGCGC
>Ga0302184_10000388_pt1 | contig 29059 bp, 31 predicted proteins | sample I_Palsa_N3_3_FD_200233 | JGI IMG/M metagenome (GOLD analysis project Ga0302184, IMG submission 200233) | Peat permafrost microbial communities from Stordalen Mire near Abisko, Sweden - I_Palsa_N3_3 | ecosystem: Environmental > Terrestrial > Soil > Palsa > Peat permafrost | place: Sweden...
GCTCTTGCACCGGGTCATCGCCTGGCTGGTCGGCCTGTCCCGGAGCGTCCTGGGGGTGCCCGCCCACGGTGTCGACGGCTTGGATGAGTTCCTGGACCGGGTGGCGAGCCTGCGGCTGCCCTGGCCGCGGTACGCCGAGGTGTTCGGGCTGGCCGTGCTGAACTGGGCGGCCGACTGCGGGGCGCTGGCCTGCGCGATCAGGGCCACCGGCCAGCCCGTTCCCTGGCACAGCCTGCTGCTGGTCTACGGGGCCGGAGCCGCGGTCGGCAGCACCGGAATCACACCCGGGGGATTCGCCCTGGTCGAGCTGGCTCTGACCGCGGCGCTGACCGCTGCCGGGCTGCACCGGTCGACGGCGCTCGCCGCCGTACTGACCTACCGCCTGGTCAACTTCTGGCTGATCCTCATCGCCGGGTGGATCTTGATGGCGGTGCTCGCCCGCTGGCGGATCGCGCCGGACGAAAGTGCGCCCGACCCCGCCCCTGGCCCGGGCGGCTTACGTGAACTCGCCGGACACGCAACCGGACACCCGGGCCGAGTGGGTCACGCTGGCCGACCTGGAGTCCGATCCCCACCCGGCACTGGCCCGGCTCCGGGCCACCGCCCCGGCGTGCTGGGTCCCGGTCCTGGGCGCCTGGCTGGTCACCGGGTATGACCTGAGCGTCGAGGTGCTCCGTGACGCCCGGACGTTCACGGTCGACGACCCCCGGTTCTCCACGGCCAAAGTCGTCGGCCCGAGCATGCTCTCGCTGGACGGCACGCCGCACGCCCGCCACCGGGCCCCCTTCACCCGTCCGTTCCGGGCCGAGGAGATCCATGCCCGGCTGGACTCGTTCACCCGCGCCGAGGCCGTCCGGCTGGTCTCCGCCATTCAGCCGGACGGGCAAGCCGAACTCCGCCGGGCGGTAGCGGGCCCGCTGGCCGTCGCGGTCATGGCCGAGGCGCTCGGCCTCGGGCAGACGGACCCCGCGCAGATCCTTACCTGGTACGGCGGAATCGTGGCCGCCGTACAGGCCGAGGCCGCAGCTCCTGGCGCGACAGCGGGCACCGCAGTGGCTGCGGCGGGCACGGCCGCGTTCGCCGAGCTCGCGGCCAGCCTTCGGCAGGTCATCGCGGCGCCCCCAGCCTCCTCGCTGCTGGCCGAGGCGGCCGGGCCGCTCACCGAGGCCGAGGCCATCTCCAACGCGGGCGTCCTGCTGTTCGGCGGGATCGAGACCACCGAGGGCATGATCGCGAACGCCGTCCTCCACCTCCTGTCCTGCCCCGCGGACCTGGAGCTCGTGCGAGCCGACCGCGGGCTGATCCCGGCCGTGATCGAGGAATCCCTGCGGCTGGAACCGGCCGCGGCCGTCGTGGACCGCTACGCGACCCACGATACCCAGCTCGGCGGCGCTCAGATAAGGGCCGGTGACCAGGTCACGGTGTCCATCGCCGGGGCGAACCGGGACCCGGCGGTGTTCGGTGACCCGGACCGGTTCGACGTCCGCCGCCCGAACGCCGGACGGCATCTGGCCTTCGCGCACGGACCGCACTTCTGCCTCGGCGCTCACCTGGCCCGCCTGGAGGCGCGGATCGCCCTGGAGACGCTCCTTGAGCTGCTCCCCCAGCTGCGGCTGGACGGCCGGTACCCGGCCACGCCACGCGGCCTGGTCTTCCGCAAACCCGCCGATCTGCGGGTCCGCTGGAGTACCGCTATAAGCTAGGCCGGTTAGCGAGGATGGCGTGGGCAGGCCTGCCGACGCCGGTTGCCGGACCCGAGGAGGCGCGATGTCGGAGCAGGACATAGACCAGCCAGGTGAGTTCACCGATCAGTTCGCCGAGCGGTTCCACCGGGACCGGCGGGAGCATGGCGGCGAGATCGACCGCCTCGACCAGGATCAGCTAGAGCGGCTCACCGAAGAGGAGCGCGTCGAGGCGGGCGTCGACGCCTATGACCCGGACGAGGTGCCGCCGGCCACGGACACGCCGCCGCTGACCGATGACGTCCGGCAGACCGAGGTGTACCAGGAGGAGCGGGCCGAGGTCCGCCGCGAGGAGGACAAGGGCGAGCTGTACCGCATCGACGAAGAGCACCCGTTCCCGCCCACCCGGTACGACGACTGAGCGACCGCGATGAAAGCCCCGGGCCGCGAAGGCCCGGGCGGCCGGTAAGGCTCAGCCCGCATTCAGGACCACGCTCGCTTCAGCGGTGTAGGCCAGGAAGGTCAGCGACTCCTGGAAGTACAGCTGCACGGACCCTGAGTCGTGGGACAGGTAGCCGATCGACAGGTCCTGGCCGAGGCGCAGCTCGTAGTCCCCGCCCCGCCCGGACAGCAGGAACGCCCCGTCGACGGCCGGGGCCCAGATGATGTCGCCGTCCACCACGCGGGCCAGGTGGTCCCGGATCGGGTAGCCGTGGTCGGAGGTCTCGCTCACCATCGTGTAGGCGGCGGCGGACAGCAGCAGCGAATAGGGACCGCTCACCCCGGCCAGCCGGAGGGCGCTGACCGCCTGGCTGACCACGGTCGGGTACTCGCGGGCCTCGGGCGGCAAGGTGAGGACCGAGTTGGACGTACTTTGCCTGACCCCGGTGATCCCCGCCGCCGGGTAGCCGTCGAAGATCGCCTTGTCCTCGGCGAAGGCGATCTGCCGCACCGCGTCCTTGACCGGCTGCCAATCCGAGTCCTGCGCGCCGCGCTCCACGTTGTCCACCTCCAGCCTGCTCAGCGTGAACGGCACCCGGAGCTGGACGAGCTGCTGCGCGGTGCGCTGCCAGGCCAGGATCCCGGCGGTGTCGCCACCCGGCGGCTCGATCTCGGCCAGGTGACCGGTGCTCACGCTAGCCAGCGCCGGACCGTCGGGTCCGGTGACGTCCACCACCCGGCGGCCGGCCACGTTCTGCTCAAACGTCCGGCGCGCCTCGGCCTCGATGCTCGCCCAGGCGGCATCGGACACGGGAGCTAGCTCGCGGTGCAGGTTGTTCATGTGGTGCTCCTCTTCAAGCTGCCAATGCCGAGCGAACCGTCATCCACCGAAGGCTCCGGGGGGCTCAGGGGGGTCGTCTCCTCCGGCGCGCCGGGCGGATCGGGAGGGTCGTCGAGGAAGTCGGCCGTCGGCGCGAAGAACAGGCTGCCGGTGACGGCCGTGGAGAAATCGAGAATGCGGTCGGTGTTGCCCGGCGGGTCACCGATGAACATGTTGGCGAGCATCTCCTCGGTCACGCTCGGCGTGGCCGCGTAGGCGATGTAGTACGTGCCGAACTCTCCGCGGCCCACCTGGCCGAACGGCATGTTGGCCCGCAGGATCTGGCGCTGGGTCCCGTCCGGTTCTTCGATCGTGTTCAGGGCCACATGCGAGTTGGCCGGCTTGACCTCGTCCGGCATCTCGATGTCGGACAGCTTGTAGCGGCCGATCGCGTTCTCCTGGTCCTCGGTGGATAGGGCGTTCCACGCGTCCAGATCGTGCAGGTACTTCTGCACGATGACGTAGCTGCCGCCGGCGAAGGCGGGATCGGCCTCGCCGACCAGCGCCGACGTCGCGGCCGCCCGGCCTTCGGGGTTTTCGGTCCCGTCGACGAAACCGAGCAGGTCACGTTCGTCGAAGAAGCGGAACCCGTGCGTCTCGTCGACCACCGTGACCGCGCCGACCAGCCTGGTCAGGGCCTGGGAGACGAACTCGAAGCACAGGTCCATCCGTTCGTGCCGGATGTGGAACAACAGGTCACCCGGGGTGGACACCGCGTGGTGCCGGGCGCCCATGAGTTCCTGGAACGGGTGCAGCTCGGCCGGGCGCGGCCCGGCGAACAGGCGGTCCCAGGCCCGTGACCCGATCGCGGCGACGGCGACCAGGTCGTCGCCCGGGGCACGGAAGCCGACCGACCGCCGCAGAGCCGACCAGTCGGCCAGCATGTCCCGGCAGGGGGCCTCGCCGCCGGGATTGATGGTCAGGACCAGGAAGATCGCACTCGCGGTGAGCGAGGCCAGCACCGCCTGCGGCTCAGGCGTAACAGGGGACGGTTCTGTCACGGACACAGATTAGCGGTACCGCTCCGGGCGGCCATGACCAGGATGGCCGGATCGCCGGGGCGTGCACCACGGACCGTTCGGCAAAAAGGGTCTTACATCCATCCGCGCCGGCGGAACAGGAACAGCAGGCCCAGGACGGCCAGTGCCTCGGTGCCGAAGCCGAAGATGAGGAACGCGGTCAGGGAGCCTTCGTGGTTCACCAGCCAGCCGAGGTTCTGGCCGAAGAACCCGGTCAGGAAGGACAGCGGCAGGAACACGGTGGCGATGATGGTCAGCTGCTTCATCTGGTCGTTGAGCCGGTTGGACACCACCGACATGTACGCCTCGAGCGATCCGGACAGCAGGTCGCGGTAGCTGTCCACCATGTCACTGATCCGGATCAGGTGATCGTAGAGGTCGCGTACGTACCGCTCGCTCTCCGGCGTCATGCCGGGGATCGGGACCACCTGGGTCAGCATCGAGGCCACCATGTCCCGCTGCGGGGTGACCAGCTTGCGCACATCAACCAGTTCGCGCTTGAGGGCGAACAGCGCGGCTAGCTTGTCCTCGGTGGGCTTGGCGAAGATCTGGTCCTGCAGCTCGTCGACGCGGTCGTCGAACGCGGCCAGGAACGGGAACATGCTGTCCACCAGGCTGTCCAGCAGGCGGTACAGCGCGACCAGCCGCCGGTCGGTGTGCAGCCGGCCGAGCGCGGTACACGCCTGGGGGATGGCCGGGATCTCGTCGCGGTGCACGGTGACGAGGAAGTGCTCGGCGTAGAAGCAGTGCACCTCGGCCATCGGCTGGCCCAGGCCGAGCGCGCCGTAGGCGACGATGTAGACGAAGTCCTCGTAGTCTTCCACCTTCGGGCGCTGGTCGAACTCCTTGGCGTCCTCGACGGCCAGCGGGTGGATGTTAAACACATCGCGCAGCAGCGCGAGCGTGTCCGGGCTGGTGTCGGCCAGGTCCAGCCAGAGCAGCGAGTCCTCTTTCAGGGCGCGTTCGATGGCCGGGCGGGTCGGCTTATCCTCGACGCAGTTCTTGAGCAGCAGATGTCCAGGCACGGCCCCATAGTGTCAAAGCCGGCTCGGCTGGCGTTATTAGACTGGGCCTCCATGAGCATCGAGGTTCCGGCCGAACCGCCCGCCGAGGCGCCGTCGGCCAAGCAGGTCCCCCACGAGCGCACCTACCACGGCGATACCGTGACCGACGAGTACGCCTGGCTGGCCGACAAGGACGACCCCGACACGATCGCCTACCTGAAGGCCGAGAACGCCTACACCGAGGCGATCACCGCCGGGCTCGCCCCGCTCCAGGATCAGATCTTCGCCGAGATCAAGGCCCGGACTCAGGAGAGCGACCTGTCCGTCCCGGTACGCAAGGGCGACTGGTGGCAGTACGCCCGGACGGTCGAGGGCCAGCAGTACGCGGTGCACTGCCGCCGCGCGGTCCGGCCGGGTGAGGTCATCCCGCCCCTGGCCGAGGACGGCCAGCCGCTGGACGGGGAGGAAGTGCTGCTGGACGAGAACGAGCTGGCTGCCGGGGCGGGCTTCTTCGCGCTGGGCGCGTACCAACCGAGCCCGGACTGGCGCTGGCTGGCTTACGCCACCGACGTGCGCGGCGACGAGCGGTTCACGATCCGGATCAAAGACCTGGCCACCGGGGCCCTGCTGCCCGACGAGATCCCCGGCGCCTACTACGGGTGCACGTGGTCGCTGGACGGTTCGGTCTTGTTCTACGTGACCGTCGATGACGCCTGGCGGCCCTACCGGGTTTGGCGGCACCGGATCGGCACCCCGGCCGAACAGGACGTCATCTTGTTCGAGGAAGCCGACCGGCGCTTCAACATCAATGTCGGCCACACCCGCAGCGAACGCTACATCGTGGTCCACAGCGCGAGCGTGCTGACCAGCGAGGTGTGGCTGCTCGACGCGGCCACGCCGGAGAGCGAGTTCACCGTGGTGGCCCCGCGCCGGCAGGGCCTGGACTACAGCGTCGACGATGCCGGAGACCGGCTGCTCATCTTGCACAACGACCACGCGGAGAACTTCGAGATCGCCACCGCGTCGCTGTCGGCTCCGGCGGACTGGACCCCGCTGGTGCCGCACCGGGCCGACACCCGGCTGCTGGGCATGGCCGCGTTCGCGGACTTCATCGTCGTCTACTTCCGACGCGACGGGCTCACCGGGCTCCGGATTCTCGATGGCAGCGCCGGCGAAGACGGCGAGGACGGCGAAGACGGCCAGCGCGAGATCGCCTTCGCCGAGCCGATCTACCGGGTCGGGCCGGGACCGAACCCCGAATACCACTCCACCCGGTTCCGCCTGTCCTACACCTCACTGGTCACTCCCGGCTCGGTCTACGACTGCGACATGGCCACCGGCGAACTGACCCTGCTCAAGCGCCAGCCGGTGCTGCCGTCCCCGTCGGGTGAGCCGTACCGAGCCGAGGACTACGAGCAGCACCGCGAGTGGGCCGTCGCGACCGACGGCACGCGGATCCCGATCTCGCTGGTGCGCCGCAAGGACACGCCGCGGGATGGCAGCGCGCCGTGCCTGCTCAATGGCTACGGCAGCTACGAGATCTCCCGGGATCCGGCCTTCTCCATCCCGGTCCTGTCGCTGCTCGACCGGGGGTTCGTCTATGCGATCGCGCACGTCAGGGGCGGCGGCGAGCTGGGCCGGGCCTGGTACACCGACGGCAAGCTGCTGTACAAGAAGAACACCTTCACCGACTTCATCGCGTGCGCGGAGCACCTGGAGAAGTCGGACTGGACCTCGGCGTCCCGGCTGGTGGCCCGGGGCGGCTCGGCCGGCGGCCTGCTCATGGGCGCGGTGGCCAACCTGGCGCCGCAGGACTTCGCCGGCATCGTGGCCCAGGTGCCGTTCGTCGACGCGCTCAACACGATCCTGGACCCGTCGCTGCCGCTGACCGTGACCGAGTGGGACGAATGGGGCGACCCGCTGCATGACCCGCAGGTCTACGCGTACATGAAGTCCTACACACCGTACGAGAACGTGACCGGGCAGGCCTACCCGCCGATCTTCGCCCTCGGCGGCCTGAACGACACCCGGGTGACCTACCACGAGCCCGCCAAGTGGATCGCCCGGCTGCGCGCGGTGGCCAAGGGCGGCCCGTTCCTGCTCAAGATCGAGATGGAGGCGGGCCACGGCGGCCGCAGCGGCCGCTACGACGCCTGGGGGGAGGAGGCCCTGGTCCTGGCGTGGATCATCCAGACCGCCACGTCCTAGTGGTCGAACAGGGAGCTGACCGACTCGCCGTTGTGGATGCGGCTGATGGCCTCGGCCAGCGCGGGGGCCACCGACAGCACGTGCAGCTTCGGGTGGTCCACGGGCACCGGCGCGGAGTTGGTGCACACCACCTCGGTCACGTCGCCCGAGGTCAGCTTGTCCAGCGCGTTGTCGACGAACAACCCGTGGGTGCAGGCCACGGCCACCGAACGGACGCCCTGCTCGCGTAGCCGGTCCAGGAGTTCGAACACGGTGGTGCCGCGCGAGATCTCATCGTCGATGACGATCACGTCCCGGCCGGCCACGTCGCCGATGATGGCGGTGATCCGGACCTCGGTGTCGCTGATCCGCTCCTTCGCACCGGCGGCGACCGGCAGGCCGAGCCTGCGGGCGAACGCCGCGGCGCTCTTGGCGTAGCCGAGGTCGGGGGCGACCACCACGGTGTTGGACAGGTCCCGGCCGCGGAAATGGGCGGACAGCTCGCGCAGCGCGTGCAGGTGGTCCACCGGGACCGAGAAGAACCCGTGCACCTGCGGCGAGTGCAGGGTCAGCGTGAGCACCCGGTTCACGCCCGCGGTGACCAGCAGGTCGGCCACGAGACGGGCGCCGATGGAAATCCTCGGCTTGTCCTTCTTATCCGACCGGGCGTACGCGTAGTGGGGCATGACCGCGGTCACCCGCCCGGCCGACGCGCCGCGGGCCGCGTCCGCCATCAGCAGCAGCTCGACCAGGTGCTCCTGCACCGGCCGGACCAGCGGCTGGATGAGGTACACGTCCCGTTCCCGGCAGTTGGCCTGGAGCTGGACCTCCAGGCAGTCGTTCGCGAACCGCTCGAGCAGCACCGGCTGCTGCGGCACGGCCAGGAACGCGCAGATCTCGGCGGTCAGCGCCGGATGGGCGCTGCCGCCGAAGACCGCGATCTCACGCACTTGCGTTCTCCTGGGACTCCTGCTGTTTTTGCGGCGGGAGGCTGAGCTTCCGCCTGATCTCGGCCTGGACCACCTCCGGTGCGGGCCGGGCGTCGGCGGTGACGACGTACTCCTTGCGCCCGAACAGCTCGAGCACCGGGTTGGTCTTCTCGTGGTAGGTCTTCAGCCGGACCGCCAGCGCCTCCTCGGTGTCATCCTCCCTGGTCGTCAGCTCTCCCCGGCACGCGTCGCACTGGCCGGGGACCGCGGGGCTGTCGTCGATCAGGTTGTAGTTGATACCGCAGTCCGCGCACAGCCGGCGGTTGAGCACCCGGCGGCGGACCTCGCTGTCCGGCAGGTCGAGCGTGATGATGGCGTCGATGTCGTAGCTCTCCAGGAAGAACTCGGCCTGGCGCCGGTTCCGCGGGAACCCGTCGATGATGAATCCGAAGTTCCAGTCGTGCCCGGTCAGCCTGCTCTGCACCACCGACTCGACCAGGTCGTCCCCGACCAGCTCCCCGGCCGCCATGACCCGGCGGACCTGGGCGCCGATCTTGGTGTGATTCTGTACGTTCCAGCGGAAGATGTCCCCCACGCTGATGTGCACGATGTCCAGGTCAGCGGCCAGCAGCTCGCTCTGCGTGCCCTTGCCGCTGCCCTGCACGCCCATGATCACGTACTTGCGCATGTCAACAGCGTGGCATACGGCGCGCGGCGCTGCCCGGCTAGGGCTTGACGACGGTCGGCAGGCGCAGGCCCAGCTTGCGCTCACAGGCGCGCCGCATCGGCCGGCTGACCAGCGGGCGCAGCTGCGGCCAGTCGTCGCGCAGCCGCCGCGGGTTGACGAACCGGGCCAGGTCGTTCCGCCGGCCCTGGCTGAGCACGATGCTGTACAGCAGCAGCCTGGGCGTCTCCAGGGCGACGTCGAACTCGCGCAGTCCGTGCCAGGTCAGGTGGACCGGCAACACGACCACTCCCCGCCAGGGTCCGTGCAGGTCATCGAGCCGATCAGGCAGCCGTGCGGCCTCCGGTGACCACCCGGCGAACACGCTCATGGGGAAATTATCGGTGACCAGCCGGCCAACGCGAGCTCCTTTCACCAGATCATGATGGCCTAGCCGGTCCTGCCGGCCGGTGACCGGCACGCCGCCGCACTACGTTCCGGGCAGCGCTACGCTCGTTGTCATGGAGAACGCTGCCCCGGTCGGCCCGGCGGAGACCGCCGGGCCCGAGCGCTCCGGGCCGGTGTGGCGGTTCCTCATCAAGCCCCGCTGGCTGGGCTGGCACGTGCTCATGGTGGTGTCCTTTTGGGGCATGCTCTGGCTCGGTGACTGGCAGCTCCACCGCGCGCTGGGCGGCAACGGGCTGAGCTGGGCCTACACGTTCGAGTGGCCGCTGTTCGCCGGTTTCGCCGTCGTGTTCTGGGCCAAGACGATCAAGGACGAGTTCCGGCTCAAGCGAGGCGAGACGACGGAATCAGCCGAGTCGCAGGCCAGCCGGGACGATCTCCCGATCAGTGTCCGGCCCGTCCAGGTCAGCGCCGGTGCCGCGGGCGCGGCCGGGGACGACGAGGACCCCGAGCTCAGCGCCTACAACGCCTACCTGGCCCGGCTCAACAGTGAGGTCAAGCGCCACGGCAGGTGGCACGGACTGCGAAGCTAGGGAGATAGAGCTCTGTGAACGCGGCGGTCCTCCGGTATCGGGTGATGGCTTACGTGACCGGTGTGGTGCTGGTCTTCTTGTGTTTCGTCGGCATCCCGCTGCAGGTGGCGGGTCACCCGGCTGTGGCCAACAACGTCGGCGTGGTGCACGGCATCTTGTACATCATCTACCTGGCGTTCGCCTGGATCTTGTCCAGGAAGCTGCGGCTGGCGAACAAGCCGACCGTGATCATGCTGCTGGCCGGCACCATCCCCATCATGACGTTCATCGTCGAGCGTTGGGTCACACGCCGGTTCATCAACCCCGCGCTGGCCAGCCAGGCCGAACAGGCCGAGCCCGTGCGCCGGTGACCGAGCACTACTTCTCGCCGCAGCCGGGCGCCCGGCACCGGCCGGGCAAGGTCCGGGTCATGCTGCCCGGTGTCTACCTGGAGCTAGCCACCGACGCGGGGGTCTTCTCCCCCGGACGGCTCGACCCCGGCACCCGCCTGCTGCTGGACACCGCGCCCGCCCCGCCGCCAGCGGGCGACCTGCTCGACCTCGGATGCGGCTACGGCCCGATCGCCTGCGTGCTGGCCAAGCGGTCGCCCGGGGCCACGGTCTGGGCCGTCGACGTCAACGAGCGGGCGCTCGAGCTGTGCGCGCGGAACGCCGCCGCGGCCGGGCTGCCCAACGTGCGCTGCGTCACCCCCGACGACCCGGCCGTCCCCGCCCGGCTGGCCGGCATCTGGTCCAACCCGCCGGTCCGCATCGGCAAGGCGGCGCTGCAGGAGCTGCTGTCGGGCTGGCTCGGCCGCCTGGCGCCCGGCGGTCAGGCGTACCTGGTGGCCGGGCGCAACCTCGGCGCGGATTCGCTGCACCGTTGGCTGGCCGAGCAGGGCTGGCTGGTGAGGAGGCGGGTCGCACGGAGCGGTTACCGGCTGCTTCAGGTCGAATATTTGCCCGAACGAACGGTGGTGACTCCCCCGTGACCCCGCCCGTGCCGCCCGGCGACGGCGCCCGGGCCCCCCGCCAGCTGCGGCCGGTCGAGGTCAAGCGGCTGAACCGCGAGTGGCGCCGGGTCACCGAGGCCCGCCTGGCCGTGCTACTGGACTCGGTCGGCCAGCCGTTCAACGTCGGCTCCATCGTCCGCTCGGCCGCCGCCTTCGGCGTCGAACACCTGTGGCTGTGCGGCAGCACCGCGGTGCTGTCGCATCCGGGGGTGAGCAAGACGGCGCTCGGCACCCAGCGGCTGATCCAGGCGACCACCGAGGCCAGCCCGGTCGCCGCGGCCAAGGCGGCATCGGCCGCGGGCCTGCGAGTGGTGGCCATCGAACTGGCCTCGGGCGCCCTCCCGCTGCACGAGGCGCCGCTGGACGGCGATGTCTGCCTGGCGTTCGGCAACGAGGACCACGGCTGTTCGGCGGCCCTGCTCGCGGTGGCCGACGCGGTCGCATATATCCCGCAGCCGGGCCGGGTCGGATCGCTGAACGTGGCCGCGACGGCCGCGGTGGCCATGGCCGAGGCGCGGCGCCGGGCCTGGACCGCTAAAGCCCCTGGATTCCCCTCATCCGATGTGTGACGGACATCCGTAGTTCACCGGGTCGGTCCTGGCTGCAGGCATACTTGCCATCGTGCGAGTACCCTTTCTCGATCACCCGCGGCCGATCGCGTTCGCCCACCGAGGCGGCGCGGCCCACGCTCCGGAGAACTCCTGGGCCGCGTTCGAGCAAGCCATCAAGCTGGGGTACGCGTACCTCGAGACCGACGCCCGGGCGACCGCGGACGGAAGGCTGGTGGCCTTCCACGACCGGACGCTGGACCGGGTCACCGACGCGTCCGGGCCGATCAACGCGCTGTCCTACCGTGAGGTCGCCGCGCTGCGGGTCGGCGGCACCGAACCGATACCGCTCATCGAGGACCTGATCGCCGCCTGGCCCGATGTGCGCTTCAACATCGACCTGAAGGACGCACAGGGGATCTCCCTGCTTCCCGAGGTGCTGCGCCGCACCGAGGCCTGGGACCGGGTCTGCGTGACCTCGTTCTCCGGCAACCGGCTCCGGACTGCCCGCGGGCTGCTCGACCGGCCGGTGTGCATGGCGGCCTCGCCGGCCGCGATCGCCGGCGTCCGCTGCAACGTCGGCACCTCCGCGCGCTGGCCGCAGATCCGGATGCTGGCCAGCTTCCTGGCCCGGGCCTGGGTGCGCTGCGCCCAGGTGCCCGGGACGGTGGCGACCGGGACGTTCGTGCGCCGGGCGCACGCCCTGGGCCTCGACGTGCACGTCTGGACCATCAACGACCGGGTCGAGATGATCCGCTACCTGGATCTGGGCGCGGACGGCATCATGACCGACGACATCAAGACCCTGCGCGACGTGCTGATCGAGCGCGGTCAGTGGCATCCCCGGGTGGGTTCTGCCACCGCCTAGCTAGCCGCGCTCAAGGCCGATAGCTGCATCTTTCGCAAAAACACGGTTGGGTAACGCCCGGAGCGGGAATCTTGTCCGGGTAATCAGTGTTGCCAAGAAAGACCGTTGACCGCCTGGGAGGCAGCAAGCATGGCCGAACGCGCACTTCGCGGCACCCGGCTCGGTGCGACGAGCTACGAAAACGACAGGAACACCGACCTGGCGCCCCGTCAGGACGTCGCTTTCGATTGCCCGAACGGGCACCATTTTAGCGTGCCTTTCGCGGCGGAGGCGGAACTTCCTGGTACCTGGGAGTGTCGTGTCTGCGGTTCGATCGCTATCGCCGCCACCGGGGAGTCCCCGTCCCCGAAGAAGGCCAAGCCGCCGCGCAGCCACTGGGACATGCTCATGGAGCGGCGCACGGTGGAAGACCTCGAGGCGGTGCTCGCCGAGCGGCTCGAAGTCATCCGGGAGCGCCGCAGCGCCGAGCGCGGCGATGACCTCGGCAGCAGCCGGACTCACCGCAGGAGCGCGTAAGCCCGCCCCGGCGTCGCCGCGCCCCGCACTGAACTCCGGTTAGCTTGCCCGTTGGCTTGTCCGGCGGGACCTGAGCTGATGCAGTCGCTGCGCGACGCCCCATTGCGCGACCCGCCAGAACGCCTCCAAGATGATGCTGTTGCTCATCTTGCTGGCGCCGTGCTCCCGTTCCACGAACGTGATCGGCACCTCGACGATCTTCAGCCCGGCCTGCGCGACCCGCATGGTCAGGTCGATCTGGAAGCAGTACCCGGTTGACTGGACCTGGTCCAGGCTGATCGTGCGCAGGGTCGAGGCCCGGTAGGCGCGGAAGCCCGCGGTCGCGTCGCAGACCTTCAGGTTCAGCATGAGCCGGGTGTAGACGTTGGCTCCGCGGGACAGGACCTCACGCGATCTGGGCCAGTTGACCACCCGGCCGCCCGGCATCCACCGGGACCCGATGGCGAGGTCCGCGTGGGCCAGCGCGCCAACCAGGACGGGCAGGTGCTCGGGCAGGTGCGAGCCGTCCGCGTCCATCTCCACGATCACGCCGTAGCCGCGCTCCAGCGCCCAGCTGAACCCGGACATGTACGCCTTGCCCAGGCCCGCCTTCTCTGTCCGGTGCATGACCTGGACGTGCGAGTCGGCCTCGGCCAGCTTGTCCGCGATGTCACCGGTGCCGTCGGGACTGTTGTCGTCCACGATCAGCAGATCAGCCTCGGGAAGCGCCGCCCTGACCCGGCCCGTGATCGATTCCAGGTTCTGGCGCTCGTTGTACGTAGGCATGATCACGACGGCCCGGCCGGCCGGCGGCTCAGCGGGTGGATGTGGATCTGTCACTACCTCTGCCTATCCCTGCGTTGGTTAACAGGAGGTGTCGCGGACGGTGCACGCCATGATATCCCCGTACTCCCGTAGTCCCCGGCGCTGTCCCCTGCGTTCCCCTGCCGGGGACGTATCCCCCCAACGACAAACGAACCCGCCTGCTTAATCGTGCCTATCCGGGGTGAACCGGAAAAGGAAAAGGACCCGGGCATCACCTTCGGACCGGAGTCGGTCCCGCTGGCAACGGGCTCGATCTCCGTTGTCTACTGGGTGCCCGGGCCCTTTCCCAGGCCCAACCCCTGTCCAGCCGGATCTACGCCGCCGGCCCCTCGACCCCCGGTGCTGGACTGAGCAGCAACTTACCTCGGATCGCGGCAATGTCAACCACGAGCCTTAGCCTCCGCACTACTCAGGGAAATGATTCAACTACATTACGTAGTAGCTGAGGGAAATGTTCGCCGCTCGGCCGGGCCGGCCACGGTGGCCCGGCTCCGCCTTCCCGGCCCACCTGCCGCTATCTGTCGCTTTTGTCCGTTCAGGGCAGCAATTTTTATCGGGCTCCCGCGAAAATTCGGGCCGTTGCCGAATTGCAGCACGCGGTTTCGGGGTATGGAACACCCCACTTGGCGTCACGTGATCTTCCGCCGCTTCCGCGGCCGACGCCGCACTCCCGCTCCGGAGGTGATGCGCATGGATGATAGCGCCGACCGGTTCCTCGAACTGATCCACCAGCTCGAGGACTTCACCCACTCGATCAGCCCTGACCAGGCACATTCCGAGTTTGACGAGACCACGCTCCAGCTATTCTGGATGCGCTGGCCACAGCTGTCAGCCTGGGCCGGGTCGCTCTGGCGACTGCTCTCCGAGGAACTCGCCGGACCGTCCGCTCCACACGACTCCGAGCTGTTCGAGATCGGCGAAAGTGGCTGAGGACGGCCGCCGGGCCCTCACGGTCGGCGAGATGATGCACACCCGCGTCATCCTCACCACCCCCGACAGTCCGATGTCCGAGGCCGCGGCCGAGATGGTGCGCGAGCGGGTGGGCTCGGCCCTGGTTATGCAGGGCCCCTTCCTGGCCGGCATCCTCACCGAGCGCGACGTCCTGCGCGCCGCGGCGTCCGGGACCGACCTCACCGCGGTCCAGGTCTCGGCCTGGATGACCAAGGATCCGCAGTCAGCCGGGCCGGATACGACCGTCGAGGACGCGGCCCAGATGATGCTGCTGAACGGCTTCCGGCATCTGCCCATCATGGAAGGACGCACCGTGAGCGGCGTGGTCAGCCTCCGTGACCTGTTCGCCGCCCGGATCAGCCGGCCGCCGCAGCAACGCGGCGTCGCCAGCTGACGCCCGGCCCCCGCTGCCTTACCGTCGCCTCCGCGCAGCCGCCGTGCCCACTAGGGTGGGTGGCTGCCGGACTCGACGCGTGAGGAGAAGCCGCTGTGTTGCTGGAGAACAAGAACGCGATCGTCTATGGAGCAGCGGGGGCGATCGGCGCTGCGGTGGCTCGCGCATTCGCCCGCGACGGCGCGCGCGTATTCCTGGCCGGGCGCACCCTGGCCACGCTGGAAGAAGTGGCCGCCGATATCCGTGCGCACGGCGGGATCGCCGAGGCGGCACCGGTCGACGCGATGGACAAGGCCGCCGTCGACGCGCACGCCGATCGCGTGGTGGCGGCGGCCGGCAGCATCGACGTGTCCTTCAACGCGGTGGCGGTCGACGTCGTGCAGGGCGTCGCGCTGACCGAGATCTCCGTCGAGGACTTCATGGCCCCGATCACCGGGCTGTGCCGGACCAACTTCCTGACCGCGACCGCCGCCGCCCGGCACATGGCCGCGCAGGGGGCCGGCGTGATCGTGACGCTGACCGCATCCTCAGCCAAGGAGACCCGGCACGAGATGGGCGGGTTCAGCCTGGCGAACGCGGCGATCGAGGCGCTCACCCGAACCCTGGCCGGGGAGTTCGGCCGCCGTGGTGTGCGCGTGGTGGGCCTGCGCTCGAACTTCACTCCCGAGACCTATCCCGGCGTCACGGACGAGCAACTGGCCCCGCTGCTGAAGGACACGCTGCTCGGCCGACTGCCCCGGCTGGCCGATCTGGCCGGGACCGCGGTCTACCTGGCCTCGGACGGGGCAGGCGCGATCAGCGGCGCGATGGTGAATCTCACCTGCGGGGCCATCATCGACTGACCCGGTCGGGTGGTCCGGCGTTGAAGAACGGTGTTATGCAATCTACGCTTATCGCATGACGATTCCGACTGAACCGATCGGCAGCATCCCGCGTCCGCCTGGCCTGCTAGCCGCGATGGCCGGTCACGGACGAGGCGAGGTCAGCGACACCGAGCTCGCCGCCGCGCAGGACGAGGCGATCCGCGACACTATCCGGCGCCTCGAACAAACCGGGTCGCCGGTGGTCACCGACGGCGAGCAGTCCAAGCCCAGCTTCGTTACCTATCCGATCGCCGGGCTCGCCGACCTGGCTCCCGACGGGATCGTCATCCCCTTCGCCGACGGCCACCAGCGCCAGTTGCCCGTACTGACCGGGGGCCCGTTCCGCTATCAGGTCCACGCCGATACCTATCTGCGGGCCGCCGTCGGCCACACGAAGGCAGCGGTGAAACAGGCGGTCATCGCTCCGTCCGCGCTGAGCCTGCTCTATCCGCCCGCGGACCTTGACCGCTACCCGCGCCAAGCGTTCCTGCGCGACCTCATCGACGAAGCAGAAACCGACATCCGGAACACCCTGGAGGCTGGCGCGCACGTCGTCCAGCTTGACTTCACCGAGGGACGGCTCTCCCTCAAGCTCGACCCCAGCGCAGGCGTCCTGGGCAACCTCATCGACCTCAACAACCAGGTTCTCGAGCGTTTCAGCGACAGCGAGCGAAGCCGCATCGGAGTGCACACCTGCCCGGGTGGCGATCAGGATTCGACGCATAGCCTGGACATCGACTACGCCGGGCTGCTGCCCAGGCTGTTCCAGCTCAAGGCGGGCAACTTCTACATCCAGCTGGCTAGCGAGGCCGAGCCGGAAAAGGTCCTGGCCGTCGTCGCGGAGTATCTTCCGCCCGGCGCCCGGGTCTTCATCGGCGTCACCGACCCGATCGACCCACGGGTAGAGACCCCGGAGCTGGTCCGCGACCGGGTCCTGGCGGCGGTCCGGCAGCTACCACCAGACCGGATCGGTACCTGCGACGACTGCGGCTTCGCGCCGTTCGCCGACGACACCTCCACCTCTCGCGATATCGCGTTCGCCAAGATCGCAGCGCGGGTCGAGGGGACGGCTATGGCGGCGCAGCAGCTGGGCCTGTGAGCGTTCGTTACCAGTCTTTCTTTGCGTGCGCGGCGGTAGTACGGGTAAGGCCTTCCAGGTCAGCCTCAAGATCGGGCAGGGCCAGCAGGGTCGGCAGATCGGTCAGGCTTCTGGGGCGCAAGGTGATCGCGCCAAGCGCGGACTTCACCTGACCCCCGCCGCCTACCAGCAGGTGCCGCCGGGTCCAGGGTTCGGGCTCATCGGTGTCGGCTACCGCCACCGCATGCAGGAACCATCTGCCATCCGGGACTCTCGGTAGCCAGTACGGGTGCGTTCGCTGTGACGTCACATCGAGCAAGGTGGCCGCTTGCGGTCGGCGCTGCAAGATCCGTGTATCGAAGATCCCGACGTACACGCGGGCCACGGCGTACCCTTCCGGAAGCCGGATCGTACCCATCGCCGCGCCTTCTGGCACCGGCGAATCGGGCAGCATGGCCCACACGCTGACCCGGTCGTGGTGCGACGCATGGCGGAACCGGCTCGGGGAGATGCCCACGCTGTCGGTGAAATGGCTCGTGAATGAGCCGAGGCTGCTGTAGCCGACCGCGGACGAGACTCCGGCCACGCTCATCGCACTCATGAGAAGCATGCGCTTGGCCCGGTAGATACGGACCGCGGCCAGGAACCGACCGGGCGATACACCGGTCTGCTCCTTGAAGACGCGGGAGAAGTGGAAGCGGCTGAGCATGGCGCTGTGAGCCATGTCAGCGAGCGACAGCGGATCACCGTACCGCTCCCAGATGCAGCTGACCGCCTCGTCTACGGCGCTCTTCATGCGGTCCCTCCGCACTGACTTCGCCAGCGAAAAAACCGTTGCATAACAGTGTTGTGTTATGAACAGTAACGGCGCCATGCGATCCTGTCAAGCGTGAGCCCGCGCCGCCAAAACCCGGACAACCGCACCACATTGATCGATGCCGCCGCGAGGCTGGTCGCGGAGGGAGGTCCGCGCAGCTTGTCCGCTCGCCTGCTGGCCAGGGAGGCAGGCACATCGACCATGGCCGTGTACACGTACTTCGGCAGCATGAGCGCGATCGTGCGAGAGATCGTGCACGACGGATTCGCGCGTCTCAAGCGCCTGTTCGATCTCGTGGAAGCCACCGACGATCCGGTCGCCGACCTGGCTCTGCTGGGGCGGGTCTACCGCCACAACGCCATTACCAACCGGCACGTGTTCGAGGTGATGTTCGGCGGTTCGTCTCTCGCGGGCTTCGCGCTCACCGAGGAAGACCGCCAGCATGGCCGGTATACGCTGACCACCGTCGTTGACTACGCGTACCGATGCACAGCCGCCGGGCGCTTCCAGCCGGAGGATCCGGTGCTCACCGCCCATCACATGTGGCTCGGCGTACACGGGACGGTGCTGCTCGATGTCGGGGGCTACCTGGTCCCACCGTACGATGCGAGCCGGTGCTTCGAATCGCAGCTCGTCAGCCTGATGATCGGAGCCGGGGATGATCCGGTGAGCGCCGCTCGGTCGGTAACGGTGTCTGGCGAGCGCTTCGAGGCCGGTTTCGGGCGGGCAACCTAAGAGGTGGTTCCTCACTTAGGCGCAGGTCATGATGCCGAGGAGACTCCCCGTCATCATCCAGCGAGAGGCAGCGCCGTGAGTGTTCCGACCGATGTGTATGCCGACCTGAAGACAGAGGGCGAAATCCTGGACCAGTTGGTGGCGGGCCTTGATGCCGAGCAGTGGGACCTGCCGACTCCCGCGCCCGGATGGACGATCAAGCACCAGGTTGCTCACCTGTCCTCGACGGCCCGTATCGCTGGAATCTCGGCGTCGGATCCCGAGCTGTTCGCCAAGGTGACGGTCGGGGCCGACCAGGACTTCGACGCGGCGGTCACGGCCCTGCTGACGCCGTACCTCGATGCCTCGCCGGCGGACCTGCTGGCCCGCTGGCGCACCGAGCGCGGCGATGCCGTCAAGGCGCTCTCCGCCCTGCCACCCGCCCAGATGGTGCCCTGGGTGGCGCGGCAGATCCCGGCTAGCGCACTCGCCGCTGCGGGCCTCATGGAGCTGTTCGCGCACGGTCAGGACATCGCCGACACCATCGGAGCGCCCCGTGAGTACACCGACAGGATCGGGCACCTGGCCTGGTTCGGCACGCGCAATCGTGATTTCGCCTACCTGGTGCGCGGCCTCACGCCTCCCGACGTCGAGTTCCGGTATGAGCTCACGGCACCTTCCGGGATCCAGTGGGAGTTCGGCCCAGCCGGCGCCGAGAATCAGATAACGGGTCCGGCGGTGGACTTCTGCATGCTCGTCACGCGGCGACGGCACCGCGCCGATCTGGCCATCCAGGCCACCGGTCCGGAAGCTGACAAATGGCTGGATATCGCGCAGGCGTACCGCGGCTCACCTGGACCTGGCCGGGAGCCCGGACAGTTCGCCAAGCAATAACGCGCGTCGCAAGCACAGCGGCGGGGAGGTCCAGCCGGACCTCCCCGCCCTTAGTGCTGAACGAAGGATTACGGCTGCCCGGCTGGGTCCGGGGCCTGCTCGCGCAGCCACGAGCCGGCCGTGCGGGCCACCGCCATGCTCGCCCAGGACGTGAGGCTGATCACCGCCTCGTCCCCGGACTTCGCCGTTGACCGGAAGCCGTCGACGTCGGCCTTGCCCACCTGGTACGGGGCGAACGCCGTGAGGATGGCCAGCCGGCCAGCAGGCCGGTCTGTCTCGTCCAGCCCGGCCACTGCCTCATCGGCCCAGGCCCGGCTCGGACCCAGCGGCAGCCCATCCCAGGTCCGCAGTCGGTCGGCCACCAGTTCGCGGACGGGCATCGTGACGACCTGAGCCGCCGCATCCTCGACGGCCGCGGCCGCGCCAGCCAGTGCCGCCGCGATGCGGGAATCGGTGGCTGCCCAGGAGAACTCTTCGGGCAGCTGCGCGTCGGGCAGAGCCTCCAGTGAGGCACCGGGGATCGGACTGCCCGAGGTCATCGCCGAAGCGAGCATGCCCATGACCCAGCCGCCAATCGCCTTCGGTGTCATGGGCGGCAGTGGCGACGGGGGGAGGAAGATGGTGACCATCCGGTTCAGGTACTGGAATGTCACCGCCACCCCAGCGAGTTCAGCGAAATTGCCCGGGGGCGGGGACTGAAGGGACCCGCGCAGGCCGCTCGACCTGGCCCACCTGGCGATGTCCTTCAGCAGCGGGCTCGCCAGGTCCCCGGAGGCAATCCCGGCCGCGTCGAGCCCCGGGACCAGCTCCTGGGCCGCGGCAGTATGGATCGCGACGCAGTACGGGCAGGTGTTCGCCACCGATACCTCGGCGGCCACCACCTCCTTCTCGGGCCGGTCCGCCTGACCGGTGACCAGGAGAGTTTCCCTGAGCATGGCCCACGCCGCGGCCAGCACCGGCGGGTTCGGTGAATGAAGGGCCAGCGGCGGCGCAACCATGCCGAAGTCTCGCTCGGCCTGAGCGTAGACACTGGCGACGAGGCCGTCAGCGGTATCGGGCAGGACCGGGGATACGTACCGGATCTGGGCTAGTGACCGGCGCAGCCCGTTCGCCATGATCGCGCTTTTCATCGCGCGACCAGAGCGGGCAGCAGGGGCATGACCGCACGTGCGGCGCTCGTCGCGCCGTCCGGCGCGGGAGCACCGTATTTGACCGGTATGCCCCGTTCCTGCGCGGCCCGGACGATTCCCGGGACGGCGCGCTCCGCCAGTGCCGCGATGGTCAGCGCTGGGTTGACGGTGAGCGCACCGGGTACCGCGGAGCCGTCGGTGACGAAGATGCCCGGATGGCCGCGCAGCTCGTGCCGGTGATCCAGCGCGGAGGTGGCCGGGTCGTCGCCGATGCGGCATGAGGACAGCGGGTGCACCGTGTAGGCACCTACCAGGTCGTTCGTCCACGGCCGCACCCGGGCCAGGCCGTCCCGTTCCAAGATGTCCTTGATCTCCGCGTCGGCCAGTTCCCAGCCGTGCAGCGTCTCCTTGGTGGGCTCGTACGCGAGAGCGCCGCGGCCCAGCATCTGCTGCGAGATACGGACGGAATTGCCAGTGGGCGGCGGCGGCCCGAACACGCCTTCATTGTTGTCCTCCGACAGGATGAAGATCGTCAGCCACGACTGCCAGTGCCGCAGCATCTCCTTCTTCTCCGGCCCGAACCAGCCCGGGCCCTCGACGCCCGGCGCCTGCGCCAAGATGGTGCCCAGACCCGGCGGGAAGTACAGCTGCTCGAGGGCGAACCGGGAGAACTCGGGCAGCGAGCCATCGAGGTGATCCCAGGACACCACGGTCGGGCCACGGCCGATCTGGTTCGCCGCGTAGGCCCTGCCGTCGGGACGGGACAGGCCCAGCACCTCGCGGGCCTTCTCCTCGTCGATGATGGCCGTATTGAGCCGCTCGCCGTTACCGGAGAAGTACCGGCCGACGCCGTGCGGCATCTTGCCGAGGTCGGCCTCCGAGCGTTGCAGGATCACCGGCGTGGCCGCCGTGCCAGCCGCCACGATCACGATCTTGGCGTCGATTGCGCCGCCGCCGGTGGTTTCCCGGTAGTCCTCGTCATCGATGACGTTGTAGTGCACCCGGTACAGACCATCGGCTTTGGATATCTTCTGCACCTCGTGCAACGGCCTGATCTCCGCGCCGTGCGAGACCGCCGCGGGCAGGTAGTTCAGCAGCAACGACCGTTTCGCGTCGAAGCGGCAGCCGGCCATCATCCAGTTGCAGTTGGTGCACTTCGAGACGTCGATCGCGACGTTGGGCAGGTTGGCGGTCCGCCCGGCATGGTTGCAGGCGGCGGCCCACAGGCCACCGGGGTAAGGGACCTGCTCCCAGGTCTGATGACTGATCGGCAGAGCCTCGGTCACCCGGTCGTACCAGGGGTCCAGGGTGTCACGGTTGATGACCGACGGCCACATCCGCCTGCCTATGCTGCCCTGGCGCTCGAACACGAACCCCGGCGCTCGCGGCATCGTGGCGAAGTACACCACGCTGCCACCGCCGACGCAGTTGCCGCCGAGCACGCTCATGCCGTCGCCTGCGACGAAGTCGAAGATCCGCGTGCTGGACGTGCCAAGCTCGAAGCCGTGGTCAAACTCGTCACTCGGAACCCACGGCCCGCGCTCCAGAACCACCACCTTGGCCCCGCCCGCCGCTAGGTGATAAGCCGTGATCGCGCCGCCGAAGCCGCTGCCGATCACCACGATGTCGGTTTGCTCAGCGCTGGTGTGGGTTGGCCTGGCGTTCGTCATGCCGGGTCTCCGTTCGGTGTCGTGGCCGGGTGCGCGCGGGCGAGCTGACGGCCGTAGCTGAAATCGGGAAACCGCCATAGGCCGTCGGGATCGGGTTTCGCGAATCCCATCGTCGTCAGGCCGGGGTGGCCGTTTTCCATTGCGCGCACGGTGTTCATATGGGCCGCCGTGTCGAAAGCCATGAAGCAGAACAGCGCGGTGAGGACCCAGAATTCTTTCTCTGGGTGATCGGGCGCGGTCAGGATCCGCATCAGTGCCGAGCGATGCTCGTAATCCAGCGCGACGAACGGCGGTACGGCGGCATCGAGCGTTATGTCGTGCTCGGCCGCGTAATCGCTCGCGTGGTCGTTCAGGGTGCTGACGATGTCGTCCAGACCGGAGGCAACACCGGTCGCGGGCATCTCAAGAAGTTCGATGGCGCCGGCCATGACCGCTCCCGGGCCCGGTGCGGCGCCGGCGATCGCGACATCGTCAGGCGAGCGCTTCTCCCCCGGGACAAACGTGTCAGCGAATGCCTCCAGGGTCAGTGTCCTGCTGGCTGTTTCTGCCGAGGTATCCAACTTTCCTCCCGTCGGCCGGGACCACCTGTCCTTAAGAATTGTGCTGCGCCCGGCGCGGGATAACTTCTCTTGTTCTGTCTTATCCCGGACCCTGTGGACGAAAAGCAAGCAGCGAGAAGAACGCCGGATAGGCGGCGAGGTTCGCCATCGGACGGGCTTTTCGGCATCGGTGAATTCGCCCGGTGATGCGAGAGCAGGAGAAGGAAGCGGTCAGCCGGGATCAGGCGTCGAAGTGCGCGCGTATCCGCTGCCGCCACAGCTCATAGGCGGGCTCAGGTCCTGCATCGGCCGCCGTCGGGGCGGTGCCGTCGGCGAGCGAGACGGCCTTGTCCACGGAGATACCCGCCAGTGCTGAGCAGGCGGCCTGCGTGTGGTCCGGCACCAGACCGGAGTAAGCGCGTGCCTTCGCGGCGAACACCGAGCCGAGAGCGAGCTGCGACCAGTCATCGCCTGCCGCCCGCCGCAGCGTGGCCAGGCCTTCCTCGTCACATCCGCCGGCGAACGTCGCGGCCAGTCCGATGCCGCTCCACAGGTCCGGCTGCCGTCCACTGGCGAAGCGTCCCGCCGCCGCCGCGACATCCGGTGCGACAGCACCGCAGATGAACCACAAAGCGCGCCCGATACCCTGATCAACCGCGCGCAGAAAGTAGGCTGGCGCACCCTCCCAGGGGTAAGGCGCGGGAACTTTCTGGGCGTCCACCCAGCGCCGGGTGTCGAAGTAGGCACGGTCGAAGCCAAAGCCATCGACCGCGAGCCAGCTCATCGTCGGGTAGTAGGGATCGGGGGTCAGGTCCGGGACGACCTTCTTCCACAACGGCCTGGGCAGCCTGGCCATCGCAAAACCCATCCCGATGTACGCGAGGAAGATATGTCGGCTTCCCGGGCCGGCCAGCAGGTCACGAGTGCGGTGCCCGCGTCCCATCGCGTCCAGGACGGTGAACGCCATCGTCACGCCTTCGTAGGCAAAGCCGCGCTGTTCGGCGTCCACCAGGTCCAGCCGCCGTTCCACCTCCCATTGGTCACGCGCGTCAATCCCCCACTCGAAGCCGCAGATCACGGCCTCCGGGATAGCCTCGAGCCGCTGGGTAGCGGCCGACGGGGTGGCCGGAAAGCCACGCTTGGCGAACGTAACTTCCCTGAGCTGGGGCGTGAGCACCCGTCTGCGTACCGATCCGAGGCTAGTAGGCATGTACTCTCCCGTCGTTGGCCCTCGATGGCGACGCGGCGGACCGCGTATTCATCATCGGGCGGCGACCGGGAAGCCGCACCACCTCACGGTTGCGGTGTTCTGCGGTCAGGTTCTACGGCCATCGTGGCCCGCTACGGCAGCCAGCCCGCCTCACGTGCGGCTCGGATGGCGTCCACCCGATTCCGCGCGTTCATCTTGGTCACGATGTTGGTGAGGTAGTTTCGCACCGTTCCCACCGAGAGGTGCAGGACGGTCGCGATCTCGGCCGGATCGGCGCCTTGTGCGGCGCCCCGGAGCACCTCAAGCTCCCGCGCGGACAGCGGATTCTCGCCGTCCTCCCAGGTGGATACCGCCAGATGGGGGTCGATGACCCGCCGGCCCGCGACGACATTGCGGATCGCCCAGGCGAGTTGCTCGGGCGGGGCATCCTTGAGCAAGAAGCCGGACACGTGGGCGGCCAGCGCGCGTCGCAGATTGCCCGCCCGGCCGAGGTTGGTCAAGATGAGGGTCGGGCAGGACGGAAGCACATCGTGCAGCCGAGTGGCGGCGGTCAGCCCATCGAGGCCAGGCAGATCGATGTCGATGATCGCGACATCGGGGTGATGAGCTAGCGTCTGCGAAACGATATAGTCGCCGCGCTCGATCGCGGCAACTACCTTCATATCGGGTTCCAGTTCGATAAGTGCCACGAGCGCACCGCGTACCATGGCGACATCTTCGGCGAGCAGTATCCTCAGCAAGCGCATGCAAGCCACCGAAACCGCGTCAACCTGCTGGTATTGTCACGCACTGGCAATCTCCTCTCGGCACATGTCCGCTTTCGCGCTACGCAGGTCGTGCGGGCCCGCCATGAGATGTCAGCACATGAGGCCAGACGGCGTTATGCGCCAGAGGTTTCGAGGCGAGGCAAGCGCATTAGCGGACACAAGTCCTATATCGGACACACGCCGCACTTGACCATAGGCGTCCCGCTACGATCAACACGACACGCCGGGCACCGGCAAAGATCCGCAAGGCGGCTTCTACCGGGAGTTCGGCGCCTCCGGAGATGGTCTCCGCCAGCGTCCGCGGGCCCGCCTCGACGTCCCGCTGCGCACCGTCAGGCAAGGCCACCTTTGACGAGAAACCTCGTTGCATAACAGCGAAATTCGAAAAGTCACACCCGGCTTTATGGGGACATTATTAGTCTATGAAAAATAAAGTGGCCGTCGGCTCCCAGGAGCCCGGACCTGGGTCGCTACGAGCACCGACGCAGAGAACTTGGAGGTAGCGGTATGCCTCGCCGCCAGCACCGGCCTGGCTGGCTGTGGAGCAGGCTCACGTCAGGGTCAAAAGGTCAAATCGCCGGCGAAGTCGCGGCCGGCGCGGATCCTGGTACACCCGTATCGTCGGCCGGCCGGCCGCCGGGCGGTATATGGAGACCACGTGCGAGCTCGCATCTAGTCCTGTCCGGCCTGTTCGCGACGCAGCTCGCAGGCATCTTCGCGGTACGGATCCCGCGACACGGATTCGGCATCGGACTGGCCCTGGTGACCGCGGGTCTGCTGTTCGGCTTGCAGCTGTGGGTTGGCTGGCGGGGCGCCGCACGCTGGCCACGACGGCGGCGGCTGGGGACGCTCGTGGCCATGGGAGCCCTCACCTACCTGCCGCTGGCGGCGCTAGGCGTGGTGTGGCCGGGTATGGCAGGGTTCTTCGCCGGCTCGATCCTGATCCTGCGGCCAGCCAGGACTTCCTGGGTTCCGTTCGCGTTGGTCGTGGCTAGCATGCTGGTGGCACCGCTCGAGCTAGGGATGGACGCCCGCGTCGCCACCTACCTGATGACCGCCAGCCTGAGCAGCGGGCTGGTGGTCTTCGCCGTCTACCAGCTACGTCTGGTCGCCAAGCGCGCGCAGGGGGAAACCGCGCAGCTCGCGCAGCTCACCTCGGTGCGGGAACGCGAGCGCTTCTCCATGGACCTGCACGACATCCTCGGGTACAGCCTGTCAGCCATCACGCTGAAGGCCGAGCTCACCAAGAAGCTGGTCCTCAGCGATCCCGCTCTAGCTCAGGACGAGCTGGCCGAGGTCGTCGAACTCGCACGGCAGGCGGCGGTGGACGTGCGACTGATGGCTAGCGGCTACAGCAGCATCTCGCTGGCGCGGGAGGCCGGATCGGTCGCCTCCTTGCTTTCCGCGGCGTGCATCACACCCCAGGTCGCGATCGACTGTGGCGTGCTTGACGATGAGGTCGACGCCGTGCTGGCGATAGTGCTCCGCGAGGCGGTCACCAACGTCTTGCGGCACAGCGCGGCACGGAACTGCGCCATCGTGGCGAACCAGGAAGACAAGATGATCACGCTGAAGGTGATCAACGACGGCGTATCGCAGCCGGTGAAGCCCGGTACGGGTGGTCACGGCCTGCATAACCTGGCCCGCCGGCTGGAGGTCATCGGTGGCGAGCTGAACACCGGGACCAGCCACGATGATCAGTTCAGCCTGTTGGCCAAGGTGCCCGCGCAGGGTAGACCGGTTCCCGCCGTCGGCCCCGATAAGTCGCGCCCGCGCGGACCACATCCGCCATGACCTAGGCGGATCTCAGTAGCTGTGCGGCGGCAGATCCAGGCTGAGCTGGCCTGACATCGGCTGACTCAGGCTCAAGATCGGGCAGGGCGAGGAGAATCGGCAGGTCCGTCGGTCGTCTGGTGCGCAGTTCGATCCCGGCGGGCAGGACCATGTCGCCGGCGATCGTCAGCGGACCGGCCCCGCCGACGAGCATCGTCCTGCGGGTCCACGGCTCGGGGTCCGGGCCGTCCGCTACTGCCACCGCACGGAGGAACCATGTCCCGTGGGGCACATCCGTCAGCTCAAATGAGCAGGGCGAGGGCGTGGCCGGTGGCTCGATGATGACGGCCGCGGCAGGCCGTCGCTGCACGATGGGCGTATCGAAAGTACCCAGGAACACCCGCCCGACGGAATGACCCTGGGGAAATACGATGGTGCCGGTTACCGTCGCATCCGGAACCGACGATGGTCGCCGGGGGCGGGTCAGCCCGATTCCTCCGCGCTGCGATATGCGACGGAATCGACCCGGCGCGAGGCCGACGCTGTCGGTAAAGTGATTACTGAATGAGCCGAGGCTGTTGTATCCGACGGCGAACGCGATGTCGGTTACGTTCATACGTGTATTCAGGAGCATGCGCTTGGCTTGGTAGATGCGGATCGCGGAAAGATATCGGCCGGGGGTGACGCCGATAGCATCCTTGAAGGTACGGCAGAAGTGGAACCGGCTTACTATCGCACTGTTAGCGATATCGGCAAGAGACAACGGCTCGCTGTACTTCTCATATATGAACCTGATCGCGCGTTCGTGGGCGCTGTTCATTTACCTGCTCTCTCGGGTTGCACAGGTTATCTGTGGGTTCGGCTGCCGTGCGAGCGAGTTACCTGTAGAGTTTTTTGTACCAAACTATTGATTACGATGCATCATGCCCCTCGCATGCCGGTCGCGGCCGTCTTGCTCGCCGCTTGATTCTGCCTTGACCGTGCCTTTAGGGGCTCAGTAAAGCAATGAGTAATATGTTTGGGCCCCCCGCGATAGGGTAGGCGCGGGCAGAGATATGCCGGGTACCGCAGCGCGCCTCCTGGTTTCGGCCGCTGCGACCCGTCGCGTTACGCAGGCGGATTCCCGTGCTTGCGTGATGGCAGCTCTGGACGCTTGTGACTCAGCACCTCCAGCGCCCACGAGATCACGGCGCGCGTGTCCGCCGGATCGATCACGTCGTCGACGAGGCCGCGCTCAGCCGCGTAGAGAGGGTGCATGAGCTGCTCTTTGTACTCCGCCGCAAGCTGCTCCCTGAGCTGACCGGGGTCGTCGGCGGCGATGAGTTCCTTACGATGCAAGATGCCCACCGCTGCCTCGGCCCCCATGACCGCGATCTCATTCGTGGGCCACGCGAAGGACAGGTCCGCGCCGACGGACCGGGAATCCATCACGATGTAGGCCCCGCCGTAAGCCTTGCGCAGGATGACCTGGACCCGTGGAACGGTCGCGTCACAGTACGCGTAGAGCAGCCTGGCGCCGTGCCGGATGATGCCGTGGTGCTCCTGCCCCACGCCAGGGAGGAATCCCGGCACGTCGACCAGCGTGACGAGCGGGATGTTGAACGCGTCACAGAACTGCACGAACCTAGCGGCCTTCTGTGACGCGTCGATGTCAAGCACGCCCGCGCGGACCAGCGGCTGGCTCGCCACGATGCCCGCGGTCCGGCCGCCGAAGCGGCCGAGCGCGCACACGATGCTGCGCGCCCATTCGGCGTGCAGTTCCAGGACCTCATGGTGGTCGGTGATCTCAGTGATCACGGCCCGCATGTCGTAGGGCTTTCGCGGCGACGCGGGGACGATGTCAAGCAAGCGCGGGCACTTGCGATCGGGGGCATCATCGGCCGCGACCGCGGCCGGAACGTCGTGGCTGCTGGCGGGCAGCAGCGAGACGAGATACCGGACGCCTTGCAGGCACGACGCCTCGTCATCATAGGTGAACGTGGCCACACCCGACTGCTTCGCGTGCACCCTGGCCCCGCCCAGATCCTCGTGCGTAATCGACTCGCCGGTCACGGCCTTGACCACATCGGGACCGGTGATGAACATGTACGAGGTACCGCGGACCATAAAGGTGAAGTCGGTCAAGGCCGGCGAATAGGCAGCACCGCCGGCGCACGGACCCAGGATGACGCTGATCTGCGGTATTACCCCGGATGCGCGCACGTTGCGGCGGAAGATGCCGCCATACCCGGCGAGCGCCGTGACCCCTTCCTGGATCCGCGCACCACCGCTGTCATTGAGCGCGATCAGCGGCGCGCCAGCCGCGAGCGCAAGGTCCATGACCTTGTGGATCTTCTCGGCATGGGCCTTACCCAGGGAGCCGCCGAGGATACCGAAATCCTGAGCGTAGACGAATACCCGGCGTCCGCACACGGTGCCGCTCCCCGTCACGACCCCGTCCGTTCGCGCCGTGCCTTCGCCGCGCCGGAACAGATCAAGCTCGACGAAGGAACCCTCGTCGAGCAGCCTCTCCAGCCGTTCCCTCGCAGTCGCCTTCCCCTTGGCGTGTTGTCGCGCGGTCGCGAGTTCGTCGCCGCGCATCACCGCCTCGCGCTCCTGCTTGATGCCGCGCAGAAGCTCGTCCGCGACGTCCTCGGCGGGTCGCGGAGTCACCTCGGCGGTCACGCGCGGCACACTCGAAGCGGGAGTCCGCCGCGAACCCGGAGCGACAACATGGCTTCGGGCTCCG
>Ga0302184_10000390_pt1 | contig 29020 bp, 26 predicted proteins | sample I_Palsa_N3_3_FD_200233 | JGI IMG/M metagenome (GOLD analysis project Ga0302184, IMG submission 200233) | Peat permafrost microbial communities from Stordalen Mire near Abisko, Sweden - I_Palsa_N3_3 | ecosystem: Environmental > Terrestrial > Soil > Palsa > Peat permafrost | place: Sweden...
CATTCATCTGGACCGCCTCGATCGACTCGATCCTCGAAAAGGTCGGACGCTGTAAAGCCGTTTTAGAGACGGTGCACTAGCGCTCGGCACGATCGGCGTCTACTGCGCGGCGGCGGTGCCCGGTGGCTGGGAGGTGCGGATGTTCGCCCCCGCGTTCGGGGTCGTCGAGGACCCGGCGACCGGCAGCGGCGCCGGGCTGCTCGCCACGCACCTCGCGCGCCACGGCCTGATCGCCTTCGACGAGGAGATCGTGATCCACCAGGGCCTGCGGATCGGTCGGCCGTCGCTGCTGCACGCGCGTGTCAGCGGCGCCGCCAGGCGGATCGAGCGCGTCGAGGTCGGTGGCTGCGCGGTGATCGTCGGGCGCGGCGAGCTCAGGCTTGCGGCCGGCCCGGGCCCCGCTGCGGCGCCAGACCGTGCTCGAGCGCGCCCTTGACGCTCGCGTCGAGCGCGTTCACGCGATAGAGCGCCAGCGCCTCGGCGCTGTGGAAGCGCCCGCCCGGGGCGGCGTCGGGACCGTGGTGGCAGAGCACGCAATGGCTCAGCGCCAGCATCCGGCCGGAGTCGAGCAGCGCGGCGGCGCGGCGCTCGAGCAGCGCCAGGCCGAGCTGGACGTGGCCGAGCAGCCGCCCCTCCTCCGACAGCTCGATCGCCGCTCCGTAGGTGAACTCGCGCGTCTTGCCGAGGTCGTGGACGATCGCCGCGCTCAGCAACAGGTCGCGGTCCAGGCGCGGGTGCTGCAGCGCCAGCTCCAGCGCGAGCGTCGCGACCGCGACGGTGTGCTCGAGCAGGCCGCCGAGATAGGCATGGTGGCCTGAGCGCGTGCACGGTGCGAGCCGCCACTGCGCGCGCAGCTCGCCGTCGTCGAGCAGGGCGTCGAGCAGGCGGCGGTAGGCCGGGTCGTAGACCTCGCGCGCCAGGTGCTCGAGGAAGCCCTCGAGCTCGTCGAGATCGCGGTAGGCGACCGGCAGGAACCGGGTCGGGTCGAGCTGGTCGCCGGCCGCCCGCTCGATCCGCTCGACCTCGACCTGCAGCTCCTCGCGGAAGCGGGCGACGCGGCCGGACACGGCGACGAGCTCGCCGGCGTCGAAGCGGCCGCCCTGAAGATCGGCGTCGCGAAAGACGCGCGCCGGCAGGACACCACTGCGATCGCGCAGCTCCAGCGCCAGGTAGGGCGTGCCGGTCCGCGCCAGCAACCGCTCCTTGCGCGAGCAGGCGAAGACGCCGTCGACCGCGTCACCGGCGCGCAGCGTCGCCAGCAGCGGGCGCTGCGATCCGGCGGCGGGCTCGGCTCCGCTCGGCGGCAGGGTGGACAGCGGCATCGCTGCATGATGTACGGTGAAGCGGATGCAGCCGCTGCTTTGGGAGCACCGGCCGGACGGCCTCAGGGCGCCAGCCCTGGTCTGCGCCTTCACCGGCTGGAACGACGCCGGAGACGCCGCCTCCGCGGCGCTGTCGTTCCTCGGCAACGCGCTCGGCGCGACCCGCTTCGCGCGGATCGACCCCGAGGAGTTCTACGACTTCCAGGCGACGCGGCCGAAGGTGATCAACAACGACGACGGCCAGCGCGAGATCGTCTGGCCGGCGGTCGAGGTCTTCGCCGCGCGGATCCCGCGGGCGCCGCGCGACCTGATCCTGCTCGGCGGTCCGGAGCCGTCGACCCGCTGGCGCAGCTTCACCCAGCTGATCATCGACCTCGCCGAGGCGCTCGGCGTCCAGCTCGTCGTCTCGCTCGGCGCGCTGCTCGCCGACGTCCCGCACACGCTCCCGGTGCACGTCAGCGGCAGCGGCTCGGACGCCGAGATGGTCACGCGGCTCGGCCTGCAGCCGACCGCCTACGAGGGGCCGACCGGGATCATCGGCGTCCTCGGCGCAGCCTGCGCGGCGAGCGGGATCCCCTCGGCCAGCCTCTGGGCGAGCGTCCCGCACTACGTCGCCGCGGCGCCCAACCCGAAGGCGGCGCTGGCGCTGATCCGCCGCCTCGAGGGCCTCGTCGGCGTCGCCGTCGACGGCAGCGAGCTCGAGCAGGCGGCGGCCGACTACGAGCGCCAGGTCGGGCTCGCCGTCCAGAGCGACCCCGACGTCCAGGCCTTCGTCGAACGCCTCGAGCAGCTCGCCGAGGACGAGCGCAGCAGCGAGCCGGAGGACATCCCCTCGGGCGAGCGGCTCGCGAGCGAGTTCCAGCGCTTCCTGCGCCAGCGCGGCGGCGAGGGCCGCCAGGGCTAGCTCCTGTACCGCGGGCCGCATGCGGCCCGCGGCCGATCGGTGCATGCACCGATCGGGGACCCGGCGCATGCGCCGGGTCCGAACTACACCTCGGCTGCGGGGCAGGCGATGCGGTAGTCGCACAGCGCGCAGACCGCGCGCGAGGGCGTTGGCTCGAAGGCCTGGGCCATGATCCCCTCGCCGGCGCGCGCGACCGTCTCGGCGATCCAGGCGCTGCCGTTCTCGTCGGGCCCGAGGCTGACGCGCTCGTCGTCGAGGACGTAGTAGTAGGTGCGCTCGCGCGCCTCGAGCTGCCAGGTCTGCTGGGCGGCGACGGCGTAGAGCGCGAGCTGCACGTCGTCGCGCAGCTGCTCCGCGCGGCGCGGCAGTCCGGTCTTGTAGTCGATCAGCTCGTAGCCGCCGGCAGGCAGCTCGTCGACGCGGTCGACGCGGCCGCGGATCGTGTGCGGGCCGAGCGGGAAGCTGAAGCTGCGCTCGAACCAGCGCGGGGTGCCGGCCGTGCCATTGACCTCGCCGAGGCGCTGCTCGTAGCGCAGCAGCGCGGCGCGCGCCTTCTCGCGCAGCTGGCGCTCCTCGCCCGAGTCGCCGAAGCCGCTGCGGCGCCAGGCGGCGTCGAGCAGCCAGAGGATCCGCGTGGCGCCCTCCTCGACGTCACCCGCCGGCTCGTACTGGACGCTGTCGCCGTGCTCGTGGTAGCGCTCGAGGACCTGGTGGACGACGATCCCGAAGCGCTGGTTGAGCGTCGGCTCGCGCGGGATCCGCAGCACGCGGGCGAACTTGTAGCGCAGCGGGCAGGCGCGGTAGGTGTCGATGTCGCTCGCGGAGAGGACGAGCCCGTCGCCGCGCCGGGGCAGGAACGGGGCCAGCGAGGGCTCCTCGGACGCGGCGGCGACGCGCGCGACGCTCGCCGTTCGCGTGCCGGCGAGCAGCTCGTCGAGCGGCGAGCTCGAGAGGATCTCGCGCTCGAGCGGCGTCGCCGCCGCCGCCAGGCGCGCGTTGACGTCGGCCAGCGCGTCGGCGAGCGGCTGCTCGTCGCGGCGTTCGAGCAGCGCCGCGAGCTTGATCAGCTCGAGCAGCCGTACGACGGCGTGGGTGACGTCGAGGTCGGTGTCGAAGCGCAGCTCGCCGAGCCGCGCGCCGACGCGGGCGACCGCGTCGAGCAGCTCGTCGCGGCGCTCGCCGAACAGCGCGTGCAGCGCCTCGGCCGGGCCGTAGAGCTCCTCCTCGCGGCGCTCCAGCTCGGCGCCGGTGGCGCTGCGGGCCAGCTCGACGAGCTGCGCGCCCTCGCTCAGGCCGCCGGTCTCGCTCGCGACGTAGCTCAGCACGAGCCCGGCTCGCGCGCGGGTGATGCCGACGTATAGCGCCCGCCGGCCGAGCGCCTGCTTGCCGGCGGCGCCGGCGAGCACGAAGACGTGGTCGAACTCGCGGCCGCCGCTGTCGGTCGCGGCGGCGACCGTCACCGCGCGCCGGGGCTGCGCGCTCACCAGGTCGGCCTCGCCGATCTGCGACTCCGCGACCGCGCTGACGTAGGCGGCGAACTCGCGCGGCGTCGCGCTCGGCACCGCGCGGGCGTGCAGCGTCGCCAGCTCGCCGAGCCGCGCCAGGTTGACGAGCCGCTCGACGACGTCGGCGCGCGCGCTGAAGAGCTGGTGGCGGCGCAGGCCGAGGCGCTCGATCAGGCGGTGGACGAAGAGGTCGGCACGCTCCTCGTCGAGCGCCACGACGGACGCCCGGTGGATCTGCAGGAAGGCCGCGACGCGCTCGCGCGCCTCCGGCGCCAGCTGGGGCGATTCGAGCGCGACCGCCAGGCCGGTGACCGTGTCGACCTTGCGCCGGCGGGCGATCTGGACGCAACGTGCGACGTCGACGGCGTGCAGCTCGATCGGCGGCCGCGAGAGCGCCCGCACGACGGCCGCCGCGTCGCGGGGATCGACGAGCAGGCGCAGCCAGGCGAGGACGTCGCGGATCTCGGTGCGCTCGAAGAACGCGGCGGCGCCGCTCATCCGATGCTCGACGCCCCGCTCAGCGAGCGCCTCGGCGATCGCCGGCCCCTCCTCGGCGATCGAGGCCACCAGCACGGCACAGCGGGCGGGCTCGGCGCCCTCGGCGACGATCAGCCGCTCGAGCTCGGCAGCGACGTGCTGGGCCTGCGCGCGCGCGCTCGTGCAACTCCAGAAGACCGCTTGGATCGGCTTCGCCGATCCAACGGTCGTCGGTTCATTGAGCGCTGTGTGGGTCACTGCGCGTGCCGCGGCGAGGACGCTTGGCGGGCAGCGGATGCTCTGGTTCAGGTGCACGAGGTGGGCGTCGGGGTACTCGCCGGCTAGTGCTTGGACGGTTGCCGCTGTTGCGGAGAGGCTTGCCTCGCTGTCGTCGCCGGCGATCGTGAGCTCGGCGCCGCCGGTGGCGAGCAGGGCGACGAGGGCGCGCTCGGCGAGGGGGCGGATCTGCCAGTCGTCGACGAGCAGCCGCGGCTGGCGGGCGCCGAGCTGCGTCGCGATCTGCGGGTCGCGCTCGAGCATCCGCACGCAGGCGATCAGCTGGCCGCCGGAGTCGAGCACGCCGCGCTCGCGCAGCAGGCGCTCGTGCGTCTGGTAGATGACGGCGAACTCGCGGTCGCGGTCGCTGCCCTCGGCGGCGGCACGGGCGAAGCTCGCGGCGTCGACCAGGTCGGCCTTCAGCTGATCGATCCGCCGGACGAAGGCGGCGAACAGCATCGGCGGGCGGCCGCGGAAGTCGTGATGGCGCAGATCGAGCTCGTCGGCGCGCTCGAGCAGCAGCGCGAGGCGCTCGCCGGCGCTCGCGACCGGTGTCAGCTCCTCGACGCCGGACTCGGCCGCGTGCTCGGCGATCAGCAGCGCGCACAGCGACTGCACGCTGTGCACCGAGAGGTTCTCGTGCGGCCCGCTGAGCAGCCGCTCGAGGCGCTCGGTCACGGCGGGCGCCGCGGCGTCGTCGCGGGCGATCAACAGCGGCCGGTGGGGCTCGATGCCCTGCTCGCGCCACCAGCACACGCGGCGCAGCAGCAGCTCGGTCTTGCCGGACCCGGGGACGCCGTCGACGAGCAGCGGCGCTCGGCGCGCAGTGACCGCGTCGCGCTGCGCGTCGGTCAGCCCGTCGAGGGGATTCGCCACCCGCCTAGGATATGTCGGCATGGAGGCCTCCGCGACGGCGCCTGACTGGCTCGCGGCGTGCCGGCGGATCGTCGTCGAGCTGCGCGCGATGCTGGCCGAGCACCCGGGCACCGCCGAGCGGGCGGTCGAGCTCGGACGCGGCGAGGGCGGCGATCGGACGCTGATGGTCGACGACGCGGCCGAGCGCCTGATCTTCGCCGAGCTCGAGGCGCTGCACGCGGCCGGACACGAGTTCACCGCGGTCTCGGAGGAGCGTGGGGTGGTCGCCTACGGAGCGAGCGAGCGCCGCGTCGTGATCGACCCGATCGACGGCTCGCGCAACGCGAAGCGGGGCCTGTGGCCCTACACCGTCTCGATCGCCGTGTCCGAGCCGCCGGCCCCGGGGCCGGTCGGTCCGAGCATGGCGGACGTCAGCTTCGGCTTCGTCTACGACTTTGGCCTGTCCGAGGAGTGGACCGCGCAGCGCGGGAGCGGAGCATGGCTCAACGAGCGCGCGCTGTACTGCGACGGCGGCGAGCGGCGAACCCCGAACGGCCTGCTCGAGCTCGTCGCGATCGAATCGGCGCGGCCCGATTGGCTGGTTGCGGGACTGCCCGAGCTGGGACCGCTCGTCTCCCGGCTGCGCGCGTTCGGCTCGATCGCGTTCGCGCTCTGCCAGCTCGCCGCCTGCCGTGTCGACGGGATGGTGACACTCTGGGACTCGCGCTCGTTCGACGCTGCGGCCGCCCAGCTGATCGTGCGCGAGAGCGGCGGCCAGATCGCGTTCACGGCAGCCGCGGAGCCGCTCGGGCTGGCGCTCGACCTCGCCGCACGCTCGCCGATCGTCGCCGCACGGACGCCGCAGACGCTCGCCGCGCTCGCCGGCGTTCCGGCCAGGGGCCGCGTGATGCCATCATCAGGGGGATGATCGACTGGAAGATCGTCGCCCGGATCGCCGGCTCGCTTGCCGGTGAGAGTCCGGGGACGACCTACGCCGGGAAGGACCTCGGCCCGCTCGCGCGTGACGCCGAGCAGCGGGTCATCGCCTACACCGGACTGGAGCCGCGCAGCCCGCTGCCGGCCGCCGAGCTCGTCTCGCGTCGCGGCTGGATCGACGCGAGCATCGCGACGATGCGGCCGATCTTCGACGAGCTCGAGCAACGCCTCGACAAGAGCCCGCTCGCCGGTGGCCCGATCGGACGCGTGACGCAGGCGGCAAGCGGCGCGATGCTCTCGGCCCAGCTCGGCGGGCTGACCGGATACCTCGCCCAGCGCGTCCTCGGCCAGTACGACATCCCGCTGATGGATCCGCACGGCGAACCGCGCCTGCTGCTGGTCGTACCCAACCTCGTCAGCACGGCGGAGCGCCTGCAGGCCGACCGCGACGATCTGCTGCGCTGGGTGACGCTGCACGAGGTCACCCACGCCGTCCAGTTCGGCTCGGTCGACTGGCTGCGGGGATTCCTCGCCGATGGACTGCGCGAACTGCTCGACACGCTCGAGCTGCGACTCGCCGAGCCGACGGGGTTGCGCGTGCCGACGGGGGCCGATCTGCGCGAGCTCGTCGCGAGCGCCCGCAACGGCGAGCTCGTCACGTTCGTGATCGGGCGCGAGCGTCGTGACCTGATCGATCGCTTGCAGGGCGCGATGGCGGTCGTCGAAGGCCATGCCGAGCACGCGATGGACGCCGTCGGCGGCGACGTCATCCCGACGCTCGCGCAGCTGCGAGCCGGCCTCGAACAGCGGCGCGTGACGCGCTCGACGCCGATGCGCCTGATCGAGCGGTTGCTCGGCATCGAGCTGAAGATGCGCCAGTACCGCGAGGGCAAGCATTTCTGCGACACGGTCGTGACCCGGGGCGGGATCACGGCGCTCAACGGCGTCTGGTCAAGTCCGAGCGCCCTGCCGACCCGCCAGGAGCTGATCAACCCCGAGCGATGGCTTTCGCGGACCGCCGCCACGGCGGTTTCAGACAGCGCCGGCTGACCAGCCTGCCATCCCTGAAATCAGGGATTCGGCGCTGCCCTCGGAGCACAATCTAATGATTGGATAAGCCCGGAAACAGGCGTCTCCTGGCTATTTGGGCGAATATTTGTTACAAAGTCGGTTATGGCTTTGGCAAACAGATGTTCGCTGCTATTCTCTGCTCGAGGGCATCGTTCAGCTTCGGCTGGGGCACCGACAAAAGGCGAGACGGACGTGGGCGACCACAGCGACGTGCAAGTGCAGGACTCCGGGGTCGAGCGGCAGCGCAACGTGATCGAGCGCGCAGTGCTCGTTCCGGTCGGCGCCGCACTGCTCGCTGCCGAGGAACTGCTGGCGGTCGCGACGACGCTCACCGACGCCGAGAAGGCCGGACGCGAGTTGCTCCATTTCGAGGAGCGTGGCATGCGCGCCCGCGCCCACGTCGAGGGGCTCGTCCATCATCACCGCGGCCGCCTGGCCGACAACCTCGAGCTGCAGATCGAGCAGACCCGCAGCAGGGTCAACGGCCTCGCAGCCAAGGGGAGCGGGATCGCCTCAAAGATTCGGCCACACGTGCCGACACAGGTTTAAACACGCTTCCCCCGCCCGGCTCGGAGAGCGCCGGAAGCGGGAGAGTCTGCCGGCCACATATTCGCCGGCAGTGTAGGACCCTCTCCTCCCTCGACTTCCGGGGCGCCTCGCAAGGGCGTCCCGGAGGTCTTTAACGATCACCTCGCGCGGCAATAGACTGGCGCGCCGATGCCTTACGGGGGACTGCTCGAGCGCGACACGGAGCTGGACGCGCTCCACGCGCTGATCAACTCGGCACGCGCGGGGACGTCCGGCGTGCTGCTGGCCGAGGGACATCCCGGGCTCGGCAAGACGAGCCTGGTTGCAGCGGCGCTCAACCACTGCGCAGCGGCGGGGTTGACGGCGTTGCGGGCTGCCGGTGGCGAGCTCGAGCGGGACCTCGGCTGGGGCGTCGTGCGCGACCTGTTCAGTGGCGAGCTCGCTGATCGCGAGCGTCGCCGCGCGGTGCTGCGCGACGCGGCGTCGGCGGCGGCGCCGCTGTTCGGCGAGGGCGAGCGGCCCGCCGGCCCCGACGCCGCCGCGGCGATCATGCACGGGCTCTACTGGCTCGTCTGCGACCTCGCCGCCGCGGGCCCGCTGGTGATCGTCGTCGACGACCTGCACTGGGCTGACAGCGCGTCCGCTCGCTGGCTCGCCTACCTCGCGGCACGCGTCGAGGACCTCCCCGTCGCGCTCCTGCTGACGGCACGACCGGAGCCGAGCTCGCCGCACTGGCAGGCGATCGCCGCCGCACCGACGACGCGCGTGCTGACGCTCACGCCGCTCTCGCAGGCCGGCACGCGCGCGTTGCTGGCGCGGGAGCTCGGCGAGTCGCGCGACGACATCGCCGACGCGTGCCACCGGGCAACCGGCGGCAACCCGTTCCTGCTCGGTGAGCTGCTGAGCGCGATCGGCGCCGGCGGCGGGTCACTGACGACGCCCGAGCAGATCCTCGCGCTGCGCCCGGAGTCGCTGCGCCGGGGCGTGCTGCTGCGACTCGCGCAGCTCGGCGAGGCGGCAACGACGCTCTGCTTTGCCCTGGCGGTGCTCGACCAGCGCGCGACGCTCGCGCTCGCCGCCGAGCTCGCCGAGCTCGACCCGGGAGACGCGGCACGCGCCGCCGACGCGCTGGTCCGCGCGGATGTGATTCGCACGACGCCACGCCTGCAGTTCGCGCATCCGCTGGTGCTCGCGGTGATCGAGGCCGAGATCCCCAACGCGCAGCGACTCGAATGGCACCGTCGCGCCGCCGCGCTGCTTGTTGCACGCGGCTACGGGCCGGGCGAGATCGCTCCCCACCTGCTCGCGACCGAGCCCGACGGACGCGCCGACGTCGTCGCGACGCTGCGCACCGCCGCCGCCGACGCCTTCGCGCTCGGAGCACCGGAGACGGCCGCCGCCTGCCTGCGCCGCGCGCTGGCGGAGCCACCGGGCGAGGTGCCCAGGATCGACGTGCTGTTCGAGCTGGGGCAGGTGGAAGGCGTGCTAGCCGACCCGGCCGGCTCCGCCCGGCTGCGCGAGGCGCTCATGCTCTGCAGCGACCCGGTCAAGCGCGGACAGATAACGCTCGCGCTCGTCGGCCAGCTGCTGTTTCTCGGCGTGATCGCCGAATCCGTGGCGCTGTGCGACGCGGCGGCGCTCGACCTCGACGACGGCGAGCGGGAGCTGCGCCTGGAGCTCTTTGCGCAGGCGCTGGTCGTCGCCTCCCAGGATCCGGCCGTCGTGGCAGCCGATCGGCCCGGCCTCGAACCGGGCCGGCTGAAGGGAGCGACGCGCGGCGAGCGGATGCTGCTCGCCGCGCACACGACCGCCGCCGTGACCGGGGTGAACCCGCTCGAGGAGCTCAACGAGATCGCTACGCGCGCACTCGGCGACGGGGCCCTGCTCGCTGACGTCACCGCCGATGGCGCCTCATTCTGGGCGGCGCAGCTGGCGTTGCTGTTCGGCGAGCGCTACGCGGAGGCCGCCCGCCACATCGACGAGGCGGTCGAGGACAGCCGGCGGCGGGGCTCGCCGCGAGGCTTCGGCTTCTGCCTCTGCTTCGGCAGCGCGCTCCGCTATCGCATCGGAGAGCTTGAGCCGGCGATCGAGGACGCCTCGCGCGCGCTCGATTTGTTCGCCGAAGAGCCGCTGATGATCGCCTACGTGCTCGAGACCCTGCTGGCGGCGCTGATCGATCGCGGCGCGCTCAGCGAAGCGCGCGCCGCGCTTGCGGCGTTCCCGCTCGACGCGATGCCGCCGATCGCAGCCGTGGCGATGGTGCGCGTGCAGCGCGGGCGCGTGCGCCTGATCGACGGCGACATCGCGGGTGCCGTGGACGACCTGCTCACCAGCCACGGGCAGCTCGGAGCGGCGGCGCCGGTGGTGCTCCCGTGGCGCGCCGATGTCGCGCTCGCGCTGCACGCCGCGCGCGAGCATGATCGCGCCGTCGCGCTCGCGCGCGAGGAGGTCGAACGTGGGGAGATCGTCGGCTCGCGCTGGGTTCAGGCCTACGCCCTGCACGCCCTGGCGCAGATCGAGGACAGCGCCGAGCCGCTCGAGCGAGCGGAGCAGCTGACCCGCGACTGGCCGACGAAGCTCGAGCGCGCCCGCGTCGTCATCGCGCTCGGCACCCGCCTGCGCCGGGCCGGCGACAACGATGGAGCGATCGCGTTCCTGCGCGAGGGACTCGACCTCGCCGATCGCTGCCGCGCAATCCCGCTCGCGCGCGAGGCCGGCGACGCACTGCGAACCGCCGGCGCGCGGCCGCGGCGGGCGCGGATCAGCGGCCGCGACGCGCTGACCCCGAGCGAGCTGCGCGTCTGCGAGATGGCCGCCGACGGGCTGAGCAACCGCCAGATCGCCGCCGCACTGTTCGTCAGCCTGCGCACCGTCGAGACCCACCTGACCCACGCTTACACGAAGCTCGGCGTCAGCGGCCGCGAGGCGCTCGCCGTCGCCCTGAGGACGCACGGCGACGTGCTCTAGCCAGGCGCCGGCGGAGCTCAGCCCGGCTGCATCCCGCGTTCGCTCCCGGCGCTCGCGGACTGCTCGTCGCCCAGCGGATCGGCGAGGTTCTCCAGCAGCGAGATCAGCGCGAGCCAACCGGTGAACGGCTTATCCCCGCCGGCCTCGTCGAGCACGCGCCCGCTGAGCTTGCCGCCATCGATGATGACTTCTAGCGTCGCCCGCACCGGCCTCCCCGCCATGTCGCAAACTCTTGCAGCGGCCGGCAGCGATGTCCTCGTGGTCGCTACCACGATCTTTTCGCAGCCACGGCGTGACGCGTTTGCGACAATGTTGCGGCATGCCCAGCGTCGAGGAGATCCGCAGCGCACTCGAGGTCGTCATCGACCCGGAGCTCCACCGCTCGATCGTCGAGCTCGACATGGTGCGCCGGATCGACCCGCGTGAGGACGGGACCGTCGCCGTGACGGTCACGCTGACGACCGCCGGCTGCCCGATTCGCGGCCACTTCCAGACCTCCGTGCACGACGCCGTGATCGCGCTCGCCGGCGTGCAGGCGGTCGAGGTGAGCTTCGACGTGATGGACGACGCGCAGAAGGCGGCGCTGCGCCAGACGCTCGGCCGCTCCGAACTGCCCGAAGGCGCCCTCGCACAGGTCGAGAACGTCGTCTGCATCGGCTCGGGCAAGGGCGGCGTCGGCAAATCGACGCTGACCGTCAACCTCGCCGCGGCGCTCGCAGCGGAGGGGCGTCGCGTCGGCGTGCTCGACGCCGACGTCTGGGGATACTCGATCCCGCGCATGCTCGGGCTCGGCGCCGAGCGGCCGGCGGTCTCGGCGGAGCGCAAGATCATCCCGCTGATGGCCGGCGACATCAGCGTGATGTCGATCGGCTTCTTCGTGGAGGAGGACGCCGCCGTCGTCTGGCGCGGCCCGATGCTGCACAAGGCGCTCAAGCAGTTCCTCGAGGATGTCGCCTGGGGCGCGCTCGACTTCCTGCTGATCGATCTACCGCCGGGCACCGGCGACGTCTCGATGACACTCGCCCAGCTGCTGCCGCAGGCGACCTTCGTGATCGCCACCACGCCGCAGCCGGCGGCCCAGCGCGTCGCACGCCGAGCCGCCGAGATGGCGCACAAGGTCTCGCTCGAGATCTCCGGCGTGATCGAGAACATGGCCGGCTTCGTCACGCCCGATGGCGAGCGCTACGCGATCTTCGGCGAGGGCGGCGGCCAGGCGCTGGCCGACGAGCTCGACGTTCCGCTGCTCGGGAAGGTGCCGCTGACGATGGCGCTGCGCGAGCAGGCCGACGCCGGTGTCCCGCTCGTCGTCCACGATCCCGACGACCCCGCGGCGCAGGCGATCCGCCACGCCGCACGCGGGCTGATCGCGCTCGCACCGCCACCGCGGCCAGCAGTAGCCCCAGAGCGCGAGCCGGCTGGGTTCGTGCTGCCAATGATCGCTGCGGGCGGCGGCTGACGCCGCCGTCCTCGCTGAGTGCTTGCACGTGGTTTGAGTCGGTAGCGCGACGCTCAGGAGGCTCCGGGCGGCGGCTGACGCCGCCGTCCTCGCCGGGTGCTCGCACATGCTGTGGCGCGGTAGCGCGGCGCTTAGGACTCGGGTTTGCTCAGCGCTTTTGGTTGGCTCTCGCTCGCTCGGTGGAGCGGGCTAGGTAGCGCCAGGCTTCGAGGAGGAAGTCCTCGCCCTGGGTGTGGCTGTAGGCGTCGAGGGCCTGCGCTTCGGTGAGGGGTCGCTTGACGCCGCCGTAGCCTTCGGCGAGCAGTTGGAGGTAGCAGGCGCGCTCGAGCATGACCGCGGTCGTCACGGCGGCGCCAACGCTGGTTCCGACGGTCACGACGCCGTGGCCGCGCATCAGCTGGGCTTTGCTGTCGCCGCGCGCCGCCGCCAATGCCTTGCCCTCTTCGGCGGTCAGGACGAGGCCGAGGGCGTGATCGTAGGCCGGCACGGGGTGGGAGAAGACGGCTCCGATGTGCGAGAACGGGCTGAGCGTGTGTCCGGTCGCGGCGAGCGCCATCGCGTGCGCCGGGTGGCAGTGCACGACGCTGTTGATCGCCGGGCTCGCGAGCATCGCCTCGGTGTGGATCGGGTATTCGCCGTGGCGGGGACCGTCGCCCTCGATTACCTCGCCCTCCCAGCTGACCAGCAGCACGTCGGCCGGGCGAACCTCGTCGAAGCCGAGCCCCTTGGCCTTCATCCAGACGCCGCGCCCCTTCGGGTCGCGGGCGGAGACGTGGCCCCAGACATAGTCGGAGAGGCCGCAGTGGTCGAGAACCCAACCGCCGAGGGCAACCTCCTTGCGCAGCTTGTTGCTCACAACTCAGAGCCTATTGAACGCGCGCGTAGGAGTCCGCAGCGACCCGGCGAAGCAAGCGAGCATGACCGGCCTGCTGCGCTCCTTCAAGGCGTTCCTGCTGCGCGGCAACGTGATCGATCTCGCCGTCGCGTTCGTGATCGGCGCCGCCTTCAGCGCCGTCGTCTCCGGCCTCGTCAGCGACCTGCTGACGCCGATCATCGCGGCGATCTTCGGCAAGCCGAACTTCTCCGCACTGTCGTTCACGATCAACAACAGCCAGTTCCTCTACGGCGACTTCATCGACGCGCTGATCACATTCCTCTCAGTCGCCGCCGCCGTCTTCTTCTTCGTCGTCAAACCGGTCAACGCCCTCGCCGCAGCCAAATCACGCGGCCACGACGACGAGGACCCCACCACCAGGCAGTGCAGCGAATGCCTCTCCGACATCCCGATAGCAGCAACCCGCTGCGCCTACTGCACCCAACCCCAACAGGCCCAGGCCGCGGCATAAAGCGGCGCCGCCAACCGCCAGGCCACTAAACGAGGATGATCGGGGACAGCCGATCACCGCAGCGTCACTTCTTGAAGTAGTTCGCGTTGATCTGGATGTACTTTTCCCACTCGCCGGGAAGCTGGTCCTCGGCGAAGCAGGCGTCCACCGGGCAGGCCTCGACGCAGGCGTCGCAGTCGATGCACTCCTCTGGGTCGATGTAGAGCATCTCGACTTCGGCGTAACCGGTCTCTTCCGGCGTCGGGTGGATGCAGTCGACGGGACAAACCTCGACACACGAGTTGTCCTTGGTGCCGATGCAGGGCTCGGCGATCACGTAGGCCATTGAATGGATTCCTGGGGTCGGGGAGCGAGTGCCGGGCGAATACTACGCGTCCCGAGCACCGGGGTAGGGCACCCTAATGGGTTCTGGTGGCCGGCGCGTCACGCGTCCGGTGCGGCGAGCGGCGCCCGCCGCCCGGACCACGGGAGCGCCGACTCGAGCTGCGCGGCGAGCGCCAGCAGGGCGCCTTCGCCGGCCGGGCGACCCACGATCTGGACGGCGAGGGGCAGCCCGTCATCGCCGTGGTAGAGCGGCACGGAGATCGCCGGCTGACCGCCGGCGTTGAGGATTGGCGTGAACGGCGTGAAGTGGCCGGAGCGAGCGAACGTCTCGAGTGGCTGGCGCGCGTTGCCGTCGAGCTCGCCGATCGCGGGCGGCCGCTGCGCGAGCGCCGGGGTCAGCAGCGCGTCGTAGCCCTCGAGGAACCGCGCGAGCACCCGCATGCGCGCCTGAAGCTGCGTCTGGAGCACCTGGAAGCGGACCGCGGTCAGCGTCAGCGAGCGTTCCCAGAGCGCCCAGCTGAGCGCTTCGACGTCGGTTGCGCTCGGCCCGGCGCGGCCCGCGGCGAGCGCGGCGAAGTAGACGCCGACGGCGACGTGGGCGGCGAAGTAGCCGCCGAAGAGATCGGCGATGTCATCGCTCTGCCAGGGCGGCAGGACCTCCTCGACCTCGTGGCCCAGCTGCTCGAGCAGCTGCGCGGCGTCCGCGGTCGCCTGCGCGCAGCGCGTCTCGACCGGCGCGTCGGGAAGCGGCGGCACGGTCGTGAAGGCGATCCGCAGCCGGCCCGGGTCGCGTGCCGCGGCGCTCGCGAAGGGCTCGCCCGGCGGCGGCGCCCAGGCCGCGTCGCCCGCCACGTAGCCGGCGATCACGTCGAGCAGGGCAGCCGTCTCGGCGACGGTCCGCGTCAGCACGCCATCAATCGACAGCGTCGAAGCGCCGAGATCGGGCGCGGCCGAGACGCGATTGCGCTGGGCCTTCAGTCCGACGAGGCCGCAGCAGGCCGCGGGGATCCGCAGCGAGCCGCCGCCGTCGTTGCCGTGCGCAAGCGGCACCATTCCGGCCGCGACCGCCGCCGCCGATCCGCCCGAGGACCCGCCGGGCGTGCGCCCGAGGTCCCAGGGGTTGCGCGCCGGGCCGTGCAGGGCGGGCTCGGTGACCGGGAGGATGCCGAACTCGGGCAGCTTCGTCGTGCCGACGATCACGAAGCCGGCGCGGCGCAGCCGCGCGACGACGCCGTGGTCGTAGGCGGCGATCGAGTCGGCCAGCAGCGCCGAGCCGTGCGTGAGGCGCAGGCCCTCGACGGCGCGGTTGTTCTTGATCGCGATCGGCACGCCGGCGAACGGGCGATCGTCGCCCGGAGCGATCGTCGCGGCGGTCGCGAGGGCGCCCTCGGCGTCGACCTCGACGAAGGCGCCGACGCTCCCGTCGAGCTGCTCGATCCGCTCCAGCGACGCGCGCACGAGATCGAGCGCCGACAGCTCGCCGGAGCGCACCAGTCCCGCCAGCTCGCCGGCTGGCAGGAACATCAGCTCGGCCTGCTCCTGTGCGTCGCGCGGCACGGCTGGGGAGAGTACTGCGGCGGCGATCGTGGGAGGCTTTGGTGCTACGACCCAATCGGCGAAAGCGGGTGAGATGAGCGAGGTTCAGTCGGGACTCGAGGGAGTCGTCGCGTTTGCCACCCAGATCGCCGAGCCCGATCGCGATGGCGGCGCGCTGCGCTACCGCGGCGTGGACATCGAGGAGCTCGTCGGCCAGGTGCCCTACGAGCAGGTCTGGGGCCTGCTCGTCGACGGCAGCTACCACCCGGGGCTGCCGCCCGCCGAGCCCCACACGCTCGACGTCCGCTCGGGCAACGCCCGCGTCGACGTCCAGGCGGCGCTGGCGATGCTCGCCCCCGAGTGGGGCTTTCGCGAGCTGATCGACATCACCGACGAGGAGGCGCGCGACAACCTCGCGCGCGCCTCGGTGATGGCGCTGTCGTTCGTCGCCCAATCAGCCCGCGGTCCTGGCAAATTGCCGGTGCCGCAGGCGGAGATCGATACGGCGCGATCGATTCCCGAGCGCTTCCTGCTGCGCTGGCGCGGTGAGGCGGACCCAAAGCACGTCAAGGCGATCGACGCCTACTGGATCTCAGCCGCCGAGCACGGCATGAACGCCTCGACGTTCACCGCGCGGGTCGTCGCGTCGACCGGCGCCGACTGCGCCGCCGCCCTGTCAGCCGCCGTCGGCGCCCTGTCGGGCCCACTCCACGGCGGCGCGCCCCTGCGCGTGCTGAAGATGCTCGACGAGGTCGAGGCGCTCGGCGACGCCGAGCGTTGGGTCAAGGCTGCGCTCGATCGCGGTGAGCGCCTGATGGGCTTCGGCCACCGCGTCTACCGCGCCGAGGATCCGCGCGCGCGGGTGCTGCGGCGCACCGCGCGCGAGCTCGGCTCGCCACGGCTGGAGGCCGCCGAGGCACTCGAGGCGGCCGCGCTCGCCGAGCTGCACGCCCGCCACCCCGACCGGGTGCTCGCAACCAACGTCGAGTTCTGGTCGGCGGTCGTGCTCGACCACGCGGAGGTCCCGCCGCAGCTGTTCACGCCGCTGTTCACCTGCGCCCGCACGGCCGGCTGGTCCGCCCACATCCTCGAGCAGAAGCGCGAGGGCCGCCTGATTCGCCCGAGCGCGAAGTACGTCGGCGAAGGGCCGCGGCCGCGCGACGCGGTCACATAAAGCGGACGTTCCGGCGATTGGTTGCTCGTGGACGGCGTGGGCTAGCACCCAGAAAGCAGCTCACGTCTGCGTTGCGCGTGCGCGCAGGCGCGAGCGCGTGGCGAGCAGCGTGCCGACGCAGACCGCTGCAAGCGCCCAGTAGGGCAGCGCATCGGAGCTGAGCTGGGCGAGCGGGGCGCCGCCGGCCGCGCCGATCGCGAGGCCGAGCGCCCAGGCGAGATTCCAGAGGGCGTAGGCGAGGCCCTGGTGGAGGCCCTCGCTCTCCGCGCCGGCGCTCAGCAGGACACTCGCTGGTACCCAGGAGATGCCGAAGCAGGCCCCTGCCGCGACCGTCGCCAGGGCGACGAGCCAGACCGTGTCCGGTAGCGGCAGCAGCGCGGCCACCAGCGCCGAGCCGGCGAGGGCGACGGTCAATACCGCCAACGGGCCGCGACGGTCGGTGAGGCGACCGCAGAGGCCGCTCGCCAGCGCCTCGACCGCGGCCGACACGAGGAAGACCGCGCCGATCACGCCCGCACCGGCACCGAGCGCGCCGAGGCGCAGTGGCGCGAGGACGCCGAGCACCCCGAACAGCGCCGCCGACAGGCCGGTGAACCACATCCCGGCGAGCAGCCGCGGATCACCACGGGCCGCGCGCAGCAGCCCACGAGCGAGCGTGGTGCCCGCGGTCTCGCGCGGTCCCGGCGTCGCCGCCGCGAGCGTGGCGAGGACGAAGATCACCAACGCCACGGCGCCGAAGACGATTCGCGGGTCGGTCAGCTCGGAGACCGAGCCGATCACGGGACCGAGCAGGGCGCCGCCGATGCCGATGCCGAGCACGGCGCCGACCGTCTCGCCGCGGCGCTCCGCGGGTGTGCTGCCGGCGAGCCAGGTCAACGATCCGGCCCAGATGCCCGAGCCGGCGATGCCCTGGATGAAACGGGCCGTGTCGAGCGCGAGGACCGAGCGCGACAGGCCGAAGGCGACGCTCGCACCGGCGAGCAGCAGCGCGCTGGCGATCGTCGCGCGGCGCGCGCCGATTCGAGCGACGAGGATCCCCGATGGGATCGCGAAGAGCAGCGTGCCGATCGCGTAGGAGGCGCTCAGCAGGCCGGCGGCGCTCTTCGAGAGGTGCAGCTGGCGCGCGTAGTGGGGGAGCAGCGGCGCCAGCGCCGAGAAGAACATCACCTCGCTCACGACGAGCGCGCTGAGCAGGACGAACAGCCACCGCGCGGAGTCGCGTCTCACCGCGCCATTCAAGCAAGCCCGCGATCCGTGGCGATCAAAGGCCCCCGCCCAGAAACACAAAGACCGCGCCCAATCGCGCGGTCCAAAAAGCCCAAGGAGAAGTTCTTGGGGCCCGGCTATGCCGGACCCCAAGAAGCTTCGACGCTCCTTACATCATCCCGCTCATGTCGGGCATGCCACCGCCACCGCCGCCGGATCCGTCCTTCTCCGGCACCTCGGCGACGATCGCCTCGGTGGTGAGGATGTTCTTGGCGATCGAGGCTGCGTTCTGCAGCGCCGAGCGCGTGACCATCGCCGGGTCGATGACGCCGGCAGCGACGAGATCGACGATCTCGTTCGTTGCGGCGTTCAGGCCCCAGCCGTTCTTGGACTTGCGGACGTCGTTGACGACGACCGAGCCCTCGAGACCGGCGTTCTCGGCGATCTGACGCAGCGGCTCCTCGAGCGCGCGAAGCACGATCCGTGCTCCCGTCTTCTCGTCGTCATCGGCGATGTCGTCGATCTTGACGGCCTTCGATGCCTGCAGCAGCGCTACGCCGCCGCCCGGCACGATGCCCTCTTCGAGCGCCGCACGGGTTGCCTGCAGCGCGTCCTCGACGCGGTGCTTCTTCTCCTTCATCTCGGTCTCGGTGGCTGCGCCGACCTTGACCACAGCGACGCCGCCGGACAGCTTCGCGAGGCGCTCCTGGAGCTTCTCGCGATCGAAGTCCGAGTCGGTGTTGTCGATCTCGGCCTTGATCTGGTTGATCCGGCCCTTGATCGCTGCAGCATCACCGGCACCGTCGACGATCGTCGTCGTGTCCTTCGCGACGACAACGCGGCGGGCGTGGCCGAGCTGCGAGACCTGCGTGTTCTCGAGCTTGAGGCCCATCTCCTCGGTGATCACCTCGGCGTTGGTGAGGATCGCGATGTCCTCGAGCATCCGCTTGCGGCGATCGCCGAAACCGGGGGCCTTGACCGCAACGCCCGTGAACGTGCCACGGAGCTTGTTGACGACCAGTGTCGCGAGCGACTCACCCTCGACGTCCTCAGCGATGATCAGCAGCGGCTTGCCGGACTGGATGACAGCCTCGAGGACCGGCAGCACGTCACGAACCGAGCCGATCTTCTGGTTGGCGATCAGGATGTAGGGATCCTCCAGCACCGCTTCCATGCGGTCCTGGTCGGTGACCATGTAGGGCGAGATGTAGCCCTTGTCGAACTGCATGCCCTCGGTGAACTCGAGGTCCATACCGAACGTCTGGCCCTCCTCGACGTTGACGACGCCGTCCTTGCCGACCTTCTCGATCGCATCGGCAATCACGTCGCCGATCTCCTCGTCGCCGGCCGAGATCGTCGCGACACGCGCGATCTGGTCCTTGCCGGAGACCTCCTTGGACTGCGAGCCGATGTTCGCGACAACCTGGTTGACGGCCGTCTCGATACCGCGCTTGAGGCCGAGCGGGTTGGCACCCGCCGCGACGTTCTTGAGGCCCTGGCGAACGATCGCCTGAGCCAGCACCGTCGCGGTCGTCGTGCCGTCGCCGGCAACGTCGTTGGTCGCCGTGGCGACCTCGCGGACGAGCTGCGCGCCCTGATTCTGGAACGGGTCCTCGACCTCGATCTCACGAGCGATCGTGACGCCGTCGTTGGTGATCGTCGGCGCGCCAAACTTCTTGTCGAGGACGACGTAGCGGCCCTTCGGGCCGAGCGTGACCTTGACGGCGTTGGCTACAGCGTCGACGCCCTCCTCGAGGGCCTTACGCGCCTCGGTGGCGTACTTCAGTTCCTTGTGAGCCATTTTCGGTTCAGTCTCCTTAGGACTCGACGCGGGCAAGGACGTCGGACTCGCGGAGCACGAGCAGTTCCTCGCCCTCCCACGGCACTTCGGTCCCGCCGTACTTGCTGTAGAGAATCTCGTCGCCAACCGAGACGTCGAGCGGAACGCGCTTGCCGTCGTCATCGAGCTTGCCGTCGCCGACGGCGACTACCTTGCCCTTAGTTGGCTTTTCCTTCGCGGTATCGGGGAGAACGAGGCCACTGGCCGTGGTCTGCTCCTCCTCAATCGCCCGCACGATCAGTCGATCGCCCAGGGGCTTGAGCTTCATCTTGAAACCTCCGTTGAGTGTGTACTTCCGGGCGCCTGTGCTTCGGGGTTTGGCACTCTCGGTCGGAGAGTGCTAAGCGCACACCCAATATAGCGCGTACACGGGCTCCGTCAAGCAGATCTGGCACTCTCGACGTGCGAGTGCCAGAGCGCAAGGCGCCACCAGCCCAACCCGAATTGACACTCGACCCACTGGCCAAGCCGGTGCAGGCGCTCGCTCACACTGCTCAGAATGAATCTCTTTGCGGGGCTTTACAGCCCGCGGCGCAACGCAGAGATTCAGTTCTGAGCCCCGCCGAACCCCTTGACCATCTCGGTCATTCCCGCGGGCTTGTCGAGGATCTGCGAGAAGCGCACGACGGTGACGATGTCGTCCATCGAGACGTCGCGACCATAGATCTGCTCGAGAAAGTTGATCAGCTCCTCGTGGCGGCGAAACTCCGGGTTGTCGTGGGAGATGTCGCGCGGGGAGAGCTCGCGCAGCGGCATCACGACGACCTCGTCGATCACCGCTTCGAAGATCCGCTCGCGCGGCGAATGCTTGTAGCCGATCGTCACCAGGACCGCCTGGCTCTTGCGGTACTTGTGGGACTTGTCGCCAAGCCGGATCGTCGCGGTCTTGCGACCGCGCTTCATCTGGTCGGCAAAGATCGTCGAGTAGAAGTTCAGGACCTCCAAGGTGAGGGGGAGGCTATCGGTCCGAGCGCGTTTTCGATAGGGCCTGGTCGACCATCTCACGCTCGCCGGGATAGCTGAGCGTTTTGGCGGCCTCGCCGAGCGGGATCCAGCGCGCCTCGAGGATCTCGTGGTCGTGGTCCTCCGGCGAGCCCGAGCGGTAGGCGAAGAGGAAGAAACTGACCCGCTTGTCGATCAGGCGACCGCCCCGCTTGTAGCGGTAGCGAACGTCGCCGAGCGGCTCGAGCAGCTCGGCATCGACGCCGCCCTCCTCACGCACCTCACGGCGTGCCGCCTCGCCGGGGGTCTCGTCGCCGTCGACGTGCCCCTTGGGCAGCGCGAGCACCGTTGCGCCACTGGCTGCGCGCCGCTTCGGCACGACGACCAGAACCTCGTCGCCCTTGACGACGACGCCGCCGGCGGAATATTCCTCGCTGCCGCCGCGCCCTCTGGGCGCCGGCTGCTGCCGCCGTGGTGGAGACATGCCTGCATTATCCTCAGCCCGCTTGGCTATCGTGGGCTGATGATCCGCTGGACGCTCGCGCTGCTCGCGACGCTCGCCGTGCTCGGCCTCAGTCCGCCGGCCGGCGCCGCCGGTAGCGGCTCCGGTGGTGGGCTGCGCGACTCGCCGTTGCTCTGGGTCACGGTCGACGTCTGCACCAGTTCCGCCAGCGTTGACGTCGTCGGCGTGCGGGGCTCGATGCCGGGGACCGGGAACGAGCACGAGCAGATGTACGTGCGCTTCCGCCTCCAGTACGAGGCGGCCCCGGGCTCTTGGCGCTACCTCGGCAGGGCCGCCGACTCGGGCTTCGTCCACGTCGGCACCGCGCTCTACCTCAACCGGCAGGCCGGGCTCGACTTCGACCTGTCAGCGAAAACCGCCGCGGGCACGGTGCTGCGCGGCGTCGCCACGTTCCAGTGGCGGATTGGCGGCAGCGTGACCCATCACGCGCAGCTGGACACCACGCCGGGCCATGCTGCGAGCGCCGGAGCGATACCGGCGGGCTACAGCGCGGCGCGCTGCACGATCACCTGAGCCGCGCTCACGCCGCGGCGAACAGTCGCGGATCGTTGCTGATGACGCCGGTCACGCCGAGGCCCTCGAGGCGGCGGATCACGTCCGGATCGTCGACCGTCCAGGCGTAGAGCTCGCCGCCGGCACCAAGGACCGCTGCGACGAGCGCCGGCGTGACGAGCGGCCACTGCGGCACGAGCGCGTCGATCGCCCCCGCCCGCAGACGCTCGGCGGCGCGCGCCGGCAGCCCGGCACGGAGCAGGCGCTCGAGCGAGCGCAGAGCGAACTGCGCTGAGCGCTCGCCAAACGTCGCCGGCACCGTCCAGCCGATCCGCACGCTCGGATCGAGGCTGCGGACGCGCTCGAGGCTACGCCATTCGCCCGTCGTGATGAGGGTGCGCTCGCGCAGGCCCGCCGTCGTGAGCGCGTCGAGCACGCGTGGCTCGTAGCCCTGGCGCTTCAGGTCGACCTGCAGGCGGATGCCGCCGAAGGCCGCCGTCCGCAGGTGGGCGAGCGCCGCGTCCAGGGTCGGAGCGCCGCCGCGGGCCAGCGCACGGTGGTCGTGGACGACGAACAGCTCGCCGTCACCGTCGGGCCGCTCGGCGAGGACATCGAACTCGATCATGTCGACACCGGCGTGCAGCGCGGCGTCAAAGCTTGCGAGCGTGTTGCCGGCGACGATCGCGTCGGCGCCCTTGTGGCCGACACGGATCAGCGCTGGCAACCCGGACACCAGTAGGTCGTGCGGTTCTGGTCGCCCTGCCCGCGTGAGCGCACGTGATCCGTGCAGCGGCGGCAGGGCTCGCCGGCGCGGCGGTAGACGGCGTGCGGCCGGGCGGAAAAGCCCTCACGGGCCGAGACGCTCATCTGCTCGCGGGCGAATCGGAGGATCTCGCGCAGCTCGCCGTCGCCGCACTCGCCGGTCGCGCGCCAGGGATCGACGGCGGCCGCGAAACAGCTCTCGGACTTCCAGATGTTGCCGATTCCCGCAAGCGTGCGCTGCTCGAGCAACGCGTCGCCGAGCAGCCGGCCAGCATCGCCGGCGCGCAGCCTCCCGATCGCGGCATCCGCATCGAAGCGCTCGGCGAGGATGTCGGGCCCGAGACCGGCGAGTCGGCGGTCGGTGCGCGCCCGAAACTCGCTCATCAGCTCGAGCGTTGGTCCGCCGAACTGGACGACCTCATGGCCGTCGCAGCGCAGAACGAGCCAGGCGTGTTTGGGCGAGCGACGCCAGCGCTCGCCGCGGCGGTAGACGGCCCAGGCGCCGCTCATGCCGAGGTGCGAGTGCAACACGAGCTCACCGTCGAAGCGCAGGAAGAGGTGCTTGCCGTGAGCGTCGACCGCCCGCACGGCTCGGCCGGCGAGGCGGGCGGGCCAGTTATCGAATGCGTGGCGCAGCTGCGGCGTTTCGATCGCGTCCGGAATCCGCCCCTCGAGAACCGGCCGGATCCGGTTGACGGCGTAGCGGATCGTGTCACCCTCAGGCATCGCGGCCGCCTCCTACGCGCTGAGCGTCAGGCGACGCGGGCCGGCGCGAAAGCCAAGCTCGATCAGCGGTTGCTCGAACGGGCCGCCGAGGACGGGCTGCCCGTCGATGCGCTCCGGCTCGAGCTTGCGGATCTGCCCACTGCGCACCGCCTGCGCGAGTGTCGCAAGCGCGGTCCGCAGCGGCTCGCCGGTGACGAAGGTCTGCAGCCCCCGGCCGCCGGCCTCGACATAGCAGGCGAGCTCGGCGCCGACCAGTACGACGTAGGCACCGGCGACGCGCGCCGCGCGACGCCGCTCCCGCTCGGCCTCACCGCTGTCATCGCCACGGCGCGGCCAGGGCAGCGCGGCGCCGTAGGGCTGCGCCGGGTCGCTGGCAGCGAGCACGAGTGGCGGCACGCTGTCGAGCTGACGCTGCGAACGCAGCCGTTCGACGGCGCCGGGCAGCGCGAACTGGGCGCCGCCGAGCCCCTCGATGAAATATCCGCGCCGCGCGACGCCGAGCGTCTCGAGCTGGATCAGCGAGTCGTAGAGCGCGGCGAAGCCGCCGACGACGCCCTCAGCGAGCACCAGCTCGCGCGTCAGGATGCCGTAGCGCTCGAGCAGCAGCTCGGCGGTTGTGCGCCGGCGGCTGAGCGGATCACTGAGCGGCTCGCCCGCACCCGTCAGGCTGAAGAGCGGCGCGGTGAGCGACCAGCGACCCTGCACCGGGGCGCGGGTCCGGGCGCGCGAGGCGCGATGCGCGGCGGCAAAGCGCCGGCCAGAGCGCGGCGCGGCGCCCGCACTCGCGCTCGTCAGCTTCGGCGCGCGCAGCGGCGCCCAGGCGTCGTTGGTCACCTCACCGGCCCAGACCAGGTCCCAGAGCGCCTCCTGCAGCTCCTGCGGCGCGACGGCGATCTCGGCGACCAGGTCGCTGAAGAAGCACGGCGAGGCGGCAATGCGGGCGCGGATCAGCTCGTGCTGCGCCTCGCTGGGCGCCACCGCCCGCCCATGCGGCGCCGGCGCGCCGATCGCCGCCGCGTCGTCGCGAAAATAGAGCGCGACGCGCCCGGATCGCCGGCCGAGCGCGCCGGCGCCGACCCAGACGATCTCACCGGCGGCGCAGAGCTGGTCGAGCCAGCTCTGCGAATAGGCGCCGACGCGCCGTGGGAGCACCGCGTGCTCCCAGAGCTCCGCCGGCAGCGCGAGCCCCTGGAGCGGGACGAGCGTCTCGCGCAGGCGCTCGATCCCGGCGCCGGCCGCCGGGTGGCGATCGACACCCTGCCAGGAGGGCAGGAATGCGGCAAGGGCACGCTGCTCGGCCGGTTCGATCTCGCGCCGGTGGACCGCGAGCGAGGCGCGGCGCAGCCGGCGCAGCACCTCCACGTCGCACCACTCCGGCTCGCCGGCGTGCGCCAGCGGATGCGCGGCAGGGCGTAGCTCGCCGCGCACCAGCAGGCCCGCCGACTCGAGCTCGCGCAGCGCACTCGCCGGATCGACGCCGTAGCGAGCCTGCAGCTCCGCGGTCGTGAACGGGCCGTGCGTCCGCGCGTGACGGGCCGCGAGCTCGCGCAGCGCGTCGGGCACCAGCTCGAGAAACGCCGCGGGCAGGCCGGCCGGCGGCACGACGCCGAGCGCGTCGCGGTAGAGCCCGGCGTCCTCCGCAGCGATGTAGCGAGGCTCGCGCGCGATTCGCACGACGATCGCGCGGCGCTCGCGTACGAGCTCGTCGCGCATCGCCTGCGCATCGAGCGGCGCGAGGACGCGCTCGCGCAACTGCTCGCCGCTCATCGCGCCGAGCACGCGCAGGACGTCGTGGAGCTCGTCGCGTGAGGTCGCCTGACGCGACGGCGTGCGCCGCTGGAGGTCATTCTCCAGCTGCTCGAGCGCGCCAGCGTCGATCAGCTCGCGCAGCTCCTCCTGGCCGAGCAGCTCGCGCAGCAGTTCGCGATCGAGCGACAGCGCCGCCGCGCGGCGCTCCGCGTTCGGCGCATCACCCTCATACATGTAGGTCGCGACGTACTCGAACAGCAGTGCCGAGGCGAACGGCGAGGCGGTCGGCGTCTCGACCTCGACGAGCGAGATCTCGCGCGTCTGCAGGCCGCGCAGCAGCGACTCGAGACCGGCGAGGTCGAGCACGTCGCGCAGGCACTCGCGGTAGGTCTCGAGGATCACCGGAAAGTCGGGGTAGCGCCGGGCGACCTCGAGCAGACTCTGTGCTTTCAGCCGCTGCTGCCAGAGCGGTGTGCGCCGGCCCGGGTACGCGCGCGGGATCAGCAGCGCGCGAGCGGCGTTCTCGCGGAAACGCGCGCCGAACATCGCGGAGGCGTCGAGCTCGGCGACGATCAGCTCCTCGCTCTCACCGGGTTCGAGCACGACGAGCTCGGCGGTCGGCGGATCGTCGGTGTCGGGGAGGTGGAGGATGATCCCGTCGTCCGAGGCGATCGCGTCGGATTCGATTCCGAAGCGCTCGCGCAGGCGCGCCGACAGTGCGAGCGCCCAGGCCGCGTGGACACGCCGCCCGTAGGGCGAGAGGACGCAGAGGCGCCAGTCGCCGATCTCGTCGCGGAAGCGCTCGATCACCAGCGTCTTGTCGGACGGCAGGACTCCGGTTGCCGCACGCTGCTCGCGCAGGAACTCGAGCAGGTTGCGGGCCGCGAGCCGGTCGAGGTCGTAGTCGCGCTCGAGCACCTCCGCGGTCTGGTCAACCGCCCAGCGCGAGAACGCGCCGATTGCCTCGCCGAGCTCCCGCGGCCGGCCGACCCCGTCGCCGTGCCAGAACGGCACCGCCCCCGAGGCCCCAGGCGCCGGCGTCACGATCACGCGATCGCGGCCGATCTCCTCGATCCGCCAGGCGGTCGCACCGAGCAGGAAGGTCTGCCCAGGACGTGCCTCGTAGACCATCTCCTCGTCGAGCTCCCCGACGCGCCGACCGTCAGGCAGGACGACCAGGTAGAGGCCGCGGTCGGGGATCGTCCCGGCGTTGACGACGGCGAGCTTCTGCGCGCCCTTGCGCGCGCGGATCGTCCCGGCGAGTCGATCCCAGGCGATCCGCGCCCGCAGCTCACCGAACTCGCTGGATGGGTAGCGACCATCGAGCATGTCGAGGACGTTCTCGAGCAGCTCGCGTGACAACTCCGCGTAGGAATAGGTCCGCGTCACAAGCGCGAACAGGTCGTCGACGGCAACCGTCTCGGTTGACGCCGCGATCGCGACGATCTGCTGGGCGAGCACATCGAGCGCGTTGCGTGGCACGACCGTCTGCTCGATCCTGCCCTCGCGCATCAGCTTCACGACGACCGCGCACTCGAGCAGGTCGCCACGGAACTTGGGGAAGATCCGGCCCTTGCTGGAGCGGCCGACACCGTGGCCGGCGCGGCCGATCCGCTGCAGTCCGCGCGCGACCGACTTCGGCGACTCGACCTGGATCACCAGGTCGACCGCGCCCATGTCGATCCCGAGCTCGAGCGACGAGGTGGCGACGAGGCATGGCAGCTCGCCCGCCTTCAGCTGCTCCTCGATCGTCGTCCGCTCCTCGCGCGCCAGCGAGCCGTGGTGGGCGCGCGCGATCTCCGCGCTCGGCAGCCCCTCCTCCCCCGCAACCTCGGCCGAGTGCAGCTCGTTGAGGCGCAGCGCGAGGCGCTCGGCCGAGCGACGGCTGTTGACGAAGATGATCGTCGAGGCGTGGCTGCGGACGAGCTCGAGCAGGCGCGGATAGACCGCCGGCCAGATCGATCGCAGCACCGCCTCACCGCCCTTCAGCGGATCGAGTGGATCGGCGTCGGCCGGCGCCTCCGGCGCCGCCATCAATTCGACCGGCACGGTGATCTCGAGATCCAACTCGCGCGATGCGCCGGCGTCGACGATCGTCGTGCGACGGCCCGGACCGACCATGAAGCGCGCGACCTCCTCGAGCGGACGCTGGGTGGCTGAGAGGCCGATCCGCTGCAGCGGCTGGTCGCAGAGCGCCTCGAGCCGCTCGAGCGTGAGCGCGAGATGCGCCCCACGCTTGGTCGCCGCAACAGCGTGAATCTCGTCGATGATCACGGCCTCGGCGCCGCCCAGCAGCTCGCGCGCGCGCGAGGTCAGCATCAGGTAGAGCGACTCCGGCGTCGTGATCAGGATGTCCGGGGCGGCGCGGAGCATCGCCGCGCGCTCGCGCGCCGGCGTGTCGCCGGTCCGGATCGCGACCCGCAGATCGAGGCCAAGTCCGCGCAGCGGGGTGCGCAGGTTGCGCTCGATGTCGTAGGAGAGCGCCTTCAGCGGCGAGACGTAGACGAGGCGCGTTCGGTGCTCGCCGGCCGGCGGCTCGCGGACGAAGCGATCGAGCGCCCAGAGGAACGCCGCCAGCGTCTTGCCCGAGCCGGTCGGCGCCGAGATCAGCGTGTGCTCGCCGGTCGCGATCGCCGGCCAGGCCTGTGCCTGCGCGGGCGTCGGCGCCTCGAACGCGTTCTCGAACCAGTCGCGAACCTGCGGGGTGAAGGCGCTCAGCGGCATCACTCGACGTTAGCAACGGCGAGCGCCCGCGCCCGCACGATCACCGCATCGATCATCGGCTCCGTCAGGCGGCCGGTGAAGGTGTTCTGCTGGCTCGGGTGGTAGCAGCCGAGCAGCACCGGCTTCCCGCCGAGGGCAAGCTCGCCGGCGTGGGCAAAGCGCGGACGCGGCCGTACGCTGATCGAACAGACCGACAGTGCAGCATCCCAGGCGAACGCGCCGAGACAGACGATCACTCGGACGGCATCGAGCAAAGCGAGCTCGCGGCGCGCGAATGGCAGGCAGCGATCGCGTTCGGCGGGCGTCGGACGGTTCGCTGGCGGAGCACAGCGAACGGCCGCGGTGACGAAGCAGTCGTGCAGTACGAGGCCATCGTCGCGCGCCGTCGAGGTCGGCTGGCTGGCGAGCCCGGCGCGCCATAGCGCGGCGTAGAGGAAGTCGCCGGAGCGATCGCCGGTGAACACGCGGCCGGTGCGGTTGGCACCGTGGGCAGCCGGCGCGAGCCCGAGCACGGCAATCCGCGCAGCGGCGTCGCCGAAGCCGGGAATCGGCCGTCCCCAGTAGTCCTGATCGACAAAGCTGGCGCGCTTCTCGCGTGCCACCTGCTCGCGCCAGGCGACCAGCCGCGGGCATGCGCGGCAGTCCTCGATTTGCGCGGCGAGCGCCGCGAGCTCACTCTCGCGTAGGCTCTGCGGCGTGCGCTCACCCGTCGCCATAGCTGCACCGCTATGTCTAGCACTCGCTCTCGGCGGCTGCTCGCTGACGGCGACGCCGACAAAAAAGAAGACTCTCGCGGGCGCGGCGGGGAAGATCGTGACCGTGATCGACAACTTCTCGAGCGATGCGAACGACGGTGACGCGAGCACGATCTGCGACAAGATCCTCAGCACCACGCTGAAGCAGCACCTCAACTCGATCGGTGGCTGCAACACGCTCGTCACCAACCAGCTCGACACGGTCAGCAACTTCACGCTGACGATCAGCAAGTACGCGGTCACCGGCAACAGCGCCGAGTTCGTCGTCAGTTCGAACTACAACGGCAAGTACAAGCCCGGGACGCTGAAGTTCGTCAACCAGCCCAAGGGCGGCTGGCGAATCAGCTCACTCGGCTAGCGCGACGCCGTACTGGCGCGCGTAGTACTCGCGATACGCGCCGGAGCGAATAGGCTCCCACCACCAGGCGTTGTCGCGATACCACGCGACTGTCCGCTCGATTCCCTGCTCGAAGCGCGTGCCGGCGCGCCAGCCGAGTGCGGCGACCTTCTCCGAGCCGAGGGAGTAGCGGCGATCGTGTCCCGGCCGGTCGGCGACGAACTGGATCAGCGATTCCGGTGCGTCGCAGAGCTCGATGATCCGGCGCACGACGGTCAGGTTGTCGG
>Ga0302184_10000395_pt1 | contig 28851 bp, 29 predicted proteins | sample I_Palsa_N3_3_FD_200233 | JGI IMG/M metagenome (GOLD analysis project Ga0302184, IMG submission 200233) | Peat permafrost microbial communities from Stordalen Mire near Abisko, Sweden - I_Palsa_N3_3 | ecosystem: Environmental > Terrestrial > Soil > Palsa > Peat permafrost | place: Sweden...
CGCGGCGATCGAGACGGCGCCCGCGACGACGCCGGCGACGAGCGCCCGGATCCGGAACGAGTCGGCGATCCCGCGCTCGCCGGTGCGGTGGGCGTCGGCTGCGAGGAAGATCGCGGCCATGTAGACCGAGAAGCAGACCGCGAGCGCGCCGACCATCAGCGGCACCGGCGACAGCCAGCTGGAGAACTGGTCGCCGGCGGCGTTGCCGACCGGAACCCGCTCGGCTGCCACCGCGCCGGCGGTGCAACCGAGCGCGAACGGGGCGACCAGCGACGCGATCGAGAACGCTCCGTCGACCAGCAACGTCTCACGGCCGTCGGCGGCGCCCGAGCGCAGCGCATAGCTGGCGCCGCGCAGGATGATCCCGAGCCCGGCGATGAACAGCGCCACCGACAGCGTCGACGCGATCGACCCGAAGAACACCGGATAGGCGGTCCAGGTGACCGTCAGCACGAAGATCAGCCAGACGTGGTTGGCCTCCCAGACGGGGCCCATCGACTCGTGCGCGTGCTCCCGGATCCGCTCGCCGCGTTCGCCGGGGCCCGACAGCAGCTGCCAGATGCCGGCACCGAAGTCCGCGCCTCCCAGCACCGTGTACAGCACGACGCCGGCGAGTACGAACACGAGTGGCAGGGTGCGCAGCAGCATCAGACCGTCTGGGAGCCGGTCGTGGGCAGCGTGCCGGGGCCGCCCGGCGTAGGGACGATCCCGACCGGGTCGAGCTCCAGCGGCTTGCGCGCCAGTCGTCGCAGGATCCAGACGACCGCGATCGCGACCGCCGCGTAGGCGACGACCAGCGCCCCGTAACCGACCGGGATGCCGCCGGCGCCGGTGACCGCCTGCGAGGTCCGCATCACCCGGTAGACGACCCATGGCTGGCGGCCGACCTCGGTCGTCACCCAACCGGCGATCAGGCAGACGAACGCCCCCGGTCCGGATGCGACGACGGCCCAGTAGAACCACTTTGACTCCGGCAGCCGGCGCCGCTTGAAGCGGATGAACAGGTAGAAGACTGCCAGCGCCGCGAGCGCTGAGCCGATCAGCACCATGCTCTGAAACGCGAAGCGTTCGACGTTGATCGGCGGGCGGTCGCTCGCCGGGACGCTGTCGAGCCCGATGATCTTGGCGTTGTAGGAGTGAAACGCCAGCAGCGAGAGCAGGTGCGGGATCGCGATCCCGTACTTGACCTGCTGGTCGGTGTACCAGCCGAGGATGTGCTCGTCGGCGCCGTGGGTCGTCTTGTACAGCCCCTCCATCGCCGCGAGCTTGATCGGCTGGTCGATCGCGACGTCCCGGGCCACCCAGTCGCCGACGAGCATCTGGACAGGGGACGCCAGGCACGCGATCGTCAGCGGGATCGTCAGCGCGACACGGTGGTAGCGGGTCCAGTTGCCGCGGAGCTTGGCGAACGCGTAGCAGCCGGCGACGATGAAGCCGGTGACCATGTACGCGGCGACGTACATGTGGATCAGCTCAGACCACAGATAGGGGTTGCCGAACAGCGCCTGCAGCGGGTTGACATGGGTGACCTTGCCGCCGGCCAGCCGAAAGCCCGTCGGATGGTTCATCCAGGCGTTGACCGCGATCACCATCAGCGACCCGGTGAACCCCGTCAGCACGACCGGGATGCCGGACACAAGGTGCCAGCGCGGCGACAGCTTGTTCCACCCGTAGGCGTAGATCCCGATGAAGATCGCCTCCAGGAAGAACGAGAATCCCTCGATCGCGAACCCGAGCCCGAACACGCCGCCGAACGTGGCCGTGAAGTTCGGCCACAGCAGCCCCATCTCGAAGCTCAGGATCGTGCCCGTGATCACCCCGACCGCGAACAGCGCGACGATGATCCGGCTCCAGCGCCGCGCGAGCGTTCGGTAGAGCGGATCGCCGGTCCGGAGCCCCAGCCACTCGACGAACATCACCATCACCGGGAACGCGATCCCGAAGCAGACGAGCGGGATGTGGACGGTGAACGAGAGCGCCTGCATCTGGCGAGCCTCCAGAAGGTATTTCTGGTGCACCGGCGCCAGAGCCAGAGCGAACGCGATCATCCGCGCGCGAACGCTACCGCGCCCGGGCTCGCCGCGCCGCATCGATCTAGACTCGGCCCGCGATGACGGTGAACACCGATGCGATCGGCAAGCGCTACGAGCCGCTGACCTACGCGGTCGGCCGCGAGAAGATCGTCGAGTACGCGCTGGCGACGGGGGAGACCGACCCCGTGCACCTCGATCTCGCCGCGGCGCGCGCGACCGGGCATGCCGACGTCGTCGCGCCGCCGATGTTCGCGGTGGTGTACCAGGGTCGTTCGGTCGCCCAGGCGATGTTCGATCCGGCGCTGGGCATCGACTTCGCCCACCTCGTCCACGGTCAACAGGAGTTCCGCTGGGACCGGCTCGCCGTTGCCGGCGACGAGCTGACGACGACGCTGACGGTCGCCGACATCTCCGAGAAGATCGGCATCGGCTTCTACGCGTTCGCTACCGAATCGGTCAACCAGCGCGGCGAGACCGTCTGCGCCGGCACCTGGACCAACATCGTCAGGCCGCCGCAGTGAAGCCGGGCGACGAGATCGAGCTGAAGGTCACACCCGACCGGTACGCGACGGTGCGCTACGCCGGCGCGTCGGGCGACTTCAACCCGATCCACATCGACGAGGAGTTCGCCCGCCGCGTCGGGCTGCCGGGGAGGATCCTCCACGGACTGTGGACGATGGCGCAGGTGGCGCGCGCGCATACCGAGGCGTTCGGCGGGCCGGAGTCGCTGCAGAGTCTGTCAGTCCAGTTCCGCGGGATGGGCGTGCTCGAGCAGGAGATCACGGTCCATGGCACCGTCGGCGAAGTCGGGCAGTCGACCGCGGTGGTGAGCTCGGAGGCGACCCAGGCGGGCAAACGGATCGTCCGCAACGGTCGCGCCGAGGTCCGCGTGCGCAGCGCCGGCTGAGCGCGCTTCGGCGGCCCTTAGCTGGCCGTCAGGCCCGTACCTACAATCATCTGCGTCAAATGCTTACCGAACGCCAAGAGCACGTGCTGCGCAGGCTGGTCGAGATCCACCTCGACGACGGCGTGCCGGTCGGCTCCAAGGCGCTCAGCACGACATTCGAGTGGGGGCCGTCGACGATCCGCCACGAGCTGGCCAATCTCGAGGAGCTCGGGCTGCTGGCGCACCCGCACACGTCCGCCGGGCGCGTGCCGACCGAAGCCGGCTACCGCTACTTCGTCGACCGCCTGCTGCCCGACCCGTCCAACACCGGCCCGGGCATCTCGTTGTCGCTGTCGCTCGTCCGCCACGAGCTCGACGAGGCGATGCGGGTCACGACCGAGACGCTCTCGCAGGTCACCAACCTGCTCGCGATCGTCACCGCGCCGCCGATCGAGACATCCACGATCCGCCACGTCGAGCTGCTGGCGCTGCAGCCGCAGGTGCTGATGGTCGTCGTGATCACGTCGACCGGCGGCGTCTCGAAGCGGTTGTTCACGTTTCGCCGGCCGATCGATACGGGTCTGATCGACTGGGCCGCGAGCTATCTCAACGAGCGGATGGTGGGGCTCGGGCTCGGCGCGCGAATGCTGCACCAGCGCCTCTACGACCCGACCTTGCCGTCGACCGAGCTCGAGTTCCTGGCGTCGCTGGCGCCCGTGTTCACGGAGCTCGAGGACTCGCCCGAGGCGACGCTGTACGTCGACGGCGCCGCGAGGCTCCTGACGGTCGAGCGGTTCGGCGACGTCTCGGAGCTGAACCTGCTGCTCGAGTCGCTCGAGCGGCGGGTGACGATGCTGCGGGCGCTGCGCTCGGCGCTGAGCGCGCCGCAACGCGTCGCCGTCAGGATCGGCGCCGAGAACGAGCTGCCGGCATTGCGGTCGCTGGCGCTGGTCGCCGCCGCGTACGGGCTGCCGCAGCGCTCGCTCGGCGCCGTGTCGGTGATCGGGCCGCTGCGGATGAACTACGCGGGCGCAATCGGAGCGGTGCGTGAGGCCGCGGCACAGCTCTCGAGCTTCGTCGCCGAGGTATATGACGAACGATGAGCGCTTCACAGATGCCACGTGATTACTACGAGGTGCTGGGCGTGTCCCGCGACGCCTCAGAGGCTGAGATCAAGAAGGCGTTCCGGGGCCTGGCCCGCCAGCTGCACCCCGACGTCAACCAGCACGACCCCGACGCCGAGGAGAAGTTCAAGGAGGCCGCGGCGGCGCACGAGGTGCTGACCGACGCCGACCGCCGCGCGACCTATGACCGCTACGGCCACGAGGGTCTGCGCCGCGGCGGCCAGTCGCCCAACTTCGACGGCTTCGGGTCGGTGTCGGACATCTTCGAGGCGTTCTTCGGCTCGACTGGTGGTGGCGGCGGCGGTTTTGGTTCGATCTTCGGCGGCGGCTTCGGCTCAGCCGGCGGCGCCGTCCAGGGCGGCGACGTCGCGGTTTCGGCCGAGATCACGCTGGAGCAGGTCGTCAGCGGCGCCTCGGTCGACGTCGCGTTCGAGGCTGTCGTGCTGTGCGAGACCTGCCACGGCAATGGCGCCGAACCCGGCACGCCGATCGAGACCTGCCCCAAGTGCAAGGGCGCGGGTCAGCTGCGAACGGTGTTGCGCACGCCGCTGGGACAGGTCGTCCAGGCCACGGCGTGCGATCGGTGCGACGGCGACGGCCGGGTCGCGCGGACGCCATGCCACGACTGCCGCGGCCGCGGACGCAAGGTGGAGCGGGTCGAGCTGGCGGTCGACGTGCCGGCGGGGATCGCCGACGGGCAGCGGATCCGGATCTCCGGACGCGGCCATACGGGCGAGCGCGGCGGGCAGCCGGGCGACCTGTACGTCCAGATCCACGTCCGCGACGACCCACGGTTCGTGCGCGACGGTGAGCAGCTGGTGACGGTCGTCGATGTCGCGGCGCCGCTGGCCGCGCTCGGAACGACCGTGCAGGTGCCGACGATCGACGGGACCCACGAGCTCGAGATCCCGGCGGGCACGCAGCCCAACGAGACGCTGATGATCCGCGGCGAGGGGATCCCGCCGCTGCGCGGACGCGGTCGCCGGCGCGGTGACCTGCGCGTCGTCGTCAACGTCGTGATTCCGCGTCATCTCAAGCGCGAGCAGCGGGAGCTGCTGCAGCAGCTGTCCGACTCGCTGACCGATCACAACCTGTCGACCGACGAGGGCGTGCTCGGCAAGCTCAAGCGCGCGTTCGGCGGCTGAGCACCGGTCGTTGGAAGGCTCGACTCCGCTGCTGCGGCTCGCGATTCGGGTCGATCGCGACCACGGCGAGCTGGTGCTGGCCGAGTTGCTGGAGCTGGCGCCCAGCGGGGTCGAGGAGGTCGATGTCTCCGACGAGCTGATCGAATACGCGGTGTACGGCGCCGCCGGCGAGTTGCCGTCGCTGCCAGACCTCGAGGCGGCCGCGGGCGGGGCGGTCGTGCACGTGTCGACGAGCGAGGTCGCGGCCGACTGGGCGGAGCGCTGGCGGGAGTTTCACCGCCCGCTGGTGCTCGGCGACAGCCTGACCGTGCGCCCACCGTGGGAGCCGGCGGGTCAGACCGAGCTCGACGTCGTGATCGACCCCGGGCAGGCGTTCGGGACCGGCGCCCACGCCACCACGCGGCTGTGCCTGGAGCTGCTGCTCGCCTCGGCGAACGGCGGCGGGTCCTGTGTGGATCTCGGATGCGGTTCGGGGGTCCTGGCGATCGTCGCGGCCTTACTCGGCTATGCGCCGGTGCTGGCGCTCGACTTCGATCCGCTGGCGGTGGAGGCGACGGCGGCGAACGCGTCGGTCAACGGCGTCTCAGTTGATGTGCGCCGCTTCGACCTGCGCGCTGAGCAGACGCCCGACGCCGATCTGGTGCTCGCCAACGTGCTCGCTGGGCCGCTGCTGTCGTGGGCGGGGGTGCAGGAGCGGCTGCCGGCGCGGCTGATCCTCTCGGGGCTGCTCGCGGCCGAGACCGATCGGGTCGCCGGGGCGTACGTGGCCCGCGGGATGACGCTGGTCGAGACGCGCCGGCAGGGCGACTGGGCGGCGTTGCTGCTGGTTCGCTGAAGGCGGCCGTGAGCCGTTCGCGGGTCGGGCGCCGGTCCGCCGGTCCGTCGGCGCGGCGGCCGTGAGCCGTTGGCGGGTCGGGCGCCGGTCCGCCGGTCCGTCGGCCGCGGCCTTAGCCGCCCGAACCGTGGACGATGCCTGTCCGGCTCGCCAGCGCAGCGGTGACCTCGGCGCGGACGGCTGCGGGTTGCCCGTAGATCTCAGCCTCGCCGTAGCGGAGCACGTGCCAGCCGCGTTGACGCAGCGCGAAGCCGCCGGCGAGGTCACGCCGAACCTGTCCGGGTGAGCGATGGTTGCCGACCCCGTCGAGCATCACGACCAGCCGTGCGTCGTAGTAGACGATGTCGCACGAGACCCCTCCGACCCGGACGTTGACGTCGTCGGGTGGCGGCAGGCCGAGGCAGAGGTAGGCGATTTCCAGGTCGCTGCGCGTCCGCGCCATCAGCGGGTCGTAGCGGTCAAGCTCGTTGCGCAGGGAGAGGCTGCCCGCCCGGCCACGGCGGCAAGCCCGCCGCGCGCTTGCCGTGTGCAGCCGCCGCTGATAGTCCAGGCGGGCGAATGAACGGCGCACCAGCGCGAGCTCGCCGGCGGCCGCGAGGTCGAGCAGCGTGTCTGCGATCGAGGTGACCGGGATCGCGCCGTGCGCCGTACGAAGCAAACCCGTGCGCCGCGGGTGCACGCGGATCCCGGGCAGCGAGCTTCGGCGACGGGGCGTGCTGACGTGGATCACGGACGGCCAACGGTCGATCATGTCCAGCCACTTGGCGGCGGTCGCGTGTGAGAGCATCGCGCCGGGCCCGGCGTACAGCACCGCCTCCCAGAGATCTGATTCGACCGTGCGAGCGAGGCTGCCGACGGCGTACACGCGGGGCCGGCGGGGATGGAGGTAGCCGCCCGCCGTCCATCGTCCGACGGTCGTGCGGGAGACGCCGAGCCGTTGCAACTGATCGGTCGTGACCCGGTTGGATTGCCGCGCAGCCAACGCCGCCACCCGAAGCTTGGCGTTCCCGTCACCGCATCCGTGACGAGATCGCCAATCCTCATGTCCGGAGCCACATGCTTCGGGTGCGGCCATGCATGGCTATAGCCGCGGGGCCGCGTAGATCCGCCCCCTCAGACCAATGTGAGCTGCGGCGATTCGAGCTCCAGCAGCGCCACCTTGCGCGCCAGCCCACCGCCGTAGCCGACCAGGTCGCCGGTCGTCCCGACGACGCGGTGGCAGGGGACGATGATCGGCACCGGCGTGCGCCCAACCGCCGATCCGACGGCGCGGACGCGGTCAAGCCGCCCGAGCGCGCGGGCGATCGCACCGTAGGAGGTGGTCGAGCCGTACGGGATGCGGGCGATCTCGGCCCAGACGCTGCGCGCGAACGGGGTGCCCTGATCGAGGTCGAGCGTGACCTCGAAGCTGCGGCGCTGACCGGCGAAGTACTCGTCCAGCTGACCGGTCACGGCGGCGAACGCGGCCGGGTCACGTTCGGCGTCATCGCGCTTGTGGCGCTCGCCGTCGCCGCCGGGGAACGAGAGCGCGCGCAGGCCGTGCGGCCCGGCGACCAGCGTCAGGAGCCCGAGCGGGCTCTCGTATGTGGTCCAGATGGTGTTCGTGGGCTGCTGCATACCGATGAAACGCCGGCCGGTGTCGATTCGTGAGACCACGACATCGTGGACAACGAGGCGGACACGAATCTTGGACACAGGGCCGATCACCGCGCGGCCCCCAGGGCGCATGCTCTCTGACGTCGCTTGTGACCAGGAAGCAGTCGCAAATCGAAGGAGGTGAACAGTTGCCAAATCCGCTCGTGATCGGTGTGACAATCGGTGGCCTGCTCCTTGACGTCATTGCGCCGAGGCCCAAGCCTCTCGCCGGAAATCCCCAAGAGCTCTCTCTCCTCTCTTGGACCGCCGCCGGGAGGACACCACGGTCAGCGTGGCCTGATGGGGAGTACGAAGGTCCGCCGGTCACGAGCGGCTATCGCAGCTGAGTTACGGGCGGGGCCGCGCGCGGACGGTGCGCGGTCCCGCTCAGCTGCTCCGGACGCCGGGTCTGTTTCGAGCGCCGGTCGCCCTCCGCGCGCCAGCGCGGTACCGTGCTGAGCCGTGGCTGGGTTCGCGGTCAAGTTCCTCGGTTGCAAGGTCTCCCAGGCCGACGCGATGCTCGCGCGCAGCGCGCTGCTGGCCGCCGGCCACGCCGAGGTCCCGGAGGCCGAGGCCGACCTGCACGTGATCAACACGTGCTGCATCACGTCCGAGGCCGAGTCCAAATCCCGTCAGTCGACTCGGCGTTCGCTGCGGCACGCCGACCGCGTGATCGTCGCCGGTTGCGCCGTCAACCTCAACGCGCGCCGGTTCGGCGAGATCGACTCGCGTGTGACACCGCTGGTGGGAACCGCCGACGCGGTTGCCGAGCGGATCGCAACCGAGCCACTCGACGGGCTCGCGATCGGGCCGGCCGATGAGCGCAGCGCGGCCTGCGCCGACACCGACCACGAGGTCCTCTGGCGCAGCGCCGCCGGTCCCGGCAGCGGCGCCGGTCCCGGCAGCGGCGCCGGTCCCGGCAGCGGCGCCGGTCCCGGCAGCGGCGCCGGCGCCGGCGGCCGCACGCGCGGGTTCGTCAAGGTCCAGGACGGCTGTGACTGCGATTGCGCGTACTGCATCATCCCGACCGTCCGCGGCCAGGCTCGCTCGCGCCCGGTCACGGCGATCCTCGACGAGGTGCGGCGCCGGGTCGCGGATGGCCAACCGGAGATGGTGATGACCGGGATCAGCGTCGGCGACTACCGCGACCGCGAGCGCGGGCTGGAGCTCGGCGACCTGATGTGCGAGGTGGCGCGGGTGCCGGGGGTGCAGCGGGTGCGGCTGTCGAGCGTCGAGGTGATTCATGTCCGCGACTCGCTGCTGCGCGCGCTGGCCGACGAGCCGAAGGTCTGCCCGCACCTGCACGTGCCGATGCAGTCCGGCGACGACGCCGTGCTGCGGGCGATGGGCCGCCACTACGACCGCGCCGAGTACCTCGATCACATCGTCCGGCTGCGGCGCGCAGCCCCGGCGGTGAACCTCACCACGGATGTGATCGTCGGCTTCCCGACCGAGGACGAAGCGGCGTTCGAGCGCACGTTGAGCGCGGTCGACGAGGCCGGGATCAGCCGCGTGCACGTGTTCCCGTACTCGCCGCGACCCGGCACCAGCGCCGAGCGGCTCGGCGACCGGGTCACGCCGCAGGAGAAGAAGCGTCGGGCACAGGTGCTGCGCGGGCGCTCGGAGGTGCACTCGCGGCGGCATCGCGGCGCCAAGCTCGGACGGGCGCTCGAGGTCCTGATCGACAAGGTCGCCGACGCGCAGTGCTCGGGCTACACCGCGGACTACACCCGTTGCTACCTGCCGGCCGGTGCCGGCGACCGGGGCCAGCTGGTCACCGTCACGGCCCGGGAGCTGCACGCCGACGGGCTCCGCGGCGACGCCTGAGCGAGCCCGGCCGGGCGCGACAAGCTCCTTGTCGATCTCGACCTTGAAGTCCCAACGGGCGATCACGCGCTCGCCGTCGGGACGCCATTCGAGGCCCTCGTCGCCGGTCGGGAGCACCGGATGCAGCTTGATCGAGACGATCTGTCCGGGACGCAGCTGCGTCGGCGGCGGGCCGCCGTCGATCGCGGTCACGAGCACGCGCACCCCGGACAGCGAGATCGACAGGCTGTCGCCCTGGATCGTCAGCACGGGCCCGGGCATGGCTGCCTCTGCGTTCTGGTCGGTCAGAGCGAGCGACTGCGACGTGGGATTCTCCGAGCGCGGGCACCCCGAGTGGCGACGATCTCGTGCCGGTGTCCTGCCGGCGAGGCGCGCCGGGGCGGCCGATATCCTCAAGGACGTTATGGCTACCGTCACCGATCAGGTCCGATCGGATATGACCGCCGCCCTGAAGGCGGGTGAGAAGCAACGGCTCGGCGCGCTGCGGCTGGTGCTGTCCGAGCTGCAGAAGGCGTCGAAGGACGGTTCCAGCGACGAGCTGACGGTGCTGCGCCGCGAGCGTAAGCGCCGGCTCGATGCCGCCGACCAGTTCGAGGATGCCGGCCGGTCCGAGCTGTCTGAGCAGGAGCGCTATGAGGCACAGCTGATCGGCGGCTACCTCCCGGCTGAGCTGTCCGACGACGAGCTGCGCCAGATCGTGCAGTCGGCGATCGCCGCCACCGGTGCCGCCAGCCCCCGGGATATGGGTGCGGTGATGCAGGCCGTGATGGCCGCGTCGGGCGGTCGTGCCGAGGGCAAGCGCGCGTCGGCGCTGGTGCGAGAGGCGCTGTCTTAGATGAGCCTCGCCGCGGTGAGCGGGACGTAGTGCCCAAGCGCACGCTCGAACTGGATAACGAAGTCGCGGCCGAGCTGGCCGGGTCAGAGGACAGCGTCCTGCGCACGCTCGAGGGACATCTCGATTGCGACGTGTTTCTGCGCGGCAACGTGCTCACGCTCGACGGCGATCCCGAGGCGGTCGACGCCGGGGCGGCGGTCGTCCGCGAGCTGTCAGACCTGATCCGCCAGGGTCACGAGATCGCGCCCGGCACGGTCGAAGCGGTCACCCACGCGCTCGATCAGCACGAATCGCCGTCGGAGATCCTCGAGGACGTCGTCTGGCGCCACCGCACGACCAAGGTCGGACCGAAGACCGTCAACCAGAAGCGCTACGTCGACTCGATCCGCCACAACACGATCACGTTCGGGATCGGACCCGCCGGCACGGGAAAGACGTTCCTGGCGGTCGCGCTGGCAGCCGCGGCGCTCAGTCGGCGCGAGGTCAACCGGATCATCCTCACCCGTCCGGCGGTCGAGGCCGGCGAGCGGCTCGGCTTCCTGCCCGGCGACCTGATGGCGAAGGTCGACCCTTACCTGCGGCCGCTGTTCGACGCGCTGCACGACATGCTGGACCCCGACCGTGTCTCCCAGCACCTGGAGCGCGGCGTGATCGAGGTCGCGCCGCTGGCATACATGCGGGGCCGGACGCTGAACGACAGCTTCATCATCCTCGACGAGGCACAGAACACGAGCCCCGAGCAGATGAAGATGTTCCTCACGCGGCTCGGGTTCGGCTCCAAGATGGTCGTTACCGGAGACATCACCCAGATCGACCTGCCACGCGAGCAGGCGTCGGGGCTGATCGCCGTGGCGGACATCCTGCAGGGCGTCGAGGACGTCGAGTTCATCCGGTTTGCCGACGAGGACGTCGTGCGCCACAAGCTGGTGCGGCGGATCGTCGCCGCGTACGACCGGGCGGCGAAAGCGTCGGCGCCCGAAATCCGAGCCCGCCGGACGGCCTGAGAGCGTGGTCGACTGATGCTTGAAGTCGAGGTGATCGGCATCGACGACTCCTTCGTGTACGACCCGCAGTCGCCCCTGGCGCGGCCGACCGCCGTGGAACTCGAGGAGCTGTGCGCGCTGGCGCTGTCGTCTGCCGGGATCGAGGACGGCCATGTCGCGATCGAGTTCGTCGATCCGGAGCGGATCCGGGAGCTCAACCGCGAGCACCGGGCGATCGACGCGCCGACCGACGTGCTGTCGTTCGGGATCGACGAGGACGGCACCAGCGCCGGCCCGCGGGAGCTGGGCGACATCGTGATCTGCCCCGAGCACACGGCCAACCTGCGGGAGGCGGTCGTCCACGGCGCGCTGCATCTGACCGGCATGGATCACGAGACCGACGACGGCGAGATGCTGGCGCTGCAGGCGGAGATCATGCGGTGGGTCACGTAGTGGTCGGTTACCGATGAGCGCCGCCCGGCACGCGGCCGCGCTCGCTCACCCACCGCAGGTCGTCCGGTCCGGGTTCGTCGCGCTCGCCGGCCGCCCGAACGTCGGCAAGTCGACGCTCGCCAACGCAATCGTCGGCGCCAAGGTCGCGATCGTCTCCGACAAGCCGCAGACGACTCGCCGCGCGATCCGCGGGGTCGCGACCGGACCCGACTGGCAGTTGGTGCTCGTCGATCTTCCCGGCGTCCAGCGGCCGCGCGACGCGCTGACCGACCGGATGCAGCATCGCGTCGAGCACGAGCTGTCCGATGCGGACGGCTGCCTGCTGGTGCTCAACGCCGAACAGGGCCTCGGCCCGGGCGACCGCTTCATCGCCGAGCTCTTGAAGCCGGCCGCGCAATCGCGCTCGGTAGCGGTCGCGATCGCCGTCAACAAGGTCGATCGAGCCGATCGCAAACGGACCGCGGAGACGTTGCACGCGGCCGATCGGCTCGGTCTCGGCGGCGAGATCTTCCCCATCTCGGCGCGCACCGGCGCGGGCGTGCAACCGCTGATCGAGCATCTGATCGCGATGCTTCCGGCCGGGCCGATGTACTTCGACGCCGCCCAGCGCTCGGACCAGTCACGCGCCGTGCATCTCGCCGAGCTGGTGCGAGAGCAGGTGCTGGCCCGCACGCGCGAGGAGGTGCCTCACGCGGTCGAGGTCGAGGTCTCCGAGATCAGCCAGCCGCGGGAGGACCTGATCCGGATCGAGGCGGTCGTGCTGTCGGAGACCGAGTCTCAGAAAGGGATCCTGATCGGCTCCGGAGGCCGGATGATCAAATCGATTGGGGTTGCCGCCCGGCGCAACATCGAACGCGAGCTGGGCTGCAAGGTTCATCTCGAGCTGTCGGTCTCGGTGCGTCGCCACTGGCGCGCCGACGAGCGCGTGCTCGACCGGCTCGGGATCGAATAGGCGCCGATCGAAAGCGTCACCGGTCGTCGCCGGTGGCATCGTCGCCGCCGGCGGCGAAGAACCTTCGGCGTGCGAGCTCACCGGCGCCGGCCACCAGCAAGCTGGCCCCGGTGGCGATCAGGACCGGGAGCCACAGGTTCTTTTCGAACGCGGCGCCGCCGAAGTAGCCCAGCCCGGAGCCGAACAGCGCCCAGACGATCGCCGCGACGCTGTCTGCCGGCAGGAACCGCCGTTTCCACGGCATCTCGAGCGTGCCGGCGATGTAGGTGGTGGCGGTCCGGCCGCCCGGAATGAAACGGGCGACGATGATGATCCAGCTGCCGTTCTGCTGGATCTGGGTTTGCGCCCAGCGCAGCCGGCGCTGCTCGGAGCCGAGCAGACGGTCCGCGAGTCGGCGCAGTCCGCTGCGACCCAGCCAGTAGGCGGAATTGTCGCCGAGCATCGCTCCGATCGCGGCCGCGGCAGCGATCAGGGCGATGTTGAGCCGTCCGTTGGCCGCCAGCACCGCGGCGGTGATGACCACCGTCTCTGAGGGCAACAGCGGCAGCAGGGCGTCCGCGGCGCAGACGCCGGCGATCAGCAGATACGTCCATGATGAGCCCGAAACCGCGTTGAGCAGCGAGTTGAAGATCGTTGGCGCCCTGGTCCGTCGTCGGTCGCGGTCTGTGACCGATGCTAGGCGGCGGTCGGACGTCCCGCCGGCCCCGGCACGCGGACGGGCCGTCCCTAGAATCCCCCGCAATGGACGACTCGCAGGTCGCATACGACGAGCGCGGCCTGGTCCCGTGCGTCGTCCAGGATTGGTCGACGGGCGAGGTGCTGACCGTCGCCTACATGAACGCCGAGTCGCTGCGCCTGACCCGTGAGACGGGGGAGATGCACTTCTTCAGCCGCTCACGTCAGGCGCTCTGGCACAAGGGCGCAAGCTCGGGCAACACCCAGGCGGTCAGGGCAATTCGCTACGACTGCGACGGCGACGCGCTGCTGGCGCTGGTCACGCCATCCGGCCCGGCGTGTCACACCGGCGAGCGCAGCTGCTTTTACCGCGGTGAGCTCGAGCCGCCGGCTCCGTATGAGTCGCTGCCGACGCTGCAGCGGACGGTCTCAGAGCGCGCCGCCCAGCGGCCCGACGGCTCCTACACCGTGACCCTGCTCGACGATCGCCAACTGGCGGGCGCCAAGGTCCAGGAGGAGGCCGAGGAGGTCGCCCGCGCCGCCCGCGAGGAGTCAGATCTTCGGGTCGCCGAGGAGGCCGCCGACGTGATCTACCACCTGACGGTGCTGATGGCCGGCCGCGGACTGACGTTGGCCGATGCCGAGCGGGTGCTCGATGACCGCCGCCGCTGAGCAGCATCGGGCAGCGACCGGGGGGTTCGTCCCGACGCTCGACGAGACCCGCGAGCTCAGCCGCGGGCACAACCTGATCCCGCTGCATCAGACGTTCATCGACGACACCCAGACGCCCGTCTCGGCGTTCCTGAAGCTGCGAGACGCCGACCGGCCGTCGTTCCTGCTGGAGTCCGCCGAGCAGGGCCGGGTCGGGCGCTACTCGTTCATCGGCTACCGGCCGCGCAAGGTGCTGCGCTGGTCGCACGGCGACCCCGGCGACCCCTACCGGCTGGCCGCCGACGAGCTGTCGGCCTACAACGTGCCGCAGCTGCCGGACCTGCCGCCGTTCTTCGGCGGTGCGGTCGGCGTGTTCGCCTACGACCTGGTCCGCTCGGTCGAGCCGCTCGGCGAGCCCAACCCGGACCCGCTCGGCGTGCCCGACCTGGCGTTGATGCTGACCGACGCGCTGGTCGCGTTCGATCACCTCAGACACACCGTGACCGTGATCGCCAACGTCTACGTGTCCGACGACGAGGCCCTGGAGGCCAGCTACAACCGTGCCTGCGACACGATCGCGGAGGTTCGGTGGCGGCTGGAGGGCCCGGTGCCGCGTCCGAGCCGGCGGCCGGACCCGACCCGCACCGCGCCGACGTTTCAGTCGAACATGGAGCGCTCCCAGTTCGAGGCGATCGTCAGCCGGATCATCGAGTACATCTACGCTGGCGACGCGTTCCAGGTCGTCCCGTCGCAGCGCTGGTCGGCCGCGGTCCCGGTCCAGGCGTTCTCGATCTATCGGGGCTTGAGAGCGGTCAACCCGAGCCCGTACATGTACTTCCTGGACTTCGGCGACTTCGAGATCGCCGGCGCCAGCCCCGAGCCGCTGATCACTGTCTCCGGCCGCCGCGTCGCGACCCGGCCGGTGGCGGGCACCCGCCCGCGCGGCGCCACCCCGGACGAGGACCAGCGCCTCGCGGAGGACCTGCTCGCCGACGAGAAGGAGCGGGCCGAGCATGTGATGCTCGTCGACCTCGGGCGCAACGATCTCGGGCGCGTGTGTGAGTACGGGTCGGTCGAGGTCGAGTCGTTCATGGCGGTTGAGAACTACTCGACCGTGATGCACATCGTCTCGCATGTCGGCGGGCGCCTGCGCGAAGGCATCGGGGCGCTGGACGCGCTGCGTTCGGTGCTGCCGGCCGGCACCCTGTCGGGCGCGCCGAAGGTCCGCGCGATGCAGATCATCGATGAGCTGGAGCCGGTCAAGCGCGGCGGCTACGGCGGCGCGATCGGCTGGGCCGGCTGGCGCGGCGAGCTCGACACGTGCATCCACATCCGCACGGTCGTCGTCAAGGACGGCGTCGCCCACGTCCAGGCCGGCGGTGGGACGGTCGCCGACGCCCAGCCCGCCTACGAGTACGACGAGTCGGTCGCGAAGTCCCGTGCGGTGATGCAGGCGATCGAGCTGGCGGTCGATCAGCCGGAGTGGCCATGAGCGTGGCTACGGGACTGCAGCGTGTCGAAGGGATGCGCGTGCTGGTCGTCGACAACTACGACAGCTTCACCTACAACCTGGTGCAGTATGTCGGCGAGCTCGGCGCAACGCTGGAAGTTGTGCGCAACGACCACGCGACCGTCGACGAGCTCCTGATCCGCGGCTATGACCGTGTGATCGTCTCGCCCGGGCCGTGCACGCCCGACCAGGCCGGGATCACGCTCGAGGTCGTGCGCCGCTTCCCGGAGGCCGGGATCCCGACGCTCGGGGTGTGCCTCGGCCACCAGGCGCTCGTCCAGGCGTGGGGCGGGAAGGTCATCGTCCACAAGCCGGTGCACGGCAAGACGACCGTGATCGAGCACGACGGCCGCACGATCTTCCGCGGGCTCGCGCCGTCGCTGGAGGTCGGTCGCTATCACTCGCTGATCGCAGCGCCGGCGCTGCCCGAGCCACTGGCGCGCAGCGCGTCAGCGGACGGGATCGTGATGGCGGTCCGGCACCGAACGCTGCCGGCCGAGGGGGTCCAGTTCCACCCCGAGTCGGTGCTCACCCAGCAGGGCAAGGAGCTGTTGTCGAACTTCCTGGCGAGGACCGAGTGAACGTGCATCCCGCGGCCGAGAGCGTCGCTACGGTCACCGGCGAATCCGGCGACCCCGAGCTGATCACCCGCTCGATCGACGCGCTGGCGTCCGGCGTTGACCTGACGGCCGCGCAGGCGGCCGCCGTGCTCGCCCAGATCATGGCCGGCGATGCCTCCCAGATCCAGATCGCGGGGTTTCTGATCGCGCTGCGGACCAAGGGTGAGACGGTCGACGAGCTGACCGGCCTGGCGAGCACGATGCGCCGGCTGGCGGCGCCGGTGACCGTACGGCATTCGGACCTGCTTGACACGGCCGGGACCGGCGGTGGCCGACGCACCTTCAACGTCTCGACCACGGCCGCGCTGATCGCCGCCGGCGCCGGTTGCACGGTGGCCAAGCACGGCAATCGCTCGGCGACCGGGCTGTCGGGCTCAGCCGACCTGCTGGAGGCGCTCGGCGCCCGGATCGACCTGAACCCCGAGGCGGTCGCCCGGTGCATCGAGCAGGCCGGGTTCGGGTTCATGTTCGCGCCGGCCCACCACCAGGCAACCCGATACGTGATCCCGGTCCGCGGAGAGCTCAAGGTCCGCACGATCTTCAACTTCCTCGGACCGCTGACCAATCCAGCCGGCGCCGAGCGCCAGCTGATCGGCGTCTCCGACCGCGCCTACCTGGAGACGATGGCGGGCGCGCTGCAACGGCTTGGCACCCGGCACGCGCTGGTCGTCTCCAGCGTCGACGGGCTCGACGAGCTGTCGATCTCGGCGCCGACGCTGGTGTTCGAGGTCACCCCCGATGCGATCACCAGCTATCAGGTGACGCCGGAGGAAGTCGGGTTGGAGCGCGCGCCGGCGAGCGCCGTCCCGGGCGGCGACCCGGCCTGCAACGCCGACATCACCCGCCGGATCCTCGCCGGCGCCGGCGCGGACGCCGACCCGGGCAGCACCGATCGCGCCGCCCGTGATCTGGCGCTGCTGAACGCCGGCGCGGCGATCTACGCCGCCGGCGGCGCCGACTCGCTCGCGGCCGGGGTGGCGGCCGCCGCGGCGGCGATCGACGGCGGCGCCGCCGCGGAGGCGACGCGGCGGTTCATCGATGCGACCCTCCGTCTCGGCGCATGAACGAGCTGCAGCGGATCGTGGCGCGAACGCGCGTCGAAGTCGATCAGCGGCGCGCGACGACGTCACTGCGGGAACTCGACGTGGCCGCGGCGAGGCGGGTCGAGCACGACCCGATTCGCGGCTTCACCGAGGCCCTGGCGGCGCCCGGATTGTCGGTGATCGCCGAGCACAAGCGCCGCTCGCCGAGCGCGGGGGCGATTCGGTCCGACGTCGAGCTCGAGGACGTCGTGGCCGCGTACGAGCGCGGCGGCGCGCGCGCCCTGTCGGTGCTGACCGAGGCGGTCGGTTTCGGCGGCAGCCTCGACGATCTCGTCCGGGCGCGCCGGGCCGCGACGCTCCCGATCCTGCGCAAGGACTTCATCGTCGACGAGTACCAGGTGGTCGAGGCGGTCGTCGCCGGGGCCGACGCGATCCTGCTGATCGTCGCCGCGCTGGACCCGGCCGACCTGAAGTTCCTGCACGACCGCGCGCGCAACTTCGGGCTCGGAGTGCTGGTGGAGGTTCACGACGGCGACGAGCTGGCGATCGCGGCGACGATCGAGCCGGCCGTGATCGGCATCAACAACCGGGATCTGACGACCCTGCAGGTCGACACGGCGCGGACGTTCGAGCTGATCGGATCGCTGCCGGCCGAGACCGTGATCGTCTCCGAATCAGGGCTGCGCACCCCGGAGGCCGTCGCGGCCGTCGCGGCCGCCGGTGTCGACGCCGTGCTTGTGGGCGAGGCGCTGATGCGGTCTCACGACATCGAGGCGGCCTGCCGGGCGCTGACCGGCACAGCGGCGCCTGCGCCTACGATGGATTGATGGACGCGGCCGACGCCACGCGCATCAAGTTCTGCGGGATCACCAACCTCGACGACGCCGACGCGGCGGTCGAGGCCGGCGCCTGGGCGCTCGGGATGATCTTGTGGCCGCAGTCCAAGCGGCGCTGCCGGATCGCCGACGCGGCCCTGATCGCGGCGGCCCACCGGCGCCGGGTCGAGCTCGTCGGTGTGTTCGTCAACCCGACGCTCGACCGCGTCGCCGCCGCGGCCGATGAGATCGGCCTGACGATGCTGCAGTTCCATGGCGATGAAGGACCGCAGTTCTGTGCCGAGGCGGGCCGCCGGACCGGCTGCCGGGTGATCAAGGCCGCGCGCGTGCGCAGTGGCGCCGAGATCCAGGCGCTGGCGCCGTTTCATACCGACTTCCACCTGCTCGACACCTACGTCGAGGGACTGCCGGGCGGGACCGGCGAGACGTTCGTCTGGGAGCTGGCACGGGGGCATCTCGGCCGCGTGCCGCTGATCCTCGCCGGCGGGCTGACCGCCGACAACGTCGCCGAGGCGATCGCAACGGTCCGCCCCTACGCCGTCGATGTCGCCGGCGGCACCGAGTCCGCGCCCGGGATCAAGGACCACGACAAGCTGCGGGCGTTCGCGGCGGCCGTCGCGGCGACCCAGACCGCGGTCCCGGCGCCGTGAGCGCGATCGAGCACCGCTTCGGTCCCTACGGGGGGCAGTACGTGCCCGAGACGCTGATGCCGGCGCTGGCCGAGCTGGAGCTGGCGTGGATCGAGGCCCGTGACGATCCGGATTTCATCGCGCAGCGCGACGCGCTGGCGCGGGACTACGTCGGGCGCCCCTCGCCTCTGTACCGCGCGGCGCGGCTGAGCGCGGCGGCCGGCCATGACATCTACCTCAAGCGCGAGGATCTCAACCACACCGGCGCGCATAAGATCAACAACGCCCTCGGTCAGGCGCTGCTGGCCCGCAGGATGGGCAAGCCGCGGATCATCGCCGAGACCGGCGCCGGTCAGCACGGCGTTGCGACCGCCACGGCGTGCGCACTGCTGGACCTCGAATGCGTCGTCTACATGGGCACCGAGGACATGCGCCGGCAGAAGCCCAACGTCGAGCGGATGGGGTTGCTCGGCGCGACGGTCGAGCCCGTCGAGGCGGGCACGCGGACGCTCAAGGAGGCGACCTCGGCCGCGATTCGCGACTGGGTCGCGAACGTCGCGACGACCCACTACATCATCGGCTCGGCGGTTGGCCCGGCGCCATTCCCGGCGCTCGTGCGAGACCTGCAGCGGGTGATCGGCGACGAAGCACGAGCGCAGTTGCTGGCGGCCACCGGGCGGCTACCGGAACGCGTGATCGCCTGCGTCGGCGGCGGCTCCAACGCGATCGGCATGTTCGCCGCGTTTGTCGGCGACGCCGACGTCGCGCTGGTCGGGGTGGAGGCGGGCGGTGACGGGATCGATACGCCCCGTCATGGCGCGTCGCTGACCGTCGGCAGTCGCGGCGGGGTGCTGCATGGCTCCTACTCGGCGATCATGCAGGACGAGGACGGGCAGATCCTCGAGGCCCACTCGATCTCGGCGGGTCTCGATTATCCGGGCACCGGTCCCGAGCATGCGTGGCTGCGTGACACCGGCCGCGCCCGTTACGTCGCGATCACCGACCGCCAGGCGCTGGCGGCGTTCGCCACCTGCACGCGGCTGGAGGGGATCATCCCGGCGCTCGAGAGCTCCCATGCGATCGCGTGGGCGCTGGCGAACGCGGGCTCCGACCTCGATCTCGTCTGCCTCTCCGGCCGCGGCGATAAGGACCTGACCGAGGCGCTGGCCAAGCTGCGGGAGGGTGGTGAGTGACCGAGCACGCCGGCGTCGCCCGGGTCGCCGAGGCATTCGCGCGGGCCGCGGCCGACGGTCGCCGAGCCGCGCTGATGCCGTATCTGATGGGCGGCTTCCCGGACCTCGAGACCTCGCTGGCGGTCGGCAACGCCTACGTCGATGGCGGCGCGGACGTGGTCGAGCTCGGCGTCCCGTTCTCGGACCCGCTCGCCGACGGGCCGGTGATCCACGCGGCCGCGACGGCGGCGCTCGCCGCCGGCGCGACGCTGCCGGCGGTGCTGAAGCTGGGGCGCGAGCTCTCGCGGCGGGTCCCGGTGATCCTGATGTGCTACGCGAACCCGCTCTATGTACGGGGGATCGACCGCGCGCTCGACCTGCTCGTCGAGGCGGAGATCAGCGGGCTGATCGTGCCGGACCTGCCGTTGGAGGAGGCGGGCGAGATCTGGGCGGGCTGCTCGGCGCGGGAGCTGGCGTTCGTGCCGCTGGTCGCGCCGACGACGCCGGCGGCGCGGATGGCCGCGGTTGGCGGGACCGCGCGTGGCTTCCTGTACGTGGTGGGCGTGACCGGGACGACCGGTGAGCGGGCCGGCGCCGGGGAGGGCAGGCGGGAGTTGCTGGCGGCGGCACGCGCGTCGACGATGGCCCCGGTCGCGCTCGGATTCGGGATCTCGACGCCGGAACAGGCCGCCGCGGCGGCCGCCGACGGCGCCGATGGCGTGATCATCGGCAGCCGGCTGGTCAGGGCCGCGGGCGAGGCGGCCCGCCCCGCCGACGCGGTCCGCGAGCTGGTCGGAGCGTTCGCGACCGCGCTGGCGGCACCGCCGGCCGCTTAAGGAAGTAGGATCCAGCCTCCATGGGTCTCGTACTAACCGCCGGCGCCGGCCTCTGCATCTGGATCATCGTCTGGTCGCTGAACGTCAGCGGGCTCGATGCCTTCATGATCACGCTGCTGATGGTGTTGATCGCGATCGGCATCCGCAACCTGCTTCCGTTCCTGCCCGGCCGGCGGGACGACTAGCGGCCACCGGCGCCATGCGCTGGGTCGGGCTGTCATCACGTCGCTTCGGCCTGCCCGCGGCATGTTTGGCCGCGGTCGCGCTGGCCGGCTGCACCACGAACTCGACCAACAGCACCGCGGTCGTCGTCAAAGGCGACACGCTGACGATCTACGCGACGCAGCCTCCCGGTGCCGCCACGGCGGTCGACGCCGACGTACTCGACGCCGAGCAGCTGGCGCTCCGGCAGGCGGGCTCGAAATCGGGCAAGTACACGCTCGCGTTCAAGGTGCTGCACGGCGCCGTGGTCTCGGACGACGCCCGCGCGGCGATCTCCGACAACACGGCGATCGCGTACCTGGGCGAGATTCAACCGGGGACGTCGGGCGCCTCGGTGCAGATCACCAACCAGCTCGGGCTGCTGCAGATCTCGCCGACCGATACGGCCGTCTACCTGACCGAGCCGACCGCCGCCGTGCCCGGATCGCCGACCCACTGGTACCCGGACCACAAGAGCTTCGGCCTGACGTTCACGCGGCTCGTCCCGAACACCTCCAAGGAGGCGCGGGCGATCGTCGCCGAGATGAAGACGCTGCAGCTGACCAAGCTGTACGTCTCGTCTGACTCGAGCTCGTACGGCAAGTCGGTCGCGATCGAGATCCGCCAGGACGCGCCGTCCGCGGGCATCTCGATCGCCACCTCGGCCGCCGGCGCCGACGCCGTGTTCTACGCGGGCGCGCCGGATCCGGCCGCGACCAAAGCGATCGATGCGGCCGCCGCCGCCAGCCCGGCGGCGAAGCTGTTCGTGCCGTCCGCGTTCTACGACGACGCCTGGGTGGCGGGCCTGAGCGCCGCCGCGCAGAAACAGCTGTACGTCTCCTCGCCCGGCTTCATGCCCGGCTCCTACCGGGGCACGGGTCCCGCGTTCGTGTCGGCCTTCAAGCAGGCGTATGGCCATCAACCGCAGCCGCAGGCCGTGTTCGGCTACGCGGCGATGCAGGCGCTGCTCGCCGCGCTCAAGCAGGCCGGCGCCAACGCCGACAGCCGCGCCGATGTGACGAATGACATGCTGGGACTCAAGAACCAGTCTTCGGCACTCGGCACGTACTCCCTCGATGGAGGGGACACCAACATCGCGCCGTTCATCTTTGCCCGTCCGGTCGCAGGCAAGTTGGTCCCCCGCGTGGCGGGGTGACACCCCCGCTCAGCGGCAGGACCGCCCGGCGGCCCGCGGCCGCCGTCCTGGTGGTCGCGCTGCTCGGGCTGCTATCGCTGGCCGGGTGCGACGGGACGACGCCGGCGTCGCCCGCGTCCAACCGGATTCGCGGCGGCACGCTGAGCGTGTACGTCAGCCTGCCGCTGATCGGCCCGTCGCGGTGGAGTGGACAGGCCGTGCTCAATGGCGTGCGGATGGCGCTTGCGGCCGCCCACGGCGGCGTCGGCCACTACCGGGTCGTGCTGCACCCGCTCGACGATGCGACCGCCTCCAGCCGCGGCTGGAACCCCGGGCAGACGACCGTCAACGCTCGTGCGGCGATCAAGAACCCGTCGACGATCGGCTACCTCGGCGACCTCAACTCCGGCGCGACCGCGGTCGCGATCCCGCTGCTCAACCGCGCGGACGTGCCACAGATCAGCCCCACCTCGACCGCTGTCGGCCTGACCCAGGGAGGCCTCGAGGCGGCACCGGGCGAGCCACAGAAGTACTACCCGGCCAAGAAGCGCACGTTCGTCCGGGTGATCCCGTCCGACCGAATCCAGTCGGCCGTCCTGGTGCAACTGCAGCGCGACGCTGACTGCGGACGGATCGTCGTGCTCGACGACGGCGAGGTCGACGGCACCGATGCCGCGGTCAGCTTTGACTATGCGGCCCAGCACGCGGGGTTGAAGGTCGTCTCGACCATCCAGTACGACCCGAACGCGACCAGCTACACATCGCTGGCCCAGGGGATCGCCAAGAAGCACCCGACCTGCGTGATGATCAGCGCGCTGCCGCAAAGCCACCCGGTGGCGCTCACCGAGGCTGTCGCCCGGACGGTTCCCGACGCGGACCTGTTTGCGACCGCCGGTCTGGCCGAGCCGAGCTACGTCGACCCCGCCCACGGCGGTATCCCGGTCGCGCTCGACCCGCGCGTGACGATCACCGCGGGAATGCTGGGGCCGCAGGACTACCCGCCCGCCGGGCAGCGGTTCCTGCGCGCGTACGCCAAGCGCTACGGGCCCGTGCAATCCGGGGCGATCTTCGGCTACGCGGCGATGGCTCTGCTGCTCGACGCGATCCGGGGCGCGACCGCCGAGGACGGGCATCAGGTGACGCGCTCGAGCGTGCTCCAGCAGCTGCTCGAGACCCACGACCTGCCGAGCGTGCTCGGGACCTACAGCATCGACAGCCGCGGCGACACGACGCTTGACCGGTTCGGCGTTTACCACGTGGTCGACGGCCAGCTCATCTTCTCGCAGGCGCGACGTGGCTGATCGGCCGCTTGCGCGACCACTGGGTCAGCGCCAGCGCAGGGTGATCGTCGCGCCGGCGGGAATCGTCGCGCGCGCGTAGCGGCGATGCCACCGGATCGCGAACCGGATCGGCGCGCTGGAGTCGTCGAAGGCGATCAGGACGATGCCCCCGCCGGGGTTGCGGAAGGCGACGTCGTCGAGGCCGGCCGTGACCGTCGGCACGCGCAGCGGGCTCTCGCCGTAGCTGACGAAGTGGGTGGAGGGCAGACGGCGGGCTCCGGGCGAGACGAACCGGCTGACCTGCCCGAGCTCATAGAAGTCCCGTGACAGCGCGAACGTGTGCGTCGTCGGGTCGACGGTGACGATCCCGGTGCATCCCTGGCAGCCCTCGTTCGGCGGCTGAACGGGGCCGCCGGCCGGGTCGAGCGCCAGGTTCCACAACGCCACCGCGCCGGCCCAGTTGCGAAACGAGGCGATCTGAAGCTCGGACGTCGGCCACGGGTCGCCGGAGCCGGTCGCGCACTCGTCGACGATCTGGAGTGCGTTGGGCGCGAGGTCGTGCAGCGCCGTCATGTCGCTCGGGCTGCCGTAGTAGCAGTGCCAGGCGATCCCGGTGAGCGGCGCGGGGCCGTGGGCGGCGCGGGTGGCCCTCGTCAGCGGGTTGGAGATGGGGAGTGGGCCCCAGCTCAGATCCCAGCCCAGCAGTACCGGGCTGAGCTTCGCCCGGCGCAGCGCGGGTCGCAGGTTTCGCTGCACGAACCGGGCCTCCAGCGGCGACGGCAGGTACATGCCCGGATAGCTCGTCTGGGCGACGGGCTCGTTGGCCGGGGCGAGCGCGTCGACATGCACGCCATCCCTGTCGTAGGCGCGGACGAAGCGCACCAGGTAGCGCGCGAACGAGCCGTAGTCACCGCGCCGCAGCGCGCCGCCGTCGCCGAGGTTGTCGAGCTGGTCGTTGGCCTTCATCCAGGCCGGCGCCGTCCAGGGGACCCCCTCGACGTACAGCCGATCGTTCAGCTGTGCGGCGCTGCGTAGCGCCGGCAGCACGTAGGCGCGGTCATGGGCGATCGAGAAATGCCGCAACCGCGGGTCGGTGCGGCCCGGCGCCAGATCGTCGTAGGTATAGGGAATGCCGGACGCGGTGAAGTCCGACGCACCGATCGGCACGCGCACGAAGCGCAGCCCGATGTCGCCGCGCCGATGCCCGAACAGTCGCGCCATCAGCCTCCGCCTCGCCCCCGGCGTCAGCTCCTCCTCGATCAGGTAGGCGGAGCTGTCGGTCATCGCGCCGCCGACGCCGATGTAGCGCTGCAGCGGTCTTGAGCCGATCCGGATCAGCGGCCCACCCCCCGGCGTCGTGTAGCGGAATCGCAGCGAAGGACGACGACTGAGCGCCTGGTGCAGATCGGCGGTCGTCTCGGTCACCGCCACCACCGGCTCCGTCTCCGCGGCCGAAGGCTCTGATCCTGGCGCCGCTGTCGCGGTCGGCACCGCGCATGCAAGCCCCGCCGCGATCGCCGTCGCGGCCGCGAGCCGTTCAGCTCGCCAGGTCGTGCGTGTACGCATAGTGGACCGCCTGCGCACGGTCACGGGCGCCGATCTTGGCGAACACGTGGTTGACATGGGTCTTGACGGTCGCCTCGGAAACGACCAGGTGAGCGGCGATCTCCCGGTTTGACAGGCCACGTGCGATCAGCGACAGCACCTCGGCCTCGCGTGGGGTCAGCTCGTCGGGCAGCGATCGCGGCGCTGGAGCGGGGGCGGGAGCCGCCGCGCCGACGGCTTCCAGCAGCTTCGCCTGGACGACGGGATCCAGCAGCGACTGGTGTGCCGCGGCGGCGTGGACGGCCCGCGCGATCTCCTGGATCCCGGCGTCCTTGGTCAGGTATCCGCGCGCGCCCGCGCGGAGCGCGTCGAGGATCGAGGCCTCGTCGGCATGGGTCGTCAGTACGACGATCTCGATCTCAGGCTGGGCAGCACGGATCTCCCGGGTCGCCTGTACCCCGTCGACGTTCGGCATCCGCAGGTCCATCAGGATCACGTCGGGCCGGTGGCGGGCAGCCAGCCTGACCACCTCGGCGCCGTCGGCGGCGTCGGCGACCGGCTCGATCCCGGGCGTCGCCTGCAGCAGCGTCATCAGTCCCTCGCGGACGAGCGCCTGGTCGTCGGCGACCAGGACCCGGATCGGATCGCTCATCGGGCGGGCACGGTCGCGCTGGCGTCGGTGGCCGCGGCTGTCACGGCCGGAACGCGGACCCGCACGCGCCAGCCGCCGTCGCCCGCGGGCCCGGCCTCGAGCGTCCCGCCCAGCGCCTCGGCGCGCTCGCGCATCCCCTGCAGCCCGTAGCCGCCGCCGCTGCGCGACAGCAGCTCGTGACCGCCCGCGCCCGCCGGCGCCGGTCCGTTGGCGACGGTCAGCTCGAGTCCCCGATCGGGCGCCGAGCCGGCGTGAAGCTCGATCGTCACGGCCGCACCCGGCGCATGCTTACGCACGTTGGTCAGGGATTCCTGGACGACGCGCACGAGCGCCTGCCCGGCCTCGCCCGACAGCCGGTCGCCGCTGCCGTCGATGGTGACCGTGACCTTGGCATCGCTGGCGGAACGATATTCAGAGACGAGCGCCTGGATCCCGGCCGCGGCCGGGGCGGCGGGCCGCTGATCCGCGTGCAGGGCGCCGACCGCCCGCCGGGTCTCGGTCAGGCCCTCACGCGCGAGCTCGTGCGCACGCTTGACGCGCATGAGCACGACCTCGCGGTCGGCCCCGTTCTCGAGCAGCGCGCTGGTCGCCTCCAGCTGGATCGTGAGACCCGCCAGCGTGTGCGCGAGCACGTCATGGATCTCACGCGCGATCCTGGCCGATTCCTCCAGCCGGGCGGCCCGCAGCTGCTCCTCGTGCGAGCGCTGGGACTGCGCCAGCAGCAGCTCGGCCTGCTCGGCGCGGTCGATCGACTGCCGGGCGTTGGACGCGGCGAGGGTCGCCGCGACGTAGCCGAGCACATACGCGAGCAGTCCGAGCGCGGCCCGGTCGTAGATGATCGTCGAGACCGCCGTCGCCAGCGCGCCAATCGCGGTCACGACCAGCGCCCGCTCGAGTGGGGCACGGACGGACGCGGCGACCGCCGCGACGAACACGAACGACGCCGCGGCGCTGTGGGGCGAGGCGCCGATCATCACGCCGCCCGCGGCCGCCATCACATACATCTCAGCCGCGGGGCTGCGATCGATCTCCGCCGACGGGCTGCGGTCGTGGATCGGCCAGCGCGTCCAACCCAGCCAGGCGATCACGGCGGCCGCGAACAGCACCGTGATCAGCAGCCGCCGGCCGCCGGTGCCAGGTCCCGGCTCGCCATGGACGACGGTCCAGCTGATCAGCGCCAGCGCGGCAAGGCGAATGACCGTCGCCGCGCGGTTGCTGAGGTTCAACAGCACCATCGTCCCTGGACGTTACGGCCTTGTCGTCGCCCGCGGTCAGGCGAGCTGCATCGGCTGCCGGCTCTCGAGCGTCCGTCGCCGTGAGGCCATCACCAACGTCCGGCCGACGACCTCGAAGATCGCCATCGCCAGCAGCGCCACGGTCCATGCCTCGCCGCTGCTGATCGAGTGGTGCAGGCTGAAGCGGGCGATCGAGTCCGCGCCGCCGTGGCTGGACCAGTAGGCGAACGCGAACCGCGAGCCCATGCCCAGCACCCAGAAGATCGCCGAGGCCCAGCCGGCGCGGAACCGCACGCGCCCGTCGTCGGTCGGCCGGATGATCACGGTGACGCCGCTGGCGACGCCGATCAGCCCGCCGAGCAGCGCCAGCGCGCCTACCAGCACGAGATCGTTGCCACTGGTGGGGATCCCATGGAGATAGTTGACGACGGCGATCGCGAGGATCACGAGCGGTCGCACGAGCGTCTTGGTGGTGAGTTCGCGCTCCTTGACCTGCAACAGGACGAGCAGGACGAGCGCCGAGTCGATCAGATAGTCAGCAGTTGTCATGGGCTGATCGTCCGCCCTTGCAGCGGTTTGCACATCGGGCTCCGGGTTGATCCGCGGGTGGATCCGGGCGGCGTCTCCACCCGGGGGTGGAGGCGCTCGCATACGGGATAGGCTCAGATCAGATGGCCGATGAGCTCTTCCTGATCGACGGCAACAGCCTCGCCTACCGGGCGTTCTTCGCGCTGCCGGAATCGATCGCGACCTCGACCGGGGTGCCGACCAACGCGATCTTCGGGTTCGCGTCGATGCTCGTCAAGATCCTCACCGACTATGGACCGAAGGCGACGGTGGTGGTCTGGGATGCCGGCTCCAGCGGCCGCAAGGAGGTCTACTCCGAGTACAAGGCGGGCCGCGCCACGCGCCCCGACCTGCTCAAGGAGCAGTGGCCCCATCTGGAGCCGCTGGTCGAGGCGTTCGGCTACCGCAACATCCGCGTTGACGGCTACGAGGCCGACGACGTGATCGCGTCGATCGCCGAACAGGCCAAGCGCCAGGATCCGCCGATCGAGGTGATGATCGTCACCGGCGATCGCGACGCCTACCAGCTCGTCGACGAGCAGGTGTCGATCATGACCACGAGCCGCGGGATCACCGACACCAAGGTGTACGACCGCCAGGGCGTGATCGACCGCTACGGGATCCCGCCGGAGCTCGTTCCCGATTTCCTCGGGCTCAAGGGCGACACGTCGGACAACATCCCCGGCGTTCCGGGGATCGGCGACAAGACCGCCGCCGACCTGCTCAACCGGTTCGGGTCGCTCGAGAACGTGCTGGACTCGGTCGACGAGATCTCCGGCACCAAGCGCAAGCAGAACCTGACCGAGCACGCCGACGACGCCCGGATCTCCAAGCACCTGGCGACCGCCAAGCGTGAGATCCCGCTCGACGGCCTCGACATCGCCCAGTTCGCCTCGCAGCCGCCCGACCGCTCGCGGCTACGTGATGTGTTTCGTGAGTTCGAGCTGCGTGAGCCACTGCGCCGGTTGGAGGAGGCGCTCGGCTCCGCCGACGCGGCCGCCCCGGCGCCCGTCGCCGAGACGTCGCTGACCGCCAAGCTGCGCGAGCTCACCGCCGCCAGGCTCAACGGAGCGCTCGGCGCGGCGGGCAACGAGGTCGCGATCGCCGTCAAGGCCCCGGACACGCCGGAGGGGGCGCTGTTCGGCGACGATCAGCAGTGGCGGTTCGGCGCGTACGTCGACAAGACGCAGACGGTGATTACCGGGATGGCCCAGCGACCCGAGGAACTGGTGGGGGCGACCGACGACCACCCGGTGATCGCCCACGACGCGAAGTCGCTCGGGCAGGTGCCGCGCCAGCTCGTCCACGACACCGAGGTCGCCGCCTACCTGTTGGAGCCCGCGCGCCGGGCGTACCCGTTCCGCGAGCTCTGCGAGGAACGTGGCCTGGCGACCGACCTGGCCGATCCGGTCGCCGCCGACGCGCGGCTTGCCCATGCGCTCGCCGCCTGGCAGCGGGAGGAGATCCGTGGCCGCGGGCTGACCGACCTGCTCAACGACGTCGAGCTGCCGATCGTGCGGATCCTGCGTGAGATGGAGCAGATCGGGGTCCGGCTC
>Ga0302184_10000397_pt1 | contig 28835 bp, 24 predicted proteins | sample I_Palsa_N3_3_FD_200233 | JGI IMG/M metagenome (GOLD analysis project Ga0302184, IMG submission 200233) | Peat permafrost microbial communities from Stordalen Mire near Abisko, Sweden - I_Palsa_N3_3 | ecosystem: Environmental > Terrestrial > Soil > Palsa > Peat permafrost | place: Sweden...
CGAGCTGGAAACCGAACGACACGAGCAGGAACGGGATGCCCAGGCCCAGCGCGTAGACGAAGGCCAGCAGCGCGCCGCGAGCCACCGTGCCGCTGGCGGCCGACAGCGCGAGGACGGCGGTCAGGGTAGGCCCGATGCACGGGGTCCACCCCAGTCCGAACATCACTCCGAGCAGCGGCGCGCCGGCCAGGCCCGCCTTCGGCCGGGCGGACGGGCGCACGATCCGGCCCGCGAGCGAGAACCGGTCGAACGCCCCGGCGAACAGCAGCCCGAGCAGGATGGTCAGGCCGCCCAGGATCCGCGTCAGCAGGCGCGCGTGCCCGGTGATCAGATGGCCGAGCCCGCCCAGCGCCGCCCCGTAAGCGACGAAGACCACCGAGAACCCCAGCACGAACAGCGCCGTCCCGGCCACGACCCGGGCCCGGGGCGCCGATGGCGGAGCCACGACCGGACGCGCGGCCACCGCGACAGTGTGTCCCGCCCCACCCTCGGCCGCCACGACCGGCTGAGCGGCAGCCGGACCCGACCCTGAGCCCGAGGCGCCGGCCATGCCGGTGACGAATGATAGGTAGCCGGGCACCAGCGGCAGGCAGCACGGCGAGAGGAAGGTCACCGCGCCGGCCGCGGCCGCCACGGGCAGCGCCAGGATCAGCGGGCCGGAGGAGACCAGCTGGGCCGTTCCGCTCATATGCCCACTATGCCACGAGGTCCTGCCCCGGTCGACGGTCGGCTACTACATAACGTAGTCGGGGTGGTCGAAGACGTCCCGGACGCCGACGAGGGCAGCGAGAAGACCAAGACCACGTAGCTGGCCAGTGCGACCGCGAAGGCCAGCGACATGCCCAGCGATGCGCCATTGGCGCCGCTGCCAGTGAAGCCGAGCCCGGCCGAGCCCGCGCCGAGAATGGCCAGCAGTCCGACGGCCGATAGCCAGATCGACAGCCGGTGCCGGACGCCGATGGCCCGGACCAGCTGGCCCACCGCGGCGACGACCAGCAGAATGCCCAGGATCACGTGCAAGGCCAGATCCGGACTGGAGAACAGGCCGATGGACTTGGTCGACGTCGGCGCCGTCCCGTACAGGTTGTAGATCGCGCCCAGAATGAACTCGACAATGAGCATGACCACGGCACCGAGGCTGGACAGCCGCAACCGGACCAGCCGGACTGCCTGAGTCTGCCCCGTCGCCCGCGCGGTGGTGTGTGTCTGCGACATCCATGAAATCCTAACGGCGCCGGCCTCACCCCGCGAAGCGGCTATGGTTGGCGAGGTGAGATCGGTCCTCACCCGCCCCCAGTCACCGGCCCGGCCCCCCAGCGCGCCCGGCGGCTGGCTGCTGCTGCTGGTCGGCTTGGTCGCGTTCGGGGTGGCCCTCGGCGGCTACGTGATCTACATGGTCGGCCACGCAAAGGGCTACACCATGGACCCGGTCGACCTGAACGTATACCGGTCCGGCGGGCTCATCGTCCGGCACATCCGGCCGTACTACGACCCGCACCTGGCGTCGCCGCTGTACGACTGGGTCGGGTACGGCAATCTGCATCTGCCCTTCACCTACACCCCGTTCGCGGGGCTGGCCTTCGCGCTGGTCTCCTTGGTCCCGTACCAGCTGTGCCTGAAGCTGTCTATTGCGGTGGACCTGGTCTCGGTGCTGGCAGCGGTGTGGGTCACCCTCGGCGCGCTCGGCTACCGCCGGATCGTGGTCCGGGCCGGCGCGACCCTGCTGGGCGCAGCGACGGTGCTGTGGACCGAACCGGTGCTGCGGACCATCTACCTGGGCCAGATCAACCTGGTCCTGCTGGCCCTGGTCCTGTGGGACCTGTGCCAGCCCGACACCGCCAAGAGCCGCTGGTGGAAGGGCTTCGCCACCGGCATCGCGGCCGGCATCAAGCTGACCCCGCTGATCTTCATTCCCTATCTGCTGATCGCCAGGAAGTTCCGCCAGGCGGCGCTGGCGCTGGCCGGGTTCGTGGTCAGCGTGCTGCTCGGCTTCGTGATCCTGCCCGGTGACTCTCACAAGTGGTGGTTCGGCGGACTGTTCGCCCAGAGCGGGCGGACCGGGTTCGTCGGCTGGGCGGGCAACCAGTCGCTGGACGGCCTGATCACCAGGCTGGCGGGCAGCATCGCGGCCGGCCATGCGGCCTGGATCGTGCTCGCCGTGCTGGTCGGCGTGGGCGGCGTGATCGCCGCCGGACTGCTCGACCGTAAGGGCCACGCCATGCTCGGCCTGATGATGGCCGCCTTGACCGGGCTACTGGTCTCGCCGATCAGCTGGGATCACCACTGGGTGTGGATCGTGCCCGGCGCGATCGTGGCCGCCCACTACGCGGTCCAAGCCTGGCGCCGCACCGCCCGGCGCACGGCAATCGCGTGCGGGTTGCTGGCCGTGGCCATCGTGGCCTGGTTCGGCGCCTGGCCGACCAAGTTCTTCCACGTCACGCCGCCCAACCTCGGCACCGACTCGCTCGGCCTGCTCTGGATCCCGAAGAACACCAACCCGTCCTGGTACCAGTGGTACGGCGACCAGCGCTGGTTCCCCGAGTACCACTGGCACGGGTTGGCCCTCATCTGGGGCAACGCCTTCATTCTCGCCGGGCTGGCCATGTTCGGGGTGCTGCTGGCCGTCTCGCTGCTGCTGCCTGCCGCCAGGAAGGACCACGACGATGAGCCTGGGCGAGATTCAGCAGGTCAGCGAGGGGATCTACGCCTACCTGCAGCCTGACGGCAGCTGGTACCTCAACAACACTGGCTTCCTGGTCAGCCGCGAGGGCGTGATCAGCGTCGACGCCACCTCCACCGAGCGCCGGACCCGCGCCTACCGCGACGCCATCGCCACGGTCACGGACCAGCCGGTCCGCACGCTGGTCAACACCCACCACCACGGCGACCACACGCACGGCAACTACCTGTTCCGCGGCGCGACCATCGTCGGGCACGAGCGCTGCCGGGACGCGATCCTCGCCACCCCCATGCCGCCGCCGCCGGGCATCTGGTCGGAGGTGGACTGGGGGCACCTGGAGCTGGCCCCGCCGTTCCTGACCTACACCGACCGCGTCGCGCTGTGGTCCGGTGACCTGCGCTGCGAGGTCCGCTACGTGGGCACCCCGGCGCACACCACCAACGACTCGATCGTCCATATCCCCGAACGTTCCGTGGTCTTCGCCGGCGACCTGCTGTTCAACGGCGGCACCCCGTTCGCGCTCATGGGCTCGATCAGCGGCTGGATCGAGGTGCTGGAGACCGTGCTGCGCCCGCTCGGCGCCCGCACCCTGGTGCCCGGCCACGGCCCGGTCTGCGGCCCGGAGGTCATCGACAATGTCCTCGCCTACCTGCGCTTCGTCCAGCGCACGGCCGAGCAGGCCAAGGCGGAAGGCCTGTCCCCGTTGCAGGCCGCCCAGGCGGTGAACCTGGGCCAGTTCAAAGACCTTCTTGACGCCGAACGAATCGTGGGGAATCTTCACCGGGCCTACCTCGAGCTGGCGGGGGCCGAGCGCGGCGCCCCCATCGACCTGGCCCAGGCTCTGGGCGACATGGTCGCCTACAACGGCGGCCGTCCCCTCACTTGTCACGCCTAAAGGTGGGCTGGGGAGGGGGAAGAAAAAGGTGGCCTGGCTCAACGAAGAAGTCGCGGGACTGCTGCGCGAGTACGCCGAGCTGACCCAGATCACCGGCGGCGACGTATTCCGGGCCCGGAACTACGAGAAGGCGGCCCGGTCGGTGCGCGGCTGGGGCGAGGACATCAGCCGGCTCGACGCCAAGGGCTTGCGCGCCATCCCGGGCGTCGGCGCCTCGATCGCGGCCAAGATCGCCGAATACCTGGCCACCGGGCACATCGCTGCCCTGGATGAGCTGCGGGCCAAGATTCCGTCCGGGGTGCTCGAGCTGACCCGGGTGCCCGGCCTCGGACCGAAGCGGGCCCTGCAGCTCAACCACGACCTAGGCGTCTCGTCGGTGGACGAACTCGCCGCGGCGGTCCAGGCGGGACGGCTGGAGGGGCTGGCCGGCTTCGGGGCCCGCAGCGAAGAACGCATCGCCAGCGGCATCGAGGTGTACCGGCAGGGCCGCGAGCGGGTCCTCCTCGACGTGGCCCTGCACACCGCGACCACCATGGTGGCGGCCATGTCCGCCGTCCCCGGCTGCCAGCGCTGCGCCTACGCAGGCTCGCTGCGGCGCTGGCGGGAGACCGTCGGCGACGTCGACGTCCTGGCCGCCGCCGCCGACTCGGCCCCGCTGATGGCTGCGTTCACCGCCCTACCCGAGGTGGCCGCGGTGATCGCCAGCGGCCCCACCAAGACCTCCATCCGCACCTCAGCCGGCCTGCAGGTCGACCTGCGCGTGGTGCAACTCGACGCCTGGGGCGCGGCGCTGCAGTACTTCACCGGTTCGCAGGCGCACAACGTCGCCGTCCGGCAGATCGCGATCCGGCAGAAGCTCAAATTGTCCGAGTACGGGCTATTTGATAACGAGACGGGGGACCTGATCGTCTCGCGTACCGAAGAGGAGGTCTACGCGCGGCTCGGGCTGGCCTGGATACCCCCCGCGATGCGCGAGGACCACGGCGAGGTGCAGGCGGCGGCCCGGGGGGAGATACCACGCCTCGTTCGGGAAAAAGACCTGAAAGGTGACCTGCACACGCACACCAACTTGACCGACGGGGTGGCCAGCCTGGAGGACATGGTGGCTGCGGCGGTCCGGCGGGGATATGAGTACTACGCGATCACCGACCACGCGCCGAACCTGGTTTTCCAGCGGATGACCGACGAGAAGATGCTGGCCCAGCGCGACCAGGTGCGGGCCCTCGACGCGCCCCTGGACCTGCTGCACGGCACGGAGCTCAACATCGCGCCGGACGGGTCGGTGGACTGGGATGAGGCCAGTTTCGGGGGACAGGGCCTGACCGGGTTCGACCTGTGCGTCGCCTCGGTGCACTCCCACTTCGACCAGCCGCGCGCCGAGATGACCCGGCGTTTCGTCACCGCGTGCGAGAACCCGCGGGTCAACATCATCGGGCACCCCACCACGCGGCGGATCGGGCGGCGGCCGCCGGTCGACGTTGACTTCGGGGAGCTGTTCCGGGCCTGCGCCCGCACCGGGACGGCCTTGGAGATCAACGCCTCGCCGCAGAGGCTCGACCTGCCGTCGGACCACATCCGCGCGGCCCGCGACGCGGGCGTGGTGTTCGCCATCGACTCCGACGCGCACTCCGTGGCCGACCAGGGCAACATGCCATACGGCGTGGGCACCGCGCAGCGCGGCTGGCTGACCGACGACGACGTGATCAACACCTGGCCCCTGGACCGGCTCCGCGCCTTCTTGGCCAAAGGCCGCTGAGTTGCCTCAGTGACGGGCCGGTACACGCAGCGCACAATGAGTAGGAGGCATGCCGCCTCCCGCTGTGCCCGGAGGCTCGCCATGCCCGAGACCACCCTCACCGCGCCCGGTCCCGGGACCCTGCCGCCGCTCGTGTCCGGTGCCCTGCCGCTGGTCGGACACGCCGCCCAGTTCCTGCGCGACCAGTTGCAGCTACTGGAACGGGGCTACGCCGAGCACGGCGATATCTTTCGCCTGCGCCTGGGCCGGAGGCTCGCCGTCGTCATGGTCGGGCCGGAACTGGCCCACTGGGTCTTCAAGCACACCGACGACCGCACCCTGTCCATCGGCCCCAGCCTGGCCTTCACCCTCCGACTGTTCGGGCCCGACTTCTACTTCCTGGCGCCGCCGCAGGAGTATCAGCACCAGCGCGAGACCCTGCTGCCGCTGTTCCGCGCGCATATGGCCGCCGGCCACCTGGCCATCATGGAGCGCCACTGCGCCGCCTTCGTGGCCCGCCTCGGGGACAGCGGCACCCTCGATCTGCCGCAGGAGATGAACGCGCTGGTCCTCGGGGTCATCATGGAGGCGTTTCTGGGTGCCGACTTCGTCCGGCACATGCCGCCCACCGTGGCCAGCGACTTCCGCGACTTCATCCGTGGCCTCGATCCGATCACCCCGGGCTGGGTGCCCGCCCCGCACCTGCTGCGCGCCCGCCGGGCCCGCGACCGGATGCGTGCCGCCGTGGGTGACCTGGTCCAGGCCCGGCGCCGGCAGCCAGCCGACCCGCCCGACTTCCTGCAGGTGCTGCTGGCGGCCCGCGCGCTCGATGGCACGCCCGTGACCGACCTGTGGGTCGTCCAGATGGCGCTGGGCGTGACCTTCGCCGGTCACGACAGCACCACCGGGCATGTGTCCTGGGCCCTGATCCACTTGCTGCAGCACCCCGCCGAGCTCGACAAGGTCCTGGCCGAACAGGAGCGGATCCTCCCCGGCGGGTCGGGCACGCCGTTGGACCTCGCGACCGTGCACCGAATGAACTGCCTGGACCGGGCCCTGCACGAAACCGAGCGGCTACGCCCGGTGGCCCCGGTGATGCTCCGCCGAGTCCTGCGGCCGGTGGATATCCGCGGCCTGGCCATCCCCGCGGGCGCCGACGTCTTCGTCGCTCCCGTGCTCAGCCACCGGCTCCCGGTGCTGTTCAGCGAAGCGGACCGGTACGATCCGGATCGCTACCTGGCCAACCCCAAGCAGACCAGCTACCTGCACGGCTTCGGCGGCGGGACGCACCGATGCCTGGGCGAGCACTTCGCCGACCTGCTCACGCACGTGACCGTCACCCGCCTGCTGCAGCACTATGAGCTGACTCTGGTCAGCCCCGATCCCGTACCGGTGCCAACTCCCGCGTTCAAGGGCCCGCGATCTCCCTGCCTGATCCGCTACCGAGCGCGGACGTAGAATGGGCTGGGGGCCAGGAGCAGACGGCGAGGTTGCCATGACTGAGCCACGTTCGACGACGATCAAGGTCGGCTACGAGCAGTTCGTGCCGCCGACGGTGCCGCCTGGGATGTGGTTCGACCGCGACACCTGGCTGATCCTGCCGCAGGGCGTCCGGCCCGCGAGCAAGGGCCGAGTGGCCGCCTCCTACGCCCTGGCCATCGGCCTGTTCATTGCCACCCTCGGGGTGGGCTACCTCATCTGGGCGTTCGTGGCCTGGGGCTGGGGCCAGACCCCGGCGCAGCGGCTTCTCGGCCTGCGCTGCTGGCGACGGGACACCAGCCGCCTGGCTGACCGCGGTCACATGGCGCTGCGCCAGATTATCGGGCTGCTCCTGAACGGCGAGCTGGCGGCCGGCCCGCTCATCTGGCTGTTCGCCCGGGACCTGAACTCGGTGGGCGACTTCTTCGCCGGCACCGTGGTTCTGTACGACCCGAATCAGCTCCTCCACCAGTGAGAAACGGCCCTCGCCGGCCGGAACATGCGGGCCATGGCCTAGTGTTGTTACCGGCGAGTAGCATTTTCGTTCATGGGAGGGTGATCGTGCCCCGTATTGCACGCGACGTCGTCTTCGTGGACGGCGTCCGCACTCCGTTCGGGAAGGCCAGCCCGGCCGGCCTGTACGCCGAGACCAGGGCCGACGACATGATCGTCAGCGTGATCCGCGAGCTGCTGCGGCGCAATCCCGCGCTGCCGCCGGAGCGGATCGGCGACGTGGCCGTCGCCGCCACGACCCAGACCGGCGACCAGGGGCTGACCATCGGCCGCAGCGCCGCGGTCCTGGCCGGGCTGCCGAAGTCCGTGCCGGGGTACGCCATCGACCGGATGTGCGCGGGCGCGATGACCGCCGTGACCACGACCGCCAGCTCGATCGCCTTCGGCGCCACCGACACCGCGATCGCGGGCGGCGTGGAGCACATGGGTCATCATCCGATGGGGTCCGGAGTCGACCCGAACCCGCGGTTCATCTCCGAACGCCTCGTCGACCCCTCCGCGCTGGTGATGGGCTCGACCGCCGAGAACCTGCACGACCGGTTCGGTGAGATCACCCGCGCCCGGGCCGACGCGTACGCGCTGGGCAGCCAGCGCAAGGTGGCCGCGGCCTACGCCGCGGGCAAGATCCAGCCCGACCTGGTACCGGTCGCGATCCGCAGCGCGGAGCGCGGCTGGGGGCTGGCCGCCGCGGACGAGCCGCCGCGCCCGGACACCACGCTCGAGGCGCTGGCCGGGCTGAAGACGCCGTTCCGGCCGCACGGCCGGGTCACCGCGGGGAACTCCGCCGGGCTGAACGACGGCGCCACCGGCTGCATTATCGCGGCCCACGACGTGGCCGCCGAGCTGGGCCTGGACGCCCGGATGCGGCTCGTCGACTTCAGCTACGCGGGGGTGGACCCCGCCGTGATGGGCATCGGGCCGGTGCCCGCTACCGAGACCGTGCTGGCCCGCAACGACCTGACCATCGACGACATCGGGCTGATCGAGATCAACGAGGCGTTCGCGGTCCAGGTCCTGGCCTTCCTGGACCACTTCAAGATCGCCGACGACGACCCGCGGGTGAACCCGTGGGGCGGCGCGATCGCCCTGGGTCATCCGCTCGCGAGCTCCGGCGTCCGGCTGATGATCCAGCTCGCCCGCCAGTTCGCCGAGCAGCCGAACGTCCGTTTCGGCCTGACCACGATGTGCGTCGGCCTGGGTATGGGCGGCACCGTCCTGTGGGAGAACCTCAATGCCTGACATCCTCGACGACGACTCGGTGCTCACCTCCCTGTTCCCGGACGAGGTGGTGACCCGGGCGCTGGTCCGCGACGTGCCGCTGCCCGGCGGGGCCGGGACCATGGCCCTGATCACCCTGGACAACGGGTACGACCACACCCGGCCGAACACCTTCGGCCCGGCGGGTCTGCTCGCGCTGCGTGACGCCCTCGATTCGGTGGCCGGGCGGACCGACATCGCCGCGGTGGGCGTGACCGGCAAGCCGTTCATCTTCGCGGCGGGTGCGGATTTGGGCGTGGCCGCCCAGATCCGGGCCCGCGACGAGGCGCTGGCCGTGGGGCGGCTGGGACACGAGGTGCTCCGGCGGTTCGGCGAGCTGAACGTGCCGTCGTTCGCGTTCGTCAACGGCGCGGTCCTGGGCGGCGGCCTGGAGTTCGCGCTGCACTGCTCCTACCGGACGATCTCCTCCGGCGTGACCGCGGTGGCGTTCCCCGAGTGCTTCCTCGGCCTGCTGCCCGGCTGGGGCGGCACCTACCTGCTGCCGCGGCTGATCGGCCCGGCCAGGGCGCTCAAGCTCATCATCGAGAACCCGCTCAGCCAGAACCGCATGGTGGCCGGGCCGGAGGCCTTCTCGCTCGGCGTCGCCGACGCCCTGTTCGAGCCCGCCGACTTCCTGGCCGAGTCGCTGCGCTGGGCGGCCCGGGTCCTGACCGGGGCAGTAACCGTATCTCGTGCCGTGCCCGAGGAGGACTGGGATCAGGCCGCCGCCGGGGCGAGGTTCTTCGCCGACGGCAAGCTGCACGGCGCCGCCCCCGCGCCGTACCGGGCGATCGAGCTGATCGCGGCCGCTCGTGACCGGACCCGGGACGAGGGGTTCATGGCCGAGGACCAGGCGCTTGCCGACCTGCTGCTCAGCGACGAGCTGCAGGCCAGCCTGTACGCGTTCGACCTGACCCAGAGGCGGGCGCGGCACGCGGCGGGAGCGCCGGACGCGTCGCTGGCCCGGCCGGTGACCAAGGTCGGCGTGGTGGGCGCGGGCCTGATGGCCGCGCAGATCGCGCTGCTGTTCGCGCGGCGGCTCGAGGTACCGGTGGTGCTGACGGACCTGGACCAGGCCCGGCTCGAGGCCGGGGTCGGCCACGTGCACGGCGAGATCGCCAAGCTGGCCAGCCGGGGCCGGATCACCGCCGACGCGGCTGCTCGGCTGACCGGACTGGTGACCGGGTCGCTGACCAAGGACGCGTTCGCCGACGCCGACTTCGTGATCGAGGCGGTGTTCGAGGAGATCGCGGTCAAGCAGAAGGTGTTCGCCGAGGTCGAGGCGGTGGTCCGGCCGGACTGCGTGCTCGCCACCAACACTTCCTCGCTCTCGGTGACCGAGATGGCGGCCGGGCTGGCCCACCCCGAGAGGGTGGTCGGGTTCCACTTCTTCAACCCGGTGGCGATGATGCCGCTGGTCGAGGTGATCCGCGGCACTGCCACCGACGCTCTGCCGACTGACGAGGGGACGCTGGCCACGGCACTGGCCGTGGGCAAGGCGCTGAGGAAGAACTGCGTGCTGGTCAAGGACTCGCCCGCGTTCGTGGTCAACCGTCTGCTGACCAGGTTCCTGGGTGAGATCCTGGCCGCCGTGGACGAGGGCACCCCGTTCGAGGTGGCCGAGCATGCCCCCGACCCGCTGGGCCTGCCCACGACCCCGTTCCTGCTGCTTCAGCTGGTCGGCCCGGCCGTGGCCCTGCACGTGGGCGGGACGCTGCACGCGGCCTATCCCGACCGGTTCGGCGTGTCGCAAAAGCTCCGCGCCCTGGTCGCGGCGGGTCAGACGGCGATCTACGGGCCCGACTTCTCGGTGGTGCCCGCGGTGGCGGCCATCTTGGCCGGCGGCGACCGCCCGTCCACCGCCGAGCAGGTGCGCGAGCGGGCGCTGGAGGCGCTGGCCGAGGAGATCAGGCTAATGCTCGACGAGGGCGTGGTCGCCGCTCCGGAGGACATCGACCTGTGCCTGATCCTCGGCGCCGGCTGGCCCTTCCACCTCGGCGGGATCACGCCGTACCTGGATCGCAGCGGCATCGCGGAAAAGGTCACCGGGACCCGCTTTCACCTGTAGTCCTCGGGGGACACCCCCTGGCCCCCCGACATGGGGGGCTGCCCGCCCCCATACCCCCTGGGTAGGGTGGCGGGATGACTCCGGTATTCGGGCTCTGCGACGACTACGTGACGCGGGCGGCGGCGCTGGACCCGGTCGCGGCGGGGATGCAAGGTCTGACCGGCGTCTTCGGCGCGGCCACCGACTACAGCCCGGATGGCTTCGCCGCCCGGGCCGAGCTCATCGCGGCTACGCTGGCGACGCTCGAGCCGATGAGCCCGACCTCGGCCGCGGACCGGCTGGCCGGCGGGTTCCTCCGCGAGCGGCTCGAGGCGCAGCTGGCCTGGCACCAGCTGAACGAGCCGCTGCGGCTGGTGCGGGCTCCGTTCGGGCTGATCAGCTTCGTCCGGGACAGCGTGGACCTGCTGCCGCACGACAGCGATGGCGACTGGCGGAACATCGCGGCGCGCCTGGCCGCCGTCCCGGTCATGTTCACCAGCTGGCGGGCCAGCCTGGACACCGGGCTGGCTCGGGGCCTGACCGCGGCGCGCAGGCAAGCGGTGCAGGCGGCGGTGGCCGCCGATCACTGCGTCGGAAGCCACGACGCCCTGGTCGCCTCCCACGGCGACGGCCCGCTGGCGGCCGAGCTGGCGGCGGCCGTCGCGCAGGCCAACCAGGCGTACACCGATATCGCACGCTACCTGCGCGAGGACTACGCGCCGCGGGCCACCGAGGTGGACGCGGTCGGCGCCGAACGGTACGCGGTCGCGGCCCGGCTCAACCTGGGCGCGGACATCGACCTCAAGGAGGCCTACGACTGGGGCTGGGCCGAACTGGCCCGGATCGAGGCGGAGATGACCGCCGAAGCGAACGCCATCCGGCCCGGCGCGAGCCTGGATGAAGCGACCGCCATCCTCAACGAGTCGCAGTACGTCATCTCGGCGGACGCGTACCTGGCCTGGTTGCAGGAGCGGCACGACTGGGCCATCGAGCAGCTCGCCGGCGTGCATTTCGACATCCCCGCCCCGCTGCGCCGGATCGAGGTGGTCCTGGCCCGCGGTTCGACCTCCGGAGCCGCCTACTACACCGGGCCCAGCGAGGACCTGACCCGGCCCGGGCGAACCTGGTGGCCGCTGGGCGGACGCGATCCCCAGGGCCGGTTCGAGACCTGGTCCGAGCTGTCCACCGTTTTCCACGAGGGCGTGCCCGGCCACCACCTGCAGGTCGGCGCGGCCAAGACCGCCGGGGACAAGCTGTCCCGGTTCGCGAAGACCAACTTCGTCAGCGGGCACGGCGAAGGCTGGGCCCTGTACGCCGAGCGCTTGGCCGACGAACTGGGCTGGTTCACCGAGCCGGGCACGCGGCTGGGCATGCTCGGCGGATCGGCGCTCCGCGCCGCGCGGGTGGTCATCGACATCGGCGTTCACCTGGACCTGCCGCTGCCCGACGGTTCCCGGTGGACCTTCGATAAGTCCTGCGAGGTACTGGGCAAGTCGGGCCGCGGCGAACCGCACCGGATCCAGGCCGAGGTGGTGCGCTACTTCGGCTGGCCGGCCCAGGCCATCTCGTACAAGCTCGGCGAGCGTAGCTGGCTGGCGGCCCGGGCCGAGGCGATGCGGCGCCCAGATTTCGACCTCCAACGGTGGCATACCGCCGCGCTGAGCCTTGGTCCGATCGGCCTGGCGGCCCTGGCCGACACGCTGGCCGGCGCCGACCTGTCCTGACCCTGGCTCTCAGGGGACAAAACAAACGACCGCTATGGTCGCAGTGTGCCGGGCAGTGACCGTCACGGAGAACGGTCCCCCGCAGGTCTGCACCAGGTCCTTCCCGGAGTCGGTCACAGTGATGATGTCCGGAGAACGTCCGGTCACCTGATACCGGCCGGGCGGCAGAGCGGCCGAGAACTTCCCGGATGTTCCGACCCCCACCGCGACTGGCCGGTGCCCGGCCCTGGTGAAGGTCACCGTGCCCGGAATCGGTCGCTCGCCCGGCTGCTGCCCGCCGGGACCCATCGCCCCGCCCTCGATGAGCAGCCTGCCGGTCACGTGACCCGTCGCCCCGGCCGGCATCTGGCCGGTCGTGTGGCTGGCCGCGTGCTCCGCCGCACCGGCCGCCGCACATCCGGTCAGCAGCAGCGCGCCCAGTACGCAGGCACAGGTTCGCCACTGGTTCATGATTGCCCTCCCCGCTGTCTGGACCCTTAGACGCACCACCCGGCCGCGCGGTTGCGGCCCGGTCAGGTCCGCAGCAACACCGCCGTGAGGCTGTCGGACAACCAGCGGGTGAACTCCGCGGTGCTCCAGCCGCGCTGAGCGACCAGCAGCCGGTAGAGGTGACCGTCCATGAGCGCCCAGCAGAGGTCGGCGGCGCGCTGCTCGGTCATTCCGGCGGCCAGCCCGTCCAGGGACGCGAGGTAACGGATAAACGCGGTCGCGCCGAACAGCCGGTTGCGGCTCGCCTCGGCGAGTAGTTCCGCGGCGGCCGGGTCGACATCGGCCGCTGCGGTGAGCACCTCCCCGATCGGTGCGCTGCGCGCGGCGACCTCGGTCACGGTCTGCACCCAGAGCATGAGCGCCTGGCGCGGATCGGGCTCGGCCTGGATGGCCTTGACCGCCGGGCGGTCGGCCATGGCGATCGGTTCGTCGTCACCGGCGACGGCCCAGTCCAGGGCCAGCTTAAGCAGGGCCGCCTTGCCGCCCACCGAGTTGAAGACGGTGCGCCGGCTCACGTGCGCGGCCTGCGCAATCCCGTCGATCGTGGTGGCGGCATAGCCCTGAGCCAAGAACAGGTCGTGAGCCGCGGCGACGATCGCCCGCCGGGTGCGCCGGGCCTGCTCGTCACGTACCTCGGATGCGTACCGCTTGGCCGGCTCGTTCATCGAGGCCCGTCCTTGACCTTCACGCGAATTCGATGCACTATAGGTGCAGTAACCACATTACCAGTGTACCAAAAGTAGGTGATTGTGATGCGCATAGCGATTGTCGGCGCGGGCCCCGCCGGGCTGTTCCTCGGGGCCGGCCTGGCCCGGCGAGGGCACCAGGTGACTGCCGTCGAACGCGACCCCGGGCCCGCCGCGGACGGTACCTGGCCGCGGCGCGGAGTCATGCAGTTCCACCACGCTCACGCGTTCCGGCCTCAGGTCGCGCAGGCGCTGGAGCAGGAGCTACCCGAGGCGCTTCGGCAGTGGCTGGCGGCCGGCGCGGAACCGGTCCGGCTCCGGCTGCCCGACGCCCGGGAGATGCCCGCGGGCATGCGGTCCCGCCGGATGACGTTCGAGCGTGCGCTGCGGACCGCGGCCCTGGCCGTGCCAGGGTTTGAGGTCCGCCGCGGGCACGTCGAGGAGGTGGCAAGCCGGCACGGGCGTGCCGACGGCATCCGGTTTGACGGGGCGATCCTGCCGGCCGACCTGGTCATCGACGCCTCGGGCCGGGCCGGGCGCGCGACCCGGTCGCTGCGCCCCGCGGTGACCAGCGGCGGGCCGTGCGGCATCGCCTATGTCGACCGGCAGTACCAGCTGCTGCCCGGTGCCGAACCAGGCCCGCTGGTGAACCCGGTCATGTGGCAGGCCGAACTCGACGGCTACCAGGTCCTGGTCTTCGTGCACGAGCACGGCATCTTCTCCGTCCTGCTGGCCCGCCCCATCGCCGACCCGGTCCTGGCCCAGCTCCGGCACGAGGCCGCGTTCGCCGCCGCGTGCCGGGCCATCCCGGGCCTGGCCGACTGGACCGACCCGGGCCGGGCCCGGCCGATCACGCCCGTGCTGGCCGGCGGCCCACTGCTCAACGCGTACCGCGGCCAGACCGGGCCCGACGGCCGACTCGCCCGGCCGGGACTGGTCTTCGTCGGCGACGCGGTGGCCGCTACCACGCCGACCTTCGGCCGGGGCATCGCGACCACCCTGCTCCAGGCCCAGCAGCTGCTGCGGCTCACCGACGAGCACGGCACCGACACGGGAGCGCTCGGGGAGAGCTTCGATGCCTGGTGCACCGAGCACATCAAGCCCTGGGTCGACGACCACGTCCAGATGGACGAGGCGATCCAGCGGCGGTGGGCGGGGGAGGGCGTCGACCTGAGCCAGCCTCTGCCGTCCGACCTCATCCTGGCCGCGGCCGAGGCCGACCCCAGCATCCGCGCCGTCGCCGGCGGCTACCTGAGCATGACCGAACTGCCCGCCTCGCTGCGGACCGCCGAACCCCGCGCCCGCGCGGTCTACGCCAGCGGCTGGCGTCCGCGCCCGGCTCCCGGCCCGGGCCGCGCCGAGCTCGCCGAGATCGTGCTCGCCACCCTGGGCGTAGCGGCCTTACCTGCCGCCGAACCGCGGACTAGGCTCCTGACTGGACGGGCCGGTCCGCCCTGAGCCGTGGGAGGTAAGCGATGGCGTCGTACGAGTCCGTGATCGGCATCCTGGAGGCCGAGCTGACCGCGGTGGCGGACGCGTTCGGCGCCCTGACGCCCGATCAGTGGCAGCGCTCGACGCTCCTGGTGCCGGTCGACCCCGACCTGCCCAAGTGGACGGTGTTCGAGCTGGCCGGCCACTTCGACATATCCATCGGGCTGACCCGCATGCTGATCGCCGAGGCCGAGGAGACCCAGCCGGGGCGGGACCGCACCAGCTTCTTCATCAACCCGCGTTCGGAGACCGGCCCGGTGGTGTACTCCTACGCCTACACCATGGTCGAGGGCAAGACGCCCGCCGACATGCCCGGGGTGCTGGCCGAGACCTTCGCCAAGACCGTGTCCGAGGCCCGGGCCGTCCCGGCCAGCCTGGTCGGACCCGGCTACTTCGCGCCGATGCGGGTCGACGAGTTCGTGGTCAGCCGCATCGTCGAGGCCGTGGTCCACGGCATCGACCTGGCTCAAGCGCTCGGATCGCCGTACTTCGCGACCGCCGACGGCCTCGCGGTGACCGCCGCGATCCTCGATGACCTTTTGGCCCGCCGGACGACCGGCCGCCGGCCCGCGGCCCTGTCGGACGACCTGGACTGGGTCCTGGCCGCGTCGGGCCGGGCTCCCGCCGACGACAGCCGGCTGCCGCTCATCGGCTGAGCCGCGGGTCAGTAGCGGATCGAGATCTCCCCGCCCCGGCCGTCGTGCTGCGGGACGGACGGGATGGTGACCGCCTGGCCCGCCGCGATCCGTCGCGCGCTCCAGGCCACGGCGGCTGCGTCCAGGATGTCGCCCAGGAGCGTGATGGGATGACCTTCCGGGATCTCGATTCCCGCCCGGGCCAGGAGCCCGCGCCGCAGGTCACGTCCGGCACTGGTGTGCTTGCTGGCGGCCAGCGGCGCTCCGGCCAGCGCGCCGAACGCCAGTTCCGGGTGCACCTCGTACAGCGGGTGCCCGCAGGTCTCGCGGTACTGGTTGGCTTCGAGCAGCTTGGCCCGCAGGCCCCACGCCTGGATGCTGAAGCCCTGGCCGGTCAGCTCGCGGCAGCGCCGGTTCGCGGCCTGGTAGCTGGTCTGCGCCCAGACCTCCCGGGGCGGGATGGCGAACACGGAGCTGCGCCGGGGACCGAGCAGGCCGCGGGCGGCCCGGTCCGCCTCGCGCCAGCCCGTCTCGAGCAGCCCGAGCGGCATATCGATCCCGACCACCATGGTGCCCGCAACGTCTCGCTCCGGCGCGAGCAGCGCGGCCAGGCCTCCGCCGACTGTGACCGTGACGGCGGGCCCGGTCTCGGTCGGCGATACCTCGAGTGACACCGCCACCCAGCCGCCCCGGCACGCGTCTACCCCCGTCACGCGCATCCCGCTGCGGCGATCCACCCGCGCTCTCCGGCTCGCTTTTCTCCGGTATTGTCCGGCGAGGCTACCACCTCACTGGTCACCGAGCCGCTAGGGTTTCCTGGTGGCCAAGGGGACAGCCAGCGTCACTGAGGAACGGGCGGTCACGGCTGACGTCGGCCCGGTCCTGGTCCGCTGGACTGCGCCGGACGCGCTGTCCAACCTCGTCTCCGTCCTTGAGCTGGCCGCCGACGGCCAGGTGCGGTACAGCGCCAGCACCAGGCGGCCGACCGCCGCGACCGTCAAGCTGGTCGAGGATGTCCTGGTAGCGGGGGACTTCTACGACTCCGGCGAGCCCATCGCGGCGTTCGCGTGGCCGCTGCTGATCCAGGTCGGCGGCCTGGCAGTGTTGGCCCGGGGGGACGACCCCCCCAAACCCCCCCGCGGGCATCCTGCCACCCGGCTCGAGCTCTCCCCGCGGGGCCGCGCGGTGCTGGCCAGGCCGTCCTACGAGGCGCTCGGCGCACTGTGGACCAAGTGGCTGCGCAGCGTCTCGACCGATGAGCTGGCCCGGATCGAGGCCATCAAGGGGCAGCGCAAGCCCGGCACGCTGACCTCCGCGACCACCCGGCGCGCCGCGGTAGCCGCAGCCCTGGCCGCGCTGCAACCCGGGGCGTGGACCGGCGCGGGCAAGCTGCTCGCGAGCCTGCGAGCCCAGCAGCAGCCGCCGCTGGTGGCGACCCGGAGCCTACGGGCGCTTTGGCAGCTATACGTCGTCGACTCCTACTTCGGATCACTCGGTCACGCCGGCTCGCGGACCTGGGACCTGGTCGAGGGCAGGTACGCGTTGTGCGTGCTTTTCGAGTACGCCGCCACGCTCGGACTCATCGACGTGGCCTACACCGACCCGCGCGGCGCTCGCCAGGATTATCGCGTCCTGTGGGGCGCCGACCAGCTCAGCTGCCTGTCCCGCTACGACGGCCTGGCCGCGATCCGGGTCAACGAGCTGGGCGGCGCCGTACTGCACGACCCTGAGGCGCTGCCCCGCCTCGGCCTGCCCGTCCCGCGCCGGGGCGCGGATGGGATCGGCGAAACAGGGGCGGACCGACGATGAGGCGACTACGTGGAGGCAACATGAAGCGGCCGTGGCTGACCCGCATGGGACTCGCGACCTGCCTGGCCCTGATCCTGCTGATCCCGGCGGCCGCGGCCAGCGCGGCCCCGGCCGGCGACGGGCCGCCCGGGTTCTGGTGGGGCACGGACAGCTTCGCGGTCTCGGTCCCCGGCAGCGCGCCGTACAGCATGCCGTTCCTGGGCGGCGCCTACGGCGGGTACATCGGGATGACCGGGAACTGGGCGTACTGGCTGGGCTGCAGCGGCCAGGCCCACTTCATCGCCTACTCGGCGGCCAACGCGGCGCAGGCGCATACCAACTTCACCCAGTACGGCAAGGGCGTCGGCGCGGGCGCCTACTGGTTCATGGGCGGGCCCGGCGTCGACCCGCACTACAACGGGACTACCAGCGAGGCCTACGCGTGGGGCGCGGCGCAGGCGGCCCGTACGCTGTCCGACATCGCGAATGGCGCCTTTGACTACAAGGTCGTCTGGATGGACATCGAGACGCCCGGGATCACCCCCGCCCCGGACAACGGATGGAACGACGTCTACACCTCATCGTGCAGCGGGAAGGTCAGGATCAACGGCATCCCGGCGGCCGTGGACCGGGCCGACTTCAACGGGTTCTTCGACTACGTCACCGCCCACTCCTCCTACAAGGTGGGCGTCTACTCCACCGGGAGCGTCTGGACCTCGATCTTCGGCACCGGGAGCGCCTCGCAGATCCCGAACACCTACGAATGGACCTACGAGCCGGAGACCACCAACTACACCGGCGCCGCCCCGGTCGGCTGGTGCCTGAGCGGCGGATCCGGCCCGTGCGCGCAGTTCTTCGGCGGCCAGACCAACGCCAGCAGCCACGCGCTCATGTGGCAGTGGTCCGGCGGCGGCGGCGCGCTCAACGGCATCGGCGGCTTCAACGGCGACCTCGACCAGATCGACTCGAGCCGGCTGGGCTAGCGGGCACCACGGGTCGTTCGGGCCAATGATCGTGACGTGACCTCGCGAGTGCGGCGGGTCAGCTTTCAGCGGCGATCAGCGGTTCAAGCAGGATGTCGGGATACTCGCGCTGTATCTGACCGAGCCGCCACTTGTCGCTGAACAGCGCGAGCAAGGCGCCGTCGTGGCGGCGGGTCAGCACCTCGGTGGCGCGCTGCCCGGCCAGGATCCGGGCGCCCTCGGCGTCGGTGCGCCGGGCCAGCGTGTAGCCCAGGTGATCCAGGTCCGCGCGGGCGCCGAACTCGTGCTCGAGCCGATGCAGCACCACGTCGTACTGCAGCGGGCCGACCGCGGCCAGCACCGGGGCCTGGTCGCCGCGCAGGTCGGAGGCCAGGACCTGGACGACGCCCTCGGTGTCGAGCTGCTCAATCCCGCGCCGGAACTGCTTCTGCTTGCCCGCTTCCTTGCCGCGCACCACCGCGAAGTACTCGGGCGCGAAGCTCGGGATGGGCGGGAACTCGACCGGGGCCTCGCCGGCGTACAGCGTGTCGCCCGGGCGGAGCGCGGTCGCGTTGACCAGGCCGATCACATCGCCCGGGAAGGCCTCCTCGACGGTCTCCCGGTCCTGGCCGAACATCGACTGGGCGTACTTGGTGGCGAACGGACGCCCGGTGGCGGCGTGGGTGAGCACCATGCCGCGCTCGAACCGGCCTGAGCACACCCGCACGAACGCCATCCGGTCGCGGTGTGCCGGGTCCATGTTGGCCTGCACCTTGAACACCAGGCCCGAGAATGGCGCGTCGACCGGGCGCGGCTCGCCCTTGATGTCCTCCCGCGCGGTCGGCGGCGGGGCGAGTTCGGTCACCACGTCGAGCAGGCGGCGGACGCCGAAGTTCGGCAGCGCGGCCCCGAATAGCACCGGGCTCGACACCCCGGCCAGAAATTGTGCCATGTCGACACCCGGGCCGTAGACCTCCTCGAGCAGCGCCAGTTCCTCCTGCGCGGCCGCGTAGGCTTCGCCGTCCCGGTCGACGGCGGCCGTGGCGTCGAGCCGCGTCTCCAGGGCGCGTCCGGCGCCGCCCGGGGTCCTGGTGAACGTGGTGTAGTCCCCGCTGGCCCGGTCGATCAGCCCGCGAAAGTCGCCGGCCACCCCGACCGGCCAGTTCACCGGGGCCGGGCGCAGTCCGATCCGCTGCTCGATCTCATCGAGCAGTTCCAGCGGCTCCCGGCCCGGGCGGTCCCACTTGTTCACGAAGGTGATCACCGGGACGCCCCGGCTCCGGCAGACGTCGAACAGCTTCAGCGTCTGCGGCTCCAGTCCCTTGGCCGAGTCGAGCAGCATGATGGCGGCGTCCACCGCGGACAGCACCCGGTAAGTGTCTTCGGAGAAATCCGCGTGGCCCGGGGTGTCCAGCAGGTTCAGCACCATCTCCCGGTAGTCGAAGCGGAGCGCCGCCGAGGTGATCGAGATGCCCCGGGCGCGTTCCATGGCCATCCAGTCCGACGTCACGCCGCGCCGGCCAGCCTTGCCGTGCACCGCGCCAGCCTGGGTGATCGCCGACGCGTGCAGGGCCAGGGCCTCGGTCAGGGTCGACTTGCCCGCGTCCGGGTGGCTGATAACCGCGAACGCCCGGCGCCTGCCCGCCTCCGCTAGTACCTTCGAGCCGGGTACCCTCGGTGCAGGGGTACACGGAGGTGCCCCCGCATCCGCTATTGTCACTTACGTGAGGATACTGGGTCCGTGGACCGTGTCCTGACGATCCCGAACGCGCTCAGCGCCGCACGCCTGGCCGGGGTCCCGGTCTTCCTGTGGCTGGTGCTCGGGCCGCGAACCGCTACCGCTGATGACTGGGCGGTCGCGCTGCTCATCGTGGCGGGCGCCACCGACTGGCTGGACGGCAAGCTCGCCCGCGCGCTGAACCAGGGCAGCCGGCTCGGCCAGGTGCTCGACCCGGCCGCCGACCGGCTATACATCGCGGCCACCATCGTCGCGCTCGCGGTGCGGGCCATCATCCCGTGGTGGCTGGTCGCCGTCCTGGCGCTGCGCGAGCTGGTCGTGGGCGGAGCGCTGGCCGTGCTGAAACGCCGGACCGGCCTGGGCACCTTGCAGGTCAGCCTGGCCGGAAAGGCTGCCACCTTGTGCCTGCTCTACGCCTTCCCGCTGCTGTTCCTCGGCGATCATCCCGGCTGGGGCGGCACACTGGCCCGGGTCATAGGCTGGGCCTTCGCGATCTGGGGAACGGTCCTGTACTGGTGGACCGCGAGGCTGTACCTGGCCCAGGTCGCAAGCCTGGCCGGTAGCAGTGCCAATCCGTGAGGTGTCCGTGCTGGTCTGTGAACGGGCGGGCGAGCCCGTGATTTCGCTGGTGACGGGGTAGACCTAGGGGCGGAAACCGGGAAGGAGCTGGGAACCCATTGAAGGCCGTCGTCATGGCAGGCGGGGAAGGGACACGGCTACGGCCGATGACCGCTAACCAGCCCAAGCCCATGCTTCCGGTGGCCAACCGGCCGATCATGGAACACGTGCTGCGACTGCTCAAGCGGCACGGGTTCGATGAGACCATCGTAACCGTCCAGTTCCTCGCCGCACTCGTCCGTAACTACTTCGGGGACGGCGAGGAGTTCGGGATGAGCCTGCAGTACGCCACGGAGGAGATGCCGCTGGGTACCGCGGGCAGCGTCAGGAACGCCGAGGACGCCCTGCGCGACGAGCCGTTCCTGGTTATCTCGGGCGATGCGCTGACCGACATGGACCTGACCGCCCTGGTCAACTTCCACAAGGAGAAGGGCGCGCTGGTCACGGTCGGCCTGGCCCGCATGCCCAACCCGCTGGAGTTCGGCATCGTGATCACCCAGGAGGACGGCCGGATCCAGCGTTTCCTGGAGAAGCCGACCTGGGGCCAGGTGTTCTCGGACACGGTCAACACGGGGCTGTACGTGATGGAGCCGGAGGTACTCGCCGAGGTCCCGCCCGGTGAGCTGGTCGACTGGTCCGGCGACGTCTTTCCCAAGCTGCTCAAGCGCGGCGCCCCGCTGTTCGGCTACGTCTCGGACGGCTACTGGGAAGACGTGGGCACCCTCGAGAGCTACCTGAAGGCCCAGGCTGACGTGCTAGCCCGCCGGGTGCAGACCGATATCGCCGGGTTCGAGGTCTCGCCCGGCATCTGGGTCGCCGAGGGCGCCGACGTGGACACCGACGCGGTCCTCACCGGCCCGCTGTGTATCGGGGACTACGCCAAGATCGAAGCCGGCGCGCACCTGCGCGAGTACACCGTGATCGGCAGCAACGTGGTGGTCAAGGAGGGCGCCTTCATCCACCGCGCCGTGGTGCACAACAACGTCTACATCGGCCAGGGCGTCACCCTGCGCGGTTGCGTGATCGGCAAGAACACCGACGTCATGCGGCTGGCCAGGATTGAGGAAGGCGCGATCGTCGGGGACGAGTGCGTTATCGAGCCCGAGGCCTACCTGTCCGCCAAGGTGAAGGTCTACCCGTTCAAGACCATCGAGGCCGGCGCGGTGGTGAACAACAGCGTGATCTGGGAATCCCGGGGCCAGCGCACCCTGTTCGGCCCGCGGGGCGTGTCCGGGCTGATCAACGTCGAGGTCACCCCCGAGCTGGCGGTCCGGCTGGCCAGCGCCTACGCCACCACGCTGCGCAAGGGCTCCACGGTTACCACGTCCCGGGACGCGTCCAGGGCCGCGCGGACGCTGAAGCGCGCCGTACAGAGCGCGCTCAACGCCAGCGCGATCAACGTGGTGGACCTGGAGGCCCAGCCGCTCCCGGTGGTCAGGTTCGAGACGGCCAGGGACCACTACAGCGGCGGCGTCGCCATCCGCACCACCCCCGGCGACCCGCAGTCCGTCGACATCATCTTCCTCGATGAGCGAGGCGCCGAGCTGTCCCAGGCCGACCAGCGCAAGCTGGAGCGCGTCTTCTCCCGCCAGGAGTTCCGGCGGGCCTTCCCGGGCGAGATCGCCGAGCTCAGCTATTCGCACCGGGTGGTCGAGTCGTACACCCACGAACTGCTTCGGTGCGTGGATATGAGCGGTATACGCGAAGCCGACCTGAAGGTGGTCGCGGACTGCGCGGGCGGCACCACGTCCCTGGTGCTGCCCAGCCTGCTCGGCACGATCGGAGTGGGCGTGCTCACGCTCAACAACCGGCTGGATGAGATATCGCCGACCGAGACCGTGGCCCAGCAGCGGGCGGGCCTGCAGCGTCTGGCCGAGATGGTGTCGTCGTCGCGGGCCGCGTTCGGCGTCAGGTTCGATCCGGTCGGGGAGCGGATCCAGCTCGTGGACGAGAAGGGCGAGCTGGTCAGCGAGGACCGGGCGCTGCTGGCCGTGCTGGACCTCGTGGCGGCCGAACGTAAGTCCGGCCGGGTGGCCCTGCCGGTGACCACGACCCGGGTGGCCGAGCAGGTCTGCCGCTTCCACGGGGTCCAGGTGACCTGGACCCCGACGTCGATGGACGCGCTGACCGTCGCGGCGGCCAGCGAGGACGTGATCTTCGCGGCCGATGGGCGCGGCGGCTTCGTGGTGCCCGAGTGCACCCGGACGGTGGACGGCATCGCCGCCTTCGTCCGGCTGCTCGGCCTAGTCGCGCGGACCAGGCTGACGCTGAGCCAGATCGACGCCAGAATCCCGATCGCCCATATGCTCAAGCGATCCATCCCGACGCCGTGGGCGGCCAAGGGCAGCGTGATGCGCACCGTCGTCGAGGCGGCGGGCAGCAAGGAGATGGACACCACGGACGGGGTGCGGGTGGTGGTGCCCGACCGCGGCTGGATCCTCGCGCTGCCGGACCCGGCCGAGGCCGTGACCCACTTGTGGGCCGAGGGCAACGACGCCGATGACGCTCAGCTCCTGATGGACGAGTGGGCCGAGGTCGTGGAGCAGGCGGGCCGCTAGAGGCCGGATCCAGGTGCCGCATCCGGGTAAGCTGGGTGTCTCGCGCGATGATGCGAATCGCTCGAACTACGCGAAATTCGCAAATATGAGAGAATCGCGCCCACTGCGGTGTGAAGAGATTTTCGCCCGGCGGTCATCGCCCGCCGTGAGCGGTGGGTGCGTGGCTCGTGCACGGCGGAGGTGAGACGGCGGTGTGGCGGAAGCGTCGCGGAGACAAGATCAAGCGTGGCGGGCGCGGGCTGTTCGCGTGGCGCATGGACCGCCAAGCCCCCGCCCAGGTACCGTGGGCAGGATCGCTTGATGAGCTTACCGAGGGGAGGCCGACCGGAGGCATGCCACCCATTTACTGCACCCGATGCGGTCGGCCGAATTCCGACGGTGCCAGGTTCTGCTCCAACTGCGGTACGCAGCTGGCCGCGACTGGGGCCACGTCGGCTGTTCCCGGGCTCGGCACGCGCGTGGGCGACACCACCTCGACGCTGTTGCCGGTCCGGCCGGACGACGTCGATTTCGGCGACGACCTCTTCCCGGACTCCGCCTCGCTGGGCGCCCTGCCGGAGGGGAGCGCGCTGCTCCTGGTCATGCGCGGCCCCAACGCCGGCAGCAGGTTCCGGCTGGACGGCGCGCTGACCACGGCGGGCAGGCACCCGGACAGTGACATCTTCCTCGACGACGTGACCGTCTCACGACGGCACGCGGAGTTCTACCGCCAGGGCGCCTTCTTCACCGTCCGGGACGTGGGCAGCCTCAACGGCACCTACGTCAACCGGGAGCGCATCGAGGAGGCGCAGCTGACCGGGGGGGACGAGGTCCAGATCGGCAAGTTCCGGCTGCTGTTCCTGACCAGCCAGAACCTTGACCCGAGAACGTCCTCGGCTGACCCTCGCGGCAGGGGCGCACAGGACTACGCGTGAGAGGCCGAGCATGAGCGATCAGCCCGCGCGCGGCCAGTTCGGTATCAGCGAGGTGCTGGTGCAATTGCGCCCGGAGTTTCCCGACATCAGCACGTCCAAGATCCGCTTCCTCGAGGCCAAGGGGCTGATCGAGCCGGCCCGGTCACGATCGGGCTACCGCCGGTTCTCCGAGGAGGACATCGAAAGGCTGCGCTACATCCTCACCGTGCAGCGGGATTCCTACCTTCCGTTGCAGGTGATCAGGGAGCGGCTGGCCGACGGCGCCGCCCACGGCGGCGGGGCGGGCGGGGCTTCGGGTAGCCCGGATGCCGACGGCGGGTCCAGCCGCGCGCCGGCCGACATGTCCCGGCGCCAGCTGCTCGAGGCGGCGGGCATCGAAGACGAGGAGCTGACCGAGCTAGAGGACTACGGCCTGATCCGCCGGGTCGGTCGGCAGTACGGTCCGGAGGCTCTCGCGGTCGCCCGGGTGGTGGCCGCGCTCCGCCAGTACGGCGTGCAGGCCCGGCACCTGCGGGCAGTCAAGGCCGCGGCCGACCGGGAGGCCAACCTGGTCGAGCAGATAGTGGCGCCGCGGCTGCGCCAGCGCGACCCTGGCGCCCGGGACGCGGCGGCCCGGACCGCGTGGCAGATCGCCGATCTCACCTTGCGGCTGCACGCGACCCTGGTCGAATCCGCGCTGAGCGAGGCCGGGCTGGCGGCCGCGCCCAGCCGCGCGAGCAGATACGAGCCAGGACCCGGCATATCGGACCAGGTCGCGGATTCCTCCGGGCTTCCGGCCGGGGGCCTGAGGTCGGCTTCCGGACGATTACGGGTGTACCTTGGCAAAGGGAGAGGTGGCCAGCAGAGGCTCGCCAGGCGCGTGAGGACGGAGCTGCAGTGCGGCAGATGGAGGTCATCGGCGTCCGGGTCGAGATGCCGTCGAACAGCCCCATCGTCTTGCTCAAGGAGGCGCAGGGGGATCGGTACCTGCCGATCTGGATCGGGGCGGTCGAGGCAACGGCAATCGCCTTCGCCCAGCAAGGCATGGTGTCCGTCCGGCCGCTGACGCACGATCTATTCAAGGACGTGCTCGAGGTTCTGAACATCCAGCTGCGCACGGTAAACATCACCGAGTTGCGGGACGGGATCTTCTACGCGGACCTGGTCTTCTCCAACGGCGCCGAGGTGAGCGCGCGGCCATCGGACTCGATCGCGCTGGCCCTGCGCACCGGCGCGCAGATCTTCGCCAGTGAGGAGATCCTGGACGAGGTGGGCGTGGCCATCCCGGACGAACAGGAAGACGAGGTCGAGAAGTTCCGGGAATTCCTCGACACAATCTCTCCTGAGGACTTCGGCCGGGCCACGTGAACCGGCATGCCGGGAATGTCGCGACGCGCCGTGCGTGGTTGTTGACGCCGCCACCCGGGCCGGCTTACGGTGCGAAGGCCGTGGGTAGTCGGCTCCCGTGGAGGTAGGCGTGGCGGTAAGCAGGGATGACCGCGACGGCGGGACGTCCGCCGCGGGCGACCCACGAGGCACTCAGGGTACCCTCTTTGAGGCTGACGAAGCGCTCGGGATGTCCCATGACGCCGGCCCGGGGTCGGGGGACCTCGGTTACCGCGGCCCCACGGCGTGCGCCGCGGCCGGGATTACCTACCGTCAGCTTGACTACTGGGCGCGCACGACCCTGGTCGAGCCGAGCGTGCAGGCCGCCCACGGTTCCGGCTCCCAGCGGCTTTACAGCTTTCGCGACATCCTGGTCCTGAAGGTCGTGAAGCGGCTGCTCGACACGGGGATCTCGCTCCAGCAGATCCGGGCCGCGGTCCAGCACCTGCGCGACCGCGGAACCGACGACCTGGCCCAGGTCACCCTGATGAGCGACGGGGTCAGTGTCTATGAGTGCACCTCCGCGGATGAGGTGGTAGACCTGCTCCAGGGCGGTCAGGGTGTGTTCGGCATCGCGCTCGGCCGGGTGTGGCGTGAGGTCGAGGGCGACCTGGCGGTGCTGCCCGCCGTGCGGGCCGAGGACGGCTTCGTCGCCGTCGACCCCCCCGGATCTTCGGTCGGCCAGGATGACCTGGCCAAGCGCCGTCTGCGCCGGACCAGCTGACCGTGCCCGCCGGAGCCGCCCGGAGGCCCGAATTCGGGCGTTCTTGGCGATTCGGTCGGGGGTGACAGTAGGGAGTAGGTCTGTTTAAATGCTCCCATCGCTGTTCGCGCGCCGGGGCCTGGGGGGCGCTCACCGGTCAGCGGGAACGTGACGGTTGTCGCACGCTCAGCGTTGAGGAGCATGCGTCTGGAGGGGGAATCAAGTGACCAGTATGCCGTGGGATGCGCAGGGTGAGGCGCAAGCCGCGCTGCAGGCCATCGTGGCCGATTCGCGCTATGGACCCGCCGCCCTGTCGAACGCGCAGACGATGACCAACCTGCTCAAGGACATGCTGCCAGACGCGCCCCGGGAGTCCAGCGTCCTCGTGGCCGCGTCGGAAGTCGGCGTGGCCGGCATGCTGCAGAGCAACGTGTCTCAGGGGATGGACGTGACGACCGCATCCCGGCTGGCCGCGGGGTCGTTCGAGAACCGGACGGCGCTGACGCCAGATGCTTGCAGTTGGGCGGTCGGCATCCTGGCCTCAGCGCTGCGCCTGGACGCCGTCCGGGCGGCGCCACCGCCGCCGGGACCGGGACCGGTATACAACCCCCCGCGGCCCGCTGGCGGCGGCGATCAGGCGACCGTGGGGCCGGGGTCCGCGCCGACGCCCCCGGCGTGGGTCGCGCCCGCATCCGTACGCCGGCCAGGCTCCGACCGGCCGGACGGGCTCAGGCGCATCGCCGCGGTCGTGACCGCGGTCGGCGCCATCCTGATCATCTGGGCCTGCGCGCTCCCGGACTTGCATATTCCCGCTGGCAATGGCCGGACTTCCTTCTCCATTTTCAATTCCGGCGGCGGCGGCGATTTGTGGTTCGCGGTAGAGCCGGTCGGCGTGGCGATCATCGGCGTGATCGCCGGCCTGATCATCATGCTGGCCAATCGCTCGGCGCGGCTGCGCTTGCTGGCGGCCGGCGTGCTGGTCGGATTCGGTATCCAGACCGTCTTGCTGTTCGCCGGTTATGAGTTTCAGGTCCGGAGCCCGGACCACGCGGGCCCGGGAGGAGCCGTCGGCATCCTCGGCGGGATAGTGTTTCTGGTCGCCGCCCTGATCGCCGCGGCCAGCAGGCCAGCGTCGGCCGCGGTCACAGCGGGTCCCTAAGTGGCTGATGCTGGCCAGCCCGGAAGGAAAGCCACGACGTGGTAAGCGAGTCGTTGATGCCTGGGGGCGGCGTGGCCAGACGCCCCCTGCATTTCATCATCATGGGCGACTGCTCGGGCTCGATGAAGGGCCCGAAGATGCAGGCGCTGAATACCGCGCTGGTCGCCATGCTGCCGCATTTGCTCCGATGGGAGCGTGAGCAGCTCCAGGCGCAGTTGCTCGTCCGGATCCTGGGCTTCGCCACCGAGCCGCGCTGGCACGTCCAGGAACCGACGCCGGTGGCCGAGCTGAACGATCGATGGCGCGATCTGGAGTACGTCCGCTGGGGATGGACGAATATGGGGCCTGCCTTCGAGGCTGTCGGTGAGGTCCTTGAACCGGGCCGGCTGGAGACGCGGGCGCTGCGGCCGGCCATCTTGCTGGTGACCGACGGGCTGCCCACCGATCCGCCCGGCGGCTTCGAGCGCGGGCTGGCCGCGCTGACCCGTCACGCCGCGGGCCGCCTGTCCCTGCGCCTGGCCGTTGCCATCGGCCGGGACGCGAACTCTGAGCCGCTCGACCGGTTCCGCAGCCGTGACGCCCCGGTCCTGGTGGCAGAGACCATCGACGTCATCGTCGACCGGCTGGTGGCGGCCTCGATCGCGGTTTCCAGGATGTCCGAGGCCGGAGCCGACCGCGGCGCCCTGGCCCAGCAGCTCCTGCAGCCCGAGGTGGTACCGGGGTCTGGCCTAGACGACGATCCGATCCTGTGATGCCGATGTCCACTGATGCTTCCGAGCTGCCGCCGCCCGGCGCCCAGGATATGTGGCTCGCCCTGACCGCTTCGCAACTCGGCGCGGCACATCAGAAGACCGGCCAGCCCAACCAGGATGCCGTCGCGGCGCGTCAGATCCGGCCGGATGTATTGATCGCGGCGGTAGCCGACGGGCATGGCCATCGGCGTCACTTCCGCAGTGGCCGCGGCTCACTGCTCGCGGTGGCGGTGGCCTGCGAGGCCGCCGAGGACCTGGCCGGGCGGCTGGCCGACTTCCAGGCGCCCGGGCCAATCGAATCCGAGGCGCTGGGCAAGCTCGTGCCCGCGATCACCGGGAGATGGCGCCAGGCGGTGCGCGACGACGTGGCCGCCGATCCGTTCACGGCCCGGGAGGAGGCCGCGCGCGGCGACGATGACGCCCTGATCGCCTATGGATCCACCCTGCTGCTGGCCATCGCGGGGCGACGGTGGCTCGTGCTGGTCCAGATCGGCGACGGGGACATCATGGGCATCCAGCCCGACGGACGTCCGTTGCTCCCGGTGCCGGGCGACCCGTCGCTGGACGGCCAGCAGACCACGAGCCTGTGCGGGACGCGCGCGGAAGACGAGTTCCGTGCCGCGGTCGTGGACGCCTCGACGACGCCG
>Ga0302184_10000398_pt1 | contig 28820 bp, 26 predicted proteins | sample I_Palsa_N3_3_FD_200233 | JGI IMG/M metagenome (GOLD analysis project Ga0302184, IMG submission 200233) | Peat permafrost microbial communities from Stordalen Mire near Abisko, Sweden - I_Palsa_N3_3 | ecosystem: Environmental > Terrestrial > Soil > Palsa > Peat permafrost | place: Sweden...
GGACCAGGGACATCTCCAAGGCCCACGCCCTGGCCAAGAAGCTCCGGGCCGGGACCGTCTGGATCAACTGCTACAACGTCTTCGACGCGTCCCTGCCGTTCGGCGGGTACAAGCAGTCTGGCTGGGGCCGTGAGATGGGCCACGCGGCCCTCGAGGCCTACACCGAGGTCAAGGCGGTAACCGCCCAGTTGTAGACATTCCCGAAACGGGGGGCCGTCCTTAGGACGGCTCCCCGTTCGCTGCACCAGTAACGTCTGACACTCCGCACTCGCCTTGGCATCTGTCTCTGGCATATGGGGCCGGTGCGGGCCTGCTGTTACCGGAGCGGTTCAGCCGCTGCTGCCGGGAGCCGGGCTGCCGATCCGGCTATGACCAGGGCCCACCCGATGGCGATCCTCGGCCTGCGCCGCTGCACGGCCCGGGCCACCCAGGGGACATAGAACACGACGGTATAGGATTCGCTGGCGATCGCGAGCACCGTCAGCCGCCGCGGGTGGCGCAGGCCCCACCACACGCCGAGGACCATCCCCACGGCAGTGGATGCAAGTTTGTACTGGGGGGTGCCCGTGGCCTTGAACAAGGGGGCGGCCCGCGATAGGTAGCGGTTTAGGCGGCGGGCCGCGGGTGTCGGCGTCCGGACGGCAGCCGGGGTCTTGGTGCCAGGCTCTGGCAGCGCTCCCTCCCTTTGCAGCCGCTGCATGTTCTGCTCCATGTTCTGTCGCACCTCGGCCGGGGTCGGTGCTTCCGTGCCCAGGCCCCACGCCACCAGCCCGTAGCCAGCAGCGCTCGTCCACGCGGCCAGGGCCCGCCGCCGGCGCCCGGCGGCCCAGTGCCCGGCCCCGACGGCGGCCTGGGTAACAACCGGGACGACCGGGCCCACCCATCCGAGCACCCCCGAGGGCCTGGCCCCATCCAGAATGGGCAAGCCCATCCGCAGCACCTGGGCCCAGCTGTTATCACTAGCCATCCCGGCATTGTCGCCCAGACGGCGTGTGTGTGCCAAGCTCCCGGGCTGCCACGGGGCCTTCGGCGCCGCCAAGGACTGCTGTCTGTCCTGGTGATCCGGCCTGGGTCCGCCTCAGCGCCCCATCGCGGCGGCGCTCACCGTCGCCGGTATGACGACCGTCTCGCCGCTGGTCACACCAGACGTGTCGTATCACCTGGAGTGCCAGTAACTGCTGACTCCGACCAGACCGACACGGCCCTCCGGTCGGTCTCCACCCGGCAGGCGGCGCCGACGCTGAGGTCGGGCACCTCGAGGGTCCGGGCTCGGAGCTCGATACCGGAGGACAACAACACCACCACCTCCACGGTGCGGCCTAGGTCGATGATGTCGGTCACCCGCCCGGGGCCGAGGTCGACGGTCGGCCCGTTGCCGCCCGACGGCGACGGTCCCGGCCGGACCTGAACGGCTTCGGGCGGCACCTGCCACAGCAGCCGAGCGCCGGCCGGCAGACCCGTAGCAAGGCCGACCGGAACACCGCCACCTGGGACGCCGGGGCCGAGGTCCCGGCCGGTGAGCAGCACGCCGTCGGCACCGGCCTCGCCCTCGAAGAGGTTGTCGATGCCGAGCAGGCGACCGATCTTGGCCGAAGCGGGGCGCTGGTACACGTCGCGGCAACTCCCGGACTGGAGTACCTGCCCGTCGCTCACGACCATGATTTCGTCGGCCAGCATCGCCGCCTCCTCCGGGTCGTGGGTGACCAGGACCGTAGAGAGGTTGACCTCGCGCTGCAGGCGGCGCAGCTCCCGCCGTAGCTCGGCCCGTACCGGGGCGTCCAGCGCGGAAAACGGCTCGTCGAGCAGCACCACCCGAGGATCCCCGGCGAGCGCTCGGGCCAGGCTGACCCGCTGGCGCTGCCCACCGGAGAGCTGCTCCGGCAGCCGGTCGAGGAGGCCGTCGAGGTGGAGGGTCTGCAGCCACCAGGCGGCCCGGGCTGGATCCGCGTCGACGCCGAAGACCGCCTGCTGCCAGACCGTGCGTCCGGGCATCAGGCCGAAGCCCTGGGGGACGTAGCCGACCCGGCGCCGCTCGGGTGCGGTGCGGCTCACGTCGACATCGCCGTAGGTCACGGTCCCGGCGTCCGGCCCGAGCAGCCCGGCGAGGACCCGCAGCGTAACCGACTTGCCCGAGCCTGACGGTCCCACGACCGCCAGGCGGTGGGCGCCTTCGGGGTGCGCCACCCGCAGGCGGAACGTCCCGACGGTGACGTCGATGTCGAAGCCCACCGGGGCCAGCGGAGTCGGCACGGGAGCGAGCGGCGCCGGGATCAGTCGGCGCCGGACGCGGGCCGGGCGCCGCACGCGGACCGCGGCGATCGCCAGCACGGCGACGCCGAAGGCGAGGATCGTCGGGGCTTCGGCCAGCGACAGTGGCCCGGAGGAGAACAGGTTGTCGACGTAGACCGGGAGGCTGTAGGGGTGGTAGGCGAGGACCACGGTCGTGCCGTACTCCCCGAAGGCCCGCAGCCACATGAGAATCGCCCCGGTCCGGAGGCCCTCCGACGCGGCGGGCACGTCGACGCGGAGAAACCGAGCCAGCGGACCGTGGCCGAGGGTGGCGGCGACGTCGCCCAGGGACGGGTCGACGGCACGGAAGGCGCTGCGGGCCACGACGACCAGGAACGGTAGGGAGACGAACGACTGGGCGATGACGACCCCGTACATCGTCTGGGTGAGCCGCTCTCCCGACAGCTGGCCGAGGAACGTGTACGGGCCGACGATGTAGACCAGCAGGATGCCGCAGATGAGCGGCGGTACGGCCAGCGGGAGCTGGACGACCACGCCCACCGCCGAGGACAGCCACCCTCGGCGGTGGGCCAGGACGTACGCCAACGGGATGCCGGTCACCACTCCGATCAGCACCGAGATGGTGGCGCCCGCGACCGACACCCACAAGGCCGACCAGAGTCCAGGGTCGTTCCAGCCTTCACCGTGCCCACCGATGACGCGGTAGACGAACGCCCCGACCGGATATGCCAGGTAGAGGACCAGCAGGACGCCGAGCCCGCGCAGCAGGCGCGGCGCCCCGCCAGGGGTCACGAGTTAAACAGGCTCGTGAGACCGCTCGGCACGCCGGAACCGGTCACCGTCGCCGGCGAGACGATGTCGAAGTTGTCAGCCTTCATCTCGGCTTGACCGGTGGGGCCGAGGAGGAACTTGATGAAGGCCTCGGCCGCAGCCAGGTGGGGGGCCTTGTTGACCAGCGTGATCGTGTAGTCGCCGGCGAGGCTGGTGCCGGTGAGCATCACGAAGGGGCTGTCCTGGGAGTTGGCGTCGGCCTCGTACATGAACGCACCGTCGAGCTGTCCGGTCTGGATGTCGGCCTCTTCAGGATCTTCCGAGTAGACGTCCGACGTCTCGGTCGCGAGCGTCTTCAGCGCCGGGAGATTCTGCGCCGTCGCCGTCTCCTCGAGGGCCTTGACGGCCAGCACGCCGCCGGGGTCCTGGGTCGGGTCGGTCCGCCCGAGGCGGAACCCGGGCAGGGTGATCACCTTGTACCACGGCATGGTCTGCAGGTCCTTGGCGAACTTGCTCTTGGGGTAGTACCCAAGGACCTCCGGCGACGAGGCGAAGGCCGCGTACCACGAGACCCAGTTACCGTTCGCGCTGCCCTCAAGGGTGGTGTCCACCGCTGGCGAGGCACTGACGAAGACGTCGGCGACCGCGACCCCGTTCTTGATATCAGCCGCGAGGGTCCCCGATCCGTGCGAGGTGTCGACCAGCGTGTAGCCGGTCGCGGTGTGGAACGCCGGTCCGACCGACTTGGTCATCAAGGTGTCGAGGGACCCAGCGGAGAACACGTCGACGTCGCCACTCGGCAAAGCGCTCTTAGAGCTGGCAGGCGCGGAGCTGGCAGGCGCGGAACTGGAGGACGTGGTGCTGGAAGAGGCGCTGCTGCTGCATCCCGTAGCCAGCGCGGTGCAGGTTATGGCGAGCAGAGCGAGAAGAGGCGCTCTTTTCCTGGTCAACAGAGGGATCATTCCCAGAACCTTGCCACTGTTAGTTGCGCTACGCAAGGAACCGAGACACGCCGTGAGAGGCTGGTTGTGATTTCTTAGCCCAAACGACACTTAACGCGGTGAAACTCTGTTGGCAGTGCCTCCGCCCACCGGGCATTGTTAATCAGATGAGCATCCCCGATTCTCCGCCCGTGCCGGACTTTGACGACCTGCGCGGGCTGGCTCGCGGTCTGCGGCTGCTCGTCGAGGTCGGGGCCAGGACGCTGGCCGAGGACGCGGGCCCCTCTGAGGTCGCCGTCCGTGTAATCGCGCACCTCGGCTGCGAGCTGTCCGCCGTGGTACAGGTCACCGAGCGGTTTCCGTCCTGGGAGAACGTGAACATCCAGCGGGGCGTCGACGCCTACCTGGCAGCACAGCACACTCAGCCGGACTGGTTCGGCGCGGCAGGGATCGGCCACCGTCCGCACGAGGACATGCTGTCGTTGATCAACATGCCCGCTCATTTCGGGTCGCTCCGCATGATGGGCGGCGGAGTCCGGGTTGGGCCCGCCGGTGACCTGCGAGCCGGGGCCGCCAGCTACGGCACGGCCCCGGTCGGGCCGCAGGAGAACACCGAGGTCGTGACGTTCGGACTGGTGACGACGACGGCGCCGGACGGCACGCCGGTGGTGATCGGCCTCCGTGACGAAAGCCGGTTCGGCCCGCCCTTCTGTAACCTCGAGATACTCGCGGCCGACCAGGCCGCCGCCACCGCGACCCGCGACGAGATCGAGCGGTTGATACGCGCGCACGATGTGTTCCGCGGTCAGGTGCTCAGCTTTAGTGCGAGCGAGCACCATGGCAACGAACTCGTCACGTTCCTGCCCCGGCCCGTGATCGCGGCACAGGAGGTGGTCCTGCCCGAGGGCGTGCTGGAGAACATCGAGCGGCACGTCATCGGTGTCGCCGAGTGGTCGCGGGAACTGCTGGACGCCGGCCAGCATCTCAAGCGTGGTCTGCTCCTGCACGGCCCGCCGGGAACCGGCAAGACGCACACCATCCGGTTCTTGACCGGCCGGCTGACCAGCAGCACGATCATCTTGCTCACCGGCCGGTCCATTCGCTTCATCGACCAGGCCGCCGCCCTGGCCCGGCGTCTGCAGCCGTCGATGGTGGTGCTGGAAGACGTCGATCTGGTCGCTACCGACCGCGATCTCGCCCAGGACGGAAACCCGCTGCTGTTCTCTCTCCTCGACGCGATGGACGGGGTCGGCGCCGACGCCGACGTGACGTTCGCGCTGACTACCAACCGGGCTGACATCCTCGAGACGGCGCTGGCCGACCGTCCGGGGCGAGTCGACCTGGCGATCGAGATTCCGCGGCCCGACGCGCGGTGCCGCCTGCGCCTGCTCCGGGTCTATGCGCGTGACCTGGCTATAGACGCTGACCTCGACGAGGTGGCCGCGGGCTGCGAAGGCGTCACCGCGTCCTTCATCAAGGAGCTGATCAGGCGGACCGTACTGGTGTCGTTGCGCGCCGGGGAACGCCCGCCGGTACTGCGCGACGCCCACTTCGCTGAGGTTCTCACCGAGATGAGTAGCGAGCATCACGCGCTGACCCGCGCCCTGCTCGGCGCGGGTCCTGACGGCGGGGAGTCTGGGGTCACCGAGCACGCACAGCGAGGAAGGAAGATCCGCTAATGCCGCATATCTGGCAGGCACTTGCTGGAACCGGTGCCGCGCTTGTGTTACAGCCGGACCCACTTGGCTTCGCAGCAGGAGAACAGGCCGAACATAATCAGGCCGATCGCGACGAGCAGCAGAAGCCACGGCCCGAGCGGCGTGGCGGCCAGCGCGCGCAGCGAGGAGTCGATGCCCTTGGCCTGCTCAGGCTGCGCGTCGACGGCCGCCACCACGAGGAAGATGCCCGAGGTCACGAACACGATGCCGCGGGCGATCCCGCCGTACCGGCCGAGCCATTCGACCACCCGCCGACTGCGGCGCCGCATCTGCCCGAGTTCCAGGTCACGGCGGAACTCCTTGCGCCAGGCCTGGTAGGCCAGATAGAGGCCGCCGCCGATGAAGGCGAGACCGATCACGACCACCAGGGCCTGACCGCCCGGGTACTTCAGGAGCGTCGCGGTCAGGTCGACGGACTGGGCGTCGCTGGACTTCGGGCTGCCCTCGCCGAGCGCGTACTTAAGGACGCCGTAGGCGATGACGGCGTAGATGACGGCACGGGCGAACGCGGACAGCCTCTTGCTGGCCTTGGTGTTGCCCGAACCCGGCGCGCCGTAGAGCGCCTCGCAGAGCCGCCACAGCGCCATGCCGATGAACCCGACGACCAGCAGCCACAGCAGGACGCCGCCCACCGGGGTGGAGCTGATGGAATGCAGCGCGCCGGTCCGGTCGGCCTGCTGGCGGGAGCGGCCGAAGGCGACCTGGACGGCGATCCAGCCGACGATGACGTACATAACGCCGCGCGCCGCCAGCCCGGCCCGGGCCAGCCACCGCAGCGCCTCACTGTTCGCGGCCCGTCGGCCGGAGCGAGCGCTCCGCCGGCCGCTGCGCCGCGCTGTCCGGGTGACCAACGTGCACTCCTCTCCTCGGGCGTCTTACGGCCTAGCCGCCTCACCACTTCCCCGGGAGCGGACTCCTATGCCAAACGCGGCAGCCCGATGGGCCGACGGGGAGGGTCAGCTATCGCGGACGGCGCCGCGCACCAGTTCGGTCGCGACGACCGCGATCTTGCGGCGCTCGGCCCGGGCCTGCGCCCGGATCTGCTCGTAGGCGGCCTGCGCGGAAAGTCCCTGCTGGCCGATGAGCACACCCTTGGCCTGCTCGATGATGGCCCGGGAGTTCAACGCGCCCTGCAGCTGCGTGGCCAGCACCGTCTGCTGCTCGCCCATCATCATGCTCGCGATGAGCAGGGCGGCGAGGTCGGTGAAGGCCAGCAGGGCCAGTTCCGCCTCGGCGGACCACGGATGCTGCTCCCGCGACAGCACCGCCACCACTCCGATGGCGTCCTGGTTGTAGGGGATGGGGCTGGCTAGCACGGCACGGACGCCCCGGTCCACCGCGGCCCGGTTGAAGGAGGGCCAGCGCGGGTCCGAGGCCAGATCATCGGCCCCCACCAGCACCTTGTCGTCGAACGCCGTGATGCACGGGCCCTCCTGGTGGACGATCTGCAGCTCCTCCAGGTGCCGGACCCGGTCATCGGAGACCGCCGCGTTGCGCAAGTGGTGCTCGGCGTCGGCCAGCATCAGACCCGCGCCGTCCACGGAGAAAATCGCGTGGGTCGTCTGCACGATCTGGTGCATCGCCTCGTCGACTCGCATCTCACCGAAGCGCAGCCGGCCGAGCTCCTTCAGGGCGTGACGTACATCCTGCGGCGTGACGGTCATGCTCGCTCCTAGGTCATCCCTCGATCTCGCAGCTGGCGTCGAGTCCGGTTAGCTCCAGAACCCGCCGGACCGCCCGGCTGGGGTGCCGGATAACCGTACGCCTGCCCTCGGGCAGGAACTGGCCCGCGCTGACGATCAGGCGCGCGGTGCCGCAATCGATGAAGCCGGTACCGGCTAGATCCACGATGAGCCGCCGCGGCCTGGTGCGCAGGATCGCCGACAGCTGCTCGGCCAGCACTGGTCTGGTGGTGAGATCCAGCTCACCGCTGATCACCATCGTGGCCGTCTCCTGTCTCACATCCACCTCGATCACCACCTGTATTCCCGGCGGGCCGGCCGAACCGCGGGCGGGCGGGTCAGGACGGGCAGGCGGGTCGGAAGAAGATGAGAGCCACGTCATGAGAACCCCACTCAACGGCAGCGGCCAGGGCTCGAGCCGACTGCTGTCAGGAGGCCTCTTCCTACGATCCAGGAAGACGCGGAGCCAGTACCGGCTTGGCGGCGGGCCGCGGGCGTCTAGGCGGCATCATGATCTGATCCAGTATGCCTCATGCGGCCGGCCCGCAGAGCCGAATGGCCGGTCCGCGGCGCGGATACGCCCCGCGCCTACGGGTCCGCCCGGGTCCGCTGGCCCGGGGAGTGTCTGTCAGGGTTGTTGTCATGCTGTGGATCGACCTTGAAGGTGCCGTCAACGTGCGCGACCTGGGCGGCCTCCCGACCGACGACGGCGGCCAGACGGTGAGCGGCCGACTACTGCGGGCTGACAACCTGCAGGAACTGTCGGCCTCCGACGTCAGCCGGCTCGTGCAGGACATCGGCGTGACCACTGTGGTCGACTTGCGCAGCTCAGCCGAACTGGCGGCCGAGGGCCCGGCGCCGCTGGATGCCATCCCCGGCGTCCGGCACACTCATCATCCGGTGGTACCCGAGATCGGATTGGCTACCGACGTGGTGGCCGAGGCATTGCTGGTCAAGAAGAGGCAGGACCAATCGCGCTTCCCGGGCGATCCCACCTGCGGGCACTACCTGGGCTACCTGGAGGACCGCCCGAACGAGGTGGTGGGCGCGGTGCGCAGCGTCGCACACGATCAGGGCGCGGCGCTCGTCCATTGCGCGGCCGGCAAGGACCGCACCGGCGTGGTGGTGGCACTGGCCCTCGCCGCGGCCGGTGTCCGGCCGCAGGCCGTGGTGGACGATTACGCCGCGACAGGGGAGCGCACCGAGGCCATCCTGAATCGCCTGCGCCGCTCACCCACCTACGCCCGGGACATCGACAGCAAGCCGGTCGAAGCTCACCGGGCCCGGGCGGAAACGATGACAGCCTTCCTCGAGCAGATGGATTCCCGTTACGGCGGGGTCACCCGCTGGCTGACCGATCATGGTCTCAGTGCCGGGGATCTGGACCTGCTGCGCGCCAAACTGCGCCGTCCGTTACCAACCTGATATCGCAGGCCGTCTGCGGTCTCACATGATGGGCGATCGGTACGAACCGGTCGCCGCAGGTCAGGGATGTTACCAACCTGACCAGTAACGGCTTCCCGGTCGCCATGGGCTGGATACCTCCCGTTTTTGTTGGCTAGTCATGATCTCGACTTGTCTAGCCAAGATTTGGCTTTTTGCATCCCGGGTTCCCGGGGACTGCGCTTGGGAGGGAAATAGTGCGCGCAAGGCACCTGATTGCGGCCACCGCCGCAGTTGCCAGCGGCCTGCTGCTCACTGCGGCTTGCGGCAGCTCGTCGAGTTCCAGCGGCAGCAGCACCGGCGGCAGTACCAGCAGCAGCACCACCAGCACCACTAACTGGGCGACCGCTACCTCCGCTGCGGCGGGCGGCGGCATGAGTGCCCTGGTCGCAGCGGCCGAGAAGGAAGGCCAGCTCAACGTCATCACGTTGCCCTCTAACTGGGCCAACTACGGCACGATCATGAAGGACTTCACCGCCAAGTACGGGATCAAGATCACCGACGCCAACCCGGACGGCTCCAGCCAGGACGAACTGAACGCCATCGCTCAGCTCAAGGGCCAGAGCCGCGCCCCCGACGTGGTTGACGTGGGTACCGCGTTCGCGGTCAAGGGCGACCAAGCAGGCGACTGGGCCCCGTACGAGGTAGCGACCTGGAGCAACATCCCAGCCGACGCCAAGGCCTCGGACGGCAGCTGGTACGCCGACTACGGCGGATACGTGGCGATCGGGTACAACTCGGCGACGGTAAAGACCCCGCCGACTTCGTTCGCGGACCTGCTCAAGCCCATCTACAAGAACCAGGTGGCCATCAACGGCAACCCGACCCAGGCGAGCGCCGCGTTCTCGGCCGTATTCGCCTCGGCGCTGGCCAACGGCGGCTCGCTCAACGACATCACCCCCGGTATCAACTACTTCAAGAAGCTGCACGACGTGGGCAACTTCGTACCGGTCGCGGCCAGCGCGGCGACCATGGAAAGCGGCCAGACGCCGATCGTGATCTGGTGGGACTACCTGCTGGCCTCCGAGATCGGGCCCAGCGTCCCCGGCCTGAAGATCGTGATCCCGTCGGACGCGTCCTACGCCGCCTACTACGACCAGGCCATCAGCAAGTACGCGCCCGACCCGGCCGCGGCCCGGCTGTGGGAGGAATACCTGTACTCCACCGTCGGCCAGAACCTCTGGCTCGAGGGCGAGGCCCGGCCGATCGAGCTGGCGACCCTAGTGGCGAACGGCACGGTCAACCAGAGCGCGTACAAGGCGCTGCCGCCTGCCCCGGCCGGCAACGTCACCTTCCCCACTCAGGCCCAGCAAGCGGCGGCCGAGAACGTCGTCGCCCAGCAGTGGTCCAGCGTGATCGGTTAGCGGTGGACCAGACCGTAGCGGCCCCGGGATCCCTGGCGGATCCCGGGGCCCCCGGGTCCGACCCCGCCGCCGAGGCCGGCCCCCTGGGGAGGCTGACCGTACCGGGCGCCCTGCGCTGGCTGCGCCGGGTAGCCGGTATCGTTCCGTTCGGCGCGTACGTGACGCTCGGGCTGCTGCTGCCGATGATCGCGGTCGCGGTCGGAGCCTTCGAGACCAACAACGGCGGCTTCACCTTCAACAACATCAGCGCCGCCACCCACGGCATCTACCTGCACGGCTTCTGGCAGAGCATCATCTTGTCCGTATTCACCTCGATCCTGCCGGCCATCTTCGGGCTGCTGATCGCGTACGCGATCTTCACCGCCAAGCGCGGGAACGTGCTGCGGCAGGTCGTGATCACCGCCTCCGGCGTGTTCGCCAACTTCGGCGGCGTGCCGCTGGCCTTCCTGTTCATCGCTTCCCTCGGATCCAGCGGGCTCATTACCCACTGGCTCGCGAACATCGGGTTCAACCTTTACGGCTACGGCTTCAGCTTGTATTCCCTTAGCGGCGTGATCGTGGTGTACCTGTACTTCCAGATCCCGCTGATGGTGCTGGTCATCCTGCCGGCCCTGGAGGGGCTGCGCCCCGCGTGGCGCGAAGCGGCCGAGAACATGGGCGCGCGGACCTGGGAGTACTGGCGCTTCGTGGGCGGCCCGGTGCTGCTGCCGTCGTTCCTGGGCTGTGTGCTGCTGCTGTTCGGCAGCGCGCTGTCCGCGTACGCCACCGCCGAGGCGCTCACCAACGGGACGATCCCGCTGACCGCGATCCAGATCGGGTCGTTCCTGAACGGGAACGTCATCGCCGGCCAGGAGAACATCGGCAAGGCGCTCGGCCTGGGCATGGTGGTCATCATCGCGGTCGCGATGATCATCTATGTCATGCTGCAACGGAGGGCCGCCAAATGGCTGCGGTAGCCGATACCCAGATCGTGAAGGCGCCGCGCCGGGCCGCACGGCAAGGAGCCCCCCGGGCCGGCACAGCCTGGCGCTGGGTGGTCCTGCTGATCGCCGCCGTGTTCTTCCTGCTGCCACTGATCGTGGCGCTCCGGTTCGCCGGGATCAAGGCCTTCGGTTCGGTGGTCAGCGAACCAGGCTTCACCTCCTCCCTAGGCCTGTCAGTCCGGCTGGCGGTCGTCACCACGGTGATCACGATCGTGCTCATGTTGCCCACTACCGTCTACGTCCACCTACGGCTGCCCGGGATCCGGCGGCTGATGGAGGGAATCACGATCCTGCCGATCGTCATCCCGCCGGTGGTGCTGATCGTGGGCGTCCTGCAGATCGCCCCGGGCTCGCTCAAGGGCACGCCGTACCTGCTGGGGCTGGAGTACGTCGTGCTGGCCATGCCCTTCGCCTACCGGGCCATCGACGCCGGCCTACGCTCGCTGGACCTGAAGACGGTTACCGAGGCGTCCAACTCGCTGGGGGCCGGCTGGGTCAGCACGATGCTGCGGGTGATCCTGCCGAACCTGCGGACCGCGTTGCTGTCGGCCATCGTCTTGACCGTGGCCCTGGTGCTCGGCGAGTACACGATGGCCAGCCTGGCGCTGTACCAGACCTTCCCGGTGTGGATCTACGTCAACAGCCAGACCAGCGGCCAGGTGTCGGTCGCGGCCTCACTGCTCGCGCTGTTCGTGACCTGGATCTTCCTCATGGGCATCACGGTGCTCGGAACCCGACAGTCGCGCAGGACCGGCGGCGGCTCGGTCACGCTGTTTACCGTCGCACGTCAAGAAACGCGGGGTAATTAATGACCACCAACACCGCCCGGGACGCCACCGCGGCCGACGGCACCCGGCAGATGACCGAGGCCCAGGGCACGAGCGTGGTGCTGCAGAATCTGAGCCGCTTCTTCGGGGCCACCAAGGCCCTGGACGGGCTGTCCATCGACATGGCCCCGGGCGAGCTGGTCGCGCTGCTCGGTCCGTCCGGCTGCGGCAAGACTACGGCCCTGCGCATCGTGGCCGGCTTTGAGATCGCGGATACCGGATCTGTCCTGATCGACAGCAAGGACATCTCCTCGGTGCCGGCCGCCAAGCGGGACATGGGCATGGTGTTCCAGAGCTACAGCCTGTTCCCGAACATGAGCGCGCTGGACAACGTGGCCTTCGGGCTCCGGATGCGCAAGGTAGGCGCGGGCGACCGGCGCAAGCGGGCCGGTGAGCTGCTGGACCTGGTCGGCCTGGCCCCGCAGGCCAAGCAGTACCCGCACCAGCTGTCGGGTGGGCAGCAGCAGCGCGTCGCACTGGCCCGGGCCCTGGCCATCGAGCCGCGGGTGCTGCTGCTGGACGAGCCGCTGTCCGCCCTGGACGCCAAGGTCCGCCTGCAGCTCCGCGAGCAGATCCGCACCCTGCAGCAGCGGCTGGGCACCACCACCTTGTTCGTCACCCACGACCAGGAGGAAGCCCTGTCGATGGCGGACCGAGTCGGGGTCATGAACAAGGGCAAGCTGGAGCAGATCGCCGCGCCGGACGAGCTGTACGATCACCCGGCCACCGCGTTCGTGGCCGAGTTCGTCGGCGTCATGAACCGGATCCCGGCCGAACTCCAAGGCGGCGGGATGGTGACCGCGCTCGACAGCACTGTGCCGGTCAGGGGCGAGGCTCCGGACGAAAGCACGAGCGCGGTAGACGTGCTGGTCCGGCCGGAAGGGCTGACCATGGCGGTCATCGAGAACGGAAACGGGATCGTGACCACCAGGACGTTCCTCGGCTCGGTGACCCGGGTCGCCGTCCTGCTGTCCGGGGACGTCACCGTGCAGGTCGACAAGGCCAGCTCGGAGGCCGGCGCGCTGGCCCCGGGCACCTCGGTCTCGGTGACCCTCCCCAGCGAACCGGTGCTGATCGCACCGAGGTCCTAGCGCGCCTACGCGCCAGGCAGGCGCTTGACCGGGAAGGGGGGGATGACGCGCAGTTCGGTGTTCCGGTCGCTGGCGGCTCCGGCCATGACCGACACCGCCCACGGGAAGTTAGCCGCAAGCTCGCGATGCAGCGCGGCGAGGTCATCGGTGGTTTCCAGCGACACGGGCCGCAGCGGCGTGTCGTGGTCCACCATGGTGGTCACGATGGACAGGTACTCGCCGTGGTCGACAAGTTCGACCACACGGGTCTGGCACGGCCAGTCCGCCACCGCGCAGGTGGTGACCTCCCAGAACCCGCGGGCCGGGTCGGCCGGGTCGTGGTGCGAGCGAACCGTGTTGGTGTGCGTGTGACCGTTCAGCCACAGCACCACGTTCGGGAACCGGTGGACCAGGGCCACGAGGTCGGCGGCGCCCAGTACCGGCTCGCCGCCTGATCCCGGGTGAGCGCCGCGCGGGTTATCGAGCGTGCTGCTGCCGTGATGGGAGAACAGGATCACGAGCCGGTCGTCGTGGCCGGTCCGGACCTCGCTCCCGTCCGCTGTCCGGTAGGCCGAGTGGACCTCGCCGAGCCTGGCTTCCAGCCACCGGGCCTGGTCCCGGTCCAGGCACCCGGCCGCCCCGCCGGCCAGGCAGTTGGTGTCCAGCGCGATGAACCGGGCGGCCGGGGTGTCGTGGACGTAATACGCGGTACCGTCCAGCCGGTTGCGCTCGCTGAACCCGTGGCCGAACGGCCGCGAACCGGCTCGAAGGTGGGCGTCGACGAAATCCCGCCGGCTGATCGGCCTGCGGAAGGCATCCGCTGTGACCGACCGGGACGGGCCGGCCATGAACGCCTCGGGGCGGGTGGTGAACAGCTCGAGCGCCAGGTCGTGGTTGAAGTCCGCGGGCAGTGCGGTCGGCTTCTTGCTGCCGGTCAGTGCCGCGGCCAGGCCCGGGGTCTGGATGCCGACGCCCTGGTTGAGCGCCTCGTGATTACCGAAGCAGGACAGCCAGGGGAGACCCAGGCCGGCCGCGGAGAACTCGCGCAGCGCCCGCCGGAGCAGGCCAGGGTGATGCGGGAAGCCGTATTCGCGCCGGAAGAGGTCCGGTCCGCCGGGACCCGCTCCGTCGGGTCTCCAGAAGACGTCGCCCGGCCAGTCAAGCGCCTGCACCCCCTCGTAGTCCTGCCCACCGGAATCCGGCGCGACCACGCCGCCTTCGAACAGGGCGAGGAACGCCTGCAACTCGTTCCACTGCGCGTTGTCGATCGCGTCGCCCGTGGTCACGGCGAGCTGCAAGGGCAGACCCGTCGCCGGACCCTGTACCGCGCCGAGAGTGCGGACGGTGGCGTCGACGGCGTGCACCGTAAGCGCCTCCTGGGGGCGTTGCACGGGCAGGATCTCGGCGTACCTGGGATCGGCGAAACGGGCGTTGAGGAATTCGAACCGTGCGGGCGACTGAACGTCGGCGAGCTGCAGGTCGGTGATGTGAACCAGGCACAGCAGCGGACGGCCGGAACCGGGCGCGTCCGCCGCGTCCGCCCTGGCCGCGCCGAAGTCGTCGCGGATCAGGTGCGATTCACCGGCGCGGGCCTCGACGGCCCGGTAGGGGGCCGACCCCCCGTTACGGAGTACTGCTCCGCGCTCGAGGCGGCGATGGGTGGTCAGCGGCGGAGGCCGTCCGGGCCCGTGGTGGTGGCTCACGCCTCGTCCCCGGCCACCGAGACGGCCGGGTCCGAGCTGGCCGATACGAGCACCGGGTCAGGCCGGATGGTCAGCGCGACCCGGCTGCCCGCCGGCAGCGCGGTCGCATCTGCGGTCGTAACTTGAGCCAGGATGGTGGCGTCGCCAAGATCGACGGTGACCCGGCTGGTCGCACCGAGGAAGGTAACGGCGATCACGGTGCCGACCAGCAAGCCGGACTCGGGCGCGTCGTGGGAGGCCAGCGTCACCGCTTCCGGTCGCACCAGCGCGACCACCTGGCCGTCGGGCGTCTCACGGTCCACCAGCGGCAGCGTGCAACCGCGGACGGTCAGCTGGCCGGCCCGGACCTCGCCGACCAGCCGGTTGGTGAGACCGACGAACTCGGCCACGAACGACGTGGCCGGGCGCGAGTAGACCTCGACGGGCGGCGCGAGCTGCTCGATGTGGCCTTCCCGCATGACCCCGACCCGGTCCGCGATGGCCAGCGCCTCTTCCTGGTCGTGGGTGACGAACAGCGTGGTGATGCCCACCTCGAGCTGGATCCGGCGGATCTGGTCCCGCAGCTGCGCCCGGACCTTGGCGTCCAGTGCCGACAGCGGCTCGTCAAGCAGCAGCACCTGCGGCTCGATGGCCAGGGCTCGGGCCAGGGCGACCCGCTGCTGCTGGCCGCCGGAGAGCTGGTGCGGGTACCGGTCCGCCTGCGTGGGCAGGTCCACCAGTTCCAGCATCTCCATCGCGCGCTTGTCCCGCTGAGCCGCGCCGATCCGGCGCAGCCGCAGCCCGAAGGCCACGTTCTGCCGCACCGTCATGTGCGGGAACAGCGAGTAGGCCTGGAACACCATCCCCATGTCACGCTTGCTGGCGGGCAGGCGAGTGATGTCCTTACCGCCGACGAAGATCTGCCCGGCGTCGGCGTCCTCCAGTCCCGCCAGCAGGCGCAGCGTCGTGGTCTTGCCGCAGCCCGACGGGCCGAGTAGCACGATGAGCTCACCGGGCTGCAGGGTCAGGTCAAGGCGGTCGAGCGCGACGACGGGGCCATAGTGCCGGCTCAGTGCCTCCATCCGCACCTCGACAGCGGTCCGGGCCGCGCCATCTTGTGCCCTGGTCATTGGCGAAGTCACGGGCCGTACCTCATCCCCGGCCGCGACGGCGGCGGCCAACGTAGGAAAGGATCATCAGCAGCGCGAAGGCAAACAGCAGCGCGGCGAACGAGGTCGAGAAGAGCACCCCGGCATTCGGCGTGTTCCGGCTGATGGAGTACAGCTCCACCTGCAGGTTGGTGTACAGCAGCAGATAGGCGATGGTGAACTCGCCGAGTACCAGCGACCAGGTCAGCAGCACGGCGTTCAGGATGCTTTGCCGCATGTTCGGCGCGATCACCCGGACGATCACGGTGAACCAGCTTGCCCCGAGACTGCGCGCGGCCTCGGACAGCGTCGTCACGTCGATCGCGCCCAGTCCGGCGGCGAGCGCCCGGTAGGCGTAGGGCAGCGCCAGGATCACGTAGACCCAGAACAGCATGAGGGCCGACAGGCTGTAGTGCTGGATCCTGTTGTAGATCTCGCCCAGGCCGACCACCAGCACGATCGAGGGGATGGTGAGCGGCAGCAAGCACAGGACCTCGATGGTGCGCGCCAGCCACGGCACCCGCAGCCGGACCCAGATCATGGTCGGTACCAGCAGCACCAGCATGACCGCGCAGGTGATGACCGCCAGTTCCAGGGTGATCTCGATCGCGCTCAGCAAGGGAGGAATTCCCGTGTTCTGATACGAAGCGATCTGCCGCCAGGCCGTCAGCGACCAGGTGCCGAGCTTGGCCCCCTCCAGGGAGAACCGGAGCATGGCTAGCAGCGGCAGGAGGAAGAACAGCCCGAACACGGTGAAGACCACGTAACGGAAAACGTTCAGCCGTCTGCGCCGGCCAGCCTGCATGCCTCGCGTGCGCCCGGCCGACGCGGCGGCGGCGCTCTCATTGAGCGCGGTTACCGCAGCCATCGCGCCGCCCTGCGCTGCAGCAATGCATATCCCGTCATGACGATGGCCACCAGGATCACCATGCCCAGGGCGAGCAGGTCGGCCACGTTGACGTTGCTCAGCCCGACCTCGCTGGATAGCGCGGTACTGATCTGCTGCGGCACGATGTAGGCGATCTGGTTTTCCCAGGCCTGGATGGTCGCGAAGGCCGACAGCGCGTTCGCGAACAGCAGCAACAAGGCGCCGAGGAACGCCGGCATGAGCAGTGGCCCGCCGACGTACCGCCAGTACTGCCAGGCGGACGCGCCGAGGTTCTCCGACGCCTCCCGCCACTGGACCTTCAGCCCGTCGATCGCGGGCAGGAAGACCAGCACCATCAGCGGGATCTGGAAATACGTATAGATCAGCCCGATGCCCCACGGGAAGTCGAAGTACCAGCTGGCGTGGAACAGCAGGCCCACGGGGCCGATGGTCACGAGGAAGGCGAACGCGAGCGTCACCCCGCCGAATTGGGCGAGAACGCCCGAGACGGCTATGTAGAGCCTGCGGCCTACGCCGTCCGGGTCGCCCGACGCCACCGCATAGGCCAGGATCGCGCCCAGCACGGCCCCGGCCACCGACGAAAGCACGCAGAGCTTGAATGAGCCGATGAAGTAACCGCGGACCAGCGGGTTGCCGAGCTCGCTGATATTGGAGAACGCCCACGCGCCGTTCGGGTTCTTGAGCGAGTCGACGACCACGATCCCGGTCGGCCAGAGCAGGAAAACCCCGACGTAGGCGAGGAACGGGACGGTGCCGACCCAGGCCGGAGTAGGCGGCCGGCGCCCAGCCCACCAGGGCCGGGCGCCGGTCTGCGTTGTCGTTGCGACGGCCACGTTCCCTCGCTAGCCGACGGCCTTCGCCCAGTTCGCCGCCAGGTAGTTGGCGGCGGCGGTGTTCTGGGCTTCAGTGAGGAACACCGGTGTCCCGGTCACGGCGGGCAGTGCCGAGGCCGCCGAGGTATTGATGCTGCTATTAGAGGTCATGGCCTGCTGCTCCACCGGCCTGGCGCCACCCTCCAGCCACAGGTTCTGCCCGCCGCTGGCAGCCTGCGAGTAGAGGAACTCCTCCCACAGCCTGGCTGCCGCAGGATGCGGCGCGTCCTTGTTGATGGCCTGCGCGTAGTACCCGCCGAGAACGGCGTTCTGCGGGATGAACACCTTCCAGCTGCCCGCGGGGACGCCCACGTAGCTCGGGAGGTTGAGGTAGTCCCAGTTGAACACGACCTCGGTCGTGCCCGCCTTGATCGTGGCACCAGTAGCCGAAATGGGGTTGAAGTTGCCGGCCGCCTTGAGCTTGGCGAAGAAGTTCACGCCGTCGGCGATGTTGCTGGCGGTTCCGCCTTCGGCGAGGTTCGCCATCATCACGCCGTTCAGCGCCGCATTGGCCGAGGTCGGGTTCCCGTTCAGCGCGACCGCGCCCTTGAACTTCGGGCCCAGCAGCTGGCTCAGCGAGGTGATCGTCCCGAACTTGGTCGAGTACCCGATCGCCATGTAGCCGCCGTAGTCCTCGTACCACAGGCCGTTCGGGTCCTTCTGCGCAGCCGGGATGTCCGACCAGGTGCTGACCTCGTAGGGCGCGAACAGACTCGTGTTAGCCAGGGCGACGGCCAGGCCGATGTCCATGACGTCGGGCGCCTTGGCGGTGCCGTTCTCGGTCTTCACCGCGTCGACTTCCTGCTGGCTGGTGCCGTCGGGGAGCGTGGAATTGACGGTGATCCCGTAGGTCTTCTGGAAGTCGTCGATGATCGTCCCGTAGTTCGCCCAGGTCGGCGGCAGGGCGATGACGTTCAGCGTGCCTTCCTTCTTGGCCGCCGCGATCAGGGCGCTCATGCCGCCCCCGGCCGAGACGGACGTTTCTGTGGCCCAGTTGACGCTCGAGCCTGACGATGCACCTGATGACGAACTTGATGACGAACTCGACGAGCAGCCGGTCGCCAGCAGCAGGGCGGCCGCGACGCCGGCGAACGCGAATCGATATGGCGATTTCACGAGTGCCTCCTGAATAGCTTCCCCATCCCGAAGCGGATCGCGACGGTCCGGAAACGTACCGGGCAGCGACGCTGAGGAGGCCTCACGCCCCCGTGGCTCCCCTGGCCCCCCAGCTGAGAATGCAGGATAAACGCAGCTAAAACGTTTAGCATGCGACATGCAAACACAGGCTGAACGAGGTGTCAAGAACCGTTACCGAGTTGCCGCACGCAACGACGCGGGTGCTCCGTCCACGGGGATCGCCGCGGTCGGCAGGCAGGACTGCGGGGCCTGGAGGGAGGCTCGTTCGACCAGGTCCACCGGGGCGATGTAGTCGTGCGGCGGATGGCCGTCAAGCAGCCTCGCCATGAGTGCGCGGCCCATCTCCCGGCCGTCGAGGCGGATGGTCGCCAGCGGCGGATCCAGCAGCTCAGACGTGGGCAGGTCATCATGCCCGATGACCGAGACGTCGGGTCCCACACGCAGGGCCAGGTCGCGGGCGGTCAGGTAGATCCCGAGCGCCGTGTAATCGGAGTTGGTGATGACCGCCGTAGGGGCGTCCTGGCGGGCCAGCAGGGTTCCGGCCGCCTTGCGCACGGCGGCGATCGTCAACGGCGAATGCATGACGTAAGCCCGGACCCCGAGTTCGCGGGCGAGGCGGCGGAAATGACGGAGCCGGTCCGGATCTGCCACCAGGCCACGCGGCGCGGACAGGAAGGCGACGCGGGAGTGACCTAGCTCGGCGAGCCGGCGCATGGCCATGTCGACCCCGATCGCGTTGTCCGGGTATACCCGCGACACGCCGGTGATGCCCTCGATGGTCGCGTTGAGCGCCACCACCGGCGTGCCGGGGCGCAACTCCTGCCAGAGCCGCACCGACTCGCCGTTCCCGACCGGCGCGATGGCGAGCCCGGCCAGGCGCTGCGCGGCCATCTCCCGCACCAGCATGCGCTCGCGTTCCAGCGAGTAGTGCGAATCAAGGAGCAGCAAAGTGGCCCCGGCCTCGTCCGCGACCTGCTCGGCGCCGCTCAGCACCTCGAGGAAGAAGGGGTTGTTGAAGTTACGGATCACCAGGCCGTAAGTGGTGGTCCGGCCCCGCCGCAGGGCCTGGGCCTGCGGGTTGGCCCGGTAGCCAAGCTCCGCCGCGGCCGCCAGGATCCGGTGGCGAGTATCTTCCGCGACACCTGGCTGGCCGTTCAGCGCGAAGCTCACCGTGGCAACGGATACGCCGGCTCTCCTGGCCACGTCACGGATTCCAGCCGGCTGTCCCGCTCCGCCCTGGTGGCTCGTCATGGCCTTACTCACGCTGATGACGCTCTGCTTCCCCGACCGGAGTGGAGGTACGTCGATGAGCGCACATCCTAACCAGCCTGGTCGGCCTTCGGCCAGAGGCCTAGACCAGCTTGTGGCGGACCGTCAGCCCAGGACATGGGGCAGGAGGGCGGCGATCGTGTCGAGGATGAGCGGCGCGCCGGCCTGCTCCAGGTCCGCGCGGGAGCCGGCGCCGGTCAGCACGCCCGCCACGATCCCGGCCCCGGCGCGTAGCCCGGACTCGACGTCACTGGCGGTGTCGCCGGCCACCGCGAGCTCGCCAACCGCTTCGCCGTGCAAGGACAGCAGCGCGGTCAGCGGCAGGTCCGGCCACGGGCGGCCGCGGCCCGCGTCGGCGGGAGACAGGGCCAGGTCGATCAGCTCGCCCCAGCCCAGCTCGGAGATGATGGCGTCCCGGGTCGTGGGGGAGAAGCCGGTGGCCAGGCAGACCCGGATGCCGGCGTCGCGGCAGGTCTTGAACACCTCCGTCGCCCCTGGCATGGCCGCCACGTGGCCCGCGCGGACGGCCGCCGCGTAGTGGTCCTCGAACGCCTCGTTGGCCTGCTGCGCGGCGTCCTCGTGGCCCAGAATCTGGCGGAACACCTCGATCTTGGACTGGCCCATGGTCGACTTCACGTCCTGCATGGCCTGGTTGTACTTGGCCGCGGGCAGGTTCTGCGTCGCGATGGCCGCGGTGAACGCCTCCAGCACGCTGCCGTCGTCGCGGACCGTGGTGCCGGCCATGTCCAAGCAGGCGACCGTGATGTGTGTCATCTAAATGTCTCCTCCGCGATGGCCGGGCTGCAGGTCATGCCCCGCCCGCCCGGCCCGGTGACCAGCACGACGCCCGGTTCGGGCTCAGATCGGTGGTACAGCACATGACTGGCGGCGGACGGCGCTACCTCACTGTAGATGCCGGCCCAGCGGCGCTGGATCCGCGGGATGGGGCCGCCGAGCAGCGCCTCGGCGCGGGCCTGCAGATGGTCGTAGGCGTCGGAATCCACGTCAAACGTGAACGGCTCGTCGTATTCGTGAGTGTCACCGATGGTCAGGCCGCCGTCGGCCCGCTGGACCATCAGCAGCTGCGCCCGGGTGCGCGCGGCGACCGGCGTCTGCGGCGGCAGCTGGCTCCGTCCTGGCAGGTCGTAGGCGGGGTAGTAGCGCAGCGAGTCGCCGTCGGCGACCGCCGTGGTCAGCCGCTCGGACATGGGCGCGGTTTGCATCATCTGCAGCCGCACCCGGCGCACCCCGTCGCGCGCCAGGTAGTCGCGGTAGCGGCCGATCACCCCGGTGAACGTGGCGCCCGGGCACAGGACGATCAGGTCACACTGGTGCCAGACGCCGGTGTGATCACGCACGGCGTTCGGCGCGATCTCGGTCACCTCGCGCCCGGGCAGCCACTCATAGCCGCTGTGCCGGCCCGAGCGGGCCTCGCCTGCGGTGGCGGAAAGGTAGCCGCGCAGCGCGGGTAGCACCAGGCGCGGCTCGACGATCGCGTCGGCGCGGCAGAGCAAGCCGCCGGCCAGTTCGCCGCGCAGGGCCGGGTTGACGGTCCGGACGCCGCCCGGGTCGAGCAGCTCGAAGTCGCGCTGGACCGCGTCCGGCAGCGCGGCCGCTTCCTTGAGCACGCGCAGCTCGGCGTCCTCCGTGGCCAGGGTGAGCGAGCCCGCGGGCCAGAAGCGCAGACCCGGGACCTCGGCGCCCAGCTCGGCCCACAGCTCGCGGGCGCGCAGGGCCAGCGCGAGTTCCGCGCCCGCCCGCCTGCCGCTGACCCAGACCAGGCCGAAGTTCCTGACGCTCGCGCCGCGGGCCTCGCTCTCGCGTTCCAGGTGCACGACCTCGTAGCCGCGTCGCCGCGCCGCCACCGCGTGCATGGTGCCGAGCACGCCCCCGCCGATCACCACGATCCGTTGCGTGAGCCTCACGGCCGTCAGTATACTCAATTTGCAACATGTATAGCCAACTTTACACGCCGGTAGTACCTGCTGAAGGGCCGGAGGAGGCACTTGAGCTGCAAAGATGGCGGGGACCTGGTACTCGAAGCGGATGGAAACATGCTACGTTTCCCTGCCGTTTGGCTGCGCGACAACTGCCCGTGCGCCGAATGCCTTGATCCCGGCAGCGGGCAGAAGCTGACCGACGTCACCGAGCTGCCGGGCGCTCTGGCGGTCAGCGGCACCGAGGTCGCCGGGGCCTCGGTGGTGGTGACATTCGCCCCTGACGGGCACCGGTCCGTGTTCCCCCGCGAGTGGCTAGCCGACCACGCGCTCGACGGGTACGGCGACGGTGACGGGCGCACTGAGGACGATAAGCAACTCTGGCTGTCGGCCGACCTGGACCAACTGCCCGGGGACACCTGGCCGCGCTACCTCGGTGAGCCCGCGAACCGGGCGCGAGCTCTGGACGCGGTGCTGCGCTGGGGTTTCGTGCTGCTCCACGACGTGCCCGCCGAGCCCGCTATGGTGCTCGAGGTCGCCGCAACCTTCGGGTTCGTGCGGGAGACCAACTACGGTCGGCTGTTCGACGTCCGGGTCGAGCCCCGGCCGGGCAACCTGGCCTTCACCAGCCGCCGGATCCTGCCGCACACCGATAACCCGTACCGGGATCCGGTGCCGACCGTCCAGTTGCTGCACTGCCTGCGCGCGGCGCAGAAGGAGGCCGGGGGGCCAGGAGGGGAAACTGGCCTGGTCGACGGGTTCGCCGCGGCCCGCGAGCTTCGCGCCACGGACCGCGAGACGTTCGACCTGATCGCGGGAACCCCGGTTCCGTTCGGCTATAAAGACAAGAGCGCGGAGCTCCGGGCCAGCCTGCCGCTCATCCAGCTCAGCCCGCGCGGCCGGATCCGTGGCGTCCGGTTCAACAACCGGTCGGCGCAGCCGCTGCAGCTGCCGTACGCGGAGGTCGTCGCGTTCTACGCGGCCTACCGGCGGTGGGCCGAGCTGCTGGCCCGGCCCGGGCGGCAGCTGAACCTTCGGCTCGCGCCGGGCGACTGCCTGATCTTCGACAACACCCGGGTCATGCACGCCCGCACCGCGTTCAACGTAACCAGCGGCCGGCACCTGCAGGGGTGTTACGCCGACCTGGACGGCCTGGCCAGCACCCTGGCGGTGCTACAGCGAGAGGAGATTCCATGACGGCGGTCGAGACGATCGGGGAGCTGTTCGCCGGGCCCATGGCGCGTGACCACATGGGCGAGCCGGTGCCAATCGGCGAACACATGCTGCAGGCCGGCGCGCTGGCCGAAGCGGCTGGCGCGGAGGGCACGCTGGTGGCCGCGGCTCTGCTGCACGACATCGGCCATCTACTCGGCACTGACGAGGATCGGCACGGCGAGTCCGGCGCGCGATGGCTGAGCCAGTGGTTCGGCACCGCGGTGACCGAGCCGGTGCGGTTGCACGTGCCGGCCAAGCGGTACCTGTGCGGGGCGGACGCCGGTTACTTCGGGCTGCTGTCGGCCGAATCGGTCCGCACGCTGTCGCTGCAGGGCGGCCCGATGACCGCGGCCGAGGTGGCCGCGTTCGAGGCGCTGCCGCACGCGCGGGACGCGGTGGCCGTGCGCCGGTGGGACGACCAGGCCAAGGACACGGCGGTTACCCCGCCGCGGTTCGCGCACTTCGCGCCGCTACTTGAGGCTCTGGTCCGGATCTGACTGGGTTGACCTGGGGGGACGACCCCCCGGTTGCGCCCGGTGGGCCCGCGTCCGGGACAGCGCGTTGACCGCGGTCGAGTTGTGCACACTGAACGCGACCGCGCTGCCCAGGTAACGGTCATCTGACCATTCGACCGGCACGCTGGCCAGGTCCGTGGTGAGGCGACGCTCACGCAGCATGGGCACCCGCGGGCTGACGCCGAGCAGCCTGGCGTCCTCGGCCGAGGCCGCCACGGCGTCGATCACATGCTCCGCGTCGGCGAACACGATGCCCAGGTCCTCCAGGCGCTCGGTGATCGAGACCTGCTCCAGGTCCATCCCGGCCACCAGCGCGCCGACCCGGTCCGGGTAGGCGCCGCGCTCGATCATTACCGGGCGGCCGGACAGCAGCCGCACCCGGACCAGGTAGTAGATCGGCGCGGCGGGCGGGACGGCCAGGCGTTCGGCCTCCAGCGGCTTGGCCGGGCGGCGTTGCAGGGCGATGACCCGGCCGCTCGGCACCTCGCCCACGGCCCGGGCCCAGCGGGAGAATGACAGCAGCTCACCGAAGCTCTGCACCCGCGGCCCGCCGATGACCACTCTTCGCGCCCCGCGCCGGGACGAGATCACCCCGTCCGCGCGCAGGGCCGCGAACGCCTGGCGGATCGTGCCGCGGGACACCGAGTAGCGCTCGGCTAGCTCGCTCTCCGAGGGCAGCCGGGTACCGGCCGCGTACCCGCCGGCCGCGATCGCGGCCTTAATGTCCTCGGCGACCTTGCGGTAAAGCGAAGGCGAACGGGACAGCGCCTGATCTACCGCCATGACAGCCGAGCGTATCTGGCGGTTAGCCGGTACGACATCCCGGCGCGCAACAGTGAAAGATCTTTCGGCCGAACGGGCCGTGGTGCCTGTCATCCGCCACGGCTCGTTGCGTCAGCGGGGCTTGAGGGAGACCGCGGGCAGCGGCGGCGCCGCTAGCGGCTCGCCCGGATAGCCGTGGACGTCCCCGAACCGGCCGGCCACCCAGTCCTCGCGGGCGCGCGCGATTTCCTCGCCGCTGCGAGCCACGAAGTTCCACCACATCAGCAGCCGTTCGGCGAACGGCACGCCGCCGAGCACGAAGAACCGCGCGTGCCTTCGCCCGCCGGCGGGCGAGAGACGGACCTCGGAGAGGCCGGCGGGCAGGTGCGCCAGCAGTCCGGGCGCGATCAGCGCGCCCGCCACCACCGCGGAACCGTCCACCGCGACCACGGCGTACTCGAAGTTCTCCCGGAGCGGGAGCACGAAGTCATCGCCGCCGGGGACCGCGACCTCGAGCCCGGCCAGCGGGGTGAACACCTCGGCCGGGGATTGCTGGCCGCGGTACTCGCCGATGACCACGGTCACCCGCGTGTCGCCCTCGCGCACCACCGGCAGGTCCTCGTGATGCGCAAAACGCGGCTCGACGAACCGGTCCTGCTCGGGCAGCGCGATCCACAGCTGCAGGCCGTGCAGCGCGGCGGGCCGCCCGGCCGCGGACTCCTCGGAGTGCGCGATGCCCCGCCCGGCGGTCATCAGGTTCAGCTCACCGCGCCGGATCATCTGCCGGCTGCCGAGGCTGTCGCGGTGCAGCACCAGGCCCTCGAACAGCCAGCTCACCGTCTGCAGGCCGATATGCGGGTGGGGTGGCACCTGCATGCCTGGGCCGATGCTGACGTCGTCCGGCCCATAATGGTCCAGGAAGCACCACGCGCCCACGGTCCGCAGCATCCGCTGCGGCAGCAGCCTGCGGACTTCGGTGCCATCGCCGATGGCCGCCTTGCGCGCCTCGAGCACGTCCACGGCGCGCACCAGCGCAGGCACCAGCGCGATGGTTTCCGGCGCCGGATCCAGGTTGCTCACGGTTCCATGGTGTCATTGCCGCAGCCACACCGACACGTGAGTCGGCTCAAGAGCGGTATGGACCATTCCGGTCAGATCGGCCCGGACGGCGTCGGTATCCACGGCGTCCTGCAGCCGGGCCGCGAACGCCGTCACCATCCGCTCGGCGTCGTAGCGAGCCCGGTTGAACCGCCGGTCCACGGCGTGCTGTACCCGTCGCCGGACGGGATTGAACAGCGCGGCCGCCACCAAGGTGGAGGCCGCTACCGCCACCGGCGAGCTGAACCGCAGCACCTCGGTGGCCAGCAGCACCAGTCCCGCGTACACCCCGACCAGCAGGCCGGTGACGATCGCGTAGGCCAGCGTCCGGGAGATGATCCGGTCGATCTCGTACAACCGGTACTTCAGGATCGCCACCCCGATCGACACCGGCAGCGCCGCGATGCCGAACCACCCGAGGAAGCCGACCACGGCCAAGATCGTCCTAGGGCCGCCCTGACCGAACGTCCCGCCCAGGATCAGGCAGGTGAGGCTGACGGCGGCCCCGCTGGCCAGCCACTTCAGCTGCTGGCGCCGCTCCCCGGCAGCGCGCCGCCAGCTCAGCGCCTGCCGGACGATAAAGGCCAGCGCCAGCACGAGCACGCCGAGCATGAGCGGGGCCTGTACGGCATTGAACCAGCCGGCTGGCTGATCGACGGTCGCCAGGCCGCCGTTGCCATCGACGCGGATCGGGTGCGCGGCCAGGGCGCTGGCCGTCGCCACGCCGGTGGCAACGAGCTCCGCCGCGAACAGGGCACCATAGACCCGCAGGGTCGCGCGCCAGAACCGCGACGGCAGCCTGCCGTCCGGGAACAGCAGGACTACCACCACGAACAGCTCGAGACTGGGGCCCCAGGTCTGGTTCAGGGCCAGGGCTACCGGGCCGAAGGGAAGATGATGATGCCCGAGGCGATAGGCGAGCAGCGCGTAGGTATCGCCGTCCGTGGCCACGAACTGGCAGAGGGCGAGGATGAGAAAGAGCCAGCCGAGCGGGTTGTCCTGCTGGCGGCGGGTAACCACCAGCCCCACCGCCGCACAGGGAACGCCGATCACCGCCGCTATCGCCGCTTGGCTTTCCTGATGAGACGCCACGGCGAGCGGGATCATGGCCACGCAGGACAGCACGGCCACGACGCCGAGGGCGATCCTCCAGATCCTCGCCGATCCCACCCGCAAGCTCATGGAACCGCACCCTACGCGGCGATCGTTCCGGGAACGTTACCGCAGGAGTCGTGGAGAGCCGCTGTTCGCGGTACCGGGCCTGGCGGGCCGGAGGGCGGAATTAGTAGAATCCGAGCGACGATGATCGTGCCGGGCCCGATGGCCGTGCCGGGCGCCCCGAACAGGCAGGGGAGACACGATGACCGAGCTCATCGTTGGCGCTCAGCTCAGCGACACACACCAGAAGGCGTTGCGGATCAACCTGGATCCGCGCTGGTACGGGACGATCGCGGAGATCGGAGCGGGCCAGGAGGTGGTCCGCTGGTTCTTCCGGGTCGGCGGGGCCGCCGGGACCGTCGCGAAGTCCATCTCCGCCTACGACATGGCGGTCAGCGACGCGGTCTACGGCAAGGCGGACCGGTACGTCTCGATGGGCCGTCTGCAGGGCATGCTCGACAAGGAATTTCAGCTGAACGTTGAGCGGCTGGACGACGAACGCGGCGACTCGAACTGCTTCTTCGCATTCGCCGACACCGTGGTTGCGCGCAGCTTCCAGGGCGGCAACGAATGCCACGGCTGGATGGGCGTGAAGTTCCAGTCCCAGTCGCACGATGAGCCGAGCCAGATCGTGATGCACGTGCGGATGCTCGACGTCGAGGCCTGGCTGCAGCAGGAGGCGCTCGGCATCGTCGGGGTGAACATGCTGTACGGCGCGTTCTTCCACCACCACGAGCCGGAGAAGCTGATCGAGAGCCTTTTGGACAAGCTGACCGTGGGCCGGATCGAAATCGACATGATCCAGTTCCGCGGCATCGAGTTCCGCAGCGTGGACAACCGGCTCATGGCGCTCAAGCTCGTCCAGCTCGGGCTGAGCGGGGTCGCCATGTTCGGCCCCGACCGCGAGGTGCTGCAGCCGAGCGAGGTGCTGCGCAAGAAGGCGATCCTGGTCGAGCGGGGCAGCTTCCGGCCGCCGACGCACGTGAACCTGGACATGCTTGAGACGGCCAAGGAGAAGTTCGCGCAGGACCCCGCCGTAGCCGGCAAGCCGATCCTGCAGCTCACCGAGATCACGATGCGCAATTTGCTGGCCGGGGGGCAGGATGTCGACCGCCGCGACTTCCTGGCCCGGGCCGAGCTACTCGCCGCCTGCGGCGAGACCGTGCTGATCAGTAACTACTTCGATTACTACCGCCTGGCCGCCTACATCGGGGAACGGACCAGCGAGCGGATCGGCATCGTCATGGGCGTGCCGAGCCTCATCGACCTGTTCGACGAGAAGAACCACGCCCAGCTGCCCGGCGGGATCCTGGAGAGCTTCGGGCGGCTGTTCAAGAACGGCCTGAAGCTCTACGTCTACCCGCATCGGCCGAGTCCGGACGACGAGCTCAGGACGGTCAACGACATCAAGGTCCAGCCTGAACTGCAGCCGCTGTACGACTACCTGTACGGGCGGGGCAGCTTCGTCCACCTGGACAACTACCGCCCCGAGTACCTCCCGATCTTCAGCCGTGACGTGTTGCGCCGGATCGCCGCGCAGGACGAGTCCTGGGAATCCATGGTGCCCGACCAGGTCATCGAGCTCATCAAGCGCCGCGGGTTCTTCGGCTACGTGAAGCCGGGCCGGAAGTACGAAGAGTAATCGCCCCGGCCTGCGCAGCACATCGACCTTGAGCAGGGCGGCCACGCTCACCGATTCGGTTATTGATCCAGCCAGGACCTGTGCCACCGCCTGGTCGAAGGGCAGCCAGCTGAGGGTTATCCGCTCTTCTGGGTCTTGCGCGTCCACTCCGGCCACCAGATCCGTGGCCAGGAACATGTGAGCTGTGTCGGTCGATACCCCGTTGCTGTTGTCGACGAAACCAAGCCCGCGCCAGCTTCGCGCCGTCAGCCCGGTTTCCTCCCGCAGTTCACGCCCGGCGGCGGCCAGCATGTCTGGATCCGATTGCTCCGAGCCGCCGGTGGGAATCTCCGTCGACATCCGGCCCAGGGCGTATCTCCACTGCGTGACCAGGGCCACTTCATCCGCGTCGTTGAGGGCGACGATGCCGACCGAGGCGGGCATCTCCACCACGCCGTAGATCCCTTC
>Ga0302184_10000402_pt1 | contig 28638 bp, 28 predicted proteins | sample I_Palsa_N3_3_FD_200233 | JGI IMG/M metagenome (GOLD analysis project Ga0302184, IMG submission 200233) | Peat permafrost microbial communities from Stordalen Mire near Abisko, Sweden - I_Palsa_N3_3 | ecosystem: Environmental > Terrestrial > Soil > Palsa > Peat permafrost | place: Sweden...
AGACCAATGCGCCATTGAACACCTCAGCCATCGGACCGAGGTCGATCGTCTCTGCGAGGGCGGCGAGATCGGCAACGTCGGGACGCTCCAGCAACACGTCGACGGCACTCCAGAGGAGCGTTGGGATGGCAAAGAAGATGCCGTGCTCGAGCGCACCCTCGCAGGCCGCGCGCAATTCGCCGGCGGCAACTGTCAGGTTCCCGCGCTTCGTCTCGATGCCTGCGGCGAAGGTGCTGGCCATGAGGAAGCGAAGGAGCGAACCGCGCGCGCCGGCGTCGTCGCGCAGCGACGACGTAATCGCGTCGGCCCGGTCGAGCTCTTCGGACGCGATCAATGCGTAAACGCCCTGCGGCAGCAGTTCGTGGCCGGCGTTGTCGTCGAGCAGCCGTCCTTCATCCCAGCCTCGCTCTGCCAGTGCGCAGACCCAGTCGGTCGGCTCGCCGCGGGCGGAGCCTACGCCGGCGAGGATCATCGCCAGCGGCCGCGCCGCGGCACCGCCGGCCAGCGCGACATCGTGCAGCGCGGGTAGGCGCGGCTCGAGATCGCTGACGAGTCGTGTGTCATAGGCAGTGATGCCGGTGCGCGAGGCGGTGGCCCGCAGCGACAGCGAGGGCTCGATCTCACCCACGCCGTCGATCACGCCGTCGAGTAGCGCCAGTGGCCGTTCCCACTCGCCGCTGTAGACGAGTGAAACAGCCTCCTCGATCGCCGCCGTGGCGCGCATGTCGGGGTCCGCAGCCGTACTGCGAACCTGCTCGAGGTGCTCGATCGCCGTCGGGTGGTGAGCGACCAGCTCGGCAAGCGCAAGCTCGAGTAGCACGGTCGAGCGAACCGTACCCTCGCCGCCTTCGTCGAGCGCACGCGTCAAATACCTCGTTGCGCTGTCGGGCGCACCGAGTCGCAGCGCGTGCGACGCTGCCTCGCGCAACGTCGTAACAGTCGCATTCGAGCCGACCGGCTGGCTCAGCAGCAGGTGGCTTGCGATTGCGTCGAGGTCCGCCCCCTCGGCAGCGAGCAGATCGGCGGTCCGCCGGTGCATCGCAGAGCACACGCCAGGCGCCAGTTCGTTGTAGATCGCATTGCGAACGATCGGGTGGTGGAACTCGAGCTCTCCGCGCGCCGGGACGAAATCGGCCGCGACAAGCCTGTCCAGCGCCTCCAGCGCCTGTCCCTCGTCGAGCCCTGCGAGCGCTGCCGCCAGCGGGAGTCGCGCATCGCTGCCGAGCACCGCTATCGCCTGCGCCATTGCCACGGCCTCCGCAGAGAGCTGACCGAGCCGGGTAAGAGCAGCTCGGCCCACGGTCTTTGGGCCCAGCGATGCGACCGCCGCCGCCGAGCTCGCTGTTGGTTCGATGCCGTCAGCGATCAGGGCCGCGGCGAGTTCGATGATCAGGAACGGATTCCCGCCTGTGACCCGTCGGCAAGCGCGCGCGAAAGCGGCGTCGGGCTGTTCACCGAAGGCGCGGGCGAGCAGGCTCTCGACCGCGTCTCCGCTGAGCGGGGCAGGCGTGATGACCTGGACCCCGGGACCGCCTGCAAGCTCGCCCGCGAGCACCGAGCCGCCGGCTTCATCGCCGGTCCTAATCGACACGAGCATTGTCAGCGCCAGGCCGTCGAGGCGACGCGCGAGATAGACCAGAAAACGCAGCGATACCGTATCCGCCCAATGCGCATCGTCGACGATCAGTGCAACCGGCGACTCCGCCGAGAGGTTTGCCACCAGCCAATACAGCCCGTGAATCAGGCCAAAGCCGGGGTCGATCGGCGCGGCTGTGCCGATCTCGCCACCAAGCGTCAGCGGCGCCGCCAGCCCGGCAGCGCCGGCTAGCAGCTTCCGGCGTCGCGGCGCACTCGCTGCCTGGACAGTCGATTCGAGCAACTGACGGACGATCCCGTAAGGGAACTCGCGCTCGAGCTCGCTCGCGCGAGCCCGCAGGACCGTGAGGCCGGCCAGCTCGGCTCGTGTCCGGGCCTGTGTGAGCAACGCCGTCTTGCCGATCCCGGCAGGACCTTGCAGCAGCAGTAACGAGCCGTCGCCAGACTGCGCGGCAGCAAGCCCGCGTTCAAGCTCGCCAAGCTCGCCGTCTCGCTCGAGCAGCGTCATGCCCCCCCTGTCGGCCCCGCCGACGGGCATGCCTGGGAATGTAGCCGCTCCGAAGAGCGCGCCACGATCTCGGAGCGCGGGGCACCGCACCTTGGGCGCACATCGCGCTCCGAACGAGCGCCCGCGACCCGGCTGAGCGAGCTAGCCTGGGCCGATCGGACGACGCGCGGCCCGCTCTGACGGCAGCGCTCGGCGTCGAGCGGGCGCTTCAGCTTCGCGCTGCCCGCCATCGTCGCGCTCGCGGCCGCCACGCCCGCCGTGGGCTTCGCCCGGGCGAAGCCGCCCCACGACTGGCGCCAGCCGGTGCACAGGCAGGTGATCGCACACGATTCGCAGCAGGCCATCGGGGCTCGTCGACGGCGAAGGTAACGCTCCACGGGAACTGACCGTGCCCCGCCTCCGAGCAGTCGTGACGCCACGGCGCTCAGCGGCAGCCGCAAGGGCGCGGGGCGATTCAGCTCGGGTTCTGCTGCGGCGTCGGCTGAGGGATCGGCGGGTCGGCCCTGATGCCGGCGCCCCCGCGCAGCGAGTGGATCGTGGCCCAGAACGTCACCCGATTCGCCTCGAGCGAGGTGTGGTAGAGCACTATCGCGTCGTGCCGCGCAAGCAGGGCGGAGGCGTCTGTCGCGTGAGCCGTGAGTCGGGTGGTCCGGCACGTCACCCGTCCGGCTGCGCTCGCAGGCGGACACACCGTGGTGACCTTCGCGTGCTCGGCAGCGCGCGTGTCGACGTACGTCGTCTCCGCAGCGCTGACGGCGCTGGTCAGGCTCGTGAACTCGCTTGAGAGGGTCGTGCACGCGGCGCTGACCTGACTCCGGCTCGCTTCGAGGCGCTTGGGGGGCGTGCCGGCGCTGGCCTTGGCGCAAAGCGCCGAGGCGACGGGGTAGACCTCGCCAAAGGGCCGCGACCCTGCGACGGCGCCCGCGCTTGCCGCTGACAGCGCGAGGACCAACACTCCGATCAGGCTCCCGCTGATCACTGCGCGTCGCATGCGCATCGCCTACCGCCTCTCGACCGAGTTGACCCCCGTCACATCCCTTGGAACACGCGCGGGCCCCGAGAGTCGCGGCCGCTACGCGCCGAGGGATATAGGTGAAGCGAGCGCCGCGCCTGCTGGCCGACCTCGCGACGACCGCTACAGCGCCGTCGTGACCGGCCCCCGGCGCTCGCGATCGTGCTCGTAGGACGTGATCGCGTCCTCCTGCAGCAGCGCGAGCGCGATGTCATCGAGGCCGCCGAGTAGGCGGTGGCGGATCTCCGCGTCGATCTCGAAGGGCACACTCCGCCCGTCAAAGCGGACCGCCTGGGCTTCGAGGTCGATCTCGCCTTCACCGGACGCGGCGAGCGCTCGCACATCGGCCTCGTCGAGGACGACGGGTAGCAGCCCGATCTTGGTCGAGTTCATATAGAAGATGTCGCCGAAGCTCGGCGCGACGATCGCGCGGAAGCCGTAATCCTCGAGTGCCCACGGAGCATGCTCGCGGGACGAGCCGCAGCCGAAGTTCCGCCCCGCTGTGAGGATCGGATTCACGGGCAGGCTCCAGCCCGGCTCCTTGGCCCAGTCGAAGAACAGGAACTCGCCGAAGCCGCTGCGCTCGATTCGCTTGAGAAACTGCTTGGGGATGATCTGGTCGGTATCGACATCGGAGCGATCGAGGTCGCTGACGGCTCCTGCGATGACTGTCACTGGTTCCATGACTGGCTCCTAGCTCCACTCGCGGATGTCGACAAAACGCCCGGCGATTGCGGCAGCCGCCGCCATCTCCGGGGAGACGAGGTGGGTCCGTCCGCCCCGCCCCTGGCGTCCCTCGAAGTTACGGTTCGACGTCGAAGCGCACCGCTCACCGGGCGCAAGGATGTCGGGGTTCATCCCGAGGCACATCGAGCAGCCGGCGCTGCGCCAGTCAAAGCCAGCGTCGCGAAAGATCGAGTCGAGCCCCTCGGCCTCGGCCTGAGCGCTGACCTGCTGGGATCCCGGCACCACCATCGCGTTGACGTGACCCGCCACACGGCGGCCCTTGACGACCTCCGCTGCGGCGCGCAGATCGCCGATCCGCGAATTGGTGCACGAGCCGATGAAGACTCGATCAAGCGTCAGCTCCTGGATCGGCGTGCCCGCCTCAAGCCCCATGTATTGCAGGGCGCGTTCGACGGCCTCGCGGTCGGTCGGATCATCGAAGCTCTCGGGGGCCGGCACGCTCCCGGCGACGCCGACGACCATGCCCGGGTTGGTGCCCCAGGTAACCTGCGGTGAGACTGCGGCGGCGTCGACCACGAGCTCGCGGTCGAACTCGGCGCCTTCGTCGCTGCGCAGCTCGCGCCACGCGCTGACGGCTTCGGCGAGCTCGTCGCCACTCGGCGATCCTGGCCGTGCTGTGCGCTCGAACCACTCGAACGTGACGTCGTCGGGCGCGACCATTCCGGCGCGACCACCGCCCTCGATCGTCATATTGCAAACCGTCATCCGACCCTCCATCGACAGCGCCTCGATCGCCGGGCCGCTGTACTCGACCGCGTGGCCGACGGCGCCGGCGACACCCATCTGCCCGATCGTCGCGAGGATCAGATCCTTGGCGCTGACACCGAAGCCCGCGCTGCCCTCGTAGCGGATCCGCATCGATTGCGGCTTGTTCTGTGCCAGGCACTGCGTTGCGAGCACATGCTCGACCTCGCTAGTGCCGATGCCGAAGGCGAGCGCGCCGAAGGCACCGTGCGTGGAGGTGTGCGAGTCGCCGCAGACGATCGTCATCCCGGGCTGCGTCACGCCGAGCTCGGGTCCGATCACGTGGCAGATCCCCTGCCGGTCGGAGCCCATCGAGTAGACCGGGATCGCGAACTCAGCGCAGTTGCGCTCGAGCGTTTCCACCTGCACACGCGACAGCTGGTCGCGGATCTGATCGGCGCGCGGCGTACCGTCGGTCGGCACATTGTGGTCAGCCGTCGCCAGCGTGCGGTCGGGACGGCGGACCGCCCGCCCGGCGAGGCGCAGACTTTCGAAGGCCTGCGGGCTCGTGACCTCGTGGACCACGTGCAGGTCGATGTAAAGCAGCCCGGCCGCAACGTCGTGGGCATCCCAGATCTTGTCGAGCATCGTTTGTGGCATCACTATCTCCTGCAGTCGGTGGCGTCGCCGAGCGGGACCGCTCAGCTGCGTCTCAGGCCGGCTGCAAGCACGGCCAGCAGCCGCGCATCGCCGGGACCCGGGTTCTCGAAGTGGTGTGGCAGGTCGGCGTCAAAGGTCACGCAGTCACCGGCAGCCAGCTCGTGCCGGCGTCCGTCGCAGACGAGCACGACCGAGCCCTGCTCGACCAGTGTCGTCTCACGGCTGCCCGGCTCGTGCAGCGGCGGATCGCTCGGTCCACCGGTCGCCGCGCCGGCGTCCAGGGTGTGCAAGGACAGCTCGGCGCGCTGACCGGGGAGCGGTGGCGTGAGGATCTCGAAGCGGTGGCCGTCGCCCTGATTGCCGCCGCCGCGCCGCTCGCCGGCACGCACGACGGTCACCGAACCACCCTCGTCGAGTCGGAGCAGCTGCGAAAGGCGTAGCTCGAGGCCCTGGGCGATCCGCGCCGCGACCTGCAGCGTCGGGCTGGTCTCGCCCCGCTCGACCTGCGAGAGCATCGGCGCGCTGACGCCGCAGCGCAGCGCCAGCTCGCGCAGCGAGAGCCCCATCGCCTCGCGCAGCGCGTGCACTCGCGGACCGACCGAGGCGACGTCGTACGGCTCGTTCGCAGCTGGTAGCACCATACGCGCGTACGTTATCACATACAGGCCGAGGCTCCACCGCATCAATCGACCGCCGGGCCGACTCCCATCCGAAGCTCCACCACGGGGATCAGCCACGACACCAGGAAGGCGATCAAGCCGATCGGAGCGGCGATGACAAACACGGTCTGGATCGATGCCGCATACGCGGCTGCGACGCCGTGGTGGGCGACCGCCGGCAGCTTGTCGAGGATCGCGGGCGTGATGCCGGAGCTCGAGAGGCCGGCGGGCAGCCGCGTCTTGCCTAGGTAGTGGGCGAGGTTGCCGACGAGCACGTTCGAGAAGATCGCGCCGAAGATCGCGGTGCCGAAAGAACCGCCGATCGATCGGAAGAAGGTCGCGCCGGAGGTCCCGACCCCGAGCTCGGAATACGGGACCGCGTTTTGCACGATCAACACGAGCACCTGCATCACGCAGCCAAGCCCGACGCCGAGGACGAACATGAAGGCCCCCGCGATGACCAGGCTGGTGTTGACTCCGACCTGCGAGAGCAGCAGCAACCCGACCGCCATCAGCGCCGTCCCGACGATCGGGAACGCACGGTAACGCCCGGTCCGACTGATGATGATCCCGGAGCCCGCCGAGAAGACCACGAGCCCGGCGAGCAGCGGCAGGAGCTCCAGTCCCGAGACGGTTGGTGACTCGCCGTGGACGATCTGGAAGAACAGCGGCAGGTAGGTGATCGCGCCGAACATCGCGAAGCCGACGATGAACCCGACGACGCTCGTGACGGAGAAGCCGCGGTTGGAGAAGAGATGCAGCGGCAGCACCGGCTCGGGCGCACGACGCTCGACGACGACAAAGACGCCGAGGAACACGGCGCCGATCACGCCGAGCGTGATGATCGTCGGCGACCCCCACGGATACGTGGTCCCACCGAGGCTCGTGAAAAGCACCAGTGAGCTCGCGGAGATCACCAGGACGACCGTGCCGAGATAGTCGATCACGTGATGGACGCGCCGGAGGTTGCCTGGGACCTGGGCGGCGACGACGGCGAGCGCGACGGCGCCGACCGGCACGTTGATGTAGAAGATCCAGTGCCAGGAGAGCTGCTGGACGAAGACGCCGCCGAGCAGCGGCCCGATCACGCTGGCGACGCCGAACACGGCACCGAACAGCCCCTGGTAGCGACCGCGCTCGCGCGGCGAGACGACATCGCCAACGATCGCCTGCGCTCCGACCATCAGCCCGCCGCCGCCGAGGCCTTGGACGGCGCGGAACGCTATCAGCTCGGTCAGCGTGTGGCTGAGGCCTGAAAGCGCCGACCCACAGAGAAAGATCACGATCGCCGCCTGGAAGAAGCGCTTGCGCCCGTACTGATCCCCGAGCTTGCCCCACAGCGGCGTCGAGACGGTGGCGGCCAGCAAGTAGGCGACGACGATCCAGGCGAGATGCGATGCACCGTGCAGGTCGGCGACGATCGTCGGCAGTGCGGTCGAGACGATCGTCTGATCGAGCGCGGCCAGGAACATCCCGAGCATCAGCGCGCCGATGATGATCAGTACGCGCCGGTGACTCAGGTCGAGCGTCGGCCCCTCGGTTGACGGTTCGCTCATCGCTCCTGGCCCGGTGGTCGCCACATCCGCAGAACGCCGACTCGGCGACGCGTCGCGAACTCGATTGCCGGTCCAGCGCGCCGGCCGTGGCTACGGGCGCCACCACATGGCTTACGCGTCCCAGCCCAGCGTAGCGCGGCCGGCGCCGGCGAGCGATTCACGCCACCCGACCGGGCGCCGGCCACGCCGGGCGCCCGTGCGCGTAGGCTGACAAGTGCATGTTCCTGCTCCCGCCGCTCATCCTGTTCGTCCTCGAGATATTCGCCTTCATCGCGGTCGGCCACGCGATCGGCTGGCTGCCGGACGTCCTGCTGCTGCTCGGAACCTCACTCGTGGGCGCTCAACTGCTGCGGATCCAGGGACGCGCCGCGATCGAGCGAATCTCGCAGGCCGTGGCCGAGCGCCGTGCGCCCGGCCACGCAGCAATCGACCGCCTGCTCGGCTTCGTCGGCGCCCTGCTGGTCGTGATCCCCGGTTTCATCACCGACGCGCTCGGCCTGCTGCTGCTATTCGCACCGACCCGCGCCCTGGCCCGGCGCTCGATGTCGCGCCATTACGCCGGCCGGCTGATGACGTTCGCTGCCGCCACGGGGCGCTTTGCCCCGGGCGGCAACCGCGGCCGGCCGCCGGCCGATGTCGACTCGACCGCGGTCGAGGACGACCTCGGCCAGCTGGAGGGCTGAGCGCGCACGGCGGACGCCGTCACGGCGTCCGCGCAAGCTCCGCCGCTGCCGGCTTTGCCGGGTTGGTGCCGGCGACGACGCCGGCTGCGTGCTCGGCGCGCCGGCGCACGATCGAGAGTGCGCGAACGTAGGCCCGCGCAGCTGCCTCGATGATGTCGGGCGAGACGCCCTGTCCGGACGCTGATTCGCCGCCGCTTTCGATCACGACCGACACCTCGCCGAGCGCGTCCTGGCCTTCTGTGACCGCCCCGATGCGAAACTCGCGCAGCGCGGCGTCGACACCGGTCGCGGTATTGATCGCGCGAAACACCGAGTCGATCGGCCCGTCGCCGGAAAAATCTCCCCGCACGACATCGCCGGTCGGCAGCCGCACAACGACGCTTGCGTGCGGCACCTGGGCCGTCGAGGCGTGCACCTCGTAGGACTCGAGCGAGTAGCCGACGATCTCTTCGCGCAGCTCGTCCGTGACGAGCGCCTCGAGGTCCATCGCCGTCACCGTCTTCTTGCGGTCGGCGAGCTCCTTGAAGCGCTTGAACGCCGTATTGAGGGTCTGCCCGGAGACCTCGAATCCGAGCTCCTCCAGCGCCTGGCGCAGGGCGTGGCGGCCGGAGTGCTTGCCGAGCACGAGCGAGTTGGCGTCGAGGCCGACGCTCGTCGCGTCCATGATCTCGTAGGTCGTGCGCTCCTTCAGAATGCCGTCCTGGTGGATTCCGGACTCGTGCGCGAACGCGTTGCGTCCGACGATCGCCTTGTTCGGCTGGACGACGTAGCCTGTCAGCCGCGATACGAGCCGACTCGTGCGGGCGAGCTCTCGCGTGTTGACCTCGGTGTAGACGCCGTCGACGTCGGCAGCCCGCGTGGCGAGCAGCATCACGATCTCCTCGAGCGATGCGTTGCCGGCGCGTTCGCCGATCCCATTGATCGCGCATTCGACCTGACGCGCGCCGGCGCGGATGCCGGCGAACGAGTTGGCGACGGCCAGCCCCAGATCGTCGTGGCAATGGACCGAGAGGACGACGTCGTGCAGGGCCGGGACCAGTTGATACAGCTGCTCGAGCCAGGCGGCGAACTCGTGCGGCATCGTGTAGCCGACCGTGTCCGGGATGTTGATCGTGCTCGCACCCTCCGCGATCGCCGCGGCAACGACCTCGGCTGTGAACTCGACCTCGGAGCGGGTCGCATCCATCGGCGAGAACTCGACGTCCTCGACATAGCCGCGCGCCTGCGCGACGGCTGCCCGTGCCTGTCCCAGCACGTCCTCCCGCGTCGATTGGAGCTGATGGACGATGTGGATGTCCGACGTCGAGATGAACGTGTGAATCCGCGGCCGCGCCGCGTCCTTCACAGCGCCCCACGCCGCGTCGATGTCAGCCGCCTGCGTCCGGGCAAGGCCGGCGATCACCGGACCCTCCACGGTTCGCGCGATTCCCTGGACGCCCTCGAAGTCCCCGGGCGAGGCGATCGGGAAGCCCGCCTCGATGATGTCGACACCAAGCCGCGCCAACTGCTGTGCGATCTCGAGCTTCTCCGACGCGTTGAGCGAGATGCCCGGCGACTGCTCGCCGTCGCGCAGCGTCGTATCGAAGATCAGTACTCGGTCACTACGTTCACTAGCCATGATGTTCCTCGCTTTCGCGTTCGTCCTGCCTGTTTCCTCTCAGTCGGTTTGCGGCTCTGCGGCCGCCACGCGCTATTCCCCCCGGAGGGGGAGGAGAAGAAGCAGTGCAAGGGACTTGCGGAACGTCATGCGCCGCAGAGCGTAGCATCGCCGGCGCCGGGCCGGCAAGCCGCAACCGCTAGCCGAGGATGTTGACGGCCCGGGCGACCACGAGCCCGATCGTGACGAGCGCGGCGAGCGACTGTACGAGCATCAGCATCTTGGCCATGTGGCTCAGCGGCATCGTGTCGGTTGGGCTGAATGCGGTCGCATTGGTGAACGACACGTAGAGGTAGTCGACAAACCCACCGCGCCAATCCCAGCGGCCCAGGCGCTCCTCGGTCATCTGCGGGAAGAGGAAGTCCGGTCGCGGGCACTCGGCCTGCTTGCGCGCCTGCGGCCCGCCGCGGTCGATCTCCCAGTACCAGACCGCGAATAGGAGAACATTCGTGACCCAGATCTCGGCACCGGCCACGACCAGCGCGTGGCCGCTGACGCTGCCCGACGTCCCCAGCAGGTAGTGCACGAGCAGGATCAGCGACAGCAGGTTCGCGGCGCTGACGAGTCCGACCATCCCGATCGCGACGAAGCGTCGGTAGGGGTGTGGGGGCTTGCCTCGACGTGGCGTTGTCGCAACGAGGCCGGCCAGCAGTAGCGCCTCGAGCGCCGGCAGCACCCACGCGGGGTGCAACGTCAGCCTGTTCGGCAGGTCGATGTCGAGGGCTATCGTCGCCAGCACCGATAGCTGCGCTGGCCAGTACGGGTCCTGCCGCGCGAACGCCTCCGCGGCGTCCTCGGCCGTGGTGGCACCGGGCACCGCCCGGCGAGTCATGCGAGCGTGACGCTGCGCCCGTCGACGAACCCATCAAGCGCGACGATCTGTGCAAGCACGGTGTCGGGCACCGGGTCGCTCGTCGTCACCACCATCGCCGCGAGGCCCTTGGCCGCCGCGTCGCCGCCCTTCAGCTGCTGGCCGACGGCGGCCGAGGAGATGTTGAGGTCGTGCTCGCCGAAGACCGTGCCGACGCGGCCGATCATTCCCGGCACGTCGCTGTAGCGAAAGACGCTGACGTTCGGTGCAAGCGCGACCGTGAATCGCTGGCCCCACACCTCGACAAGGTGCGGCACCTGGTTCGGACCCATCCCTGTCCCGGCCACCGCCACACGCTCGCCGCCGGCATGCACGGTGACGCGGATCAGCTCGTTGAAATCCTCGGCCTCGGTGACGCTCTTCTCCTCGACGACGATCCCGCGCTCATCGGCCAGCGAGCCCGCGTTGACGAAGTTGACGTCCTCCTCGGTCCGGCCGCCGAGCGCGCCGACAAGGACCGCGAGCGTCAGCAGGCGGGTGTCGAGATCGGCGATCCGGCCCATGAACGCGGCCTCGATCCGCTCCACCGAGCTGCCTTCGGCGAGCCCCATCGCGAGCCGGCCGAGCTGTTCGGCCAGTGGCAGGAACGGCCGCAGCGCCTCCATGTCCTCGGCGCCGATCGCGGGAATGTTGACCGCTGTCGAGACGACCCCGCCGGTCAGCGCCGCAACGACCTGCTCGGCACTCTGGAAGCCGGCGCGGTCCGTGGCCTCCGCGGTCGATGCTCCGAGGTGCGGCGTCACGATGACCTGCGGATAGCCGCTGAACAGTGGGTAGTCGGTGATCGGCTCGCTCGGGAACACGTCGAGCGCCGCGCCGGCGACCTTGCCCGAGTCGAGCCCGGCCTGCAGCGCCGCGTCGTCGATCAGTCCGCCGCGGGCGACGTTGAGGATCCGTACGCCGTCGCGCATCTTGGCGATCGCCTCGGCGTCGATAAAGCCCTTCGTTTCATCTGTCTTCGGCAGGTGGACGGTGATGAAGTCGGCGCGCGCGTAGACGGCGTCGCTGTCCTCGGCCTTCTCGACCCCGAGCTCGCGGTAGCGCTCGGCGGCCACGAACGGGTCGAAGGCGATGACGCGCATGCCGAAGCCGCGGACACGTTGGGCCACGAGCTGCCCGATCCGGCCAAAGCCGATGATCCCGAGCGTCTTGTCGTACACCTCGACGCCCGAGAACTTCGAGCGCTCCCACTTGCCGGACGTCAACGAGGCGTGGGCCTGCGGGATGTTGCGTGCCAGCGCGAGCAGCAGCGCGACCGTGTGCTCGGCCGCCGTCACGACGTTCGACTGTGGCGCGTTGGCAACGACGATCCCGCGCCGCGTGGCGGTCGGGACGTCGACGTTGTCGACGCCGACGCCGGCGCGTCCGATCACGCGCAGCCGCTCGCCACGCTCGATCAACTCAGGCGTCATCTTCGTCGCCGAGCGAATCAGGATGCCGTCGAACTCCCCGATCCGCTCAGCGAGCTGATCGGCATCCCAGTCAAACCCGGTCTCGACATCGAAGTGCTCGCGCAGCAGATCGATCCCCGAAGCACCGACGTTCTCCGCCACCAAAACCTTCGCCCGACCAGCCGCGCCATTGCTGGCAGCAGCCGCCTTCGCCTCCGTATCAGTAGGACTCATCGAATGCCTCCATCCAAAGTCTGCTCCAGGACATAGTCGATGCAGCCCGTGAGCGCGCGCACGTCGTCGGGCTCGATCGACGGGAACATCCCGACCCGCAGCTGGTTGCGTCCTAGCTTGCGGTATGGCTCGACGTCGACGATGCCGTTCGCACGCAGCGTCTTGGCGAGTGCCGCCGCATCGACCGACTCGTCGAAGTCGATCGTGCCGACGACGAACGAGCGAAGGCTCGGATCGCTGACGAACGGCGTTGCGTGCGGCGACGCCTCCGCCCAGCCGTAGAGGTAGGCGGCCGACTTGCCGGTGCGCGACACGCACCAGTCGAGTCCGCCATGACCGACCATCCACTCGATCTGGTCGGCGAGCATGAACAGCGTCGCCACCGCCGGCGTGTTGTTCGTCTGATCCTTGAGCGAGTTGTCGAGCGCGACCGTCAGCGAAAGGAATGGCGGGATCCAGCGGTCCGAGGCCTCGATCCGCGCAACCCGCTCGAGCGCCGCTGGGCTCATCAGCGCCATCCACAAACCGCCGTCGGAGCCGAAGCTCTTCTGCGGCGCGAAGTAGTAGACGTCGGCTTGCGTCGCGTCGAGTGCGAGGCCACCGGCGCCCGACGTCGCGTCGACGACGACGAGCGCGTGCTCGCTGTCGGCGGGGCGCTGAACCGCGACCATCACCCCGGTCGAAGTTTCGTTGTGCGCCCACGCCAGCACATCGGCGTCCGGCGAGCTCGTCAGCGCCGGCGCACTGCCGGCCGGCGCATCGATCACGATCGAGTCCGCCAGGAACGGCGCGCCCGCGGTCACACCGGCGAACTTGCTCGAAAATTCGCCATAGGTCAGGTGCAGGGCACGCTGCTCGACCAGCCCGAATGCCGCGGCGTCCCAGAACGCGCTCGCGCCGCCGTTGCCCAGCACCACCTCGTAGCCATCGGGCAGTGCGAACAGCTCGTTCAGGGCGGCGCGCACGCGGCCGACCAGCGACTTGACGGGGGCCTGGCGGTGCGAGGTGCCGAGCACCGCGGCGCCGTCGCTCGCAAGGTGCGCGAGTTGCTCCGCGCGGATCTTCGACGGGCCGCAGCCGAAGCGACCGTCGCTCGGCTTGAGCGCGTCGGGGATGGTGAGCACAGCGGCGCTCTCGGTCTTTGCTGGTGGCGTCATGGGGATTCCTCGGTGACTAGAAGTGCAGAGGTGCCCAGGCGCGCGGCGGTGTTGCTACCCGTCACTTCCCGGTGGTCAGTTCCACCCAGGCGCCAGTCGTGACGGTCTGATCGCAGTGTAGCTCACAGTGCAGCGCGCGCGTCGATCTCGGCCAGCCAGCCTTCGGGCAGGCGGGTGCTCCGCACGCCGGCCGGCATTTCGCCGGCCAGCAGGCAGAGCTCCGGCGCCGGACCGAGCGCCAGCAGGCGCCGCCAGAGGCTCGCGCTATCGCGGTCCATACCGTCGGCGAGGAAGTCCTCGAGCATCGCCTCATCCGGCCCGCGCGTCGGCGTGATCCAGTTCGCGTTCGCCACCAGCTCGAACCGTGGCGCGCCGTCGAGCAGGCGGTAGAGACCGCCGGTGCCCTCCCCCATCAGCCGCGCCGCAGCGTCGTGTGCCGTCCTGTTGCCCCGTCCGAGCGCGGCCTCGTTGAGCACCCCGAGCGCGGCGAAATCCTCGACGACATACCAGTCCTCGTAGCCCGGGCCGCCATCACCGAGCCACGGCAGGCTGCCGGCGCTCAGGCAGGCTGAGGCGACGAATCCGCCGGGGGCGTTCGCGGTGAGCGCCCGCTGGAACCGCACGTTCGCCGCCTCGTACTCGGCGCTCGCAACGCCCGGCGCACTTCGATGCCAGAAGACGTAGGCGAGCACGCGCGATCCCGTCTAGAACGTCGGCTTGATCCAGTCCATGTGCGAGCGCAGCTCCTGGCCGATCTCCTCGATCTGCGTCCCGGCCTGCTCGGCACGCATCCGCTTGAAGCTCTCCTGCCCGGCGCGGTTCTCGGCGATCCATTCACGCGCGAAGTCGCCCGACTGGATTTCACCCAGGATCTTCTTCATGCTCGCTCGCGTCTCCTCGGTGATCACGCGCTTGCCGCGCGTGTAGTCGCCGTACTCCGCGGTATTGGAGATCGAGTAGCGCATCCCGGCGAGGCCCTTCTCATAGATCAGGTCGACGATCAGCTTGACCTCGTGCAGGCACTCGAAGTAGGCCATCTCCGGGTCGTAGCCGGCGTTGACGAGCGTCTCGAAGCCCGCCTGCACGAGCTCTGACACGCCGCCGCAGAGGACAGCCTGCTCGCCGAACAGGTCGGTCTCGGTCTCGTCCTTGAAGGTCGTCTCGATCACGCCCGCGCGGGCGCCACCGATTCCCTTCGCGTAGGCCATCGCGAGCTGGCGCGCGTTGCCGCTCGCGTCCTGGTGGATCGCGATCAGCGCCGGCACGCCCGAGCCCTCGGTGTACTGGCGGCGCACGAGGTGCCCCGGCCCCTTCGGCGCGACGAGCGCGACGTCGACGCCGGGGGGCGGCACGACCTCGCCGTAGTGGACCGAGAAGCCGTGGCCGAACAGCAGCATGTTGCCCTCGGCAATCCCGTCGCGGACCTCGTTCTCCCAGACGTCGTGGTGGAGCTCGTCGGGCACGAGAATCATCACGAGATCGCCGCGGCTCGCCGCCTCGACGACCGGCAGAACCTCGAATCCGGCCTCCCGCGCGGCGGCGACGGAGCTCGAGCTCTCGCGCAGCCCAACGACGACGTCTACGCCGGAATCCTTGAGGTTCAGCGCGTGGGCGTGGCCCTGCGAGCCGTAGCCGATGATCGCGACGGTCTTCCCGTCGAGCTGTCCTAGGTCTGCATCTTCGTCATAGATCATGTGACGGAGGCTATCTATTTGGTGGCGTGGTCGGTCAGCGCCCCCGCGCACTTCACGGCTCAGGCGCTTGCAACGGCGACCAGGCTGCTGGCCCTTCGGTGCGCGCCGAGGCGCTCCGCGACCTCGGCGGCAACCTCACGGAGGACCCCTGGCGCGGCTGCGCGCACGACCGCACCCGATGGCGACATGCTGAGGTGCCGCTCCCACCAATTGTCAAAGTCGGGTTCCTCCCAAGCGAGGTCGACGGTCTCGATCGCGATGTCGGTGAAGCCGGCATCCTCGAGCAGTGTGCGCAGTCGACCGGGGTCGGACAGCGCAAACGCGCCGGGGCCGTCACCCCCGGTCGGCTCCATCAAGCCGTGCTCGACCAGGACGCAGTTGGGGATCACGAGCCAGGGATTGGCATCGGGCTCTGCCCAGACCGCGAGCGCGACGCGGCCGCCCGCCTTGAGCACGCGACGCGTCTCCACGAATGCGGCCAGCGGATCGACCATCAGCATGTAGCCCCAGCGGCAGAGCACCGCATCGACGCTGGCAACCGGCAGGGCGATCGACTCGGCGTTGATCACGCGAAACTCGACGTTGCGCAGTGCGAGCTCGGCGGCCCGGGCACGCGCGACGTTGACCATCGCGTCCGACTGGTCGCTCGAGATCAGACCGCCGTCGGGCGCGACCAGCTCAGCGGCAAGGAATCCGGTCTCCCCCGGTCCGGCGGCAAGCTCGAGCACGCGCTGGCCCGGCTCGAGGTCGAGCGAATCGACCAGCCAGCGCGAGACTGGCGCGGCGTACTCGCGCAGCCAGACCTGCGCTGTGTCCCAGCCCCCGGACGCCGCGTCCCACTGGGCGAGGCATTCGCGCCGCTGCTCCTCCGGGTCGATCACCCGGTCGGACAGTAGAGCGTGAACTGCTTGGTCTTGTAGGGAGCGCCGGCGGCAAACACCAGGCTCAGAGCGCGGTAGTCGTCCTGGCTGTCGAAGCATGGCTTCGCCTGCGACGCGCTCAGCGTCACAGGGTCACTCTTGACCTTGCCGGCGACGCAGCTCGGCGTGCACGTGTTGTAGAAGTAGCTGCCCGAGCCTCGCGCCGTCGCGCCGCCGAAGCTCGTCCAGTGGATGTGCTCGACGCCGGCGTTGCCGTCAGCGCAGGCGAGGATGATCTCGCTGGGCTTGATCTGGGACTTGTTGCAGTCGCCGACGACGCGATTGCGGCCACCCGACGCGAGCGCCGCGCTGGCGCAGACCGCGAGCAGCACGATCGCCACCGCGAGCCTCGAGATAGTGCGCATCGCCGCGATCATAGTCCGCTACGGCGACGGCGCGAGCTCGCTGCGCCTGAGCTTCCCCGAGGCGGTTCGCGGCAGATCGTCGACGATCGTGATCGTCTTCGGCACCTGGAAGGGCGCGAGGCGAGCTTGGCAGTGTGTTCGCAGGGCTTCTGTGCTGACGGGTTCTCGCAGCACTACGAGAGCGTGTATCGCCTCGCCCCAAATTGGGTCCGGCGAGCCGTAGACGCCCGCTTCTGCGACGGATGGGTGCTCGGTCAGGACCGCTTCGACCTGTGTCGGTGCGACGTTCTCGCCGCCGGTGATGATCGTGTCGACCTTGCGCCCGATGACGCGGAGGTTGCCGTCGTTGTCGAGCTCGCCGAGATCGCCTGTGGCGAGCACTCCAGCGACTGATGGGGAGACGGTGGGTCCGGAGACGAGGATCTCGCCGTCGGGCGCGATCTCGATCTTGGTGCAGAAGAGGCGCGGGCCTGCGTTGGGGCTGGCGCCCGCGCCCGGACCCTGGGTTGCGACCTGTGAGCAGGTCTCGGTGAGGCCGTAGGTCTGGCTGACGACGACGCCCGCTGCGCCGGCCCGCTCGACGAGCGCCGGCGGGACGGGTCCGCCGCCGGCGAGCGCGCAACGCAGTGCCGGTGGTTGCTCGAGCCCGGCGTCGAGCAGCCGCCCGAGCGTCGTCGCGACGACGGACACGAGCGTGATCCGCTCGTCCATCAGTGTGGCGACCGCAGCCTGCGCGTCGAAGCGCTCGTGGACGACTGCGGTGGTGCCGTAGAGCCAGCTGCGCATCAGAATCGAGAGACCGCCGACGTGTACGAGCGGCAGCGTGCAGAGCCAGCGCTCGTTCGGGTCGAGACCGAGTGCGACCGCGGAGCCGATCGCACTCCAGAGGAAGTTGCCAAACGTGAGTGGGACCTCCTTCGGAGTCCCGCTCACGGTCCCCGAGGTGCGCACGATCAGCGCGACGTCTTGGACGCTCAGTGCCCGCGGTTCCAGTGGCGGATCGGTGCATGCGAGCGGACGCTCGACGATCGCCGCCACGCCCTCGAGCGGCCAGCGATCGCGCGGCTCGCGCAGATCCACCGGGACCGCGACAGCGCCGGCGGCAAAGCACGCGTGCAACGCAACCGCGAAGTCAAGCCCGGGCGGCAGCGCGATCGCCACGCGCTCGCCAGCCGCAACGCTCAGCTCCCGCGCCCCGCGCCGGCTGCTCGCTTCAAGCTCCGCGTAATCGAGCAGCCCGGCCGGCGTCTCGATCGCCACGCGCTCGCCCCACGACTCGAGTGCCGGCAGTCCGCTCATCCTCCCGAGCTTATGCGGACAGCTCGCGCGGCAGCGATGCAGGCGACCGGAGAGGGCGCACACGTCAGCAGCCGCTAGCCTTGCAGCCCACCCCCCACGAGGAGGCAGTGACTTGCCAGTTGACTGGCAGCCGGCGGGCGAATACGCCGATATCCGCTACGAAACGACCGCGGAGCCTGCGCCGCAGATCGCGAAGATCACGATCAACCGGCCCGAGGTTCGCAACGCGTTTCGCCCGCAGACGGTGATCGAGCTGAGCGACGCGTTCACCCGCGCCCGCGAAGACACCGCGGTCGGCGTGATCATCCTCACCGGCGAGGGACCGGACGCGTTCTGCTCCGGCGGTGATCAGCGTGTCCGTGGCGACTCCGGCTACCTCGAGGATCCCGACGGACAGAGTGGCCCTGGCCGCTTTCACGTCACCGACCTGCACGTCCAGATCCGCCGCACGCCTAAGCCCGTCGTCGCGATGGTCGCGGGCTACGCGATCGGTGGCGGCCACGTCCTCCACGTCGTCTGCGACCTGACGATCGCCGCCGACAACGCGCGCTTCGGCCAGACCGGCCCGCGCGTCGGATCCTTCGACGGCGGCTACGGGGCGAGCATCCTCGCGGCGCAGGTCGGCCAGAAACGCGCCAAGGAGATCTGGTTCCTCTGCCGCCAGTACGACGCGCAGCAGGCGCTGCAGATGGGCCTGGTCAACGCCGTCGTGCCGCTCGCGCAGCTCGAGGAGGAGACCGTTGGCTGGTGCCGCGAGATGCTCGCGCTGTCGCCGTTCGCCCTGCGCCTGTTGAAGGCCAGCTTCAACGCCGCCGAGGATGGCCTGGCCGGAATCCAGCAGCTCGCGCACGATACGAACCTCCTGTTCTACGGCCACGAGGAGGCCCGCGAGGGCCGCACCGCGTACGCCGAGAAGCGCCCGCCCGACTTCAAGAGCTTCCCGCGGCGCCCGTGAGGATCTGGCTCATGGCGGCGCGTCCGCGGACGCTGCCGGCCGCGATCGCGCCCGTGCTCGTCGGGACCGCGCTGGCGATCCACGTCGGACCGTTCCACGCTGTCAGGTTCGTTGCCGCACTGCTCGGTGCAATGCTGATCCAGGTCGGCACGAACCTTTCGAACGACTACTCCGACGCGCGACGTGGAGCGGACACCGAAGAGCGCATTGGCCCCGTACGGGTCACCGCAGGCGGACTGGTGCCGCCGCGCCAGGTGCTCGTGGCGACCTACGTGACGTTTGGACTTGCCGTGCTCTGCGGCGTCTACCTGATCGCCGTCGCCGGCTGGGTGCTGCTGGCCGTCGGGGCGGCCTCGATCCTCGCCGGCGTCCTCTACACCGGCGGCCCGCGCCCCTACGGCTACGAGGGCCTCGGCGAGCTGTTCGTCTTCCTCTTCTTCGGCATCGTTGCGGTGACCGGCTCCTACTTCGTTCAGCGGCGCGAGCTGTCGTGGGAGGCGTTCGCTCTCGCCGTGCCCGTTGGCCTGCTGATCGCGGCGATCCTCGTCGTCAACAACGTGCGCGACATCGACACCGACCGCCGCGCCGGCAAGCGGACGCTTGCCGTGCGACTCGGCCGCAACCGCACGCGCACCCTGTTCGTCGCGATGCTCGCGGTCGCCTTTGCTGCCGGCCTGGTCTGCTGGCTCGTCGGGCCACTCTCCCCATGGCTCGCGCTGACGCTGCTCGCAGCCCCGCTGGCGGTCACGCTCGCTCGCACCGTCGTGACCCACAGCGACGGTCCCTCGTTGAACGGCGCCCTGGCGCAGTCCGGAATCCTCGCGCTCGTCTACTGCCTGCTACTCGGCGCCGGCGTGCTGTCGAGCTGATGAAGCTCGAGTGGACGCGTCACGAGCGGCGCTTCTCAGAGCCCCAGCAGGCCGCGCACGGAACGATTCGCTCGCGCGAGCTGGTCGAGGTCACCTTGACCGACGACGAGGGCGCGAGCGGGCACGGCGAGGCAGCGCCACTCGAACAGTACGACGGCGTGTCGCTCGACGCCGTGCTGAGCGCGCTCGAGGCATACCGCTCCGTGCTCGCCGCGCCCCAGCAGGGCCGTCACGTGATGCTGCTCGATCGCTGCCGCCAGGTCGCAGATCTGCCGCAGGCACTGGCGGCGATCGACCTCGCGATGTGGGATCTCGTCGGCAAGCGATCGGGCAAGCCCGTCTGCGAGCTGCTGACCGATGCCCCGGCCAGTTCCGTGGCGGTGAACGCCACGATCGCGGTGGCCGGACGCGCCGCCGCGATCGGCAGCGCTGCAGCGGCAGTGGCAGCCGGCTACAGCTGCGTCAAGCTGAAGGTCGGGCTCGGCGATGACATCGAGCGAGTCCGCGGCGTGCGCGAGGCGATCGGCCCGCATGCGAGCCTGCGCCTCGACGCGAACGGAGCATGGAGCGTCGAGCGCGCTGCCGAGCTGCTCGACGCGATGGGCCTCTACGCGCTCGAGCTCGTCGAGGAACCGGTCCGCGGCCTGAGCGCGATGCAGGAGCTGCGCGAGCGCGTCGCCGTGCGGATCGCGATCGACGAGAGCGCGGCCCTACCGGGGGCGCTGACCGCCCGCGTCGCCGACGCGGTCTGCCTGAAGATCTCGCGCTGCGGCGGGATCGGCGGCCTGCTCGCCGCGGCCTCGCTGGTCCGCGCCAGCGGGGCCGACGTCTATCTCGCATCGACCTACGACGGTCCGATCGGGATCGCGGCGGCACTCCACGCGGCCGCGGCACTCTCGCCACTGCCGCCGTGCGGGCTTGCCACGCTCGAGCTCTTCGGCGACGCGCCGACGCCGTTTCCGGTCCGCGATGGCGCGATCGCCGTGCCCACCGGGCCGGGACTCGGGGCATAAGCGCGGCGCTACGCGCCGCTGTCGTTACCTCAGAGCAGCCGCGCGAGATCGGCGATCGAGTCGATCACGGCCGTCGGCTCGATCGTGCTGGCGCTCAGCGACTGCTCGCGAAACTTGCCGGTCCGCACGAGGATGCCGTCGACGCCCGCTGCGAGCGCGCCACCGACGTCCGCCTCGAGGTCGTCCCCAACCATTGCCGCGGCGGTTGCGTCGACGCCGAGATCCGCGAGCGCCGCGTCGAAGAACGCCGGCGACGGCTTGCCGGTCACCGTGGCGTCCTGCCCGACCGCGTACTCGAGCGCGACCACAAACGGTCCCGCGTCGAGCACCAGGCCATCGTCGCGCTGCCAGACCCGGTTGCGCTGCAGCGCGATGAGCTCAGCGCCCGCCTGCAGCTGGCGGAAGATCACGTTCATCCGCTCATAGGTGAAGTCCGTACCGAGGTCGCCGAGAATGACCGCCTCGGCCTCGCCGTCTTCGACGTCACCGAGGTGTTCGAGATCCTCGCGCAGCGCAATCGCCACGTGCAGTGCAATGCGCGTGTAGCCACGCGCGGCGCAGTGCCGCACCGCCAGCGCCGCCGGTGTCAACACCTCATCCGCCTGGAGCGCGAAGCCCATCGCGACGAGCCGCTGGACGACGAGCCGCCGCGAGCGTGATGTGGTGTTGGTTACGAGGCGGAACGGGATGTCACGCGCACGCAGTGCCTCCAGCGCCTCGCGTGCGCCCGGGATCGGGTCCAAGCCGACGTGCAGGACGCCGTCAATGTCGAGCAACAACCCATCCCAGGTAGCGGCGGCCATTCGAGCGAAGTCTCGCGCACCGGCGAGTTGCGCGGCGCACCGACCGGGCTGTTCACCCGGCGAAGCTCGAGACGACCGCCGCCGGTGCCTCCAGCGTCACTCGGTGACCGGCGCCGGTGACCCCGACGTAGTCGCCGCCCGGGAGCGCACGCGCCAGGCGCTTCCCGAGCGCGCAGTAGCCGCTGTCGCGTGACCCGGCGAGCACCACTGCCGGCATCGCCAATTCGCCAAGCCGGTCGGTGACGGCTGGCAGCAGCCCGGGGCTGAAGGCGCGCAGCGTGCTCGCGATCTGCTCGCGCGTGAGTCTGCGGGTGTCCTGCGCGATCAGCTCGTGGACCCAATCCGGATCGGCGGCGAACAGCGGCGTCCCGCGCCAGCGCGTGACGAAGTCCTCAACGGTGCCGGCCTCGATCTCACCGGCCAGGCGTTCGTCGGCAGCAAGACGGTCGCGTCGCGCAACGGGATCGTCGATCCCGGCACTGGCGGAGACGAGTACGAGGCGCGACACGCGCTCGGGTAGCGCGAGCGCGACGTTGAGCGCGACACGCCCACCCATCGAGTACCCGCACAGCACGAAGCGCTCGGGCGCCGACGCGGCAATCAACTCGATCGCACCGGCGAGGCCCAGCGGCTGCGCGTCGGCGAGCTCGAGCGCGAGCGGCGAGTAGCGTTCGCGGTCGATCAGCGCGACCACGCCGTCCCAGTGGCGCGCCGTGCCGGCGAACCCGTGCAACATCACAACCGTCTCTGACATCCCGCCATCTTGACGCCGAAACTCGACACGCACCTGCTGATCGGCGCCTTCGTCGACGAGCTCGTCCGCTGCGGCGTGACCGACGCCTGCACCTCGCCGGGCTCGCGCTGCGCGCCGCTCGTGCTGGCGCTCGCTCGCGAGGGCGGCCTGCGTGCCCACTCGCATGTCGACGAGCGCTGCGCCGGCTTCTTCGCGCTCGGGCTGGCCAAGTCAAGCGGACGACCGGTCGCGATCACGTGTACGTCCGGCACTGCAGCGGCGAACCTGGCGCCGGCGGTGATCGAGGCCTACGAGGCGCGGGTGCCGCTGATCGTACTGAGCGCCGACCGACCGCCCGAGCTGCGCGAGGTCGGGGCCGGCCAGACGATTGACCAGATCAAGCTCTATGGCGGCGCGGTGCGCTGGTTCTTCGAAGTCGGCACCCATGACGCGACGCCCGAGCGCGTCGGCTGGATCCGCGCGCTCGCCTGCCGAGCGGTCGCAGCGGCGCTCGGCGACCGACCGGGCCCGGTTCACCTCAACTGGCCGCTGCGCGAGCCGCTCGTGCCGGGTGGACCGGTCGAACTGCCACCGGGGCGCCCCGACGGGCGGCCCTGGGTGGCACGCGAGCGCCCGCGCGCACTCGCGCAGGACCTTGCCGCTGTGGTGGGCGACGCCACCAGGGGCGTGATCGTGGCTGGGCGACGCGACGCGCCGCTTCATCGCGTCGCAACGCTTGCCGGCGAGTGCAACTACCCGCTGCTGGCCGATCCGCTCTCGGGGGCGCGCACGGGTCCGGCCGCGATCGCCCACTACGACCTGCTGTTGCGCGACGACGCGTTCACCGCCGCCAACGCACCCGAGGTGGTGATCCGCGTCGGCGACCTGCCGACCTGCAAGCCGCTGCGCTCGTGGCTTGCAGGTCTCGAAGGTGCACGCCAGATTGCGGTCGATCCGCAGGGCGCCTGGCAGGACCCGGATGCCTCGCTCGACTGCTCGCTGCGGGCGGATCCGGACGCGCTGGGCGCGCCCGCGCGTGCAGCGGACAGCTGGCTCGCGAGCTGGCGCGGCGCCGACGCGCGGATCGCTGCGGCAATCGGCGACGTGCTCGATGGTGAGCTGAGCGAACTGGCGGTCGCGCGCTCGCTGGCAGACTGGCTGCCGGCGGACGCAACCCTGTTCGTCGCCTCGTCGATGCCGGTGCGCGAGCTCGAGACGACGTGGCCGGTCCGTGCGGACGCACCAAGAGTGCTCTGCAACCGCGGTGCCAACGGAATCGACGGGACGCTCTCGAGCGCGTTCGGCGTCGCCGCCACCGCCGCCGGGCCGACCTGTGCGCTGATCGGCGACGTCGCCTTCGCGCACGACATCGGCGGTCTGCTCGCCGCCTCGCGGCTCGACCTGGGACTGACGATCGTGCTGCTCGACAACGGCGGCGGCGGGATCTTCGATCATCTGCCGATCGCTGGCGAGAGCGACGTCTACGAGCAGCACATCGCGACGCCGACCGGCCTCGACTTCGAGCTGGCGGCGCGTCTGTATCGGCTCGACTACGCCGCGCCGCAATCACTCGACGAGCTCGGTCGGGCGCTCGGGCAGGCGCTTGCTCAGCGCGCGCGCTCGACACTGCTGCACGTGCGCGTCGCCCGCAGCGCAGGCCTCGCGCTGCAGCGGCGACTCCAGGCGGCCGCCGCAGCTGCCCTTCGCTAGCGCACGAGGATCGCGATCACCAGCACGGCGACCGCCGCGCCGACGAGTGCGAACGGCGCCAGCGCGAGCAGCCATTGGGGCGGGTGACGCCACCAGCGCGATCGCTCCGGCCGTCGCGAGGACCCTGCCCGCGCCTCCGGCGCTAGCCACCAGTTCGCATAGGCCCGCTTCAGATCCTCGGTCCAGCGACGCCCCTCCATCGTCAGCTCAGCACGGGAAGCAGCGCCCCGAGCTTGACCTCGGTTTCGGCGAGCTCGGCCGGCGGGTCGGACTCAGCGACGACACCGACGCCGGCGAAGCAACGGGCGACCCGGCCGTCGACGAGCGCGCAGCGCAGCGCGACGCAGAACTCGCCGTCGCCGTTCGTGTCGGTCCAGCCGACGGGGCCCGCGAACCAGCCGCGATCGATTCCCTCGAGCGCCGGGATCAGCGCCGTCGCCACCGCGCTCGGCTCACCGCCGACCGCCGGCGTCGGGTGCAGCAGGCCGGCGAGCTCGAGCGCGCCAACCGGTCTGGCAAGCTGAGCACGAATCGGCGTCGCGAGGTGCTGGATATTCGCCATCCGCACAACGGTCGGCTCGTCGGGCATCGTGACCCAGACCGCGTGCGGCCGCAGCTCGCGGGCGATGCGCTCGGCGACGATCGCGTGCTCACCGCGCTCCTTCGCGGAGCGGAGCATGCGTTCACCGAGGTGATCGTCGACCGCCGGATCGGCGCTCCGGCCGGTCGATCCGGCGAGGGCGACGGTGCTTGCTCGCAGGCCCTCGCGGCGGATCAGCAGCTCCGGGCTGGCGGCGAGGAACGCCGCGTCCCCGCGGCCGACGGCGAATACGAAGCAACCGCCGAAGGCGCCACGCAGGACGTCATAGACACCGGCGACATCGTGGTCCTTCGGCGCGTGAACCTCGACCTCGCGCGCGAGCACGATCTTCTCGAGCCGGCCGGCGCGGATCAGCTCGACCGCCCGGGCCACCGCGGCCTCGTAGTGCTCCGGCGCCAGCGCCCCGCCGATCCTGTGGCGCTCGGTCGGATGCGGATCGAGCAGCGGCAGCGGCGCGGTACGCAGCGAAGCGATCCGCTCTTCGATCGTCGCGATCAGCGCATCCGGCGTGTCACCAGCTCGCACGAGCGTCGCAACGGTGCACCAGACCTCATCGCCGCCGCGTGCGAACGCGATCTGTGGCACCACGAGCGAGGCGCCGGCGAAGGCCGACCAGTGCAGTGCGCTGGAGCCGTCGTCGGCGAAGGCGAAGCCCCCAGCCGCCACTAGACCGCTGCCGGGTGGGCCCTGTGGCGGCTCGGCGCAGGCCTCGGCGGCGAGTTTCTGCCAGCGCTGAGCGACGCGGGAGAAGCGCCCCGGCCCGTGGTCCTCGAGCGTGACGGCGCTGCCCAGTCCGGCGATCGCGGCACGGTTGCGGTCGGGCTGCTCGAAACAGATCCAGGGCTCGCCCGGCCGCCGCGACGCGAACACCACCGCGCTCGGGTCGATCGCGCAGTCCAGCCGCCAGCTCACCGCCGCGAGGCGCTCACCGCCGTGGCGAGCGCCCCGCACGGCGCGCTCGATCGCGCCGGCGAGTGCGGCGCGCCGTGCCGCGGGGATGGCCATCGGCGACGTCGCCGCGTCGAAGACGAGGCGCGTCGCCGGAGCCTTCACTACGTCTCGCCGCGCCCCCGCGCCATCGCGATCTCGCCGGTGCGCATCATCTCGATCAGCCCGTACGGCCGCGCCACCTGTTCGAACGCCTCGATCTTGTCCTCCTCGCCGGTGATCTCGATCAGCACCGAGCGCTTCGTCACGTCGACGACGCGCCCGCGGAAGATCTCGCAGAACTCGAGCAGCTCGCTGCGCGCGGCACCCTCCGCTGCGACCTTGAACAGCGCGAGCTCGCGCGTGACGGTGCCCGCCGGCTCGAGGTCGCGGATCTTCAGGACGTTGATCAGCTTGTGCAGCTGCTTGGTGACCTGATCGATCGGATGCACGGCGCCGTCGACGGTCAGCGTTATCCGCGCGACCTGGTCGTCCTCGGTCGGCCCGACCGTCAGCGTCTCAATGTTGAAGCCGCGCCGCGCGAACAGGCCGGCGACCCGCGTCAATACGCCGGGACGGTTCTCGACGAGGATCGAGAGGACGTGCTTGCGCCCGGTGCGCAGTCCGACCGACGCATCGAGTTCCTCGAGGCTGAGCAGTTCCTTGGTTCCTGGTTCACCCATGACGCTCACCCCACCATGTCCCGCGCGGCGGCGCCGGGCGAGATCATCGGGTAGGTGTTCTCCTCGCGCGTCACGCGAATGTCCGCGACGACGGGGCCTGGGGTCGCGATCGCCGCCCGGATGTCGTCGACCAGCGTGGCCTTGTCCGAGTAGCGGTAACCGGTCGCACCGTAGGCCTCCGCGAGCTTCACGAAGTCCGGGTACTCGCCCATGTCGACGTGGCTGTAGCGGCGGTCCCAGAACAGCTCCTGCCACTGGCGGACCATCCCGAGGTAGCCGTTGTTCATGATGAACACCTTGACCGGGATCTGGTTCTGCGCGCAGGTCGCCAATTCCTGGATGTTCATCTGAATCGAGCCATCGCCGGTGATCGCGCAGACCAGCTGGTCGGGGCAACCGACCTGTGCGCCCATCGCCGCCGGCAGGCCGAAGCCCATCGTGCCGAGGCCGCCCGAGTTGATCCAGCGCCGTGGCTTGTCGAAGCCGTAGTACTGCGCCGCCCACATCTGGTGCTGGCCGACGTCGGAGACGACGATCGCTTCGCCGCCGGTCGCCTCGTGCAGCGCCTGAATCAGGTACTGCGGCTTGATCTCGCTGTCGGTGCTGTCGTCGTAGCGCAACGGATACTCCGCACGCCAGGCGCCGATCTGCTTCCACCACCCGTCGAGACGGCCGCTGTCCGCGCCGAGCGCCCGGTACTCGGTCACGAGCTTGGCGAGGACGTGCCGCGCGTCGCCGACGATCGGAATGTGAGCCGGGACGTTCTTCGAGATCTCGGCCGGATCGACGTCGATGTGGATGAACTTCGCGTGCTGGGCGAACTCGGACAGCTTGCCGGTGACGCGGTCGTCGAAGCGCGCGCCGATCGCGCAGATCAGATCCGCGCCGTCCATCGCGTAGTTCGCCGTCCGTGTCCCGTGCATCCCCAGCATGCCGAGCCACTGGGCATGGCTTGCAGGGAACGCCCCCAGCCCCATCAGCGTCGTAGTCACCGGGAAGCGATCGGCGGTCGCGAACTCGATCAGCTCCGTCGCGGCATTGGCGTTGATGACGCCGCCGCCCGCGTAGATGACAGGACGCTTCGCCGCAGCCAGCGCCTTCGCTGCCTGGCGGATCTGCTTGTGGTTGCCCTCGATCGTCGGCTGGTAGCCGGGCAGTGTCACCTCGGCGTCCAGCGCGTCGGGAATCTCTGCCCGCGAGAGGTCCACGGGGATATCGATCAGGACCGGACCGGGACGCCCGCTCCGCGCGATGTAGAACGCCTCGTGAATCGCACGCGGCAACTCGAGCGGGTGCTGGATCATGATCGAGTGCTTGACGATCGGCATCGTGATGCCGATCGTGTCAGCCTCCTGGAAGCCGTCCGTGCCGAGCAGATCGGTCCGCACCTGCCCGGTGAAGAAGACCACCGGAACCGAGTCCATCATCGCGTCGGCAAGCGGCGTGACGATATTCGTCGCGCCCGGGCCGGAGGTCGCGAACGCCACCCCGACCTTGCCAGTCGCCTTCGCGTAGCCCTCAGCCGCGTGCCCGCCGCCGGCCTCGTGGCGAACCAGCACGTGGTGGATTCCCGCGTCGTAGAACGCGTCGTAGGTCGGCAGGTTGGCGCCGCCCGGTAGCCCGAATACGACGTCCACACCTTCTGCCTTAAGGCACTCCATCACGGCATCAACTGCACGCATCGCGCTACCTCCTCTCGATTCGTTCGGATTTACGCAGCAAGCCGGCCGCAGAGACCGGAAAGCCAGGATAGCGGGAGCGCACCAGGGCGCAAGCAGCGCCCGGTCGCCTTGCAATCATCGGGCCACCGCGACAGCGTCGGTCAGAGCTTGGCGCGAACGCGCAGCGAACGGTCCGGCTCGATGACCTCGGACTCCTGCGGATAGGCGAGGTCGCTGCCGCAGGCCATGCACATCGCATCGGAAACCCGTGCCGTTGCACCACAGGCCGGGCAGAGCCGCAGCGGTGTCTCGCTCTCCCGGCGGTAGAGCAGCGCGGCAATCGGCCCGAGCACCGGAATCACGGCCGAGATCAGAAACCAGACCGGGAAGGAGCTGCCCTTGCGCGAAGCGATGATCGCCCCGAGCAGCCCCGAGACGAGGCAGATGACGACGTAGGTCACCGCGCTAGAAGAGGACGCGAATCGCCCAGATGGCTCCGATGATCGCGACCACCACCGCGGCGATCGTCGCGACGAAGATCACGAGATGGAACAGCAGATGAAACAGCAGGTACGCGCAAACCAACAGGATCAGCGCCGCCAATGCGTGGCGGCCGAAGGCGTTGGTCCGCGACTGGTGCGGCTCGGGGCGTTCTTCGCTCATGCGTAGGAGCTTACGCCTCCGCGCGGGCGCCCGAGCAACCTCGGGCGCTCAGAGGGCTGCTAGTCGCGCTCGGGCCGGCGGCGCTCGGGCTGCGGCTCGGAGCGCAGCGCCGGCAGCCGCGCAAGGCTGTAGCGGCGCAGCACCGGCTGCTTTGCGTTCACCGAGGTATCGCTGAGCTCGGGCAGGAGCAGGAACCGTGAGGTGATGCTGTTGGTATTCATGGACGGAATACTCGACCCTGACGGTTCGATCGTCGTTGGCCCGCTGGCCAAGATCCACCACCGGGGGTTGGCCCGGTGCGAGGACCGGTTTCAGACGCCGAGTTGC
>Ga0302184_10000403_pt1 | contig 28637 bp, 23 predicted proteins | sample I_Palsa_N3_3_FD_200233 | JGI IMG/M metagenome (GOLD analysis project Ga0302184, IMG submission 200233) | Peat permafrost microbial communities from Stordalen Mire near Abisko, Sweden - I_Palsa_N3_3 | ecosystem: Environmental > Terrestrial > Soil > Palsa > Peat permafrost | place: Sweden...
GCAGCGCCTTGTGTCGCTGATCGACGACCAGCCGCTGCAGGGCGGTCAGGTCCACGTCAGCGAGGCTGCGGAGGAGCCGACGAGCGAGACAGCGGAAGAGCCCGCTGACATCGGGGCAACGGAGGAGGCGACTGACAGTAATGACGTGATAATGCGTCAGCTCGCCAACAGATTCATGGAGGCGGAGCAGCGAGGGCCTTTGTCCCCGCAACGCGCCGAGGCCTATCGCACGCTTTTTGAATATTTCGGGCGCAACAAATAGAGACGATTGAAGGAGCAGAGGAAATTCCGGCGGCCCGAGTACGGCGCCCGAAGCTGACGCTTTGAGCGGCTGGCCGATCCGTGCGAGGCAGCCGTGACCGGGAGCGGGAACCACGTTCCGTTCGGATTAGTCGGTCTTGGAGGGGACCCGGGCGGCCGGGCGGAGGTGGGCCGGGCTGATGTCGGGGGCGTGGCGGATGCCGAACATGTCCCGTAGCGCGGTCAGCGCGGCGAGTTCGCCGCAGCGGCCGTGCACGCCGGGGACGGGCGGGGTAGCCGACGAGCACAGGTAGACGCCGCGGATCGGGGTGCGGTACGGATTCCACTGGACGGTCGGGCGGAACACGGTCTGCCACAAGGTCTGCATGCCGACCGCGATGTCGCCGCCCACGTAGTTCGGGTTGTAGGCCTCCTCGCCGGCCGCGGTGCGGACCGCGCGGGCCAGGATGAGGTCGCGGAAGCCGGGCGCGAACCGCTCGATCTGCGCTTCGATCCGGTCGGTCACGTCCACGTCGGAGCCGGCGGGCACGTGGGAGTAGGCCCAGAGGGTCTGGCGGCCCGCCGGGGCCCGGGACGGGTCGGCGACGCCGGGCTGCACGACCAGCACGTAGGGGTTCTCCGGGTGCTTGCCCGCGACGACCTCGGCCTCGGCGGTGGCCATCTCCTCGAAGGTCCCGCCCAGGTGCAGCGTGCCGGCCCGGCGGCAGTCCTGATTGGCCCACGGCACCGGGCCGGACAGGGCGAAGTCGACCTTGCAGACGCCAGGGTTGTAACGGTAGCGGCCCAAGGCGGCACGATACCGGCCGGGGAGCTGGTCGCCGGCCAGCTCGAGCAGGTTCTTGGGCGAGACGTCGAGCAGGATGGCGGTGGTCTTGGGCAGTTCGGCGAGCGAGCGAACCCGGCGGCCGGTCTCGATGCCCCCGCCGGCGGCCACCACCGCCTCGGCCATCGCGTCGGTGATCCGGGCGCTGCCGCCCTGGATCAGCGGCCAGCCGACCCCGTGTGCGAGCGCGATCAGCATCAGGCCGATGCCCCCGGTAGGGACGGCGGTGAGCGGCAGCATCGAATGGGCCGCGGCGCCGCCCATGATCGCCCGGGCCTCCGGCTGGTGCCAGCGCCGGGCCAGCACGGCGGCGGGCAGCACGCCGCGGCTTCCGTACCCGGCCATGACCAGCGGATGGGCGGGCGGGCGGCGCAGCGGCTGGAGCAGTTCGGCGCAGATGTCGTCCACGTGGCGGGCCATCGGGGCGATCAGGCGCCGGTAGGAGCGGCCGTCGGCGCCGAGGCGGGCGGCGGTCTCGGCCACCGAGCGGGTCACGATCGCGGCCCGGCCGCCGTCCAGGGGGTTGGCGAACTCCACCTCCGGCCACGCGAACCGTACTCCCCGGGCGGCCAGGTCGAAGCGCTGGAAGAAGGACGAGGCCACGGCGAGGGGGTGCGCCGCCGAGCACACGTCGTGCCGGAAGCCGGGCAGGGTGAGTTCCTGGGTCCGGCAGCCGCCGCCGATCTCCGGCGCGCCCTCGATCACCTGCACGTTCAGGCCCGCCGCAGCCAGCGTGACGGCAGCGGCCAGACCGTTCGGGCCGCTGCCGACAATCACCGCGTCAGGATTCCCCCGCATGACACCTTCTTTTTAGTACGCGACTCGGATCTTTTTCAGGACCCGACTCCGCTGTTCAGGCCGCGGTCTTGGCCGTGCCCTGGTCGTGCCCGTGCTTGTCGTCGGCCGGCTTGTCGTGCCGGAGCGTCCGGGCCAGGCCGGTCGCCGGGGCGGCGACGGTCTGCAACACGCTGCGGATCATCGAGTTATGCCAGACGTTGCTGGCGTGGCGCCATTGGCGTTTGGAGTCCACGCACGTGGTCTTGGCGTCCACGACCGGGTTGGGCAGGCCGAGCCGCTCCCCCAGCGCGGTCAGCGTGGCGGCCCAGAACTTGTCCTCCTTGGCGTGCCCGCCGAACGTCATCGCGATCTCGTAGAGCGGGTCGTTGGCGCGCATCAGCACCAGGGCCTGGACGATCGTCTCGTCGCCCTCGCGTTCGGCGGAGAAGGTGATCCAGCCCGCGAACATGTGTCCCTGCGGGGTCATCAGCGTGAACGACTCGGCGTCGGCGTACAGCACGAAGACGCCCGTGGACAGCTTCACGCCACCGCCGATGGCCAGGTCGAGCAGGGCCACGTCGCCGGGGTTGATGCCGGTCAGCGCGCCGGCGAACCGGTTGCCCCGCGGCCAGAAGTCGGGGAAGTGCTCCCGCCAGGTGGCGATCGCCTGTTCCGGGGCGATCTGGGTTCCGGCCTTCATCCGGTAGCTCTTCTGCCACATCTTGCCGAAGCCCTGGATCGGGCCGGTAAGCCGCCGCCCCGCGACGTTGGTCCCGCGGACGCCGGCCCGGTGGTCCACCTCCAGCCGGTCAACCTTCTTGGCCCAGCTGGCCGCGTCCCGTGGCGGGGCGTTGCCCGCCGCGTGCGGCACCGGGGACGCGGCGGCCTCACGGGCGCTCAGCCCGATCTGCTCGGCTGACCGCACCCGGTCCGGGCCTGCTGTCTCGCTCATGGCCAGCCCCTCTCTCTCTTACTTCAGGGCGCCGTTGAGCGCCGATTCCTCGGTGTCGTAGATCGCGATGGCCTCGTCCAGCCGGGTGAGCTCGAAGATCTCCCGGTAGTGCTCGCTTAGCCCGTAGGCGGAGAGCTGCTGGCGCTGCCGGTTGGCCCGCACGAGCAGGGTGACCAGCATGCCGATGCCGCCACTGTTCATGTACTCAAGGCCGACGAAGTTCAGCACGAGCCGCGTCGTCTTGCCGTCGCTGGCCGCTTCGTAGGCCGACATCATCACGGGCTCGCACGCCGCGGTGACCTCACCCTTAATGTCGACGACGGCCACTTCGTCGCCAATTCGCCGGACGTCCATTGTGATAGCCGGTGCGCTCATATGCGTTTCTCCCCTTTATGACCCTTGATGACGCTTGAAGACCTGACGTTCGGTGGGCGGGCCGCTACGCGGTTGGCCCGGTGAGCTGGCTGACGGCGCGGTCGAGGTCAGGGAAGAGCTCGATGAAGTCGGACAGCCTGGTGATGTCGAAGATCTCGCGGTAGTGCGCGGACAGCCCGCTGGCGACGACCTTCCTGCGTTCGGCCCGGGCGCGGGCCAGCACGCTGACGATCAGCGCGATACCGGTGGAGTTGATGTAATCCACCGCGGCGAAGTCGAGCACCACCGTGCCCAGGTCCGCGTTAGTGCCGACCGCGCTGCGATACGCGTCGGTCAGCACGTCGGCGGCGGACCCGTCGACCTCGCCAGATAGCTCGATAACGGCGGCGCCAGGGAGTACCCGGGTCGTGGCCTCACACATGCTCGCCATGTGCAGCACCTCCAGTTCGCACGGTCAGCCAGATGGTGTGCCGCTGGCCATTGGTTGTTATGTCCATGGCGTCGACCATGTTGCGGATGAGGAACAGGCCCCAGCCGCGCGGGCTCTGCGCGCCATCCAGCTTCTTGAGCAGGTCCGGCTCCTCAGCATCGCTATCGCTGCTGTCGCTGGGGTGCGCCTCGCCGCCCTGGTCGCTGATGGCGACGACGATCTCGTCGCCTTGCTGGGTGACCTCGACCTCTACCGGGATTTCGGCGCGGTTCCCGTTGCCGTGCTCGATCGCGTTCATGGTGGCCTCGGCCACCGCGGTCTTGAGCTTCTCGAGCCGGGCGTCGGACAGACCCAGGCCTTGCACCGTCTCGGCCACCCTGGCCAGCGCGAGCCGTTCGTTGCCGGGCTCGCTTGGCAGCTCGAACGCGTCGAGCCTGCGGGGCGCGGGGCGGGCGACCTGGGTCATAGTGTTCGCTCCTGATGCCAGGCGGATGGTGAGCGCTGCAGGGAGACCAGCGTGATGTCGTCTTCCTGCTCGTGATCGGGACCGGTGAAACTGCCGAGCTCGGTCAGGCACAGGTCGATCAGCCCCTCGCCCGACGGGCCCTTGCCCACCAGCGCCGACACTCGCGGGAAGCCGAACATCTCGCGGTCCGGCGCGTGCGCCTCGGCCAAGCCGTCGCTGTGCAGCAAGGCGCAGTCGCCTGGCTCGAACTGGAAGCGCATCTCCTCGTACGAGCTGCCCTGCATCAGCCCCAGCGGCATGCCGCGGGCGCGCAGTTCCTGCACGCCGCGCTGGGTGCGCACGTACGGTACGTCGTGCCCGGCGTTGGCAAACTCCACCTCGCCGCTTACCGGGTCCAGGACCAGGGCCAGGCAGGTGACGAACATGTGGGCCGGGATGTCGACGCAGAGCATGTCGTTGACGTGGCCGAGGACCTTGCCGGGCGATATCAGCCGCGGCGCGGCATCGCGCAGCAGCGAGTGCGTGCTGGCCATGACCAGCGCGGCGGGCACGCCCTTGTCGGTCACGTCACCGACGACGAACATGACCCGGCCGTCCGGCAGCGGGATGAAGTCGTAGAAGTCACCGCCGACGGTCCGGGCCGGCCGGTAGAACGCGGCCACGTGCCAGCTCGGCAGGTCGGGCAGCTCCTTGGGCAGGAACTGCTGCTGGATCAGCTGCGCGACCTTTAGTTCCTGGTCCAGGCGCTCACGCTGCCGGGCTTCGGCCTGCTGCTGGCGGACCAGCTGGCCGACCCGCATGGCGGGGGCCGCGTAGCCGGCCAGCGAGTTGAGCAGGCGCAGGTCATCGGTCGAGTAGCCGCGCTCGGACCGTCTCGGGCCGAGGCTGAGCAGGCCGACCAGGCTGCCCGACGAGATCAACGGGACGACCAGGACCACCCCCGCGTCCCGCAGGGACTTCAGCGCCACGGACTGCAGCTGCAAGGTGGTGATGTCCACCGCGCTGGCCGAGCTGAGCAGGTACCCGATCAGCGGATCGTTGGAGGCCAGGTCCAGCTCGGGCCCGGCGGCCACCACGCTGGGCGCGATCGGCACGACGTCGGCGGCGGTCGGCGGCGAACGGCGCAGCCAGTTGCGCCTGCGGGCGGCGGCAGAGCCGTCCGCGGGGCCGTCCGGCTCGGTGCTGGCGTCTTGCGGGCTGGCCGGCTCGGTGCCGGCCGGCTGGGTGCTGCCCGGCTCTGGCCAGTCAGCCTGCGTTGTTCCGGGTGCCCCCCCGGACGTTACCTCGGCCCCGCGGGACGCCGGTGCCGTCCCGCTGGTACTCCCCACCTGTTGCGTCATATCACACTCCGGGTTCGCGGCTCGTCTTGCGACGCGTCATCAGCCTAGAAAGATTGCGATACGGGATCGTTACGGCCGTCAAGTCTTCCGGCGTGTTTTTTTACGGCCATGCGTTACGGTGAGCCCGTGGGAGCATCCAGATGACCGATTTGCGGCTCGAACTGCTCGGCCCGCCGGTTGTGCTGCGCGACGGTCTCCCGGTCACCTTCGACACCAGGAAGGCCGTCGCGCTGCTGGCGCTGCTCGCCGTGACCGGACGCGAGCACAGCCGCGAGCAACTCGCTGACCTGCTCTGGCCCGAGGCTGACGGCACCAAGGGCCGCGCCTCGCTGCGCCGCACCCTGTCGGTCAGCGCCGCCGTGATGGGCGCGGGCCTGACCATCAGCCGGGCCGCGGTGAGCCTGGAGCTCGGCGCGGTGCAGGTAGACGTGCCCGAATTCGAGGCGCTGATCGCGCGGTCCGACGCCGAATCCCTGGAGCGAGCGGTCCAGCTGTACCGGGATGACTTCCTGTCGGGCTTCGTCCTGCGGGGCTGCCCGGACTTCGAGGAGTGGCAGGCGGCGGTGGCCGAGGGGCTGCGGCAGGCGCTCGCCCGCGGGCTCCAGCGGTTGGTGGCGGCGTGCATCGCGGAGGGCGATCTGGAGCGGGCCACCGGGCACGCCCGGCGCTGGCTGCAGCTCGATCCCCTGCACGAGCCCGCCCATCAGGCCATCATCAGGCTGCACGGCTGGGCCGGGCAGCGTTCGGCCGCCATGCGGCAGTACCGGTCCCTGGTCCGCGTGCTGGACCGGGACCTGGCCGTCCGGCCGCTGCCCGAGACGACCCGGCTGTACGACGACGTACGGGCCGGGCGGCTGGGACCGCCGCCCGCGCCTTCGGTGGTCCGGGCCGCGGAGCCGCCAGCCGCCGCAGCACCCGAGCCCCCGGTCGGGGCGCTCGAGGTTTCTGGCGCAGCCGGGATCTGGCCGCTGGTGGGGCGGGAGGCCGAACTGGCCGCGCTGCGCGCTGCGTGGCGGGCGACCGGCACGGCGGGCCGGGTGGTGGCGATCGCCGGGCAGGCGGGCAGCGGGAAGACGCGGCTGATCACCGAGTTCCGGACCGAAGCGACACAGCCGCCGCGGCCGGCCGTGGTGCTGGCCGCCCGCTGCTACGACGGCGAGACGGCGCTGCCCTTCGTGCTCGCCGCGGACCTGCTGCGGACGGCGCTGGCGGTGCGGCCGGATCTTCCGGACATGCTCCCGGCGCAGACGGCCGCGATGGCGGGGCGCCTGGTGCCGGCCCTGGCCGCGGCCCATCCGGACTCGGTGGCTCCCGCGCTGGACAGCCCGGTGGCCGTCACCCGGCTGTACGCGGCGATCGCCGACACGCTGCTGGCCGCGACCAAGGGCGGGGCTGCGGCGGGACCAGGCGGGGCTCCGGCGGGACCGGGCGGGGCTCCGGCGGGGCCGGCCGGGGTGCTGGTGGTGGAGGACGTGCAGTGGGCGGACAGTTCCTCGCTCGGGCTGCTCGCCTACCTGGTGCGGCGGCTGACCGACTGGCCGTTGCTGCTGGTGCTGAGCTGGCAGGCCGAGCAGGCCGGGCGGCTGCGGGTGCTGCGCACCGCACTCGGCGAGGCCGAGGACCAGTCCCTGGGCGAGATGATCGAGCCGGGCCTGCTCGGGCCCGAGGCGATCGGCGCGCTGCTGGACCTGGACGGGATGCCGCGGGTCGAGGTGGACCAGCTGATGGCCGAGACGCGCGGGCTGCCGATGCTGGTCCGCGAGTACATCGAGGCGCTGCGGTCGGCCGGGGACGAACCGGGCGGGCAGGGCCCGCCGACGGCCGACTGGTGGCCGCCCGCCAGCGTCAGGGACCTACTGCGGGCCCGGTTGCAGGCGGTCAGCGAGCCGACCCGGCAGATGCTGACCGGCGCCGCGGTGCTCGGCAGCGACAACGACGCCGACCTGCTGCGCGCGGTCAGCGGGCGGGGCGAGGACGAGATCGTCGAGGCGATCGACGAGGCGCTGGCCCGGTCGCTGCTGACCGAGATCCCCCCGCCGGCCGCGGGCGAGGCGCCCTCCTACGGGTTCCCCTACGAGGCACTGCGCCGGACCGCCTACGAGTCGGCGACGCTGGCCCGGCGCCGGCTGCTGCACGGCCGGGCGGCGGATATCTTGACCCGGCGGTACGAGCGGGACCCGGCCACCACCCGGGCCGCGACGGTGGCCGACCACCTGCAGTTGGCCGGCCGGGACGGCGAGGCCGCGCAGTGGTGGTGGCGTGCAGCGCAGTCGGCCAGGGACCTGTACGCGCACGCCGAGGCGCACGCGCACCTGGTCCGCGCCTTGGCGCTCGGCTATCCGCAGCTGCCCGGGCGGATCGCGCTGGGCGAGGTGCTGGTGGTGCTCGGCCGTTACCGTGAGGCGCTGGCGGAGTTCGAGACCGCGGCGGCGCTGGCCGGAGCGGGCGCTAGCGACGGGGCCGACGCCAGCGACGGGGCCGACGACGACGAAGGCGCCTCGGCGAGCGACCTCGCCGTGCAGGCCGGCATCGAGCACAAGCTGGCCGACGTGCATCATCGCCTGGGCGACTGGGACCTGGCCGAGGCGCACCTCGCGGTGGTCACCGAGCTGGTCGCGGGGGCCGAGCCGGGCCGCCTGGCCCGGGCCGAGGCCGACCGGGCGGTGGTCGCGTACCGGCGCGGCGATACCGAGCAGGCGGCCGCCTTCGGCCGGGCCGCGCTGTCGTCAGCCCGGGGCGCGGCCGACCGCGGCGCGACGGCCCAGGCGCTCAACGTGCTCGGCATGCTGGCCGCGCGGGTCGGCGACACCGCCGCGGCCGAGACCTACCTGCGCGACAGCCTGGCCGAGGCCCGTCAGCGGTCCGAACTCGGGGCGGCGGTAGCGGCGCTGAACAACCTGGCCCGGCTGCTGGCCGAGACCGGCCGGAACCGTGAGGCGCTCCAGGTCGCGTCCGAGGCCCTCGAGCTCGGCAGCGAACTCGGCGACCAGCACCGGGTGGCGGCCCTGCACACGAACATGGCCGACCTGTTGCACGCGGACGGCCAGGGCGACGCCGCGATGGCCCACCTGAAGGAGGCGGCTCGGCGGTTCGCCTCAGTGGACGTGGGGGACGCGCCGCGGCCCGAGATCTGGACGCTGGTCGAGTGGTAGCCGACGTGTCTATACGGAAATGTTCAGTACCACGGTGACGGTGTAGCCGCCGGGATCGACGGTGAGCTGTTCGTTCAGCGTGATCAGGTTGGCGGAGGTCACGGTGATGGTCGCGCTCGCGCCGGAGGCGAGCGATCCTGACGCCGGCGAGACGGAGAGCCCGGCCGCGCCCGAGATGGAGTAGCTGACCGGGCCGCCCTTGGCGGTGAGCGCGAACGTCCCGACCGCGCGGCCGTTGACCACCACCAGTACCAGCCTGCTCAGCGACAGGGTCAGGGTGCCCTGGACCACGGGCGCCGAGGAAGCTGGGGCTGGGGCCGGGGACGACGAAGAGGACGACGCCGAGCTGGCGGGCGCGGACGGCGACGAGGACGAACCTGACCCGGCGGTCGCTGAGCCGGACGGTCCCGGTGCGGCGTGCGAGCCCGGGCCGGTGGCTAGCGCGGCCGGCGCGGTCGCGCCGCCGGGACTGGCCGACGGGGCCAGCCCGCTGCCCCCGCCGCCGGGCGATCCGCCGGAGCCGCGGGAAGGGGCGCCGCGCGAGTTGGCGATCACTCCCGGGCCCGCGCTGCCGCGCGCCCCGGCCCCGGGCAGGTGGGGCGACGGCGCACCGCCGCCGATGACCAGCACCGCGCTGACCCCGGCCGCCGCGGCCGCGGTGGCCGCGCTGGCCACCAGGGCGTGGGAATGCCGCGCTACCTGGTGCCAGCTGGACACTCCGGGTGGCAGGCTCGGCTTGGGGAAGCCCGCCGGGCCAAAGTGACCCGCGCGGGCGGCCACGCTCGCGCGATGCGCCAGCCCCAGGGGCGAGTGGTCGGCACACAGCTTGAGCACGTGCTCGCGGAACCCGGGCATCAGCGCGACCAGCGGCAGTGCGCCCGCGAACAGGGCCGGGCTCAGCTCGCGACGCTTGAGCTCGCCGCAGGTCTGGCACTGATCTATATGCCGGCTGACCCGCTTGCGGATCAGCACGGTCATCTGCCCGTCCCACCCGGCCAGGAGGGTGTCGAGCGCCGCGCAGGCCGGCCGGCCGGTCCGCGCGACCAGCAGCGCGCCGAGGGAGCGCTCCAGCTGGCTGCGGGCCCGGGAAACCAGGGCGTGCGCGTGGTTACGCGACACCCCGAGCGCGTCGGCCAGCTCGTCGCCGTCGAGGCCCTGGATCAGGCTGAGCTCGATGACGTCCCGCTCGCCGGGGTTCAGCCCGGCGAGCGCGTCCTGGACAAGCTGGCGCAGTTCCGCCTGCTCGACGGCGCCGGCCGCGTCCACCGCCTCGGCGGTCATGTCTACCGCCTCGTCCAGTGCGGACGTGGCCTCTCCCGCACGCAGCCTGCGATAGCACTCGTTCCGCGCGACCGCGTACAGCCAGGACCGAAGCTTGCCCCGGTCGCGCAGGCCACCGAGCTTGGAGGTAGCGATGAGGAAGGTGTCCTGCACGGCATCGGCCGCGTCGGCGGGCTCACGGAGCAGGGACCGGCAGTAGGAATACAGCGGCATGGCGTACTTGTCGTAGGCCTCCGCGATCCCTTCCGGGTCGCCGGCCACGATGGCGGCGACCACGTCCCCGTCCTGCATGGGCATCACGGTAGTTCGCTCACCGCCCGCCGGTCAGCGCAAACGGCATAAGATCTTGCGCCCGATTACGGCGCGGCCGCGCGCCTGGCCGGGTAGCAGCCAGCCGGGCAGGCCAGCCAGAACCGGCTCGGCCGGTGAGCCGCGAGGTCCGGTGGCGCCGGTCCTGGCTGGGTCCTCCCCGCGAGACCACGCTAGCTGCCGAGCGTTCCGAGAACGTTACCGCTGGGGACGCCTGAGGCAATCGGGCTAGCTATTGCGAGAGCACCTTGTTCGGGTCGTGCAGGACCACCGTGCCGGCCACCAGGTCGTGCAGCGTCCGGCGGTCAGGCCGGTTCAGCATGAAGATGAACGAGATGAGCTCGGTGATGATGGACAGGATGCCGTCGACGATGCGGCCGACTATGTTGCGCAGGGCCATCCACCAAAAGCCCGCGATGCGGTTGGTCTCGGGCCGGTAGCACCGCATGCCCAGCACCTGCAGGGCCGGCGTCTGGCCGTTACCCCAGGCGATGAGGCCCCAGATGACGTAGCCGATGCCCAACGTGACGATCGCCAGCGGGATGGCCAAGAAGAAGGCGCCGATCCGGCGGCCGGAGCTGGCCAGCACGGTGCCCTGCGGCAGCATCAGGCCGGACTGCTGGTCAAAGTACATCCCGGCCGGGACGGGCAGACCGCCCGGCTGGCCGTAGCCGTAGCCCGCGGGTACCGGCGGCGCCTGCGGGAAGCCGGGCGGCGGCTGGGCGTAGCCCGGGGGCTGCTGGGCGTAGCCCGGGGGCGGCTGAGGGTAGCCGGGGGGCGGCTGGGCGCTCTGCTGGCCCTGCCACGGCGGCGGGTTGAACTGCGGATTGAATTGCGTCGGCGCCGACGAAGGATAGGGCTGTCCTGGCGGCGGCTGAATCGCTTCCTGTCCGCCGTCCGGGCCGGGAAAGTCGCTCATGGCAACCCTCACTCTCTCTGCGTTTGGCTGCCAGCCGGACTCTATGCCCCGGCCGTGCTCATGCCGCGCCCACGGTCGCGATTGTACGCGAACCGTTATGGATCCGGACACGGAATTGTGCCGAATAAATCGATCTTCGGCTAAACGGGAGATATCGGCTTCCTGATTCCGGCCTGCAAACGTGTGCGGGTGCGGAAAACCACGGCCGTTCGGCATAAATTGGGGGACTACGGGCGCGAGGGAGTTAACGGCGGGTACCGGGTCAGGGCTGGGTTTGCAGGAGGCCGAGCGGGCTGGGCACGGCGAACTCGATGCTCAGTACCTGCTGGCCGCCGGGTGCCGGGGCCAGGCCGGAACGGGCGGCCAGGAAAGGCGAGCGCTGGGCGCCGACGAAGGCGAGCATGGCCTGGGCGGTGGCCGCCGGGGCGGCGATCTCGGCCGTCCGCAGGGCGGCGCCGGGGCTGGCCCTGGGACCGCCGCCGCCGAACGCCACGATCTGCACCGGCTCGTTCGCGGCCAGGGCGGCCAGGGTGATCAGCAGGCGGGCGTCCACGCGGCCGGCGGCGAGGTCGGCCCGGGCGGCGGTCGACCCGGTGACCCGCGGGTCGCGGAGCAACTCCAGGCCAGCCGCCTGACGGGCGCGCAGGTCGGCGGCCAGCGCGGTCTGGTAGGCGGCCGCGCCGTCCGGCGCGACGGCCCGCACGTCGATCCGGGCCGGCCCGGTGCCGAAGCTGGCCACCGTCTGCGGCGCGTAGACGGTGGCCAGGCGCGTGCCGAACATGGCGCGCACCGCGGCGGTGGCCACCACGACCTCGGAGCCCAGCGGGTCGGGCGCGCCAGTCCCCAGCACTAGCAGGTTCGCGGCCGGGAAGCCGTAGCGGACCAGCACCGAGCACATGGCCGGGTCGCAGGCGACGATGGCAGCGGCGCTGACCTGGCTGGCCACCCACGCCGCGGTCTGGTCGCGGACGGCGTCGGCCTGGGTGAGCGGGGCCGGAGCGGCGGGATGAGCGGGACGCTCGGCACGCTCGGCACGCTCGGTGGAGGTCAGGTGGGAGGCGCCCAAGCCGTGGGCGGCCTCGACGGCCAGGCAGACCGCCATGACCCCGGCCGCCGAGGCCAGGCCGAGGCGGCGCAGGCGACGGCGTTCGGAGCGGGCGTGGGTGGCGGGCGTCTTCGTGGGGGCAGCCTGGTCGGGCCGAGCGGTCCGGTCAGGCGTGCTGGCCGTGGCGACGGCTTCGGTGGCCAGGTCGCCCGCCTGGCGCAGGTGGAAGCCGGCCTCGAGCCGAGCCCGCGGGCCGAGCCGGGGGGTGGTGGCGGTCCGGGCGTCCCAGTATCCGGCGGCCTGGCGATGGGCGGCGGCCAGCCGCGCGGTCTGGCCCGCCTCGGCCAGGCGGCGGTGCAGTTCGCCGGCCGTCCAGCGCGGCACGGTCAGTTCACGGCCGGGGCGTGGCGTCAGAAGCCCGGCAGCCTCGCATTCGGCGACGTGGGCCGGGCGTGCGGACAGGACGCTGGGCGCGATCGGCGGGCGGAACACGGACGCGCGGACGAGCAGGTCCTGGGCCCCGTCGCTGAGCCGGTCGAACAGCTCGCCAAGCAGCTGCTGCCCCGCGACCAGGGCGATGACCTCGGCGGCGGCCTCGGACAGCTCGGTCGGCTCGGTCTTGGCCGGAGACCGGCCGGTCCGGGCCTGGACCGCCGCGGCGACGCGCTGGGCCAGGTCGTCGAAGCCCAGGCCCGCCGCGAGGAGCGCGTCCAGGTACTCCAGGGCGCGCGGGTGGCCAGCGGTCAGCCGCCAGGCCAGGTCGCGCTGGGGTTCGGCGACGAGCCGGAGCGCGGGCAAGGACAGCGCGAGCTCGGCCGCCCCGGAGCGAGTCAGCGGCCCGAGGTGACGAAACACGAACCGGTCGCGGTCAGCCGGGGGCATGGTGAAGGCGGGGCCGCAGGTGATCAGGAGCTTCCCGGTCCAGCTGGCCAGCATGGCGGCGAGCGCGGGATCGCGGATGGTCCGCAGGCCCGCCTCGCAGGTCAGGTTGTCGTCGAAGTTGTCCAAGACGACCAGGTCGGTCTCGGCTGGCTCGCCGGCCAGGCTGGCCGCGGAGATCTCGCCGCTGACCAGGGTCACGGTCCGCTCGGGGGCCAGCCGGCTCACTCGCGCCGCGATCTGCGCGGCGAGGGTCGACTTGCCGATTCCGCCCAGGCCGTGCACCACGACCGCGGTCACGTCCGGGCGGGTCAGGTCCGCGGACCAGCGCCGTCGTTCGGCGGACCGGATCGACAGGGCGGTGTGCTGGGGGGCGGAGGGACGGGAGGTTCGGGCGTGACGGGCGGCGTGCTTGGCCCGGGGTGGTCTTCCGTCCAGGTTTATTTCGAGTAAACCGGGACCGTCCGGTGCGCCCTTGCGGGCCGGCGGGACGTCATGGGGCAGGACCCCGCGCGTCAAACCGACGTCGTCACGTCCAATACGGACTAATCTGGCCACCATTAAACCCCTTCTCCGTTCTCGGCACCCGGGGCGAGGCACCATTCCTCAGATATAGCACAACGAGCGACAGAACGAGTGCTTTCAGTGATTAACGCCAGTCGCAACGTGTAATAAATAATGGGCGAAATTGGTATTTATCACGAAAAGGCGGACCGGCCGGCAGCGCGGTCTGGGCCCGGCTTTGACGGGGGCGTATTTCCGGATAGATCAGATTTAGTTGGTAATTATCCGAATTGCTCGTTACAGAACCGTGCGCGCCGTCTGGGGCGGGGTGGCCAGGGCGCTGGCCGCGAGCCCGGAAGGCGCGGGCAGGCCGAGCGAGAGGCAGGCGAACGCGGCGGCGAGGGCGTGCCACAGGGGTGCCCGCCAGAGCATGGAGTGCTCGCCGGCCCGCACCTCGATCTCCGTGACGCTGGTCAGCGCCCGGGCCCGTTCGGCATACGCCCAGGTCTCCGCAGCGCTGGTGACGGCGTCTGCGGTCCCGTGCGCGAGCAGGATGCGGCGCCCGGCGAGCTGATCGACGGGCTCGCCCGGCGGCAGCCAGGGCGCGAGACCCGCCGCTGCCGACACGGAAGGGTGCCCGGCCGCGCGCATCGCGGCGCGCGCTCCCATCGAGTGTCCGACCAGGACGACCGGAACCGGCCCGAACTGGCCGCGGACGTCGTCCAGCAGCCGGGTCAGATCTTCCACCGGGGACGCCGCGGCGTCGTTCCAGCCGCGGACGGCGAACCGGGGCCGGAGTACCACGACCGGATGGCGGCGCACCGCGTGCCGGATGGCGGCGGCGAGCGGGACCATCCGCAGCACGGCCAGCTGGAGGGCGGAGGTGGGAGCGGTGCTGACCGACTGGCCGCCGTGTGCGACGACGACCACGCCGCTGACTGAGGTCACGAGGAACCTTACCCTTGACCCGCGACGGGTGCTTCGCGCAGGGGCCTGACCAGGACTGCGGTCATTCGAACAAATCTTATGTCGCGAAATCGGGCTTCCAAATCGCTCGTTCATGTGTTCTAATAGTGGCATGGGAGCCGCCGGCCGGCGGCCCGCCGGCCCTCAGGCCTGAGTACCCAGTTCAGGACACACTTGCAGAGGTGATTACGACGAGCGCCGACTTCGAAAACTTTAGCGATGATGACGAGCTCTGGCTCTCCGATCTGGAAACTAGAGCGATTGACCTGGAGAACGAGCTCTCCGTGTGGCGCGAGGTGCGTCAGCGCGCGGTCGGCGAGCCCGAGTACGCCGCCGAACCGGTCCCGATCCCGCCGCATGAGTCGTTCCGCCGGGTCGCTGGCCGACCCGACCGGGGGGCACAAGCCGGATCGCGGGAGCCGGTCAACACCACGGCCCGCCGGGCCGGGGGACGGTACGAGCCGCGCGTCGCGGGCCGAAGTGAGCCGCGGGTGGCGGGCCGGAGCGAGCCCCGCGTCGCGGGCCGGAGCGAGCCCCGCGTCGCGGGCCGGAGCCGGGTCGACGAGCGCACCAGGGCGCTGATCGACCATGGCCGGCGCAGCGTGCGGCGCGGGAGGTTCGGCCGCGGCCAGAAGATCGCGATGTGCGTGGCGGCGGCGGTGGTCGGCCTCACGGTGCTGATCGTGGTGGTGTTCCGGCCGGGCGCTTCATGGCCGGCCAGCGTGGCGGTGGTGCAGAACGAGATCAGCACGGCCTGCCAGAACCCCAACGTCGTCTCCGAGCCCAACCAGGTCAACTTCGCCTGCGGGAAGTCCACCAGCCAGATCTTGTGGGTGTTCTCGTTGATGACCAGCGGTGACAACCCGAACTTCAGCGACACCAAGACCGGCCGACAGGGCCTGGAGCCCATTTCCGCGACGCAGGGCGGCGAGGTGGCCTGGTCGCTGAACCTGCATCACCCGTACAACCCATACAACCCGATCGACAGCCTGGAGGTGGCGGCCCGGGCCATCAACAACATCATCGGCGGCGCGAGCCTGACCGCCAGCAGCGGCAAGCCCACCGTCCAGTCCGGGCTGGAGAGCGTTCCGGCCAACTGCGCGCTGTACACCGGCTCGGCGGCGGTCGTCACGCGTGTCGGGTACCCCGACATCTGCGCCACGGCGGTAACCAGCGCGAGCGGGCAGGCGGCCCTGGTGGCGGACGTCTACAAGGAGTGGTTCGTGGGCTCGTCGCCGGCGTTCGCCCAGGACGCGAGCGTGCTGTACCAGAACGCCACCGACCCGGGTAACCCGCAGGTCCAGGCCATCCTCAAGACCCTGTTCGGGTCGGCGGCCTAAGTTCCCAGGCCCAGCCAGGCCCAGCCAGGCGCTGCCCGGCGCTGATCGAGAGCGAGAGGAGGTAATCCGATGCCGTCCACGAGGAAGGGGCGGTGGCAGCAGGCCACCGCGCTGGTGAGTCTGAGCACGTGCGGTGCGATGACCGGATTCTCCGTCGCGCACGGCACGGTCGCCGATCTCACCTCACCCAGCAGCGTCCCGGTCAAACTGATGGCGCTGAACAAGCCGGCCGGGTCGCCCGCGGCTAGCGACAGCGCGCTGCGGGCCGCGATCGTCAAGGCGGCACGGCAGTACCTGGGCCTCGCGCAAAGCCGCTCGCCAGCGGCTATGGAGGAGCTGATCTGGCAGAACGACAGCATCGACGGCGTGGACCACGGTGAATCGTGTGCGGCGTTCGCCAGCCTGACGCTCGAGGCCGGCGCCCAGGCGACGGGCCAGCAGAGCTGGGTGACGGGCGGTTCGACGTATCCGTGGCCGGTGCACTCGTGGGTTGACTCCCGGGTCGACCCCAATCCCGAGTCGCTGGGCGTGACCTCGATCCTGCAGGACGCGCAGGCGCATAACCGCTGGCATCCGCTCGGCGACGGCTACACCCCCCAGCCCGGAGACTGGGTGCTGTTCGACGGGCACGTCGAGGTGGTCACGAAGTACGCCGGCGGAGTCCTGTACACCATCGGTGGCGACTCCATGCCGAACATGTCGGTCAACGCGCACGAATACGACGGTCCGCTGGCCGAGCAGGGCGTGACCGGATTCGTCAATAACGGCGTGCTGCTCAGCGCGGTCAGCCAGGCTTCGGGCGGCGCGCAGGGGCGGTCCGCGGCGGCTGGTGAGGCGGCTCAGGGAGGTTCGTCTACCGCGCAGAGCCAGCCGGTGCAGGGACAGGCCGACATCCCGGGCACGGCCATGCCCGCTCTCAGCCTGGCCGGCACGGCGCAGTCCGGCGGTCAGTTGCAGGCGGCGCCCTCGGCCGCCGCTGGCAGCGCGGGCGCCGGCAGCGCGGGCGCCGCTGGTACGTCCTCGGCCGGAACGGCGGCCGCCGGGATGGCGATAACCGCGACGGCGAGCATTCCCGGAGCGGCGCCGATCGCGGGCAGCGTGATCAGCTACTCGTCGGTTATCCCAAGCGCACGGTACAGCCGGAGCCAGGCCGCGCCGAGTACCGCGTCCGTGCCTGACACGTCGGCGCAGCAGGCGTTCATCGCGGAGGTGGCGCCGGGCGCGCTGGCGGCACAGCATCAGTACGGCATCCCGGCCGCGGTCACGATCGCGCAGGCGATCGATGAGTCGGGCTGGGGCCAGAGCATGCTCGCGGCCCAGGACCACAACCTGTTCGGGATCAAGGGGACGGGCCCGGCGGGTTCGGTGGAGCGGCCGACGCAGGAATACGAGAACGGCCAGCCGGTGACGGTGAACGCACCGTTCCGGGTCTATTCCGACGTGGCGCAGAGCATCACCGATCACAGCCTGCTGCTGGCCACCGGGTCGGCGTACCAGCAGGCCATGGCCGACCGCCGCTCCCCCGACGCGTTCGCCAACGACCTGACCGGCGTCTACGCCACCGATCCGAATTACGGCGCCAACCTGATCACGATCATGCGGCAGTTCAACCTGTACCGCTTCGACGCCGGGACCTCGGCGGCTCACGGCGCGGCCACGGTGAGCCGATCGGCGGCTGAGAGCGGCTCGGGGCAGAGCGGAGCGGGGCAGAACGGAGCGGGGCAGAACGGAGCGGGGCAGAACGGAGCGGGGCAGAGTGCAGCGGGGCAGAGCACGGTTGAAGGCGGCGGGTCGGTGGCGGGCGGGGCGGTAGCGGGTCAGCTGGGTCAGGCTCGGTCGGGAACCGCCGCGGAGGGATCGGGCGGGGCCAGCATTCCGGGGCTCGACGTCTACGCGGGTACGGCGGCGTCGACCTCGGCAGGGGAGGCGTCGAGCAGCGCGACGGCGGCCTCGGGCAGCGCGGCGGCTGCGACGAGCGCGCACCTGGAGCCGACGGGCGGGCAGGCGCTGCGGGCCGGGCCGCGCAACCTGCACGTCAGCACGCGGCGGTACGTCACGCAGATGCCTCGGGTCGTGCTGACCGATTTCGTTACCACGGCCAAGATCCCGCTGCTGCGGGCCAAGCCCGTCTACCAGCAGGTCGCCGAGGACCACGGCGTCCGGTGGGAACTGCTCGCGGCCTGCGACTGGATGCAGTGCCAGGCCCAGCCGGGCGTGTCGCCGGTATTCGGCGAGGAACTGGGCACCAAGAACCACGACGGGACGGTCTACCGGACCAAGGCTGACGCACTCGAGCAGTGCGTGGCCGACCTGATCGAGCTGGCGGCCGTGGTGTACGGCATCGACCTGCGGCAGCGGCGGCTCCTGTCGGTGCCGGAGCTGGCCGACGTGTTCGCGGCGTTCCGGTGGGGCGGGCTGCTCAAGGCGCACCGGATCTCGGCGATGGACTTTCCGTATTCGGTCGAGGGGCTGACCGCCGCGCACATGAAGATGCGGTGGCCCGACATCGGCGGCGACGCGCCGGACAAGCCCGGCACGCGGTTCCGGATGTCGTTCGGGGCCGTGCCGGTCGTCTTGCGTCTGAACTATCCGGCGGTCGCGTGAGGACCACGCGGCAGCATAGAAAAGGCGGGCCTCATGTTTCGCTTCTTGATTCTGCTGCTGGGCATGCTGACCACGAGGGCGGGCAAGCTGGACTCCGGCTCGTTCCGGGCGGAGGACGAGGACGCGTGGGAGGATCCGGGCCCTTGGCTCGAGGGTCCTGCCTACGCCGCGGACGACCCGTGGATCGTCGCCCGTGAGCCGGGGCCCCCGGCGCTGCAGCGCCGGGAGGCGGACGGGCTGCGTCCCCGCCGCCCGGAGCGGATCCCGCGCGTGCGGCGGCGCCTGGTGCCGCGCTGGGTTAAATGGGCGACGGTCCTGGCGCTGGCGGGCCTCGTCTTCCGTAAGGCGATCGCGTTCGCGGTGCTGGTGACGCTGTCCGGGGCGCTGCACGCGATCGGGCTCAACGTTCACCTCCCGCACCTCAAGCTGGCCTGGCCGTGGACGTCGATCACGGTAGGGACGTCCACCGATACCGATGTCGGCCCGTGGGTGCTACAGAAGATCGAGGGGATCTCCCGGCCTGCTCTGGGCACCGAGAACTTCAACTTTGTCTTTACCCACAAGGTGACTAAGAGCATCGGCCTGTGGCCGTGCTGGTATTCCAGCACGTTCTACGCGGTGGGCCGGGCGTCGGCGACCGTCGACCTGAACCCGGGGCCGGGCTGGTGGGCGCCGGGCTCGGGCCACTACCAGCTGAAGGTCCTGAGCCGGCCGGCGGTCGGCACGCCGGGCCGGGTCATGGTCACCATCGTGCTGCCGCCGCCGCAGCTCCCCCAGTCGGTGCATGACATCGCCGTCGACAACACGTTGTCCCACGTGATCAGCACCGACCACAGCTGGACCTATCCGGGCTTCGGGTGCGGGGCGCTGCTCAAGCCGCAGTTCTCGCCGTCGGTGCTCTACGGGCAGGCCCAGAACCTCGCCTTCTACCAGGCGACGCATAACCCGCAGGTCACACGGCCGCTGGTCAGCGCCGCGGAAAAGGAGGCGGCGCAGATCATCCGGGATAACTTCGTCCAGCCGACGGTGAACGCGCTCGGCTATACGCTGGCCGGATTCAGCCTGCACTGGTCGGGCGCGTCGTAGTCCCTGGTCAGGCAGGTCTCGCAGCCTCGGCGGCTGCTTGATCAGAGGTGGAAGCTGGTGCCTACGGAGTTCGGGACGAAAGCGTCGGGGAAGCGCGCGGCCAGGGCGTGCTGGGCCCGCCAGCCGGTGCAGTGCGCCGGGACGAGCACGCCGGGTTTCAGCTCGGCCAGGTCGGTTAGCACGCGCGGGATCAGCGGCTCGAAAGCAGGGCCGTTCAGATGAAATCCGCCCAGTAGGGCATACAGCGGCACACCTCCGCACAGACGCAAGGCGTAGCGGGCGATGTTGACCACGCCCGCGTGACCGCAGCCGGTGATCACCACCAAGCCCCGGCCGCGGACGTTGACGATCAGCGCCTGATCGTCGAGCACAAGGGGATCGGGTTCCCAGCGGCCGCCGAGCCAGGCCTGTTGCGTTGGCAGGCCGGGCTCGTAGCCAGTGGTCCGCGCGACCTCGCCGGTGATCAGCACGGAGCGGCCGAACAGGAAGCTCGGCTGTCCTTCCTCGATGATGTCGAAGCCAGCCTCCTGCAGCGCTCGGCGGCTGGTGGTGGGAAGCTCTAGCGGATCGCGGCCGGGGATGACGAGGCGGCGGCGGCGCCAGAAGTCGGGGTGGATCAGCACCGGCATGTTCGCCTGGCCTAGCGAGCGGACCAGCCCGGCGAGCCCGGCCGTGTGATCGAAGTGCCCGTGGCTGCACACAACGGCCTCGATGCTGCCCGGGTCGATGTCCAGGTACTGCATGTTCCGCATGACGCCATCGGGGCTGGTCCCGGTGTCGAACAGGAACCGGTGCTCGGCGCCGCCCTTGGCCACCGTGACCAGGACCGAAAAGCCGTGCTCGGCGATCAGCACGCCGGGTACCAGGCCGTCGACCATCAGCGGGGACGGACGCCGCGGGCCGCTGCCGAGGGCGATCCGATGGGCCGGGCCCTGGTCAGGCATCAGCGCGTCGGCGACGTTGTCCATCAGCGTGGTCACCACCACCGAGTCGACGGGTTCCAGGTCGATCTCGATGGCCGGCTCGACGTCGTGCAGGATGAGCCCGGCCGGCCTGGCCGGGCTGTCGTCGGTGCACATGGGCGGCGACCTCCTTGTTCCTCAGGCGACCTGACCGCTGCGCACCAGACGCCTCAAGGCCACCATCTACCTAGCGGGCGTGAGTGACAAGGGAACCCGGGAAGTTCGTGCGGCATGCGGCGCCGGGCGAGCGGGTTGCTTAACGGCGCGAGCCAGGAAATGTTGCCGATTTATTACGCGGCACTTGGCGCTTGAACGCGCCGATCAGGCGGGCCGTATTCGAGGTGAGTGGGCAGTGCCGCGTTGCCGTTATCGATCTCGAGGTTATTGGTAAAACCCTAGCGAATGATGGTCGCGGCGCTGGCCCTTGCCCACAAATAAGCGCCGGGCGTCGAACGACTGAGGGAGTGCTGTGAATTCATCGCACAGGCACCGCCGTGCGCGGAAGATCAGACGGACGGGCAGGCACACGAGGCCGTCGCAGGTACAGAATGCAGCGGAGACGGCATTCAAGGCAGCGCCGGCAATGGCGATCGCGGGCGTGCTCATCGTCGCTCCGCAGGCACACGCCACCCACAAGGTCCCCGCCAAGGCCAGCGCGGTTGCCGAGCAGGTATACAGGGCCAATAAGGTCCCCGCCAGGGCGGCCGCGCTCGTCGAGCAGATATACACCGATGCCCTGGTCAAGCACCACGAGCCGGCCCGCAGATATACGGTCCAGCCGGGCGACACGCTGTCCTCGATCGCGGTGCGGTTTTACGGCAACCCGGCGGACTGGAAATGGCTGTACCAGGCCAACAGGTCCGTGATACAGAACCCGAACGCGATCTTCCCGGGCGAGGTGCTCAACGTTCCCTACGGTCCGCCGGCTAGCACCACGACATCCGCTCCCGGTGGGTCCACCGTGCTGACCACCTCGGCGACTTTGAGCGGGACATTGGGCTGCCCCGCGCTCGAGGAGCTATGGGAAGACGCGGGCGGCTCGGGCGCCCAGGCCGTCATGGCCGCCTCGATCGCCATGGCCGAATCCAGTGGCCAGCAGTTCGCCACCGGCGCGGCCGGCGAGCGCGGCTACTGGCAGATCAACCCGGACCACGGCTCGCTGTCCACCTACGATCCGCTGGGCAACGCCAAGGCGGCCGTCATCATCTCCGACGACGGCACCAACTGGACCCCCTGGACCACCTTCACCAGCGGCGCCTACCTAGGACGCTGCTAACAAGTCCTCGGCGGAACTGATCTGGTTCCGAGGGGCTATTCTCCCGCGCAAGTCGTATCATGGCGCGTATTGGAGACCACTCCGGTCAGGCGCCGAGATTCACGCGGAGGCCAGATGAGCGAGCAGGTACCGGACCTGCCTAGGTCCGTCCAGATCATCGGGCGGTACAAGATCCTGGTCGCCTTCATGGCCGTTCTGGGCTTCCTCGGTGGCATTGTCTTCGGTGCACTCAATCCGCCGGTGTCCGGGAGCAAGGCGCTGGTTGTGTTTGCGGCGCCTGCGTGCCCGGGCGGGGGCGGGGCCATCTGTGGCGGGCCTATGTTCTCGCCCGCTTACATCCAGGCCAGGTTGCTCAAGACCTTTCCGAGTGGAGTCCAGGTAAAGCCCGTGACAGGGAACGTCCTGTCGGTGAGCGTCGTCGCCGGGACTCCCGCCCAGGCGCAGGCCACCGCCGAGGCAGCCGCCCGCACCTTCGTCGCCGACGCCGGTTCTCTGAGCTACCTGGGCGAGCAGCCGTCAGCACAAATCATCCAACCGGCGACGAGAGCGACCGGGACGACGACGCCGAAACAGTTGCTTGGCGACGGGCTGCTCGGTGCGGTACTCGGCCTGCTGATCGGGATCATCGCGGCGCTGGCTGGCGGCCGGACAAGTATCGACCCGGTGGCCCTGCCCCGGGGACGGGGCGTCGGGGCGACGACTTAGCTAGCGGCTAGGGCTACGGCGGCGTTGAGGCCGTCCAGGGCCGAGCTCTGCCGGGCGGCGTCGGCCTGATCGAAGGGGCCGGTCCAGCGCAGGCCGAACTGGTGGCTCGCGTTCTTGTTGTTGTCCCACATCGAGCGGGCGTTGGCCAGGATGAACGTCCGGTAGGCCGGCTGGCGGTCCTGCAGCCAGAACTCGTACAGGTAGCGCATGAAGATGCCCTTGAACTGCGCCTGGTCTCCGTCGCAGCCGCCCGAGGCCGGTTCGCACGGCTCGACCAGGATGCCGGGCGGATGGGCCGAGGCGGGGGTGACCAGCGTGCTCAACGCCGCGCCGGCGATGGACTCCCCCTGCTGCAGGTAGGCGCGATCCCCGGTGATCTCGAACAGGGCGGCCAGCCCGCCCAGGATCACACCCTGGTTGTAGGTCCAGGTGGTGCCGCGGTTGTTCGCGCACGCCGGGGTGAGTCCGTCATTGACCAGGCCGCTGGGACCGATGAGGCCGCTGGCGTGGAACCACTCCCATTCCCGCTGGGCCCAGCTCAGGTAGCTACTGTCGCCTGGCGTCCGCTGATGGAGGAGGGCCGCGAGGGTCAGGAACAGCTCGTTGGTGATGGCGTTCTTGTAGTTCCTGGATGTGTTCCACCACAGGCCGCCGCGGCAGGTGTCGTCCCAGGCCCCGGTGTTGTGGGTGAAGATGGTCCGGGCCGCGTCCAGATAGCGGCTGTCCCGGGTCATGTCGAAGGCCGCCACCCAGGCCAGCGCCCACCAGCCGTTGTCGTCGTAGTAGTCGTTGATGAAGCCAGCGTGCTGGCGCTGGGCGGCGGCGAACGTCGTGGCCAGGCAGCCATCATGGGAGCGGTCCCCCGTCAGCTTGCTGTACCCGATGACCGCGGTCAGCGCGTTGGCCGCATTCCACCAGCCAGTGCTCGTCCACTGACCGGTCGACGGGTCATACCACCGCTGCAGGGCGCCGGCTCCGGCCGACGCGCAGACGTGGAAGTCGGGATCCGCCACGGCCGTTCCTTTACCCGGCGATCTCCGCCGTCAGCAGCGCGCCAAGCTCCCAGCAGGCTTCCAGGTCCTGCTTGCCGGGCGGGCCGGTGACGGTGACTGGCGGCCGGACCTTACGCCACTGCAGGCCGGTGGCGATCGACTCCACAGCGCGCACGGCACCGCCGGTGTCCGAGCCACCGTGCACGTACAGGCCGAACGGCCGTCGCCGGGTGGCCTCCAGGCACGGGTAGTAGATGCCGTCGAAGAAGTGCTTGAGGGCGCCCGACATGTAGCCGATGTTGGCCGGGGTGCCGAGCAGGTAACCGTCGGCCTCCAGCACGTCGACCACGGCTGCGGTCAGGGCCGGGCGGACGACGACCTCGACGCCTTCGATCTCCTCGGTTCGTGAGCCACTGACTGCAGCCTCGAACATCGCCTGCAGGGCAGGCGAGGGAGTGTGGTGAACGACCAGCAGCCTGGGCATGTCCGCAAAGCTTAGACGATCTCAGGCTGGCGGCCTGGCCTGGATCAGACCGTAATGGCCACGTCCTGGCCGAGGGTTTCGTCATCGAACCATCTCCCGCCTTCGGCGAGGTAGCGGAAGTGCAGCGTGCTGCCGGCCGGGACCGTCACCGCCGCGCTGCGAGTACGGTTCGCGCGCCGCCGCAGCGGGTGAGCGAACGGATCCCAGTCATTGAAGTTGCCGACCACCGACACCGCGCCGTCCGGCTCATCGGCGGGCAGTGCGAAGGTAACGCGGACGGTGCCGTCCTGCCCAGGCCTGGTTTTCTTGATCAACTGCTCTCTCCACTCAGGCGCTCAACTACGGTACGCGCGTTCGATTATCCCGGAACCCCAGGCATAGTTACGGGATTTAACGCAATGGCAACCCGGCGCGTCGCACCGGTCAGCCAGACGCGCCGGGGAGGGCGCTGGCTCGTCGGCAGCGCGGAAGGGAGTCCGGATGCGAGCACCACGCTCCGTTCGGACAACAAGGGCCTGAGCCGGGGACCGCGGACCAGAGTCCGGGCAGGTGAGGAGACCTGGTGAAGAGGCTGAGCGGGCGCCGGCAGCCAGTGGTCCGTAAGCTCTTCGCAAGAACTTTTCGCGACGCAGAAAATTGGTATGACTACTTTCCGTTCTGAACGGCCCGGACCACGGTGCCATTCGCGCAGGGTGGCCGGATTACGAGGGCATCCCGGCCCGGTTGCGGGCCCGTAACCTGCGACGTAAGAACTTCGCAATGAATTGCCGTGAATTCAGCGTCGGTCCGCACTGAAGAACGGACAAAATGTGAATCTTCTAAAGTTCCTCCACTCGGCATCGTCCCTGGTCTACCGTGTCCGCCGGGGGCATTCCCCAGCGGTGACTAATGGAGGTGGGCCGAATGTTCAGCGGCCATGGGTCTGCTCGGCGACGGCGCGGCAGAAACAATCGTGCGGCGCGTATTGCCATCCCCGTCGCCGCCGTGCTGGCACTGGGCGTAACGGTCGGAATCGTGGTCGGCGCATCGGGGCATGGCACCCCGAAGCTCCGCTCGGCGGCGTCCTCGGGCTCGGCGGGCGTCTCGTCCACGGCCGTCGAGGACACCTGCGACATCATCGTCCCGGCGCACCCACTGACCGCGAAGGGCCTGGCCACGGCCTATCAGCTCACCGGGCCGGCCGGGGGCTCCCCCGCGGCCACCGGCTGCCAGATGATCAACTCGGTCAACCTGGGCGCTTACGTCCAGGCCACCATCTTGGACACGCAGACCGGGGCCCTGTCTGTGTACAACCCCCTGGTCATCACCCAGGGCACCACACCGGCCGTCGCCCCAGTGGTGCCCAAGCTGCCCAAGCACGCGATCGTCACCATCGACTTCGGGTTCAACGGCACGTTCCTGCTCCAGCAAGGCGCGACGTCGGACGCGCTGAGCCAGGGCAAGTGCGTCGACGGCATGCCGGGATCCCCCTTCGGACAGGTGTCGTTCTGCAACGGGATCAACTTCTTCAACGAGGCCTTCCGGCTGGAACGGGAGGGGAAACTTCATATACCGTCTCCCGGCATGTCGAAGAACATCGTGCCGAGCGCGGGCGCGCTGGGGACGGGCCGCGAGTGCCCGACGACACGCAACTTCGACATGATCGACCAGGACCCGAGCGACAACGTGACCACCAAGTACCTGCTCAATCCGGCGACCGGCCAGACCGCGCAGGACGATACGGCCAACGCGGCGCGCATGAAGGGCGCCCAGGTGCTGGTCAACGGCAGCGACAACGCCCTGATCGACGACTTCTTGGACCCGGCGCTCGACTGCACCCCTTTCATGGCGCCCGACCTGGGCAACCACGGCGCGATGACCACCTCCCAGGCGCTCGACGAACTACTCGCGGCCAAGAACCAGCCCGCGAACGTGGCCCTGGTCCCAGAGAACGACGAGATGGTCCTGGGCGTGGGCGACTCGGTTGACACGGCCAAGACCGACCTGTACCGGGCGGAGATCGGGCAAGCGCCGGTCGACAGCCAGACCGACGCGAGCAGCAGCCCGGCGATGTTCTGCCAGAACATGGTCAACATCCAGACGGCGTTTATCGCGGCCAACGAAAAGATCTTCGCCGCCTGGCCCTCGCCGGTGCCCACCGTGGGTGACACCTTGTTCACCTTCATGGCCAACCGGCTGGCCTCGTCCTTCGACAACCTCAACTGCGCGAACTTCGGCCTGCACCAGACGGTCACGGTGGTGAACAACGGGGCCGGCGCAGCCACCGAGGCCACCCTGAGCGACGACCCGCAGGAAGTCGGGTTCTGAGCATCGCGTATTAGACGCGGTCGCCTGCTTCGACGACGACCGGGCCGGAGAGTGTCTCCGGCCCGGTCGTTCTTTGTTGCCCGGGAGCGCCCCGCACGCTGCCCGGGCTGCCTCGCCTGGTCCGGAGGGCCCGCCTGGCCCGGGGGGTCGCCTGACCTGAGGGGTCGCCTGGCCCGGGGGTCGCCTGGCCCGGGCCGACACGATGGAGCGTCGCCGGTTGGCCCGGATGGGCGGGTTCGTCGCGCGCGGGTGGGGCGGGGGTGGGTGGAGCAGGGGGCGGGGGGGCGGTTTGAGGGCGCTGGGGTAACAAGATCGGTCAGCTGACCGATGTCTCTCACTGCAACTTGCAGCAATATTTCTCGCGCAACCGGCACTGGACGCTTCCGTATGGGCCTGGACCTTCCCCGCCCGGGAGCCGCACAGAGTAGCCAGGGCCATCCGGGATCGGTTCGAGCCCGCCGACGGTCCGGGGGCTCATCTGTGACCCGTGATGTCTTTGTCGACCCTAGAGAGGGAGGAACCCGCGATGCCACGTAGGTTCATGCGGGCCGTCCGCGGCGCCGAGATCGCGGGTGCCGTGCTGGCCGTGGCGGTCTTGGCGATCCTGTTTCTGCCCAGGCTTACCGGCGGCGGGAATGCCGCCCCGTCCGTCAGCGAAGACCCGGACCTGAACGTGGCGGTGGTACCGGCCGTCGACTCGGCCGGCTTCTTCGTGGCGCTCCACCAGGGCTTGTTCGCGGCACGCGGCCTGCACGTCACCTTCATCCCGGCGGTCAGTTCCGAGACCGTCATCAACGCCCAGGCGCTTAACCAGCCGCTCGACCGGATCGACATCTCCTGCGGCAACTACGTCAGCTATATCCAGGCGCAGGAGAACTACAACCAGGGCAAACGGTCTTCCTCGGCCAGCAGTGCCATGGTTGCCGCCGACCTGGACATTTTCGCTGAAGGTTCGGTGATGGAAGCCGGGGCCCAGGGCCTGTACGTGATGCCAGGCTCGCGCATCCGGACGCTGGCCGACTTGGAAGGCAAGGTCATCGGGGTCAACGCGCCGGGAAACATCCTGTATCTGCTGGCCGCTTCCGCGCTGGCCGACAACGGGCTGAGCGTGTCCGGCGTGCATTTCGCGTACTACCCGCTGCCTGAGATGTCCGCGATGCTCAAGGCCGGGAAGATCGCCGCGGCGGTGCTGCCCGAGCCGTTCGCCAGCCAGGCCGAACAGTCGATGGGGGTCACGCTGCTCGCCGACCTGGATCAGGGCGCCACCCTGGCCTTCCCCGTTCAGGGGTGCGCCGTGACCCGGCAGTGGGCCGTGCAGCATCCCATGGAGCTGGCCGCGTTCCGCGCCGCGTTCGAGCAGGGCCAGGAGATCGCGGACACCGACCGGGCCGCCGTGGAACAGGCGATGGAGACAGTGCCTGATTCGCTCGGAGTGTCCCGGGTAACGGCGGCGGTGATGGCGCTGGACAGCTATCCGACCGGGCCGGTCGACGTGGTACGCATCCAGCGGGTCGCCGACGTGATGCGGCAGTTCCTCGGCTTCCCCAGCTTCGACGTGGGGTCGATGATCGGCGGCTGACCTGGCGCGCCCGCGGGAGGATGGTGTTAGCCTCGCTTCACCGTCGGCGTAGAACAGGAGCGCATAGATGGCCGAGGTGGTGCTTTTTCACCACGCGCAGGGACTGACCCCGGGCGTCGTCGCGTTCGCCGACGAGCTCCGCCGGGCCGGACACACCGTGCACACGCCCGATCTGCTCGACGGCCGCACCTTCGCCAGCATCGAGGAGGGGATGCTGTATGCCGAGGAGATCGGCTTCCCCGACGAAGTGATCGGGCGCGGCGTCAGGGCCGTCGAAGGACTGCCGGCCGAGCTGGTCTACGCCGGCTTCTCCCTGGGCGTGCTCCCGGCCCAACTGCTGGCGCAGACCCGGCCGGGCGCGCGGGGAGCGCTGCTGTTCTATTCGTGCGTGCCGGTGTCGGCGTTCGGCTCGGGGTGGCCCGAGGGAGTGCCGGCCCAGGTACACGGGATGGACGCCGACCCGATCTTCGTCGGCGAAGGCGACATCGACGCCGCCCGCGAGCTCGTCGAGCAGGCCGAGGACGCGCAGCTGTTCCTGTATCCCGGCGACCAGCACTATTTCGCGGACAGCTCGCTGCCGTCCTACGACCCCACGGCCACGACGCTCCTGGTCCAGCGCGTACTTGACTTCCTCCGCACGCGGTAAGCCGCGGTGTTCGAGCGTCTGGTCCCGGTCAGGTGGCGTGATACGGACGCCCAGGGACACGTCAACCACGCCGTGTTCCTCACCTACCTCGAGGAGGCCAGGGACGCGTTCTTCGAGCACGTCATCGGGGCCTATCCCAGCTACGTGGTGGCCCGGGTCGAGGTAGACCTGCGCGCC